>Ga0316217_10006805_pt1 | contig 11156 bp, 9 predicted proteins | sample 1anoAmetaG_FD_203633 | JGI IMG/M metagenome (GOLD analysis project Ga0316217, IMG submission 203633) | Freshwater microbial communities from Trout Bog Lake, Wisconsin, USA - 1anoA | ecosystem: Environmental > Aquatic > Freshwater > Lake > Hypolimnion/Profundal zone | place: USA: Wisconsin... | reverse complement strand
AATATTCATTACAATTGATAATGATATTTATTCAGTAGATTTAAGAAAAAATTCATTCTCTCCGCGCAAGCTAAATATTAATACAAAATACGTTGAAAAAAGCCCATGTTTAAGTCCCGATGGCAATACATTATATTTTGTGAGCGATAGACCTGGTGGATTGGGTGGAAAAGATATTTGGGCGTCGGAAAGATTGTCAAATGAAAATTGGAGTGAACCATTTAATATGGGAAGCAAAATAAATACTAATGAAGATGAAGAATCACCATTTATGATGACTGATGGCGCAACTTTATATTTCAGTTCAAAAGGTCATAACAGCTATGGTGGTTTCGATATTTTTACAACAACTCAAAGTGATGAAGGTTTGTGGTCGGTACCCGAAAACCTTGAATTACCTGTAAACACAGCCTACGATGATTATTATTTCATTACCGATTCTTACGGAATAAATGCTTATTATTCGTCAGATAAAGCACAAAAAGGCAATCAGAATATTTATAATGTTATTTTTCATGCAGCACAATAAATACCTATTTCACATGCAATATAGTCAAATTGCAACTTCGTTTTATTATATTATTTTCATGTTGCATTAGTATTTACCATTGTAAATTATATCATAAAAAAAAGCCTGACCAAATTTAATTGATCAGACTTTAAAATTGTTTTTATAAAATACCAGATTTACTAGTAATTTTTAGTAGAATAATATCCTGTTATCGGTAACTTTAGCTGACTTTTCAAGTGTGTTATAAACATCGTAACCAACTCTGTTTTTGAAATTGGCAATGATCTGATTTTTCACATCACGATAATTTGGAGCTGCTGGTGGATCAATAAAATTGTCAACATACACAACAAAAACAGCTGTTTTACCTTTAAGTGGTTCAGATAAAACTCCTTTTTTCAAAGTAAGCAAAGTACCTATAACCTCAGGTTCTGGGCCATAACCGGGTAATGAAAATGATGAAAAAGTAATAAAATCGAGTGTATCAACTTTTGCATTTTCTTTTTCAGCAAGTTGGTCTAAAGTTATACCGGCTGTTTTCAGAGAATTTATTTTTTTAATAATTGTTTCAGCTTTCTTTTCGCGTTTTACTAAAGGTTCGATCTGTGTTTTAATCTGGTCTAATGTAGGAGTTCCTTTTTCGCGCATTTCTTTTAGAGATGCAACAACATATTTTCCTTGCAAATCGAATACTTTTGAAACATCACCTTTTTTTGTTTTTTCATCAAAAGCCCAACGAATAATTTCGCGTGGTGCATCAAGCCCTGCAATTGCATCGCTCATAGGTTTTATTTCTTCAGCAAGGCGTTTGTTTAATTTTTTGCTTACAACTGATTTATTAAAAAGTTCATTTGTTGTATTTTCTCCTGCAAAAGAACTTGCCTGCGAATAAATTGTTTGATATGTTTCGTTGCTTGCTTCAATTTTCTTAGTAATAACGGCAACCTGAGCTTTATTTTCGGGTTTCTTTTTACCTGTTACTTTTATAATGTGAAAACCAAAATCTGTTTCAACAACTTTCATATCGCCTTCTTTTCCTTTAACACAAGCCTCGTTGAATGGACCAACCATGTTTCCATCGGCAAACCATCCTAAATCGCCAGCTTTTTCTTTAGCTGTGGGATCATCCGATAATTTTTTCGCAAGTGTGTCAAATCTTTTTGGGTTTTTCTTTATAACAGTTAAAAGGCTGTCGGCAATTTTTTTAGCAGCTTCTTTTGTGCGAGTAACCGATTCTGCAGCTTTCATAGCGCCTTTGTATGCAATAAGGATATGGCTTGCTTTCATTGAATCGGGTCTTACTTCAAAGTTAGTTACTTTTGCTATTGTGTAAGTAAAATCGTTGAAATATGGACCTAATATTGTTCCTTTTTTAGCTTTAAACACTACTGAATCGAGTAACATTGGAAGTGCTCCTTTTTTAAAATACAAGCTATCGTATTTTTCATCGGAATATCTGTTTACAAATGTAGGAATATCTTTATTTTCCTGTTTTCCAAAATCTTCAGTTATTTGTTTAATATCTGCATCAGCTTTTTTAAGGTCGGATTCAGATGGATTAACATCAAAAACAACATAATCTAAATCGCATGATTCTTCCTGATCGTACTCTTGTTTGTGAGCATCGTAGTATTTTTGAAAATCATCTTGTGTAACTGTTACAGCGTTATCAGCAATATTAGAATATTTATCAGCAATGAAACGGAAAACAACTTTTTTGTTTTTCTGTTCAAAATCTTTTTGTGCCAATGCTTTTGGAACATAATATCCGCCTTTAATTAAATTAAGATATTTATTAAAGATACGATCTGATTTTATTGATTCTTCCAAGCTTAGCCATTGAGCTTTTGTTCCTGGTTTCTGTTGTTCATATTGATCAAGATTTTGCAGGAAAGTTCTAACTTGTGCAGGGTTGAACTGACCTGTTTGTGGATCGCTAAAATTCTGTAAAATGAATTTATGCGGCTCTTTTCCCTGAACCATATCCCATAATTCTTCAGCAGAAACAACTAAACCTAATTGGTCGTATTCGTGTCCGAGGATAATGTCGCGAACTAAATTTTTCCATACATCATCGCGTAATTGAAATACCTGTGATGCAGTTAAATTTTCTTTACCTGTTTGTTGCTTCATCATTTCTGAACGTTCATCAACTTTCTGTTCAAAATCGCGCCATGCAATTTTTTCTCCTGCAACTTCACCGGGGTTTTTTGCTGCTTTTGGTCTCTTCTTTAAAAAGTCTGTGAAAACAAAAGATGCTAACGCAATACCAATTATAATAACGATAACGCCACCATAATTTCGAATTTTACCTATAATAGCCATACTTTAAGCTTATTTAATTAAGGGTGCAAATTTAGAATTAATAATTTGAAATAAAAATATTTCAGTAATTTTATAATGAATCATTTTTTAAATAAATATACTTATACTTTAAATATTGTAAAAAACTAAATTGGTTTTTTATTTGATATATCAAGCAATATTGATATTTGCAGGCTTAATACAATAAATTATTAAGTTAAAATTTCAATAAAAAGCATCCCAAAATAATTTTCAATAATAACAATTTATTAATATATTTCAATCTTCTTTAACCGATATGGAACCTTTTGGATGCTTTATTTTCCACTTGTCAAATCTTTCATCCGACTCCATTCCTACGCCCCATAAAATATCTTTACCTGTGTTTATTTTAACGTATTTATCCGAAAAAATAATTGCTTTTTTTTCATCCCATACCAGATGTTCAGTGTTTAACTGTTCGTTTTTTTCATTAACAACTACAACATTATTTTTTGCTTCCATTGTTTTTTCTTTCTCAAAGCTTATCGCATAGTTTGCGGTAAGCTTCGATTTTACTTGCATAAGTGTATCATAAAAGTACATTTCAACACCTTTAGGCATTTCCTGATATGGATTTTCACCTTCGTAATAATCAACTTGAGGCGCTTTTACAATCATTTGTACATGCGCAGAATCGCTATAAATAATTTCAACATTTTTTGCAGAGTTTACTGGCAAATAGTTTTTATTTCCAATAATATTAATAACTTTAATATCGTTTTTACAGGCGGAAAAAAACAAAAAGACTAAAAAAATATTTTTTAGAAAACGCATAAAGTTTAATGAATATTAATCAAATCTATGTTTTATGAACCAAAATTCATAAAGAGAAAGGCTAAGAATTACTCTTGCATATTGGTCTTTTATAAGATTATCGCTTGTTGTACCTCTTTGCCCTGCTTCAAAACCAATATTAATCATTGTTTTTGATCTTCTAAGAGGTAATCCCATACCGAAACTTACCGAATAATCATTCAATTGGTTATTGCGAAGATCCAGATATGTTTGCGAATAACGAAATCCTACTCTATACCTTACCTTTTTCCAATAACCTGATACTGCATTATTATTTGGAATAAATTCGGCACCAATTGAGGTTGTCCAACTATTTTTTAAAGAATCTTTTTCTCCAAATGAAGAAAATTTTGACCAATCCTGCACTTGATAATCCATTCCAACTAACCATTTATCTTTTTTACCCATCGTGAATCCAGCACCAATTGACTGAGGCAAAACAATTTTTCCTTTCTTTCCTTCAGAATTTACAATAGTATCTTTTATTGATGGATATCCTCCTGCAATAGTCGAAATATAAGTGTAAGTAAAAGAATCTTGTTTTGCTGCTAATTTTGCAGAAGCTGAATAAGTAAGACCTAAACAAAATTGAAATCCATTTTTAAAAGTTTTTTGATATTGAATTCCATAATTAAAAAGGAAGTCGGTTACACGAGTGGAATTTGATAAACTTAAATTTAAAAAGTGTATAGAATCTGGATTTTCTACGTTACTTGTTTTATTAAGATATCCGAAGATAAGTGATGTGTTAAATCCAAATGAAAAGTTTTTAATTTGAAATGCATTTCCCCAATAAAATTGATTTAATCCACCGGAGCCTTCATATATATAATTTATTTTTCCAACTTCCGGCATAGTTTGAAATTCGGAAATTTTATAACCAACACTGCTGTAAGGCAAAAGACCTAAACTTGATTTCCACCATTTTGTAATAGGAAATCCAAAAACAAGATATGACAGCGATGAGTAATTGGAAGTTTGACTTAAATCAGTAGTAGTTAAATGCGAGAATTGGCTATTTATTCCTGCTTCAAACACAAATGAGTTTGTATCAATTGCCGTGTAGGATGCAGGATTTGAATAATTCACACAGTTAGAATTTCTATAACCAATAGATATTCCTCCCATTGAAATATTTCGCAAATAAATATTGTCTTGCAAATCTCCTATTCCATAACGAGAATATGGCGAACTGATTCTTGTTTGCGAATGCACAGTAAACGTTGTAAATATTGCAATTCCGCAAACTATAAAAATTTTTCTCAAGTTATTCATTATAATCTAAAATTTCATTTAATCCGATTAATACTAATTCGGGTACTGCAAAGATGCTATTTTTTAACCGACTAACCAAAAATTGTGCATCACCACCACATATAATAATTGTTAAAGAAGAATATTTTTCTTTGAATTTTTCTATCATAGCATCTATCTCTGCCGTAATTCCATTGATTACACCCGATAATATTGATTTATTTGTGTCGGTTCCAATCAACTCATTAAAATTTGTTAACGACACTAACGGAAGTTTTTTAGTAAAAGTATGCAGAGCTTTAAAACGCATATTCATTCCTGGCGAAATACTTCCGCCAAAATATTCTTTTTTTGATGAAATAAAATCATAAGTAATACATGTTCCGGCATCTATTACAAGTACGTTTTCTTCTTTATGTAATGAATAAGCTGCAACAATACCGGCTATTCTATCTTTACCTAACGTTTCGGGCGATTTATAAAAATTATTTACAGGTAATTTTGTTTCTGATGATAATTCAATAAAACAATATTCTTTTTTCAAAAAATTAATAATGTTTGTTGGAATTTTTTTCACAACCGATGAAATAATTACCGACGAAATATTTTTATTTTTGCTTATTATTTCATGAACAAAATCTATTGTAAATGCAGATATAGTATATGTTTCTAGCAACTGTTTCTTTTCAAAAACAGCAGCTTTTGTTAAAGTATTTCCAATATCAATTATAAGTTTCATTTAAAAAAATAATTCAATGTTCAAAGGTATGAATATTAGCGAAAGTCAAAAAAAATTAGAAAGCTATTGCAAAAAAAAATTTTAATATTCAAAAATAGTTTATACATTTGCAACCCTTAACACTTTTGGTGGGGTAGCTCAGCTGGTAGAGCAACGGACTGAAAATCCGTGTGTCGGCGGTTCAATCCCGTCCCTCACCACACCCAAAAAAGCACGAAGCCCGTCATTATTATAATGCGGGCTTTATTTTTTTTAAAGAAATTATGGAAACAATTACAGCAATTGAAACCCGCCGCAGTATTCGAAAATTTGAAACTAAGCCGGTTGAAAATGAAAAAATAAATAAGTTAATGCGAGCCGCAATGTACGCGCCATCTGCACGAAACACTCAGTCGTGGCATTTTATAGTTATCACCGAAAAAGAAATTCATAAACAAATAATGCAGGTTCATCCTTATGCTAAAATGCTCGAAAAAGCTCCACTGGCAATATTAGTATGTGGTGATAAAAATCTTGAAGCAAATGAAAGTTATTTAGCAATAAATGGATCGGCAGCTACACAAAATATTTTACTTGCAGCTCATGATCTTAATTTGGGAAGCGTTTGGCTTGGCGTTTATCCACGTGAAGAAAGAATGAACGGTTTAATAACTATTTTTAATTTACCCGAAAATATTTTACCTATCTCATTAATAGCATTAGGTTATTCGAATGAAACAATTGTAAAGCCCGAAAGATTTTTGCAAGAAAGAATTCGTTATAATAAATGGTAGAATGGTATTTTTAAAAAAGAATACTTTAGAAATAATTCAAAAAAGTTTATTGAAAAAGAATAAATTTGTGTAAATTTTATAATTGATGGGCTTTAGAGAATTAATATTTTTTTCAGCATTTATTGTTTTTATTTTAACCATTCTTCTAATCGACCTTGGTATCTTTAATAAAAAACATCATATCATTTCTTTCAAAGAAGCTTTTGCCTGGAGCTTGGTATGGATAATTTTTGCTATTGGATTTTATGTTTTCATTCAATCAAATGGCAACTGGATACATGGAATAAAGAATGAGCATCAACTCTACGATATTGTTTCAAAATATGATCACCCGGTAAAATTAACTGGACATAATTTTGAAGAAAACCTTTCAATATATAATAAAAATCTTTCACTCGAATATATCACCGGATACCTTATTGAATATGCTCTTTCGGTTGATAATGTTTTTGTGATAGTATTAATTTTTTTATCATTCGCTGTCGAAAAAAAATATTACAAAAGAGTTTTATTTTGGGGAATTCTTGGCGCAATAATTATGCGTTTTATTTTTATTTTTCTAAGTGCAGCATTGATTCAAAAGTTTTTCTGGGTACTCTACATCTTCGGTGCATTGCTTGTTTTCACAGGAATTAAAATGTATATCACACGAAACAAAGAAGAAAAAATTGATCCTGAAAAGCATCCTATTGTAAAATTCGCTTCAAAATATTTTTCTGTTTTTCCTAAATATGTCAATCATCATTTTTGGATAAAAGAAAATGGTCGATTGCTGATTACACCGCTATTTGTGGTTTTGCTGGTGATAGAATTTTCGGATGTTTTGTTTGCAGTTGATTCGGTTCCAGCTATTTTTTCGATTACCAAAGATCCTTACATTGTTTTCTTCTCAAATATTTTCGCAATACTTGGATTACGTTCATTATTTTTTCTTGTCATGAATATGATGAACAGTTTTATTTATCTTAAACACGGGCTTTCTGTTCTTCTTACTTTTATTGGAGTAAAAATGTTTTTTAATGTTTGGCTGAAAGAACATGGATTCACAACATCGTACTCACTTTATGTTGTGCTTTTGATTCTTGTTGTAAGTGTTGGTGCTTCATTATTTTTTAAACCAAAAAAAATATCACAAGCTTAAATAATTTTTACAGATTTTAAAATCTCTGTGAAACACTTTTTTACTCAGTATTCTTTGTGTTGATATTTTTATTTTTTTATACAGAGTTCTCATAGCTAAATAAAATAGAGTTACTCAGAGGTATTTGATAAATAAAAAACAAAATAAAATATTTGTAAAATAATTTTATGATTTTATTTTTTCTTCAAAGAATTAAAATAAGCATCCAATAATTTTTGTGCAGCAATGAAAGAACTTATTTTTTGCGATAATAATTCTTTTTCTACATCAGGCAATAGCATTGATACTTCTAGGTTATTATAAAATTCAATTTTTAGTTTTTCATTTACCATTTCAATCATTCTGTGCTTTTCTTGTTCTTGTCTTTTTAAATCAAAATATGAATTTTGTTTTGTGTGATCAATATAATTGCAGATCATTTTCCAAACATTATCAATGCCTATATTTGCTCTTGATGAACATGTTTCAACAAGCGGTATCCAGCCCGATTGCGAAGGAGGAAAAAGATGAAGTGCATTTTGATAATCTATTTTTGCAACGTTAGCTGTATTAATATTATTTCCATCAGCCTTGTTTATCACAATGGCATCAGCCATTTCCATAATACCTCTTTTTATTCCTTGCAATTCATCGCCTGCTCCAGCTAGCATTAACAAAAGAAAAAAATCAACCATTTTACTCACAGCAGTCTCTGATTGACCAACACCAACGGTTTCAATAATGATTGTATCAAATCCTGCGGCTTCGCATAAAATAATTATCTCGCGTGTTTTTCTAGCAACACCTCCAAGAGTGCCTGCTGATGGGGATGGACGAATGAATGCATTTGGGTCGATTGATAATTCTTCCATTCTTGTTTTGTCGCCGAGAATACTTCCTTTTGAAATTTCGCTGCTTGGATCAATTGCAAGTACAGCAATTTTTTTCCCTTGTGCTGTAAGATTTTTTCCTAACGCTTCAATGAATGTACTTTTACCAACACCAGGAACACCAGTGATACCAATGCGTACAGACTTACCCGAAAACGGAATACATTTTTCAATAATTTTTTGTACCTGATTAAAATGTTTTGGAAGTGAGCTTTCAACCAGTGTTATCGCACGACTCAGAATAGTTATATTGCCAGAAAGAATTCCATTTACATATTCATTCAAAGAAATAATTTCTTTTTTTTTCTGAATAAAAATTTTTGCAGCTTCATCATTTACTGATGAAGGCTGCGGAATCCCTTTGTTTACCTTCAATGCAGAAGCATCGTTATTTTTTTGCAACATTCGAGTTTTAGTTTATTCACTTATGATTGTTAACAAAATTATTAATAAATATTTTAAAACACTAATTAAATCAAATTAAAATGATGTACATTTGTTTCGCAAAACCAAAATTTAAAAACAATGGCTACAACAAAAAAAACAGTAAAAAAAGCTGCTCCTAAGAAAAAAGTGGTAAAAAAAGCAGTTGCTAAAAAAGCTGCTCCAGCAGCAAAAAAAGTAGTAAAGAAAGTAGTAAAAAAAGCTGCTCCTAAGAAAAAAGTTGTTAAAAAAGCAGTGAAGAAAGCAGTGAAGAAAGTTGTGAAGAAAGCAGCAGCAAAAAAAGTTGCTCCTAAGAAAAAATAATTAGGAGAAAGGAAATAAAAAAGCCTCGAAAAATTTCGAGGCTTTTTTATTTGCAAACTATTGTAAACTATTTCTTGAATTTTATATCTTTTCTTTCCCTCTGATATAGCACGTTTCAGAAACAAATGCCTTTTCTATAATTATTTTATTGAATGAAAAAATAAAAATATTTATTAATAAAGTGAATAATAATTTTTAGAAATATGTATGGAACATTTTAAGAAATTATTTCAAGCATATCCTTTTCTATTGATTTCTTTGGTGATTCAGTGATACGTCCAATCTCTTTTCCATCATTAAAAAAAATAAAAGTAGGTATTAATGTAATTGATAATTTATCTGTTTCGCCATTATCGGTTTTTTTTGTGCGATCAACACAATACAACGTAACATTTTTTTCAGAAAAGTTTAGCGCATCAATTATTTTATAAAAACGAGGAACCTGTTCCTGACTATCGCCACACCACGAGCCCATCACTATAGTTACTGTTATTTTTTTATCAGAAAGAAATTTTTTTAATTTTTTTATTGTTGATGTGTCGGGCGTGTAAGAATTATATTCCGACTCAAAATATGTTTTAAATAAATTTGATTTTAAACCATCACGATTGCATAAATCGGTTAGCACTTCCATCTGCGACTTTTCATCTATCTTAGTTTTATTGATATTCTGAGCTTTCATAAAAGATACGGTTAAGATCATTGTAAAAATTAAACTAAGCTTTTTCATAAAATATTTTTTGATGAAATTAAAAAATAAAATAGAATAATAAATATTTTTTCACGCAAAGTTCGCAAAGAAAAAAAACGCAAAATTCGCAAAGCCAATAAATACAGGCTTAGCAAGCTTTGCGTTAATACTTAATCTTTTTATAGTTATTCAATTTTGTATAACAACAAACTATGAACAACTAACTACAAACTTTTTACTCTTTATTAGAATCAATAAGTATTTGTAAAATTTTAACTGCAGCTTCAGGAATACTTGAACCGGGTCCGAAAATGCCTATTACACCTGCTTTGTAAAGATATTCATAATCCTGCGATGGAATAACACCACCTGCAATAACCATGATATCGTCTCTGCCCAATGTTTTTAATTCATCAATAACTTGAGGTATTAAAGTTTTGTGTCCTGCTGCAAGGCTAGATACACCTAAGATGTGAACATCGTTTTCTACAGCTTGTTTTGCTGCTTCTTTTGGTGTTTGGAACAATGGTCCCATATCAACATCAAAACCAAGATCAGCGAAACTTGTTGCTATCACTTTTGCTCCGCGGTCGTGACCGTCTTGTCCCATCTTTGCAATCATGATTCGTGGACGTCGTCCTTCGAGTTTTGCAAATTTATTTGCCAGCTCTTGCGCTGTTTTAAAAGTGCCGTCGTTAGCTATTTCCATAGAATATACTCCTGAAATTGAACGAATAGTTGCTTTATATCTTCCAAATATTTTTTCACATGCAGTAGAAATTTCACCGAGTGTTGCTCTTTTTCTCGAAGCATCAATTGCAAGTGCTAAAAGATTTCCGTTTCCAGTTTCGCATGAATTAGTAATGGCATCAAGCGCTTTCTGAACCTCATCATTATTTCTTTCTGCTTTTAATTTTTTTAATCTTGTGATCTGCGAATCGCGAACGGCAGAATTATCAACTTCGAGAATGTCGATAGGATCTTGTTTTTCTAATTTATATTTATTTACTCCAACAATAATACTTTTTCCTGAATCAATACGTGCCTGTGTTCTTGCAGAAGCTTCTTCAATTCGCATTTTAGGCAAACCAGTTTCAATTGCTTTAGCCATTCCGCCGAGTTCTTCAACTTCCTGAATCAATATCCATGCTTTGTGAACTAACTCATTTGTTAACGATTCAACATAATATGAACCTGCCCAAGGGTCAACAGCCTTGCAAATATTGGTTTCTTCCTGAATATAAATTTGTGTGTTTCTTGCAATACGTGCCGAAAAATCTGTAGGTAAAG
>Ga0316217_10006804_pt1 | contig 11156 bp, 6 predicted proteins | sample 1anoAmetaG_FD_203633 | JGI IMG/M metagenome (GOLD analysis project Ga0316217, IMG submission 203633) | Freshwater microbial communities from Trout Bog Lake, Wisconsin, USA - 1anoA | ecosystem: Environmental > Aquatic > Freshwater > Lake > Hypolimnion/Profundal zone | place: USA: Wisconsin... | reverse complement strand
GCGATCCCGGTCACCAGCATCAGCGCCTGGGTGCCGTTCAGCAGGTAGTTCCAGTTCACCCCCAGGAGCTTCAGCCAGTGCGAGACCAGCCCCAGGCTGGGGTTGAACAGGAACATCCAGAGCACGCCGGCGATGGCCGGGGCGATGGCGTAGGGCCAGACGATGATGGTCCGGACCACGGTCTTGGCCCGGATCAGCCGGTCCGCGAACCAGGCCAGCACCAGGGCCACGGACAGCCCCAGCAGGGTGACCCCGACCGAGAACACGGCGGTGGTGCGGAACGAAGCCAGGTAGCTGGGGTCGGTGAACAGGACCTTGAAGTTGTCCAGCCCGGCGAACTCCATGCTCATCCCGAAGGCGTCCTGGCGGAACAGCGACTGGTAGAGCGCCTCCCCCGCCGGAATGAAGAAGAACACCGTGGTGATGCACAGCTGCGGCAGGAGCAGCAGCAGCGGCAACCAGCGTTCATTGAATACGACCCGTTTTTCCATTCCGGCGCTAGTTGCCGGCGATCTTCTGGAACCGGGCGAGCTGCTCGTTGCCGCGGGCGACGGCGGTGTCCAGCGCCTCCTTCGCGGTCTTCTTGCCGGCCCAGACGCCTTCCAGCTCCTCGTCCAGGATCGTGCGGATCTGCGGGAGGTAGCCGAGCCGGACGCCCCGCGACTTGGTGGTGGTCTTCACCACCATGGCGATCACGGAGACGTCGGCGCCGGGGTTCTTCTCGTAGTAGCCGGACTTCTTGGTCAGCTCGTAGGAGGCCAGGGTGACCGGCAGGTAGCCGGTGCCCTGGTGCCAGTCGGCCTGGACCTCGGGACTGGAAAGGTAGGTGAAGAACTTGGCCACGCCCTTGTATTCGGGAGCCGGGCGGCCGTTCATGACCCACAGCGAGGCGCCGCCGATGATCGTGTTCTGGGGCGCGCCCTTGGCGTCCGGATAGTAGGGCAGCGGCGCCACGCCGAAATTGAACTTGGCATTCTGGCGGATGGCGGCGAGGGACGAGGAGGAACCCATGCACATGGCGCACTCGCCGCTGTAGAACTTGGCCTGGGACTCGCTCTTGCGGCCGCCGTAGCTGAACGTGCCGTCCAGGGCCATCTTCTGCAGGTTGGCGATGTGCTGGATCTGCACCGGGCCGTTGAACACCAGCCGGGCGTCAAGCCCGCCGAAGCCGTTGTCCTTGGTGGCGTACAGCACGTTGTGGTAGGCCGAGAAGCTCTCCACCTGGACCCAGGCCTGCCAGTCGGTGGTGAAGGCGGTGATGTGGGCTTCCTTCAGCTTCCTGGCGTCGGCGAACAGCTCGGGCCAGGTTTTCGGCGGCTTGCTGGGATCCAGCCCGGCCTTCTTGAAGGCGTCCTTGTTGTAGTAGAAGACCGTCGTGGAGCTGTTGAACGGGAAGGACAGCATCTCCCCCTTGGAGGAGGTGTAGTATCCGGCCACCGCCGGGATGTAGGCCTTGGGATCGAATTTCTCGCCGGCGTCCTTCATCACCTGGGTGACCGAACGGATCGCCCCCTTGGAGTTCATCATCGTCGCGGTGCCCACCTCGAACACCTGCAGGATCGCCGGCGGCTCCTTGGCCCGGAACGCGGCGATGCCGGCCGCCAGGGTCTCGTCGTAGTTGCCCTTGAAGGACGGGACCACCTTGTATTCGGTCTGGCTGGCGTTGAACTTGTTGGCGATCTCGTTGACCTTGTCGTTCAGCGGGCCGGTCATGGCGTGCCACCACTGGATGGTGGTGGTGGCCTGGGCCGTGGTCGAAAGGGCGCCCATCGCCACCAGGGCGAGGGTCAGGTTCCTGACGTTCCTGAGGTTCATGGCGCTGCATCTCCTGTGGGTGGGACCGGAAAGGCTTTCGAATTGGGGGGCAGGAGCCAAGTGTACCGGAGTTGCCGGCCCGGTGGATAGCCCTGTGCGCAAGCGCACATGCGAATGCCCTTCGCAGCCAGGAGCTGCCTGCCGGCCTTGAAGGTCAGCCCCTTGCCGGTTCCGGGCCAATGCGGTCGAGCTGGGCCCGCAGCTCGGCCATGCTGTAGGGCTTGGCCAGCAGGGCGACGCCGGGATGGGCCTTGACCAGGTCCAGGGTGGCCTGGTCCACCCGCCCGGTGGCCAGCAGGACCGGCACGGCCGGGAGCAGGGCGCGCAGGCGCGGCAGGGTTCCCGCGCCGCCCAGGCCCGGCATGTTCAGGTCCAGGATCACCGCGTCGGGGCGCCAGCCCCCGGCCAGTTCCGCCAGGCCCTCCTCGCCGCAGGTGGTGGTCCTGACAGCGTGGCCCAGGACTTCCAGCAGCCCCCGGGTCCCGCTCCGGACCAGCTCGTCGTCATCCACCAGCAGGACGCTGAGGCCCCGCCGCGGGCTCCCGGCCGGACCTCCGGCGGCGGGCTCCCCCGGTGGCCCCGGGGCGGGGGCGGCGGGGAACCGCAGCCAGACCCGGGTGCCCCGCCCCGCTTCGCTCTCGATCTCCATCTGCCCGTGGTGGGCCTTGATCGTGCTGTAGACCAGGGCCAGGCCCAGGCCGGTGCCCTTGCCCGTGTCCTTGGTGGTGAAGAAGGGATCCATGGCCCGCGCCAGCACCTCCTGGCTCATTCCGCGGCCGGTGTCCCGCACCAGGACCTCGATCCGCCCGTCCTCCAGGTTCCGGGTCCGGAGCAGGAGGCTGCCGTGGTCGGGCATGGCGTCCACGGCGTTGACGCAGAGGTTCATGATGGCGTTGGTCAGGGCGCCGGGATCCCCGCGGATCGCCCGCAATCCGGGGGACAGGTCCAGTTCCAGCCGGACCTTGGCCAGGGTGGTGCGCTCCAGGAGATGGACCTCGTCGCGAAGGATGCCGTTCAGATCCAGCTCCCGCTCCTCGGCCGGGTTCTGGCGGGCGAAATCAAGCAGGCCCTTGACCATCTTGCCGCCCCGGACCGCGGCGCTGGCGATCGTCTCGAACGCGCGGCGCCCGGGGCTGCCCGCCGGCTGGAGCTCCAGGTTGGCCGAGGCCAGGGCCAGGATGGCCCCGAGCACATTGTTCATATCGTGGGCGATTCCGCCCGCCAGACTGCCCAGACTCTCCATCTTTTGCGTCTGCTGAAGCTGGGCCATGAGTCTGGTCCTCTCCGCTTCGGCCCGGGTGCGCTCGGTGATATCGCGGACCATCGCGATCACCCCGACCGGATCGCCCTTGGAATCGGGCAGCAGGGCGATGGTGTCGGTGACCCAGCCCTGCTTCCCGGTTACCGGGTTGGCAAAATGGAAATCCAGAGCCGATGGGCCGGCTCCGGCGAGCACGGCGCGCAGGCGTTCCAGGAGCCCGGTCTCTTCCAGGAACGGAAACGCTTCCAGGGGATGCTTGCCGAGGACGTCCCGGGCCGGGATCCCGGTGAGGGCTTCCATGTACGGATTCCACACCCGGCAGCGCAGGTCCAGGCCGTAGACGATGATGCCTTCCAGGGCGCTGGACAGGATCCGTTCGCTGAACTGGTACGCCTCCCGCAGTTCCTCCTCGGCCAGCTTGCGCTCGGTGATGATGAATTCGATCCCGTCCCAGAAGATCGAGCCGTCCGGCATCGCCCTGGGGGTCGACACGAAGGATGACCAGCGGATCTCCCCCCGGGGCCCGACCACCCTGGCTTCGGCCTTGAATATCGACAGGTTCGCGATCGCCTGGTTTTCGATGCTGGTCAAGGTGGCGAAGTCGTCCCGGTGGATCTTGCCGTAGATCAGCGAAGCGTCGGCCATGGCTTCCCGGGGCGAGACCCCGTACAGTTCCTTCACCGAGTCGCTCAGATAGGTGAAGCGGCGGTTCCCGTCCCGGTCGACGTGGGCCTGGTAGATCATTCCATGGCTGAAATTGTTGCTGATGGTCCGGGTGATCTGCTCGCTCGTCCGGAGTGCCGCCTCCGCCCGCCTGCGTTGCGCCACGCTCCGCACGGCGATGAGCACCAGGAGCAGACAGGCCGCCGCGCCCGCCGCAGCCTCCGCGAGGTTGATCTCCAACTGGCTGAACGGCCCGCCCAGCAGCGCCAGGGCGGGGCCCGGCACCGGGGTTCCCGGGGCCGCCGCCAGGCCGGAACCGCCCAGCAGGAGCGCCAGGAGCAGGCCGCCGGCCCCGCCCGGTCCCGCCGATTGCCTGAAGGATCCCAGGATGTCGCTCAGTGTTCCCATCGCCTGCCTTCTTCCGTGGCCATGGGATCCTCTGCCTCAAGGGTGTTGGGCCCAGATGCGGTTCATTTTATTGAGCTTTACATCATTTCGCAATGGTTTGTTCCGGCCCGGGCGGCCGGCTGGCCGCCTCCAGCAGATACAGGAAGCTCCGGTAGACGCTGCCGGTGGCCCAGGTGACGCCGATCTCGCAGGTGCGGGAGCTGGAGAAGTGCCCGGCGAAGACGCCGTCCCTGATCTCGGCCGCCTCCCGCCGGGTGGCCGAGGCGGTGAGTTCGGGGAAGAGGAAGCCGCGGTCGCCGGCGAAGCCGCAGCACCCGGCGCTCCGGGGGATGACCACCGGTCCGGCGCAGGCCTCGGCGATGGCCTGGAGCTTGGGGGTCAGTTCCATCTTGATGATCGAGCACACCGGGTGCAGGACCACGGGGCCCAGCCTGCGCCGGATGGGCAGCCGCGGCAGCAGGGTGTCGTGGGCGAAGGTGACGGCGTCCAGGATGGTGAGCCGGTCGAAGCGGGCCTGGTTCTCCCCGCTGAGGTAGGGGCGGCAGGTCTGCAGGCCGTAGGTGCAGGGGCTGGTGTCGACCACCACCGGCAGCGCCCCTTCCCCGCTCCAGCGCCAGAACCGCGCCACCGCCTCGTTCACCGCATGGCGGTGGGCGTCGGCGAACCCCTTGGAGGAGAAGGGCACGCCGCAGCAGACGCCCCGGACGTCCTCGGGGATGTGCACCGGGACCCCGGCCCGCTCGGCGAGGGTGACCAGCACCTCCGGCAGGCTGAAGTCCCGGGGCTCCCCCGGGAGATGGCCGATCATGCGCGAAAGACAGGCCGGGAAGTAGATGGCGCACGCCCCCTCCCGGCGGGTCCGGGGCAGGCGGGCCTTGGCCGCCAGCGGCATCCCGGCGCGCCACTGGTGGGTGGCGGTGCCCGCCGCGGCGCGGACCAGGCGGGTGGCCGCCGCCACGGCCCGCGCCCCGAACAGGGACTGCAGCAGGTGCCCGGAACGGAGACCGAGCCGGACCAGCGGCTCCACCCGGCCCAGGTGGCGGGCGACGGCCAGGGCCATGGCCTGGGCCCTGGGCGGATGGGCGGCGCGGCGCAGGCGCTTGACCAGGGCGCCGGTGTCGATGGAGACCGGACAGGCGGTGGCGCAGAGTCCGTCCGTAGCGCAGGTGTCCAGGGCCATGTAGGCGAAGGCCTCCTCCAGGCTCCTGCGCAGGGCCGGATCCTCGCCCGACAGGGCCAGCCGGGCGATCTCCCGGCGCACCACGATGCGCTGGCGGGGCGACAGGGTCAGGTCCCGGCTGGGACACTTGGATTCGCACCACCCGCACTCGATGCACTTGTCCACCTCCTCCTCCACCACCGGCATGGCCTTGAGGTGGGCCAGGTGGGCGGCGGGATCGGGGTTGAGGATCACGTCGGGGTTGAGCAGGTTGCGGGGGTCCGCCAGGGCCTTGAGCCGCTTCATGACCGACAGGGCCTCGGGCCCCCATTCCGCCTCGACGAACGGCGCCATGTTCCGCCCGGTGCCGTGCTCGGCCTTGAGCGAACCGTGGTAGCGGTCCACCACCAGGTGCACCAGGTCGTCCATGAAGAGCCGGTACTGCTCCACCGCCGCGGGGTTGTCGAAGGGCTGGGCGATGACGAAATGCAGGTTCCCGTCCTTGGCGTGGCCGAAGACGGTGGCGTCCGGGTAGCCGTGCTTGCGGAACAGCGCGGTGAGGGCCAGGGCGGCGTCCGCCAGGCACTCCACCGGGAACGCGACGTCCTCCAGCACCACCGCCGTGCCGCGCGCCCGCACCGACCCGGCGGAGGGGATGATGCCCTTGCGCACCTTCCACAACCGGGCCTGCTCCGCCGGGTCATGGGTGAAGCGCGCGGGCTCCAGCAGGTCCAGGCCGGCGCAGACGTCCATGGCGGTCCGCTCCAGCCCGGCCCGCCCGGCTTCCGTGGCGCCCTGGAACTCCGCCAGGAGCGCCGCCGCGCCTTCGGGAAGCGTCCGGATGGAAGGCGGGACGCCGGGCTGGTCCTGGACCGACCTCAGGGAGCCGCGGTCCAGGAGTTCCAGGGCCGCCGCCCCGGCCGAGCGCATGGGCGCGATGGCGGCGCAGGCGGCGTGCAGGTCCGGGAAGAGGATCAGGCCGGTGACCTTCACCGGGAAGTCCGGCACCGTGCGCAGGACCGCTTCGGCGATGAAGGCGAGCGTCCCTTCGGAGCCCACCAGCAGGTTGCGGAAGATCTCCAGGGGCGTCCGGAAGTCCAGGAAGGCGTTCAGGGAATAGCCGGTGGTGTTCTTGATGCGGTACTTGGAGCGGATGCGGGCGGCCAGGGCGGCATCGGCCTCGATTTCCGCCTTGAGATCGAGCAGGCCCTGGGCCAGGGCCGGTTCCAGCTCCCGGAAGCGCGCCTCGGCGCCGGGGGCGGCGGTGTCGATGGCGGTGCCCGAGGGCAGCACGAAGGTGAGCGAATCCAGGGTGTGGTAGGCGTTCTGGACCACCCCGCAGCACATGCCGCTGGAGTTGTTGGCCAGGATCCCGCCCATGGTGCAGGCGTTGATGGAAGCGGGGTCGGGCCCCATCTTGGCCCGGCTGGAGCGCAGGGCGTCGTTCACCTGGGCGCCGATGACGCCGGGCTGGACCCGGACCCGGGCGCCGCCGTCCAGCACCTCCACCGTCCGCCAGTGGCGGGCCAGTTCCACCAGCACCCCGTCGGTGATGGCCTGGCCGGAAAGGCTGGTGCCCGCCCCCCGGAAGGTCAGGGGCGTGCCCGAGGCGTGGCTGAGCCGGAACAGCTCCCGGATCTCCTCCAGGGTGCGCGGGAACACCACCGCCGCCGGGATCAGCCGGTAGACCGACGCGTCCGCCGCGAAGGCCACCCGGTCCACCGGACGGTCCAGGACCTGGGCGGGACCGACGATGCGTTCGAGACCTTGGCGGAGCGCCTGCGGTTCCATCTCGGCTCCCGAGCCTGAAGGCGGAAAAGGATAGTCCGGGCCGGAGCGGTTGTCCAGTCCGCCTTCAGGGACGCCGGTCCGCCAGCATCACCTGGCCTCGCCCGATCTCACATGGAAACACCAGGCGCAGCGGACGGTCTTGGGAGATTGCCGTTTGTTCGCCATGTCCGGATTCCCCTGGAAATCCATGATGGAAACATAAGCAAGTGAGACTTACTGACAATACCCGGTTTGATCTGGGCCGGAATCGGAACCTACCTCCCGGCCGGCCCCGCGGTCGCGTGGCACTTGGCGCAGGCTTCCAGCGCCGGGTTCGGGCTCCGCCAGTAGACGAAGTCCTCCCCCCCGGTCTGCTTCCGGTCCGCTTCGGGCACCCGGGGCCAGTAGAAGGCGAAGGCCTGGGAGCCGTCCGCCTTCACTTCGCGCATGTAGAGCGGGCCGGGGGTGCCGGCGCCGTCCGCGACCGTGCTCATGACCGCATAGGCGCCGGTGGGCAGGGGCTTGTCGGCCTGGAAGGCATCGATGCCGGAGGCGGTTACCCAGATCCGGCCCAGCCGGTTGCCGTGGGCCTTGCTCCGGACCGGGGCGGGGCCGGCGGGTTCCAGGCTGGCGTAGTCCAGGGCCCGGATGGGCAGGTCCGCCTCGGCGTCGTTCTTCTTGGCTTCGATGGCGGCCGCCGCGGCCCGGTTGGTCTCGGCATTGCCGAACACCATGGTGCCGCCCGCCTTGCCGACGAAGCCCCAGGCGCCGGCCCAGGCCAGGGTCCCGGCCAGGCAGGCCGCGGTCCAGCCCCGCTTGTCCGGTTCGTGGCAGGACTTGCGCAGCAGCAGCAGGCAGATCAGCCCCAGGAAGAAACCGCAGACCGCGGTGAGTTCATGCATCCGCAGGAGCCTCTGCAGGGCCTGCCCCTGGCCCGTGATCCGGGGCAGCATCGAGCCCGCCGGGATGAGGGACAGCATCCGCGCCCAGTAGAACCCGCTGGCCATGGTCAGGACGCTTGCGGCCAGGGCCAGGAGGGCCACCCGGAAGGCCATCCGCCGCCAGGTCTGGGGGTACCTGGAGCGGTAGGCGGACGCCACCATGATCGGCAGGCAGACCACCAGTCCCAGGGGCACGTGCACCAGGGCCGGGTGTTCCCTGGAAAAGAGCTCGAACAACGGTGCGGACATGGATCAGAAGGTCCGGGTGAGGTTGAAGCCCAGGGCCCACTGGCCGGTGGAGCGCGGTCCGCCGCCGAAATCCCCGGACAGGACCTGGTTGGCCGTGGTGCCCAGGGCGTTGGTCCCCAGCAGGGTGAAGCGGTGCTTGAGGGTCCGGTAGGTGGCCCCGAGGGCGTAGCCGGGCTTGAAGTCCTTGCCGATCTTGCCGGGCCGGGGGTAGTACTCCGCCAACAGCCCCAGCTTGCCGGTGACGTCCACCCGCACCCCCGCCCCCGCCGTGAAGACCCCCTTGTCCTGGGTGGTGGTGCGGCTGATGTAGGTGGGCACCAGGGTGAACGTGGTGAGGTCGCCGATGAAGAACTCCGCGGGCACCTGGACGGTGCCGCCGGAGATGCCCACGGTGCCCAGGGGGGTCTGGGTCCTTGGCACCACCTCGTCGAACCGCTCGGCGCGGACCGCCATGCGCATGGACTGGAGGTCCAGCACCCGCTGCTGGAGGGCGAGGACCAGGGTCTTGTTGTCGGCGGTGCGGTACAGGATGGCGTTCAGGCCCTTGACCGGCTTGATGCCGAAGTCGAAGCCGAAGGCGGGATAGGCGTAGCCGTCCAGGCCGTAGAGATCCTTGCCGTGCCCGGCGGCCGGGGTGTCGAACCGGTGCGTGAAGGCGATGCCCATATCCCGGAACTGCATCATATCCACGGTGGGGAGGTTGATGGCCAGGGGATACTCCGAGGATTCCCCGCGGAGCAGACCCGAGGCCGCGGTGAAGCATAGCAGGAGGCAGGGGATGCGGGACATCATGGCGGCTCCTGGTTCAATGCTTGGCGGCGAAGGGCCGGAGGATGTCGGCGATCATCTTCTGGGCCTGCGCCTCGGTCATCTTGCCCTTGAACGACGGCATCTTGTCCTTCCCTTCCATGATGCTCTTGATCCACTCCGAATCCTTGCGGCGGTTGGCCTTGCGGCTGTCGGTGAAATCGAAGCCGTTGTCCGGGAGCTGGGTGCCGGCATTGTCGCGGCCGTTGCCGTTCACCCCGTGGCAGCGGGCGCAGACATCCAGCCAGTACTTCTGGTAGTCGCCGCCGAACGGCGGGGCTTCCTGCTTCTGCTGGGCGGGACCGAAGGCGCCGCACAGGAGGACGAGGGCGAGGACGCGCGGGATGGACATCGGGACTCCTTCAGTTTCCGTTCCAGGACCTGCCATTGTGGTTCTCGCCGTGGCAGGTGAGGGTGCAGGTCTGGGCTGCGGCGTTGTATACGGCCCGGCTGCCGGCGTACTGGATGGTGTCGCTGGCGGGGCCTTCCATGACGGGGGTGTTCAGGTGGGCGAAGTGGTTGTTCGCGCCGTTGCTGCCGTTGGTCATGCTGTGGCAGTCGGTGCACAGGGCGTTGATCTCCCCGCCCAGGTGGCCGCGGTGCTGGCCGGAATAGTAGCTGTCGCTTTCGGGCAGGCCCAGGCCGGTCCCCTGGGGGTGGCACTGCCGGCAGCCGGTGTCCCCGGTGGCGCCGGTGGCGTCGAGGGTCCCGGTCTGCCAGTCGGGGGTGGTCAGGGCGCCGTGGCAGCTGACGCTGGAGCAGGTGAGGGCGGTGGTGCTGAAGGCCGCGGCGCCGGCCTTGGCGTTGTAGGTGGCGGCGAACCCGGTGGGGGCCGGCGGCACCCGCAGCGCGTTCTTGCCCGGGCGGGCGTTGGCGTGGTCGTAGTGGTTCTGGGTGCCCGAATCGTAGTTGCTGTGGCAGGTGCCGCACTGGGCCGTGACGAAGGCAAGGGCGTCATGCTTGGCATGGGCGCCGGCGATGTCCGGGAACGCGGCCCCGGCCGGGGGCTTTTCGTGGCAGGAGGCGCAGTCGGCGACCGTCAGCGGGGATCCGGCCGCATGGCACACGCTGCAGAGCGGCGCCAGGGCCAGCGGGGAGGCGCCGGTGACCGCGTGGCAGCCCGAACAGTTGCCGTTGAACGCGGCCGGGGAGTCGGCGCCGGTGTGGCCGGTGCCGAGGAAGGGCACCGGGTGGTTGGGGCCGCCGTTCCAGGAGAAGGCGCTGTGCGCCTGGTCGTGGCAGGTGACGGTGCAGGTCTTGGCGGTGGCGTCGTAGACATTGGAGGTGCTGCCCAGCAGCAGGATGGTGTCGCTGGCCGGACCCTCCATCTGCGGCGTGTCCAGGTGGGCGAAGTGGTTGTTCGCGCCCGGGGTGCCGTTGGTCATGCTGTGGCAGTCGGTGCACAGCGCCCCCACGGCAGCGCCCAGGTGGAAGGCGTGCAGCCCGGACCAGGCGGCGTTGTTCTCCGGCGTGGCCGCGGCCGTGCCGGTCTGGTGGCACTGGCGGCAGCCGGGGTCGGTGTCGACGCTGATGCTGCCGGTGCCCCAGGCCGGCGTGGTGATGGCCCCGTGGCAGCTGACGTTCGAGCAGGTGAGGGCGGCGCTGTCCATGGCCGCCGCGCCGGCCTTGGCGTTGTAGGTGGCGAGCAAGGCCACGGCGCCGGGCGGCACCCGCAGGGCGTCCTTCCCGGGGATCGCGTCGGCCCGGTCGTAGTGGGCCAGGGAGCCGGTGTCGAAGCCGTTGTGGCAGGTGCCGCAGAGGCCGGTGACGTTGGCCAGGGCATTGTGCTTGGGGTGGGACCCGGTGATGTCCGGGAACTGGGTCCCGGCGGGAGGATTTTCGTGGCAGGAGGTGCAGGCGGTCTGGGTCAGGGGCGAACCGGCCTGGTGGCAGACCCCGCAGAGCGGCGCCGTGGAGACCGGCGAGGTCCCGGAGACCGCGTGGCAGTTGCCGCAATCGGCGGTGAAGCTGGCCTGGCCCGCCGCGGTGTGGGCCGTGCCCAGGAAGGGCACCGGATGGTCGGGCTGGCCCGGGCCGTTGGCGTGGCAGGCCACCCCGTTGGCGGTGCTGGAGAAGCAGCTCG
>Ga0316217_10006803_pt1 | contig 11156 bp, 6 predicted proteins | sample 1anoAmetaG_FD_203633 | JGI IMG/M metagenome (GOLD analysis project Ga0316217, IMG submission 203633) | Freshwater microbial communities from Trout Bog Lake, Wisconsin, USA - 1anoA | ecosystem: Environmental > Aquatic > Freshwater > Lake > Hypolimnion/Profundal zone | place: USA: Wisconsin... | reverse complement strand
ACCCCACCCCATAACTTTTGGAATAAAATATTGAGATATTTATATGCTATAATATCGAATTTCGATTTATTAAAAATGGTTTTAAAATGGAACATGCTGTCCTATGAAACACATCTATTTTTACAGTTTTTAGTAGCAATCTAGCCTAATTCATGTCCTAAATGCCTTGTTTTGTCGTTCTTTAATTCTTACACTCCAAAACTATATCAAATTTTTAAAAGATAATTGCCATAAAGTAATAAAACCAACCAACCTGATTGGCTGAAATGAAACATTCTTGATTAGCATTGTTTTGTGTAGTTCTCACTTCTCATCATTTTTGTTGGGGTCTTCAATTTTTCTACTTTGATTCAACGAAGTCAGCAAAGTCCAAAATTATTAGTTTTTTACATTAGAAAAGGATAGTTAGTTAGAGGGAATGAAATGAAAGTCAAAAAGATGGCTTTAAATCCAAATTTTATATTTTCGACTAAGTTTAAGTTTTAAGAATGATAACTTTATCTATAATTAAATGAACACTCCAGCCAGCTTTCCCTCAAAAATAGCAGTCCAAAAATTTAGGCATTCTATTAGTACCTTGCAGCCTTCAACCTACCGGAACTCCCTAGACTTCACTCCTGCAGCCTAGTCTCTTTTCTATAGCGGTTCCGACAAAGAGATTAGACAAAGAATGTCATTCAATGCTCAAAACGCATAAAGAATACTGTTTATGTTAGAACAGACTGATTCGGAAAAGGAAGCATCTTCATTGGGAAGATTAAGAACTTCCTTGACATAAATTGAACAAAAATTGAAAAAGGCTAAATAAACACTGCAAATCACTTAAGTTGTGAGTAAAAAATAGTTTTTCGGCCTAGAAACAGGCAGTTAATCCAAGAGGAATGATAAAACTTCTTAAAAAAACGATGAAACTTCGACTATAGAAAGTCTTCCCTCTAGAGACTAATGTATAACAAATAATTTGAAACCAAAGTTAAAAAATAGATAAAAATACTATCTTTCAGAGCTTTATGAATCCATGGTTGAAACCAACGCCAGAGCCTAGGATCATTCAAATTTGTCCATTAATGTATTCAAAAACCTCTCAGGGATTAGGCCTCCATCATTTGCTTAAATCCATTAAAGAAGACTTCATTTACCAAGAAGGCCCTAAGATAAGCATAAGCCGACCTTGGTTCTAGATATAGATGAGACCTTAATTCACTGTTAGGAAAACCCTTCTCTGTAATATGACACCATTTTGCCTATTTAAACAGCAAATGGGGCAATTGCTCAGGCATTCATTGGAATCAGACCTTATGCTATTTCGTTTTTGAAAAGAATGTCAAAGTATTTTGAGATTATTTCATTCACTGCAAGTCATTAATCTTACGCTGATGTAGTTCTTGATGAACTGGACCCTAACCACGAATATATCAAGCATAGACTCTACCGAAAACACTGTTTTGAGGTTTATTAAAACCTGTTGGTGAAAGACTTGAGAATCATTGATAGAGATCTAAGTAAAATGGTCTTAGTTGATAATGCTCCGTATTCCTACATTTTTCAGCTTGAAAACGGGATTCCCATATTACCCTTCTTCTAAGGAAAAGACAGTTAACTTTACAAACTTTAAAAGTATCTGATGCAACTGCTAAAATGCAAAGACATGCGTTAAGAAAATAAGAAAACCTTTCAGTTCCATCGTTACAATGACTACAAAGAGGCTAAAGACATAGTAAGGGAACTTTACTTCAGTTAAGTCTGAAGTATTTGATTTTTTCTACTTCTGTTAACTTCTTCAATCAAAAGGACTACAAAATGTTGCCAAAATTAATATTGATTAATTAAATAATATTAGATTGATTTTCTCTTATGGTTAAGCATAACAACGTTCTTCCGAATGTCCATCTTCGCAAACACTGGCAAAGAAACGTTCGTGTTTGGTTGAACCAAGCAGGCAGAAAACACAGAAGACTAGAGGCCCGGAGAGCTAAGGCTATTGCTATCTCTCCTAGGCCACTTGATCGCCTTAGGCCTTCAGTCAGATGCCAAACCATTCGCTATAATCATAGACCCAGAATAGGAAAAGGCTTCACTCTGGCTGAGATAAAATCTGTAGGATTGGGAGTTCAATTCGCAAAATCCGTCGGAATCACTGTTGACCACAGGCGCAAAAACCGAAGCCAAGAGGGCTTTGATGCTAACAAAGCTCGTCTTACCAACTATTTGAGTAAACTTGTGCTTTACCCCAAAACAGAGGGCAAATATGTAACAAAAGCTAAAAGTGGAATCCTCAATGATACTCCCAAGGTACTTTATTACTCATTTAGGAAAGTCAGACAGTGGTAGCTGCTCCAACTGTAAATACTCTTGCTCCTTTGGTCAAAAGAGTTAGATCTGTGAGCAAACTTGAGCTAGAAAGACTTAGAAAAACCTCAGCTTATCGCAGCATCAGACAGGAGTGGAACAACCAAAGAAACTAAGGAAGGAGACAAAAGAAGGCCAGAGAGGCTGCTGAGAAGAATAACTGATTGAAACATATTTAAACATTCCTCTTGATTTATAAATCATGCATAATAGTTGAGATGACTTTTCTTCTTTGCTTGAACTTGCATAATTCCTTAAACGTAGTCTTCATGCTCAAGGTATGTTCCACCTCTTCTTAGGGCGTTCATTCCGGCCTCTACACATACAGCCTTTAGCATAGCTCCATTGAAATCTTCGGTTGATCTTGCAAGCTCTACGAAGTTAATCTACTTGTGATTCATCTTTCTAGAGTGGATTTTCAAGATTTGACCTCTAGCGTCTTCGTTGGGCAAAGGAAACTCTATCTTCCTATCCAGCCTGCCTGACCTCATTAGTGCTGGGTCTAGGACGTCAGGTCTGTTTGTTGCACAAATAACTTTAATATCGTCATTAGGAGAAAATCTACTTAGTACAATTTTTACCCGTCCAAATGATTGAGTAACTAAAGCATAGTCCTTTGAACTTCTCTATCTCCCGATTTGTCATTGTCAAATCTTTTGGTCCCAATCGCATCTATTTCGTCGATGAAGATGATAGTTGGTGACTTTTCCTTGGCTAAGGCAAAAGCATCTCTCACCATTTTTGGTCCATCACCAATATACATTTGAACCAAGTTTGAGCCAGCTAACTTCAAAAAGGTAGCTTTTGTCTGCCCAGCACAAGCCCTTGCCATCATTGTCTTTCCAGTTCCAGGGGGACCAAACATCAAGCAACCTTTGGGAGGCCTGATTCCGATGTTTTTGAACTTTTATTTGTGAGTAATAGGCAATACAATGGCTTCTCTTAGTTCTTCAATTTGTTTGTCTAACCCTCCGATATCAGTGTACTCTTCAGATGGTTTTTCTTAGAGCTACATTGACTTAACTCGAGAGTCATACTCTGCAGGTAGTTTTTAAAGGAGAATGTAAGAATCTTTGTTTACTCCAACAAGCTCTCCCGGCTTTAGATCTGTAGTATCAACTAGGCCAGGCACAGGCAAAAAGATGGTGTTTCTTGTACTTGTTTTCACAACCACGCATTTGTCTTCCGGTTTTTAATCAGGATCAACGTCTTAATCGCCATCTTTTTCAGGTTAAATGTCAAGTATTTCTACGATGTTTGAGACAAGCCAAGGAAGTTGCTTATTTTGTTTGATTTTAGTCTTGTTGTCCTTGAGAGATTCATCTACCTTTTTGGCATCATGATTGATTTTGCTGAGCTCTAGCTTATATTGTTTGATGTTGTTCTAGAACATCTTGATTCTGCCTTTGATTTCTTCGTTAGTAAGGTGCTGAACCTGCTAAAAAATTGAGCCTTGGTCAGTCATTTTAAAAATTATTTAAATATAAGCCAATACTAATTATCAACGTCTATAACGCTACATATCTTCTGCCTTCAAACCGCTCAAAGAAGCTTGTCTATAAGCTTCTTTTTTTGAAATTCTTTTTCTTAGGGTAATGTCCTTCTCAAGCTTGCAAAAGCAGTGAATAATTAGATCTTTCAAAAGCTTTTTAAGGTTATTTAGCCGTTTTTTAGATTGTTTTTGCTTTCGAAAATCACTTCATGCCCCTTTAGACCTGGTTCTCTTGAACTAAAGATCTTAAGTTATTTCATCCTTTTGACCATTGACAGACAGCCACCCATGATAAATAGTAAAAATTGCTTTCTTAAGATAATTAAATGCAATCACTGGAGTTTTTCGAGTATTCTTTTAATTTCATCTGAAGAGACTCTCTCAACTTTTTGGGTTTAATTACTGATTACCATCATTTCCACATTGCTCTTGCTTATCTTTTATTCCATAGTCTCCTTCAATGAACTCAAAGCCAGCTTTTTAGCATCTTATAAAGACATTTTCTACATCAAAAAACTTTTACCTAGTTATACTTGTCATTCAAAATAGACTGAATGCCTTCTTAAGCAGCTCCAATGCCCTTAGCTTTGTACTCAATCATAGTTCCAGAAGGGTCAGTTTGATAAATACAAGGTCCTCTCTCGTCTACTCCTGCAATCAGCAAAGCAACTCCATAAGGTCTAGACATTGGCTTCTTCTTTGACGATGGATCTCCTTCTCCAAAGTTCAAAGCTAAGTCAGAAATGGTTTGAGTTAATGCTTTGATAGTAATTGGCTAGAGATAAGTATATCTGTGGTTCAGTGCTTCCACTCTTCCATGTTCAATCAACGTTCGAGCATCTGTAATGACTCCACTTGCTGCGCAACAAATGTGAGAGTCAATTTCGAAGATCTTTTCGATGGATTCTGGCACAATGAGAGTTGAATTGAGTCTACGTTAGACTGCAAGTACAACTCCTTGAACGCATTTGATACCTATTGCAGATGAGCCAAGCTGCATACAAACAAAAGTACTTTAATTGCTTCAATGGCATACTCTACTTGGAAGATACGTCCTTCAGGTGAGAAGGTATTGATGCCGCGATCGTAATCGCTCCTAATTCAACCAAAGAGTACTTAGTGCTGAACATGTTTGACATTTCTTTGAGTTGATTATTTAAAAAATATTTAAATCTCACATATCTTCAGATTTAGCTTTAACTTTGATTAATTTGGGTAAAAGATGAGTAAAAGTTGCAAGGCATAATGAAATCAGTTGGAGCTTAGCTAATGTTAGATCATTCCAGGCAAAAGCTAGACTTGTTTCTTTATCTTGGACAAATCTTCGTTGACTTGATTTGAGCGGTGAATGAATTCCTCCTTCTACTGCTCCACTTTTTTAATGGTGTTTTGCATAGCTTTGCGAGTGAGCTAAAGTTCACGATTTTTGCTCTCAAGGTAATTGCTTTGCTACTCTAAAAATCTACGAGCACGCTATAATTCATCTTCGTCCAATCCTTTGGAATTCCTGCTTTAAATTGCCATCATCTCATTTGATTTGAACTCTTTTGCCTTCAGAATCACTTTGTTCAAAAGCTGCTATTGAGATTAGACCACATTTTTGTAGTTTCGGATTAAATTCTTCACGTTATTGACACAGTTAACTTTTTGTTATGTTTCTCTCTAATCTCCTATTTGGCCCACTTTCATTGCTTCTTTAAAGCGTATAACGTTTTCTTGCAGAATCGCAACTCCTTGTTTGCTAAAAGCTGGGGGAATGTTGATAAGCTGAGTGTTCAAAGGGGATAACTGAAAAACTGTATCCATCTAAGATTAATATCCTCTCCTTCTCCTTAAAAGGTCTTTTTTAAGCTAAAGAACTGTTTGAAGCTATTTTTGAAGGTTTTGAAGGGTATCCTTCAAAAGCTGGTTTTCATTGGCTATCTCTGTGTAGTTTTCTTCCATGGTTTTCGCAACCATTTGATTGTATTAATGCTATCCGTTCATCATGATAAAGGTTGGTCCATAAGTTTGAAGTTGTTGCATGATTTCAAAGCTGTTTTTAAAAGGCCCCTTGTCTTGGCCTCTGCTTAACTTTTCTTGTAAGCTTTTGATAGTGGTTTCCTGCTTTCTGATTTCATTCCTGTACTGATTTTCGCGTGTTTCAATTGCCCTATACTTTTTGGACCACTCCTATTTATCTCCATTTAGTCTGTCTCTAAATGATATGCAGTTTACATTGTTTATTTTGCTGTTTTCTCTGCCACTTTGAGTTTGTTTGATAAATTTTCCCTTTCTGCATCAACTCTTTTTAGGTCTTTGTGTATCTTCTAAAGCTGGATAACGAGTTGGTTTCTTTAGTTTTCAATTTTTCTTAAGTTACTGAAAGCCTAGTTCTTGGCCTCTAGATCTCTTTGACGTTGAGAAAGTAACATTTTCACACTGCATAACAAAGACAATACACGTCAAGTGTCTTTTACACTTCATGAGAATCAGAGCTAAAAAGCTGTCCGAGCTTGGGTCTGTCTGGAAAGAGTGTGGCAAGAGTGTTATTGACTGACTCAATTTAGGATTCAAGATGTTGGCGCAAGATTTAAGGGTGATAAGACTCACTCATGTGATCAAGAAGGTACTTCTGGGCAAAGTTATCCTATGACTGAAAGAAATGATTAAGCTTACTAAAAGTTTGTTTACTTTTGAAGGAGTGCTACTCATTTGAAATTAACAACCAAGCAAAGTATTATAAGAATAGGGATCGTAAATTCTACATTAATAAAAATGTTTTAGAGCTAAATTACTGAAGATTATGTTGAGGGTTGATTAATTTTTGATAAAGCAATTATAATTGAATGGAGATTGTCTACAGAACCAAATTAGGAGTATACCCATTCAATCGTCCAAAGGACACTGAATCCACTTACGTCGAACATCTCGTAAGCAACTCAACTCTTCCCTTAACATAATAGCTCAGAGAAATCATCCGCCTTTATAAAAATATTTAGTGTCCTTACATTATCCGTCTTAACAAATTTTTGAAAGACGAAAACGAAATTCACTTCTTTTTCAATTACTATCCAAGCTCTCTGCAGCTTTATCTCTCTAAGAAACCTCAGACTGTGTTACAGCGCCTTAGATAATAGCTTACCTGTGCTTTGCAGTGTTTATAAAGATCTGCTTTAAAGGCATAAGCAAGCATTTAAAATATAGCGGTTGACAATTAAGGCTCACTGAAACTGTTCATAATGCCTTAAAACTTATCAAAAGGAGATAATTTAAATGAGTTTTATGTGACATAAAGAACCAAACTTTTTATGTAGCTATAGTAGGTATGGTCACAAGATAATAAAAAAGATCAAGAAGACCACAAGCCTTAGCACCCAGGTTTCAGAATTAGTGGAAATGAGCTAATTTTTACTAGAACATAAAACCAAAATTCGGCTCAAAGCAGTCACAACCAATAAGAAAAGACAGTAAAACCTAAAAAAGAATCAATACATAGCCCTCACTCTGCCAAAATGATTCTTGCTTAGATAGAAAAGCAAAAGTAAAAAGCCAAAAAGTTGAAAGAAAAACATAATCATTTAAAGAGTGAAGGAATCGATCATAAAACTCAAGCTTAATAAGCGTAGAGATATTCAAAAGTTGTGAAGAAAAATAGCATAAATTCTGAAATCTAATCTTTAAGAGATTCTCACAAAAGCTAGCAATTGAACTTCATAAATAAAAGCGTTTAAGATAAATTGACAAACAGTTCAGCTGAACCCTCAAGTCATAAAAGATATGTTAACTATGAAGAAAGACCTACAAGCACCCTTAAATACTAGAAATAAGCAGAAAGTCACCAAAACCAACTTTCATATGAAGATATCCGAGCAATAGCTTTAAAGCATTTATAAGCAGAAGGAAAGTAATTAAAGGAGTAGCCAAAGATTCAAGTAACTACTGAAATGGTAAGCAAGTACAAAATGAAGATAGTGACTTGCCAATAAATAGAATTTGAAGGGAAAGAAGGTGATGACATCGAAAAGATAGCACAGTAAAAACTTATAGAATATCAGCAACAATATTCAATGCCTAAAATCTCAATTTAAAACGTTAGTCAGAACTCTGACTAAGCAAACAATCAACCTTCTAATGAAAAGTCAGGCTCTTTCTAAGAGAATCACGATCGCAAGGAAAAACCCAAAACAGAGGGAGGCTAAAATGAGTAAATAATGACCAAAATTCTGAAAGCTAAAGAAAAAGCAGAAAATGTACTCAAAGAGTATGCCAAAACAAAGAAAAAATGATTGTTTATATGGTAATTAAATATCATAGCCTTTTGATTCATTTTAAAAAGATTAGATATGGACAAAAAGTACTCAGTGTTACTAATAACACTTATTTTTGCCTTGACCCATTGCTAAGACCTCAAGGACACCCTTGATTGCCTCAACAATTATATGGAAACTTTCAAATCTAAGATGGTACAAATAGCAGCATTAAGGACTCAAAGTTGTTTAGTATGTTCAAAGCTTCCTACCCTAACACTCTCAGCACTACTGTTCAGCATTTCGATTTGACTCCAGGCAACTAGTCAGTATACATAATAACTGGAGACATCTAAGCAATGTGGCTCAGAGATTCCACTAATCAGTTTCTGCCCTATATGAAGATAACCAAGGATTGCCCCAAAATCAGAGAACTAGCCCGAGGGCTTTTGAACACTCAAGCTTAACTTATTATGGTAGACACTTACACAAATGCCTTCAAAAAGTTTGAATCTGATGTTCAAAAAAGGCATTTCTACCTAAACGATCGGACTTAAACACTTTTCTTTGGGATTCCTGTTGATCTTTCTCGAAATCGATAGTTTGCTACAAGATACATTTGGGAAAGGAAATTTTAAATCGACTCCCTTGCGTCTTTCCTTCGTTTAGCCTATGAATATCAAAGTAGGTACAATTCAATAGATTTTGTCAATTTACGTTTCATCAAAGCACTGAAAAGGATTTTAAGAACAGTAGAGGAGCAAACTAAAGACCTTCTTTATTAGTCTCAAACTAAAACACAGTTTTACACATTTAATAGAATCGCAACGGAATTGAGATAAGGCAAGATTCCTGCATCTTTTGGCACAGGAATGATCAAGACTGGATTTAGACCTTCAGATGATCCTAATGATTATCCTTACAACATACCAGGTAATGCAATGTTTTCAACTTTTCTCTCACTTGTAGCAAAAGAAGTACTTCCAAAAATTCCAGAAAAATCAGTATTCAAAGGCTAAAGTATAACACTAATAACCAGAATGAATAGCTTTGCAGATTCAATAAAAGACGCAATTATGAAGTATGGAGTCGTAAAGCTAGACCGTTTATAAATTTTCGCATATGAAGTAAACGGAAAAGGGTAATCAAAAAATTTTGATGATGCAAACCTTCCTTCTCTGCTTTCCTTACCTTATCTCAAATTCATCAGCATTGATAACGAAGTTTATAAAAATACAAGGAAACACTTGCTCTCTAGAGAAAATCCATATTATTACTAAAATGGAGCAATTAAAGGCATCGGGAGTTCTCATACTCCAAACGGAAATATTTGGCCATTGGCTCTCATAACTCAAATCCTTACAACAAAAGACCAATAAGAAATAAAAAACTGTTTGAATAGCCTCAAAGCTCACTCTTTTGATAACCTAAATCATTAATCGTTTTCAAGTAACTCTCCCACAGCGATAACGAGGAATTGGTTTGCGTGGGCAAATTCCTTTTTCGGAGAAATGATAATTACGCTTTCTCAGGAATTTCCAGAGACTATTAAATGATTATGATTGACTATAATTTCAAAAAATAATAACTGAACTTAACTAATGAACCAAAAAGAAATTGACGAACTTCTCAAAGATTCTATGTTCGAAGATTCATAAGTACGTGAGTCCCAATAACCAAACAATATTAAAGTTCAAGAGGAAAAACATGCCTAGAGCTAAGAATATGGTGATTAGTTCGAAAGCTATGACGAAAGCCGAAAAACCTTTTCCAAAAATGCTTCCAAAAATGGTATCTTTGGCGTTATTCAGAGTTTTAGTAAAGTAGGAAAGCCCCTCAAACCAAAAAACGTCTCTAGGATATTAAAGAATAACCAGTTTTTGCAACTGAGCAATTATCAAAAACACAGCAAAAATCTGTCGAAAAAGCGAGACCAAAAACTGGAATTTACTTTTACCCTCCTAAAAAGCCTGAAAGTAATAAAAAAGAAAGTAATTCCATCAGTAAAAATTTGCCTTATAATTATGCAAGACTACAATAAAGAGAAAAATAGCTTTTATTAACAACTCTTACTGAGGAAAACAAGTAGTTAAAAGAGCACTTAAGAAACAAGGAGAATGATTATAAAAAATTGGAAACTACCTACAAAAGCTTATTGCAGGAGAAGTCAAGAGAAGCTCCTTCTGTAAAATAGGCAACTTTGGAGCGCCAACTCAAAACTTTACAGTAAAAATACGAAAAATTACAGCACCTTTGTAAGTTGGAAAGAGAGAAAAATCAGTTTCATAAAACAACGAAGACTGCCCCAGTTTTTATCCCTGAATAAATAGCAACCCAGAGGTAGGAATAACTTTTAGAGATAATTGATAAGTTAAAACAGAGATTGATTGATACAGCATGCAAGGCAAAAGACTTCCAAAATAGGCTAAATTAAGGCTAAAACTATGTTGATGAACTCAAGAGGAAACTCAAAAGAATCTAGCAACTCTAATACAAAATGGAAAAAATGGCCTAGCAAGCTGAAAATGACAGAGAATTCATTAACGCTCTTAAAGACAAAAACTCTAAGCTCTAAAACCAGCTGGCTTAAACTCAAAAGGAAAAGAGACTTTTAGAAGTATAAGTAAGGAGATATGAACTTGGTCAGGCTACACAAACTGACATTCGTAAGTAATTAGAATAAGCCAAGAAAGAAAAGGAGATGCTATAGAGAAATTTAAGAGATTTAGCAGCTAACATGGGCAATCTTTCAAAAGCAAGAAACACTGTACAGTGGAATAAAATAGAGGATTCTGGAGAATTACTAAGATCTTGATCAAATAAAGTCTTTATTAGATCCTAAATATCCTAAATTTAACTAATGTTTTATCAGTGTAATAAAGCTTTACACAAAGTTTAAAGCTGAAAAAGGAAAAAAAAATCATTGCAGTCTAGGAATAACCTAAATTTAAAAGCACATTTGACAAACAGAGAATCTTTATATTGGATTCAATAGAATTACATTAATACTGTATAAAAATGGGTTTTTAAGATTTCAATGTTAGAGTAATCTCACTATGCCTTCTTGAATCATGAATTCACAGAAA
>Ga0316217_10006802_pt1 | contig 11156 bp, 9 predicted proteins | sample 1anoAmetaG_FD_203633 | JGI IMG/M metagenome (GOLD analysis project Ga0316217, IMG submission 203633) | Freshwater microbial communities from Trout Bog Lake, Wisconsin, USA - 1anoA | ecosystem: Environmental > Aquatic > Freshwater > Lake > Hypolimnion/Profundal zone | place: USA: Wisconsin... | reverse complement strand
GCTACGCCTACATCGACACCGGCCGGCTGTGGCAGGTCGTCCTGCTGGTCGGGCTGTTCCTGTGGCTGTTCCTGGTGGTGCGGGCGGTGCGCCCGGCGCTGGCCTCTCCCGATCCGGGCACCCGGTCCCTGCTGGGCATGTTCCTGCTCGCCTCGGTGGCCATCGCCGGCTTCTACGGGGCCGCCCTGGGCTACGGCCGCCACACCAACCTCGCCATCGCCGAATACTGGCGCTGGTGGGTGGTGCATCTCTGGGTGGAGGGCTTCTTCGAGGTGTTCGCCACCGTGGTCATCGCCTTCCTGTTCGCCCGGCTGAAACTGATCCGCACCGACACTGCCGGCCGCTCGGTGGTGCTGGCCTCGGCCATCTTCCTGGCCGGCGGCATCATCGGCACCGCCCACCACCTCTACTTCTCCGGCACCCCGGCGGTGGTCATGGCCCTGGGCGCCTCCTTCAGCGCCCTGGAAGTGGTGCCGCTGCTGTTCGTCGGCTTCGAGGCCTGGGAGAACCTGCGGCTGTCCCGGGCCACCCCGTGGGTGCGGAACTACCGCTGGCCGATCTATTTCTTCGTGGCGGTGGCGTTCTGGAACATGGTGGGCGCCGGGCTGTTCGGCTTCATGATCAATCCGCCGGTGGCCCTGTACTACATGCAGGGGCTCAACACCACCCCGGTGCACGGCCACGCGGCGCTGTTCGGGGTCTACGGCATGCTGGGGATCGGGCTCATGCTGTTCTGCCTGCGGGCCCTCCGGCCGGCGGCCGCCTGGCGGGAAGGGCCGCTCCGGTTCGCCTTCTGGAGCATCAATATCGGGCTGGCGGCGATGATCCTGCTGAGCATCCTGCCGCTGGGCCTGCTGCAGACCCGGGCGGCGGTGGAACACGGCTACTGGTACGCCCGCAGCGCCGAGTTCCTGCACTCGGGCGGGATGAACACCCTGCGCTGGCTGCGGGTGCCCGGCGACACCCTGTTCGCCCTGGGCGCGGTGGTGCTGGTCGGCTTCGTGGCCGGGCTGGCCACGGGGCACTCGCTGGACCGTTCGCTCCCCAGCCCGATGGATGAGGGACGCTAGGTTTTCTCAACCGCCTGGGCCGCCTCGGAACGCCGGAAGCTCCGGTACAGGAGCAGGTCATAGAGGATCTTGAGCGTGCCGGCGATGAAGAACGGGCCGGCCGCCAGGGCCGGGACCGCCAGCAACTGTCCGGCCAGGGCGGGGGACAGGGCGGCGCCGGTGGTGCGGGCGATGCCGGTGATGCCGGCCGCGGCCGAGCGCTCGTCCGGGCTTACCACCGCCATGGTGTAGGACTGGCGGGTGGGGACATCCATCTGGGAGATGCTGAACCGGAGCAGCAGGACCGTGACCGCCAGGGTCAGGTTCGGCATCAGCGGCACCAGGATCAGCAGCAGGTTGGAGGGCACGTGGCTGAAGACCATGGTGTTGACCAGGCCGAAGCGCTGGGCCAGGCGGACCGCGTAGAGCGCCGACAGGCCGGCCAGGATGTTGGCCACGAAGAAGATCGAGCCGAGGGTGCCCGGGTCGGCGCCGAAGCGGAGGTGGAACCAGTAGGCGACCAGGCTCTGGATGACGAAGCCGCCGGCGAAGGCGTCCAGGGAGAACAGGGCGGACAGCTTGAGGACGGTCTTCCGGGACCGGTGCAGGCCCAGCCGCCCCGCCGGGGCGGTGCCGGCCGGCGCCTCGACGGCGCCGGAAACCCGGCTGAACAGGGCCGCCAGGACCAGGCCGGAGGCGGCATAGGCGTAGACCAGCACCCGGTAGCTGGCCACCGGGGCCATACCGCCCGCCTGCAGCACCTGGGCGGTCCAGCCGCCGGCCAGGGCGCCGCAGGCGGTGGCGAACGAACCGGCCACGTTGTACCAGGCGAACACCCCGGTCCGGCGCTGGTCCGGGAGCAGCTGGGAGAGCGACGCCTGTTCGATCGCCAGAAAGGGGCCGACCTCGTTGCCGGAGGGGCTGATCACCCCCAGGGTCGCGGCCACCAGGAGGACGAGGAAATGCCCGCTCAGGGCGAACGGGATCCCGGCGGCGGTCATGAGCGCCGCCCCGAGGATGAGCATGGCCCGGCGGCCGAACCGGTCGGCCCGGGTGGTGAGCCACAGGGAGACCAGGGTGTCGCCCGCCAGGGTGAGGGTGAGCAGCAGGCCGATCCGGCCCTGGCTGAAGCCCAGGCCGGCGAGGTACAGCACCAGGACCACCGAGAGGAAGCCGTAGGCGAACAGCCGGCCGGCACGGGTGGCAAAGAGCAGCCAGCCGTCGCCGGATAGCAGGCGGGCGGGGGGGGTGGCGGTGCCCGGTGAGTTCATGACAATCCTCCTTGAAGCAGGAGCAGCTGCTCCGGCCCGGCACCCCGCTGGGGCCTGCTCTGCCGTCCATGGTGCCAGCTTCCCGGGGAGATGCGGGCAAAGCCGCGGTTTCCGGCCCGGCCTGCCGGCGTCCAGGGATTCCGGATATGCTTAGCTCATCCAAAAGGCCACCCTGAGGCGGCGCCATCAGGCTGGCCGGGATCAGTACTGCCAGTCCTTCCGCTGGCAGTCGCCGGAGGCCCAGGCCCTGGTCAAGGCCGTCTGCTACGACTGCCACAGCGCCGAGACCCGGTCCTGGTGGGCGGTGAAGGTGGCGCCGTTCTCCTGGCTGGCCCGGAGCGACGTGGACGAGGCCAGGGCGCACCTGGACTTCTCCGCCTGGAACGGCCGGGTGGCCGGGCCCGCGCTGCAGCGGGCGCTCGACCACGACATGCCGCCCTGGCCCTACGCCCTGGCGCACCCGGAGGCCCGCCTCAGCGACGGCCAGAAGCAGCTCCTGGCGCAGGGCTTCCAGGCCTCCCTGGCGGCGCAGGGCAAAGCCGGTGAACCCGGCCCCGGGAACCAGGCCGGCGACCCCGGCCCGGCCCCGACCCGGGCGGCCCTAGCCCGGGCGGCCCTGACCCGGGTATCGTTCCAGCCCGGCGCCGAGGGCGTCATCAACGGGCGCTGCGGCTCCTGCCACTCGCCCCGGCGGGCCATGGACTGCCACGCTTCCAGCCCGGCCCGGGCCAAGGCGCTGATCGCCCGGATGGTGCGGCACGGGGCCAAGCTGCCCGCCGCGGATGAACTGTTGCTGATCGACCGCTTCACCCGTTAGCTACCGCCGCGCCGGCCGCAGGCTGGTGTCCAGGCGCGGGGCCGCCAGGAACCCGTCCATGGCCAGGGCGATCCCGCCCATGGGCACCACCTCCGCGCCCAGCGGCGAGAGCATGACCCGCAGGGCATCCCGCTGGGGCGCCATGACGTTGGCGTCCAGGGTCCGGTGCAGGCCGCCCTTCAGGTACTCGAACACGTTCGCCAGGGTGCCCCCCAGCACCACCATCTCCGGGTTGAGCAGGTTGACCAGGCCGGCGAGGGCGAGGCCCAGGCGCTGGCCCACCAGCTCCAGGGCCTCCAGGACCGGGCCGTCCCGCAGGCTGGCGGCCTGGGCGACCTCGACCAGGTCCTCGAACCAGCGCCCCCGCTCGGCCAGGGTCCGCAGGATGCCCTCCTCCGACACGTAGGTCTCCAGGCAGCCCTGCTTGCCGCAGCCGCAGGTGCGGCCCCCGGGGACCACCGTCACGTGCCCGATCTCGCCGGAGAAACCGCTGGCGCCGCGGTAGAGCCGGCCCTCCAGGAACAGGCCGGCGCCGATCCCCGAGTGGCAGGACAGGTAGACGAAGGTCTCGCAGCCCCGGCAGACCCCGAACAGCCGCTCGGCGATGGCCGCGGCGTTGGCGTCGTTGTCCAGGTAGACCGGCGCGTCCAGGCCCTCCTGCAGCATCGGCCGGATCGGCAGGCTCTGCCAGCCCAGGTTGGGCGCCAGCACCAGGCCGCCGGCGCGGTCCATCAGGGCCGGCACGCCGACCCCGATGCCGCGCACGACCAGGCCGGGCCCGCTGGCCTGGACGATCCGCGCCAGGCCCTCATGGAAGTGCCCGATGGCCTGGTGGATGCTGGTGCTGCCGGAGATGTCGAGCCGGTGCAGCGCCGACCCCGCCAGGTCGGTGGTGAGCAGGCTGATCTTGCGCGGCTCCAGCCGGGCGCCGACGAAGATCCCGGCGGCCGGGGAGATGGACAGGGCGGTCTCCGGCCGGCCCACCCGGCCCACGCAGGCCGGCTCGCCGCGCTGGATCAGGCCCTCCTCCAGCAGTTGCGCCGCCACCATGGACATGGTCGCCTTGTCCAGGCCGGTGATGCGCTGGAGCTCGGTCTGCGAGCTGCCGGGATGCTCGCGCAGGGCATGGAACAGGCGGGCCCGGTTGACCTGGCGGATGGCCGTGGAATTGATCTGGATCGCCATTCAGCCTCCATCCGGCCCCCGGCCGGGACCCGTCCCGGGCTCGGAACGAACCACTCCCTAGAAACTGCAAGCACCCTGGTTTGGGTTATATCGTACTCGCAATCATTTCCGAAAGCCGAATCGTTAAAATAAAATTATCCGGCTCATCCTTGGAATATAAACGTTGTATTTAAAAATACTTGAATATATATAGTGGATTTAGTTCTAGGCTAGAAAAATTTACCAATTTGTCCCCTTGAACTAAACTTTGGCTGGCCCTATGATACTTCCAGACCAATCCAGCAAAGGGTCGTGACCCGACCTTCAATCTGTTCGACCGCGCGGCCCGCATCCGGGGCTTGTCATATGCTTTCCCCACCGGCGGACGCTGCCGGGGGAAACGGCTTCGACGTGCCACCCCGCTTTCGCAGACAGGGTGACATTAGTCGGCTGTTTCTGTCTTTAAATGGCCATTGCCAATCCGTTGCCAGCACCTGCCGCCCCGCGTGCCGGAGCGGCCGGTGGAAGCCGAGACCGGCCCCAACCCAGGAGGATCCGCCATGCCGAGACCCGTCACTCTCTTCACCGGCCAGTGGGCCGACCTGCCGCTGTCCGAACTGGCGCCGCTGGCCCGGCAGATGGGCTACGACGGCCTGGAGCTGGCCTGCTGGGGCGACCATTTCGACGTGCGCCAGGCCCTGGCCTCCGAGGCCTACTGCCGCGACCGCCGCCGGCTGCTGGAAGCCAACGGACTGGAGTGCTTCGCCATCGCCAACCACCTGGTCGGCCAGGCCGTCTGCGACCTGATCGACGCCCGCCACCAGTCGATCCTGCCCGAGCACGTGTGGGGCGACGGCGACCCGGAAGGGGTCCGCCGGCGCGCCGCCCAGGAGATGCAGGACACCGCCCGGGCCGCCGCGCGGATGGGGGTGAAGGTGGTGACCGGCTTCACCGGGTCGTCGGTGTGGCATTCGCTGTACGCCTTCCCGCCCACTTCCCAGGCCTACTGGGAGGCCGGCTTCCAGGACTTCGCCGCGCGCTGGACGCCGATCCTGGACCAGTTCGAGGCGGCCGGGGTGGATTTCGCCCTGGAGGCCCACCCCACCGAGATCGCCTTCGACCTCGCCAGCGCCGAGCGGGCGGTGGCGGCGGTGAACGGCCACCCGCGGTTCGGCTTCAACTTCGACCCCAGCCACTTCGCCTACCAGGGCGTGGACTACGTCGGCTACCTGCGCCGGCTGGGCGGGCGCATCAAGCACGTGCACATGAAGGACGTCTGGTGGGGCAAGGGCGACGGCTCGGTCGGGGTGTTCGGCGGCCACACCAGCTTCGGCGACCCCCGCCGGTTCTGGGATTTCCGCAGCGTGGGCCGGGGCATGGTGGACTTCGAGGCGATCATCGTCGCCCTGAACGACATCGGCTACGCCGGGCCGCTGAGCGTCGAGTGGGAGGACGGCCGCATGGACCGGATCCACGGCGCCACCGAGAGCGCCGGGTTCTGCCGGAAGCTGGACTTCAAGCCCTCCGCCAGCGCCTTCGACGCCGCCTTCGGACGTTGACGGAGCCAGCATGAGCCTGCGCGTCAGCTTCGATGGCATCACCAAGGATTTCGGTCCGGTGCGCGTCCTGGACGGCGTCAGCCTGGAGCTGGCGCCGGGACGGGTGTACGGGCTGATCGGTGAGAACGGGGCGGGCAAATCGACGCTCATGAAGATCCTGGCCGGCTACCATGCCGCCACCGCCGGCACGCTGGCCATCGACGGTCGGCCGGTGCGGTTCGCCAACTCCCGGGAGGCCGAGGCCGCGGGCATCGTCCTGATCCACCAGGAACTCAACCTCGCCGACGACCTGACCGTCGCCCAGAACATGTTCCTGGGCCGGGAACTGGCCCGGGGCTGGCTGATGGACGACCGGGGCATGCGCGAGCAGGCCCGCGCCGCCCTGCGCCAGGTGGGATTCGACCTGGATCCGGACACCAAGGTCCGCGACCTGATCGTGGCCGAGAAGCAGCTGGTGGAGATCGCCAAGGCGCAGGTGCGGAATGCCCGGCTGCTGATCATGGACGAGCCGACCGCGACCCTGTCCCCCGGGGAGTGCGAGCACCTGTTCAGCCTGATCGAGCGGCTCCGGGGCGACGGGGTCACCATCATCTACATTTCCCACAAGCTGGACGAGGTGGCGCGGGTCACCGAGGAGGTGATCGTCCTGCGCGATGGCCGCTTCGTGGCCCGGGCCGCCACCGCCGCCACCTCCCAGCAGGGCATGGCCAACCTGATGGTGGGGCGCGAACTGGCCGACATGTATCCGCCCAAGCGGCCCTCCCCCGCGGCGGGGACGCCGCTCCTGGCGGTCTCCGGGTACTCCGTGCCCGGCTGGGCGGAGGGCGTGGGCTTCGAGCTCTGGCCCGGCGAGATCCTGGGTTTCGCCGGTCTGGTCGGAAGCGGGCGCACCGAGCTGTTCGAGGGGATCCTGGGCCTGCGCCCGCACAGCGCCGGCCGGGTGGAACTGGCCGGGCGGGAAGTCCGGCTGCGCGGCGCGCGCCAGGCTGCCCGCAACGGCCTGACCTACCTGAGCGAGGACCGCAAGGGCAAGGGCCTGCACGTGAAGCTGCGGCTCAGCCACAACCTGACCCTCATGGCGCTGGAGCAGCACGCGCGGCCGCTGCTGTCCCGGGATTCGGAACAGAAGGCCCTGGCCCGCGCGGTGACCGCCTTCGGCATCCGCACCAGCGACACCGCCAGCACCGCATCCTCCATGTCCGGCGGCAACCAGCAGAAGCTGGCCATCGCCAAGTTCCTGGAGCCCGGCCCCCGGGTGTTCGTCCTGGACGAGCCCACCCGCGGGGTCGACGTGGGCGCCAAACGCGACATCTACTTCCTGATCCAGAAGATCGCCGCCGAGGGCCGGGGGGTGATCGTGGTGTCGTCGGAACTGAACGAACTGATCGGCCTCTGCCACAGGGTCGTCGTCATGCGCAGCGGCCGGGTCATGGCCACCCTGCCCACGGAACAGCTAAGCGAAGAGGAGATCATCGTCCATGCCACCGGAACCCACACCGCTCACTGAAGCCCCAGTCCAGGCCCCTGAAGCGCAGCCCAAGGCCGCCGGCCGCCGGCACTTCAGCCTCCAGGGCTACGGGCCGATCCTCGGCCTGATCCTGCTGGCGATCGCCGGGACCCTGCTGAACCAGGATTTCGCCACCTGGTCCAACGCCATGAACGTGCTCACGCGCACCGCGTTCATCGGCATCATCGCCATCGGCATGTGCTTTGTCATCATCTCCGGCGGCATCGACCTGTCGGTGGGCGCCATGGTCGCCCTGATCGCCGGCAGCGTCATCATCATGATGAACCATATGCCCTTCCAGGGGTCGCCGGTCCTGGTGGTGTTCGCCGGAATGGCGGCCTCCATCTTGCTGGGCGCCCTGTTCGGGTTGGGCCACGGCCTGCTGATCACCAAGGGCCGGATTGAGCCGTTCATCGTCACCCTCGGCACCATGGGCATCTTCCGGGCCTTCCTCACCTTCTTCGCCAACGGCGGCGCCATCACCCTGGACGACGGCCTGGCCAAGGTCTATTCCCCGGTCTACTACGGGGTCCTGTTCCGGGTGCCGATCCCGGTATGGGTGCTGCTCATCGCCACCGCGGCCGGCGCCGTGCTGCTCAACTACACCCGGTTCGGCCGCTATGTCCAGGCGATCGGCTCCAACGAGACGGTCTCGCGCTACGCCGCGGTGGACGTGGACCGGGTGAAGATCCTCACCTACGTCCTGCTCGGGGTCTGCGTCGGCATCACCACCGTGCTCTACATCCCGCAGCTGGCGTCGGCCTCGTCCAGCACCGGCCAGCTCTGGGAGCTGGAGGCCATCGCCGCGGTGATCGTCGGCGGCACGGCGTTCAAGGGCGGCGAGGGCAGCATCACCGGCACGGTGGTCGGCGCGCTGCTGCTCTCCACCATCGGCAACCTCCTGAACGTCACCAGCATCATCAGCGTCTACCTCAATTCGGCCATGCAGGGCTTTGTCATCATCATCGTCGCCTTCCTGCAGCGGCGGCGGAAATGACCCGGGTCTCCGGGCTTCATCCCTGGTGGCGTCCGGCCACCGGCTGAGCGCTCACGTCCCACCCCAACTCCAAGGAGGAAACACCATGTCCATCCTCGCAAGCATCACCAGGCGCTCCGCGCTGGGCCTCGGCCTGGCCCTGGCCACCGCCCTGGCCGGCACCGGCGCCGCCGCGGCCGATCCCGTCAACATCGGCGTCGCCATTCCCGCCGCGACCCACGGCTGGGCCGGGGGCATCATCTGGTGGGCCAACGAGGCCAAGAAGGAGCTGGAGAAGGCCCACCCCGGCCTCAAGATCACCATCAAGACCGCCAGCGGCGCCCCCGAGCAGGCCAACCAGGTGCAGGATCTGGCCACCGTCAACAAGATCAACACCCTGGTGATCCTGCCGTTCGAGTCAGCCCCGCTGACTCCGCCCGTCGCCAAGATCAAGAAGGAAGGCGTCTACGTCACCGTCGTGGATCGCGGCCTGACCGACACCAGCGCCCAGGACGCCTACATCGCCGGCGACAACGCCGCCCTGGGCCGCGTCTCCGCCGAATACTTCGCCAAGAAGTACAACGGCAAGGGCACCATCGTCGTGCTGCGCGGAATCCCGACCGTGATCGACAACATCCGCGTCGACTCCTTCAAGGACGCGCTCAAGGCCTATCCCGACATGAAGATCCTCGACGCCCAGTTCGGCAACTGGAACCGCGACGACGCCTACAAGGTGATGCAGGACTTCCTGACCCGGTTCAAGGCGATCGACCTGGTGTGGGCTTCCGATGACGACATGGCCATCGGCGTGCTGAAGGCCATCGGCCAGGCCAAGCGAACCGAAATCAAGGAAGTGCTCGGCGGCGCCGGCGCCAAGGGCATGATCAAGGCCGTCATGGACGGCAGCGACCCGCTGATCCAGGCCGACGTGACCTACTCGCCGAAGATGATCTACGACGCCATCAAGCTCACCGCCGAAGCCCGCCTGAAGGGCCAGCCCCTGCCGGCCACGACGACCATCCCGTCCGAGCTGATCCTCAAGGCCAACGCCAAGAATTTCTACTTCCCCAGCTCCCCCTTCTAGCCTTTTGCCCAGGACGCGCCGCCGGCACCGGCGGCGCGTCCGCTTGTCCTTCCTGATCCGAAAGGGACTTTCATGTCAAACCAGAAACTGCGCTATGCGATGGTGGGCGGCGGCCGGGGTGCCTTCATCGGAGCGGTCCACCGCAGGGCGGCCGGCTTCCACGGCGGCATCGAGCTGGTGGCCGGGGCGCTGTCGGCGGACCCGGAGAAGGCCAGGCTGTCGGGCCAGGACCTGGGCCTGCCGCCCGGGCGGAACCACGGCGACTGGCGCGCCCTGCTGGACGACGAACTGCGCCGCCCAGCGGAGGAGCGCATCCATTTCGTCTCCATCGTCACCCCCAACCACATGCACTTCCCGGTGGCCAAGGCGTTCACCGAGGCGGGCATCCACGTGGTCTGCGACAAGCCGCTGACCCACACCAGCGCCCAGGCCGAGGAACTGCTGCGGCTGTCCCGGGAGCGGCGGACGATCTTCGGGGTGACCTACAACTACACGGGCTATCCCATGGTCCGCCAGGCCCGCGCCATGGTGCGCGCCGGCCAGCTGGGCGCCATCCGCAAGGTGGTGGTGGAGTACCACCAGGGCTGGCTGGCCACCCTGCTGGAGGCGGACGAGGCCAACAAGCAGGCGGTGTGGCGCACCGACCCGGCCCGGAGCGGCGTGGCCGGGGCGATCGGCGACATCGGCTCCCACGCCGAGAACCTGCTGACCACCGTCACCGGCCTGGAGCTGCAGGCGATCTGCGCCGACCTCACCACCTTCGTGCCCGGGCGCCTGCTGGATGACGACGGCAGCGTGCTGCTGCGCTTCCGTTCCGGGGCCAAGGGCGTCCTGCTCGCCTCGCAGATCGCCGTGGGCGGCGAGAACGACCTGCGGCTGCGGGTGTTCGGCACCCAGGGCGGGCTCACCTGGCACCAGGAGGATCCCAACCGGCTGCTGTTCGACCCCATCGAGGGGCCCCGGCAGGTGCTGATGCGCGGCACCCCCTGGCTGGCCGCCGAGGCCAGGAAGGCCACCTTCCTGCCCTCCGGCCATCCGGAAGCCTTCATGGAAGCCTTCGCCAACGTCTACCTCGGGGTGGCCGAGGCGATCCACGCCCGGCTGGCCAATCGGCCCCTGGAGCCGCTGGAAGGGGAGTATCCGGGACTGGTGGAGGGCGCCCGCGGGGTGCGCTTCATCGAGACCACCGTGGCCTCCGCCCGGTCCCAGGAGAAGTGGACGGCGATCGCCGGATAGGCCGAACCCAAACCATGAAAGGCGCTCCATGTTGACCCAGACCAGACCCATTGAAATTGTGAGCCGCGACTACTGGTTCAAGATCGTCGGCTTCCTTCAGCAGCATTGGGCCCTGGTCGACGAGGCGCCGGACCAGGACGGCTGCCGCGTGCATTTCCTGGGCGACAGCACGGGCGTCTTCGACGGTCTGGCGTTCCCCACGGCCGCCGCGGCCGCGGCCGCCCTGGAGCGGAACGGCTTCGCCAGGCTGTCCGGGGACCCGAAGGCGCAGGGCTTCCTGCCGGCGCCGCCGCCCCCGTTCCTGGAGGGGAGCCACCCCAACGGGCGGATCTACTCCTCGGGCAGATGCTGGCGATGAGCTGAAGCTCAGCGGTCCCGCAGCGCCGCCTGGATCCGCAGGTCCAGCTCCCGGGCCGCGGCCCGGGGGTCCGGGCTGGCGCAGAGGGCGGAGACCACCGCGATGCCGTCGGCCCCGGCCCGGATCACCGCCTCG
>Ga0316217_10006801_pt1 | contig 11157 bp, 4 predicted proteins | sample 1anoAmetaG_FD_203633 | JGI IMG/M metagenome (GOLD analysis project Ga0316217, IMG submission 203633) | Freshwater microbial communities from Trout Bog Lake, Wisconsin, USA - 1anoA | ecosystem: Environmental > Aquatic > Freshwater > Lake > Hypolimnion/Profundal zone | place: USA: Wisconsin... | reverse complement strand
CCGGCGGGGTTGAGCTTGAGCGGCACCGGGGTCATCAGCGGAACGCCGACCGTTGCCGGGAGCGGCAATTTTCAGGTGCGGGTGGCTGGGGCCAACGGGCTGGCGGCCACGAATCTTTTCAGCCTGACGATCAATACCTTGGATTTGCAATGCTTTCTTTATACGACCAATAGCGGATCAATTACGATCACAGGATATACCGGTCCTGGCGGTGCGGTCGCTATTCCTGGCCTGATCAATGGTCGTCCGGTCACCAGCATTGGAGCCGGGGCTTTCTCGAATTGCATCAGCCTGACCAGCGTTACGTTACCCAACAACATCACTAATATCGGGGATAAGGCGTTCACTTTGTGCGAAGGAATGACCAGTATCTTGATGGGCGACAACATCACGAGTATCGGGGACGACGCGTTCTATCACTGTATCGGTCTGGCCAGCATCAGCCTCCCCAACCGCCTCATCCGCATCGGCGATGAGGCCTTCGAGAATTGCTGGAGCCTGACCAGCGTTATCATCCCGAACAGCGTTATCAGTATCGGAGATGATGCCTTCTCGGGTTGTCGCGGTGTGACCAGCGTCACGGTCGGCACCAACGTCACCAGCATTGGAACTGGGGCGTTCAGTTGGTGCCGAGAAATGACCAATATTGCGATCTCCGCCAGCGTCATGAGCGTCGGGGACATCCCGTTTTATATGTGCACCAACCTGACAGCAATTACGGTGGCGGCCAACAATCCCGTATATAGCAGTACCAATGGCGTCTTGTTCAACAAGAGCCAGACCACGCTCATTGCATTCCCGCCCGGCCCGGCCAGAAGTTATACGATCCCCAACAGTGTCACCAACATCGGCGATGCGTTCAGATACTGCCCCCTTCTGAACAGCGTCACCATTGGCAACAACGTTGCCACCATTGGACAACAGGCGTTCACTTGCTGCTTCGGCCTGAACAGCGTCACGATCCTTCCGGGCATTACGAGCATCGGGGCTGGGTCCTTCTCTTTCTGCTACAGCCTGACCAACGTCGTGATTCCCGGCAGTGACACCCGCGTCGAGTTTTCAGCCTTTGAGGACTGCTACAACTTGATCAGCGTTTATTTCCAAGGTAATTGCCCCATTGTTCATGATGATTCCGAAAGTGTGTTTCAAGGTGACAGCAATGTGACCGTCTATTACTATGAAGGTACCACAGGTTGGGGTTCCACCTTTGACGGAGTTCCCGCAGTGGAATTAAATGAAAGCATCCCCACACTTGCCATTACCGCTCCCGCGGCCGGTCTGCTGGTGAGCAATGCCAGTTATACCATCACCGGCATGGCGGCAGACCAGGTGGCGATTACTAATGTGTATTATGATTTGAATAATGCGGGCTGGATGCCGGCAACCACTGCCAACCATTGGATGAACTGGTCGGCGCCCGTGACGCTGATGCCCGGAACGAACACGATTGCGGCCTATGCGGTGGACCGGTTTGGGTTGTCTTCCCTCCTCAGCAATGTGAGCCTGGATTATGTGTTGAACGCGGTGTTGACAGTGCGCACCAACGGCGGCGGAACCATCAGTCCAAACTATAACGGGGCCAGGTTGCAGCTCGGTCAAAGCTACACGATGACGGCCACGGCTTCGCCGGGCCATGGCTTTTTGAATTGGACAGGCAGCATCACCAACAACGCGGCGACGCTGACCTTTGTGATGGCGTCGAACCTGACCTTCATGGCCAACTTTGTGGTGGTGACAAATCCCATACTGACGATTACCTCGCCGACCCGCGGCCAGCAATGGAGCAACGGGGTGTTCACGGTGACCGGCAGCGCCAGGGACAACTTGCAGGTTTCCAATGTCTGGTGTCAGGCCAATGGCACCGGCTGGCAATTGGCCGCGACGACCAACAACTGGACGAACTGGACGGCAACGATGATGCTGGCAGCGGGAACCAACACCATTCAGGCCTATGCGGGGGACACCTGTGGCAACTTCAGCATCACCAACAGCGTGAACCTTGATTATGTGGCTAACGCACAACTGGAAGTCACCACGAACGGGATGGGTTCGTTAAGTCCGAATGATAATGGCGCGTGGCTGCAAGTTGGGAAGAATTACTCGATCACCGCCAAACCGGTGGCAGGGTCGGGCTTTGCCTTTACCAACTGGGTTTACCTGACGCCCCACGGGTTTGTGCCCGGCCAGCCGTATCTGCCGTGGGTGACCGTGATCACCAATGGGCTGACGGTGCAATTTACGATGGCATCGAACTTGTGGTTGCAGGCCGACTTTGTGGACGTGCAGCGGCCGACTTTGAATATCACCAACTTGAAGGCTGGCCAGCGCTTGAGCAACACAGTATTCACGGTGCGTGGCACGGCCGGCGATAATGTGGCGGTGTCCAGCGTTTGGTCCCAGTTGAATGGCGGCAATTGGATCAACGCGGTCACGACCAATCAATGGACGAATTGGAGCGCAAATTTCAGTCTGCTGCCCGGAACCAACCTGGTGTCGGCCTATGCGGTGGACACGAGCGGCAACTTTTCCCTGACCAACAGCGTCCACTTCAACTGTATCCCGGTTGGTGCTGCCTTTTCCATTGCCATCACGAACCGGGTTGCGTTAGGCACCAGTGTGGCCTTTGACGGGACCAATTATCTAGCCGCCATTCTGGGGGATGCGGTCAGCGCCTCCAACCTCACGGCGCAACTATTTTCGCCCACCGGGAGCCGGTTGGGAACGCGCATCGAAATCGGCCGGACCGGGGATTTGCCCGGCGGCCTGCCGTGCGTGGCCTGTGGCAGCAATACGTATCTGATGGTGTGGGAGGACAATGCCGCCGGCACCGACCGGACGTACGGCCAGCTCATCACGACTTCCGGGGTGAAGCAGGGGGGGGCTTTTCCAGTGTCCACCCACGGCAGCGCCAATATTACCTTTGCCCCGCCGTCCGTGGCCTTTGGCGGCGGCCAATTCCTGGTGGTTTGGAATGATGACCGCAATGGCAATTACGATATCTATGGGAGATGGGTTTTTCCCGCCGGCACACTTGGCCCGGAAATCGAGATTGCCACGGGAGGCTATGGTCAAAAGGAGCCAACCGTGGCTTTTGATGGCACCAACTTCCTGGTGGTTTGGGAGCAGATGACCAGCAGTAACCCGGAACGGTGGGATGTTTATGGCGCCTTGGTTTCCCCGGCGGGAACGCCCGGCGTTGCATTCCAAATCAACCAGACGTCATCCCCCAGCTATAATCCCTTGAGCGTGGCCTTTGACGGCAACAATTATCTGGCGGTGTGGAACCGGGACATTGGCAGCGGGTATCCGAAACCGCCGGTCTGGGACATTTATGCCCGTTTTGTCACGCCCGCCGGTGGCGCTGTCGGCAATGAATTTGCGGTCGCGACTGCCGCCGGCAACCAGATCTTGCCCCGAGTGGCATTTGGGCAAGGGAATTACCTCATCCTTTGGAGCGACCATTGGGGCACGGCCAGCAATACGGTGACGGGCCAGTTTTTCAGTCCGGCCGGCCAGCCGATCGGCATGGCCTTCGCGCCTTTCACAGCCAGCGGTTCCAATCAGCCTCTGTTCGCGGGGGTGATTTATGACGGGACGCGGTTTGTGTCGGTGGGGACATTGGGGGTGATCAACGCGACCACGCTACAATTCACGAGCGGTAATGTCTATGGGCTGTTTATTCCAGGCATCTACTCTGGACTGGATTCATTCACCAACACCGGGTTCATGAACTTTGCGCGTGCGACTCACACGGCAGTGTTGCTGCCGGATGGGCTAGTTTTGGTGGCAGGAGGGTCAAGAGATGGCTACAGTGGTGTTCTTTCGAGTGCGGAACTCTACAATCCGGTTACGGGAACATGGACAAGCACTGGGTCTATGAACATGGTCCGATCTGCTCACACGGCCACGGTGCTGACCAATGGGCAGGTGCTGGTGGCGGGCGGGGATGCGGTGGGCAACGGTGCGGAACTCTACAATCCCACCACGGGAGCATGGACAATTACCGGTTCCCTGAATGTTGCCCGGTCGGCGCACACGGCGACGTTGCTGGCCAATGGGCAGGTGTTGGTGGTCGGGGGGGATGCGGTGGGAACCAGCGCGGAACTCTACAATCCGGTCACCGGAAATTGGACGAGCACTGGTTCCCTTAATTATGGCCGGTCGGCTCACACCGCGACCTTGCTGCCTAACGGGCAGGTCCTGATCGCGGGCGGCTTGGGGAGTGAACCGGGGAACCACCAGTGTCTTGCGAGCGCGGAAATATATGATCCAGGGTCGGGAATGTGGACGAGCACTGGGTTGATGAATCTGGCGAGATCTGCGCACACGGCGACCTTGCTGCCCAATGGGTTGGTATTGGTGGCAGGGGGCCAGGATACCGACGATATGCCTTTTTCGAGCGCGGAAATTTATTCTCCAGCCACAGGAATGTGGACCAACACGGCAGCGCTAAATGTTGCCCGGACTGCGCATACGGCGACGTTGTTGCCTAATGGGCAAGTGCTGGTCGCCGGGGGGGATGCCTTGGAAAACAGCGCAGAACTCTACGACTCACCGGCTGGTATTTGGACGATTACAGGCGCAATGAACTATGCGTGCTTTTTCCACACGGCCACACTACTGCCGGATGGACAGGTGCTGGTTGCCGGCGGCTTGTATCCGGAAGTGATTCGCTTTGAACCTAGAAGTGAGTTTCAAAAGGGCGCAATACAAAAAGGTCTTTCCAATTTTCCCAATGCGGAGTTGTTCCGAGTGATCGGAATCCCGCTCGGCGTGACCGTGCCGGCGCTGGTTGCCGAGGTTGCCCCGGGTGCGGTTTCCAGCCCGGAGCCAAACCTGGTCATCACCCCCTCGCCCAGTATGGCCGTTTCCTTTGCCACTGGCAGCTTGACCCTGAATGTGACCACGCCTGCCAATGCCAGCAGCCACTTGCTGACCGCCACCAATCTGGCGGCACCGGTCGTCTGGCAGGCCATTTATACCAATCTCACCGGTGGAAACTGGCAGTACACTGACACGAATATTCATCAATCGCCAGTCCGATTCTATCGCATCACAACGCCGTGAATCGTGCCGGATTGGGTATAAGGATGCCCGCCGCTACGGTGTGGCGTCAGGCATCCTTGCCTGACGTGGAGGGCGGCATCCTTGCCGCCCGGAAAAGGCGTGGGTTGGGTTGGGGCGTGTGCCTATTCCGACGCGTTTGGATGGGCACGAGGTTTTCTCCGCCGGGCTGGGAAGCCCGGCTCTACGGCCGGCAAGGATGCCCGCCGCTACCATTTCACCCCGCGCAGCGCAAAAGCTGTCGTCACCGCAGCCAGGCCGGCGTCCACGACCACCGGCCCCCAAAGTCCCGCGCGCGCGGCGGCGATGGCAAATAGCAGCAGCGCGCCGAGCCAGAGCCCGAGCGGATGCAGATCCGGCGCGCTGGGATTGCCGGGTTGTTTGCGGATGAGCGACGGCGTGGCGAACGCCATGATCAGCAGCGCCACGAAGGTCCAGCCCAGAAAGTTCAGCGGCGTGGCGCCCTGCCAGGTGAGGCTGATTTTCGTGGGCTGCCAGAGCCAGAAACGTTTCGTGGCGCAGGCGAATGGTTCCAGCGCCACATCAAACGCCACCGCCAGCGCCGCGGTGAGTCCCATGAGCCAGTAACCGTAATTCTTCACCTTGCGCCAGGGTCGCAAAATGAGCCGCGCCACACCTCGCGCATTGAAAATGGCGATCACCCAGAGGAGCGGAACCGTCCACGGAACGGCATTGAAAATCTTCCCGCCGGCGGCCGGGCAGAAGACCACGGGGCCGAACGGGAGTGCCAGATCGGGATTGGCACTCAATCCGTGGGCGATCCCGCCAATAGTGGCGGCGATGAGCCCGGCGGGCAGGACGTTTTGCCAGGGCAATTGCCGGCGGAGCGCCGCCAGGCTGGCGGCGGCCGCCAGCGCAATGGTCGCGGCATCCCAAGCGCTCGAAACCCGGGGGGCGCATAGCTCGACGATGAACGTCACGCCGAGCAGCGCGTTCAGGCCTCGGAAACAATTTTTCGACGTGCTGGCAGGCAGTGACATTCGGTTGGCAAATAGTGTCAAGAAACTGTGCTGCTAGCAAACTGGAAAATGACCACTTTCTGTGAACCAGAGAGGCACGGGGAGGCCGAGACGTTTGCAAGGCGGATGGAGGATTGGCACGGATTCTGCTAGCGGACCACGGGACAAAGGACGACGTCAGAGATCAGAGGTCGGAGGGCAGGAGGGGCAGGGGGCGGTGGCCGATTGCGGAACACGGCGTGCGGATGATTATGCGCGGGCGAAAAATGCCAACTGAAAGGAGGTCTCTCGCCGTTGGCAACGGGTAAAGGCGTCCAAGTCCATCCGGTCGTCGCGAAGCAACCTTGGAAATTAGCCAGACACGCCAGTGTCTCTTGCTGAAGATGAAAATATTGAGACAGGGAAGGCTTGCGGTTTCCCGTCCCGCAGGGACGATTTGACAATAGCCCGCAGTTTCAACTGCGGGTAGGGTGCGGCGGAAGGAATAAGCCCCGCTGGGGCGGCCGAAATCATTCGAATCATTCCGGTGAACAAGCTGCGGAAAAACAAGATTCAACCATCCCACTGGGACGAATTGTCTGTTTGCGCTGAGACCCGCAGTTGAAACTGCGGGCTATTGTCAAATGCGCCGCTGGCGCTCGGCACCGTCGGCGTTTCTTTCTGCATCACTCCCCCCCCAGAAGAACACGCGGGCGGGCCGCCCGCGCTCCGATTTGTTTGTTGCGCTCTGATTTGTTTTCCTTTCCGTCCGCGGCAAAATCGCGCAAACTGTCATTATGTCAGGACTCATCGCCATCGTTGGCCGGCCAAATGTCGGCAAATCCGCGCTGTTCAATCGCATCGTCAAGAAACGCATTGCGATCGTTCACGACCAGCCGGGGGTCACCCGCGACCGCGTGAGCGTGGAAGCCGAATGGCAGGGCCGGCCCTATACGCTCGTGGACACCGGCGGCATCGGCTTGCTGCGCGGGGAAAAATCCGGCGATGTCATCATCCGCGCCGCCGTGGAACAGGTCGAGATCGCCATCGAGGCGGCCAACGTCATCATCCTGGTCGTCAACGTCCAGGAAGGCGTCGTGCCGCTGGATCGGGAGGTCGCCCAGCGCCTGCGCCTGTGCGGCAAGCCCATAATCGTGGCGGTCAACAAGGTGGATGACGTGGGCGCCGAAAAAGGCGCGGACGAATTCGCCCAGCTCGGCTTTGACAAGGTTCTGCCCGTCAGCGCCATTCACGGCGGCGGGATCACGGACTTGATGGAAACAGCGGTGGCCCTGCTGCCGCCCAGCGACGAGGAACTGGTGACAACGGACGAGGAGGCACCGTCGCTTGGTCACATGGGACAGGTGCAAGGCGACCTGAACGACGCTGAGCCCGGCGAGGGGGAATCCTTGCCACCCGTCGCCCGTCGCAACGCGCCTCTGAAATTAGCCATCGTCGGCCGGCCCAACGTCGGCAAGTCTTCCATCATCAATGCGCTCACGAATTCCAAGCGCGTCATTGTTTCGCCCATTCCGGGCACCACGCGCGATGCGATTGACGTGCCGTTCGAGGTGGAAACGGACGGCGTGCGGCAGAAATATATTTTGATAGACACCGCCGGCATGCGCAAAACGCGCCGCGTGGACGACACGGTCGAGTTTTTCAGCGTGCAACGCGCGCAGGAATCCATCATCCGCAGCGACATCTCGGTACTGGTTATTGACGCCGAGGCCGGCATCACCGAACAGGACAAGAAGATCGCCGACGTGATTGTGGAGAATCGCAAGGCGTGCATCGTGGTGATTAACAAATGGGATTTATTCGCCAAGGAAGTCCGCGAGGCGCGCGAGGAGGAGATCACCAAGCGCAAAAACAAAGTGCGCACCGAAGGCCAGGCCAAAGATCTGACCACGCTGGGCGAGTTCGCCGAGTGGGTGCAGCGGAAACTATTTTTTCTCGACTACGCGCCGGTCATTTTCACCTCCGCCACGTCCGGTTTTCACCTGGACCGGCTGCTGGAAGCCGTGCGCTATGTGGCCGCCCAATTGCGGCAGAAGATCCCCACGGCCATTTTGAACCGCACGCTGCGCGACGCCGTGGACCGCCGCCAGCCCATCAGTGCGCAGGGACACCGGCTGAAGTTCTTTTACGCCACGCAGGTTCGCCTGTCGCCGCCGACCTTTTTGTTGTTTGTGAATCGAGACGAGTTGTTTTCGGACCAATATAAAAAGTATCTGGCCGGCGAAATGCGCACCGCCTTTGGCTATGAAGGTTGTCCGGTGGTGCTGGTGCCGAAAGCGCGCCCGAAAACCATCGAGCCGGTGCGGAAACCGAAGCCGGTTCACGCGAAACCGACCGGCAAGCCGGGGTATCCGGACCGGCCACCGGGGAAACATCCATTTCGCCCCAAGAGCGCCTCGCGTTCAATGGGCCGCCCGCGCGGCAGCAACCGCGCCAAAGGCCGGCGCTAAATGAATTCCCGAAAACACTCGCGCATGGAACCCATGAGCATGACCAGCAACTGCGTGGGCCAATAGGAACCTCCGAACAATTGCCTAACGCTGGCGCCTACTCCACTTCCACGGTAATGACGGCCAGGATTTTGGTTTCGCGACGCTGGAGCAGGCGGCCCAAGGGCGTGAGCGTCTGCCAATAAATCGTCGCTGTCAACCCCAGCAGCAGGGCGGAAACCAGCGCATTGACCGGCACGAAGTCCGGCCAGCCCAACCGGTGCCAGAGGAGTTCCAGCAGCGGCCCGGCGAAAACCGGGAGCATGGCGGTGGGAAAAAGCATCTGGAAAAACATCAGCACCAGCATCGCCAGACCCGGCAATTTGGTGGGCTTCATCGAGCCAGGCTGGATGCGATAGGGGAGGAGGATGGACAGTAAATTGCCGGCAACTCCGGCGATAAATAACACGCTGGCCAGTTGGAACAGCGTGGCCAGCACGGTGAACGGCGACAGATGCAGCCGGCCGGCGGTCATCAGGATCAGCAGCAGGCTACAGGCCACCGCCACGGGCGCGGCGGCCAGATTCTTGCCGAGCAAAATCAGGCGCCGGTCGGCGGGCGATAGCATGAGCGCGCGAAAGCCGTCGCGGTCGAAGCCGAACTGGTTGCCGAAAAAATGGACGAGGAAAAACACCGGAAACACCACCGCCCCGGTGGCGATGAAAGGTTTCCAAATCCCGGTTATATTTCCCGTGCTGCGCAGCAAGAAGGCCCCGCCGAAAATGAGCGTCACGATGAAGGAACTCGCCCACGCCATTTTCACCTCGGGCGCGCGGAGCAGCGAGCGCAAGGTGGCCAGCGCGAGCGCGGCAGACTGCTCGGGGACCAGGGGAGCGGAATATTCGAGAAACCCCGTTGCATTTCTATTCCGCCGCGAACCCGTGGCTCTGGCCGCATCCGCAGAGACGAATTTCTTTGCCGCCGTCGTGCGGTTCGCGCCGCCCCGATAAAACGCCAGCGTGTTCCGATACGCGCGGAGGAGTCCCCAGGCCGCGAGGCCGGCGCAGCCGAGAATGCCCAACAGCGCCGGCAGGGGATTGCCGGCCACCAGCGCCTGCGCGCCGACCGGCACCCAGAACGGCGGCAGAAAGCCCTGCATCGCCAGCAGCTTTTCAAAGGATTGATACGCTTGCAGGTTTTGTTCCTGCCGCTGGGCCTGGGTCTGGGCGTGGCCGGAAAAGTTCTTGCGTTGCAACACATTGAAATAGAGATTCGGCCCCTGCGCCAGCACCACGAAGGCCAGCGTGATGCACATGATGACCGTGCGGCGGCGGCGCGGGTTGCTCATCATCGTCGCCAGCCAGCCGCGCAGGCAATAGGTCCAGGCCGTGACCATGACCACCATGCTCAAGGCGAGCGGAATCAGCAAAATCATTTCCGGCCCGCGCCGCAGCGCCAGGCCCAGCCCCAGGCCGACCATCAGGGGCGCCATCAGAACCAGGCTCAAGGCGAAGTGGGAGGCGAGATAATTGATGGCAAACATTTGCCCGAGCGCGACGGGCAAGTGCATGAGCTTTTGCAAATCAATGGTTTCCGAGCGCTGCAATTCTGTCAGCAGTCCGATCATCCAGAGCAAGAGGAAAAGCAGCGTGATCACCAGCCAGGCCAGCATGATTTCCTTCGGCGATTTATCGGCCGAGCCGAACCACCCGCCAGCCAGCCCGCCGACAAAACTCAACCCGCCCAGCGCCAAGGCCAGGACGGTCACCACGAACGAGAAGATCGCACCGACGCCACGGCTGCGGCGTGACTGATTGCACAGCAGCCGCCAGCGCAGCCACAGGATGGTCTGGAGTTGTTGCCAGTTCATTCCAGCCAGCTTAGTTTCTGCGTTTCCTGCCCGTCCGCGCCCACGACCGAGATGAATTTGTCCTCCAGTGTGGAGCCGTCGCGCTGCAAGTCCGCCATGGTGCCCTGATGCACCAGTTTGCCGGCCGCGATGATGCCGACATCCGTACACAGTTTCTCGACGATTTCCAAAACGTGCGACGTGAGGAACACCGTCGCTCCGCGTCCGACGCATTGCTTGAGCGTGTCGCGCAAGACCCGCGAGGCCACCGCGTCCACGCCCTCGAACGGCTCGTCCAGGAACAACAGATCAGGATTGGGGATCAGCGCGGCGGCGAGGGAGAGTTTTTTCTTCATGCCGTGCGAAAATTCCAGCGTGAGTTTTTTCTCCTCATGCGCCAGATCCATCATCACCAGCAATTCCTCCGCGCGCGTCCGCACGGTCGCGCGCGGCAGCAGATACATCCGGCCAATAAACGTGAGATATTCGCGCGCCGTCAGATTGTCGAACAGCGCCAGGTTTTCCGGCACCACGCCGATGCGCCGCTTGACGGCCAGGGCGCGTTGCGGGTCGGCGGTATCCTCGCCGAGGATGCGCATGGCGCCGCCGCTGGGCGCGAGCAGGCCGGTCAGCATTTTGATGGTGGTGGATTTGCCCGCGCCGTTCGGGCCCAGGAAGCCGTAGAAGCGCCCGGCTTCCACGCGCAGGTTCAATTCGTTGACGGCGCGGAATTTGCCGAAATCGCGGGTCAGGCCGGTGGTTTCAATGGCGACGTTCATGGGACAGGTGGCGGGGAAAGTATCGCGGCCACGCGCCGGGGGCAATCATAAAGCGG
>Ga0316217_10006800_pt1 | contig 11157 bp, 8 predicted proteins | sample 1anoAmetaG_FD_203633 | JGI IMG/M metagenome (GOLD analysis project Ga0316217, IMG submission 203633) | Freshwater microbial communities from Trout Bog Lake, Wisconsin, USA - 1anoA | ecosystem: Environmental > Aquatic > Freshwater > Lake > Hypolimnion/Profundal zone | place: USA: Wisconsin... | reverse complement strand
TCTGCTTTGCTTATGATAGCATTTATTAGTACAACAAAGCTCTGTAGAAGGCCAAAGAGCAGAAGAAGTAAGCCGCCTTAGGCAACAAGAAGCTAATTTAATAGGACCCAAAAATCTCAATCTAATAAAAAGACATTTACAACAACTTGCTTGTACCTCACCCTGTGGACCTGTTGATACGAACTTCTAATGAGTATAGACTTAGCAATTTCATGCTGCTGCAAGTGAGGTATGGACTGATCGAAATCGAGAAAAACTTCTGGCCAGCCTTCAATTTGCTCATGCTAGCCAGAATACTTCTCAAGTACAACTACTTTTACAACGAAATCAAGTACAGAAAAATAGGGTTGCCTCACCCAGAAAAGCAGGAGTGATAGGATTTGCCCATGATTAACCCAATGATTGTTATGTAGTCAATGATAAAGAGCTTTAATAGGTAGTAGATGTCAATAGTAAGAATGAAGATACAAAGTAAGATAAATCTCGAATTCAAAGTGTTCAGGTGCTAGTTAGACACTAATCTAGCAATTTCTACTTGAAGCGGTCCACCAACTCCTCAAAGTTGGCACCCTCCTGCTCCAGATACTTCTTGTAGGAGATAATCGAGTGCTTCACCTTCTTCAGCATCTCGCAGCAACTGCCGCAACGGTCTTATTCGCTGAAAAGCTGCTCTTAGAGCTTCGACTCTAGTGCTTTTATTTAGCTATACTGGATTAATGTATGCGTACTCTGAGGTTTAGCAGATTCTCCTTCTACTGGATAATGCCGTTGAGAGTGTCATAAGAGAGGTGGCTGGAAAGTGGGTGTTTGGATTCTTTCTTGCCGCTGGATTGCTGATGACTGTAGATTTCGCCATATATTTTGATCTTCCTCTCGCTATTCACCTCCTACGTTTTCTTCCTGATTTCCTCCATCAGCTGACTATTCTCCGCCTTCAACCCTACACAGTCACCTCTATATTTGGCGAGATCTCTCTCAAGCTCCTCGATTTTGTTGTTTAAGCTACATTACGGAAACCTTACATCACGTTTTTCTCTTGCAGCTACTACAGCAGTTTTTATTTGAGCTTCATTCCTTTCTCTCTAAATAACACAAATCAGTACTTTTTCTAAAGCTAGAATACTCTGCCCTTCAGTTTTTTGTATTATTCCACTAAATTTCTGACAGTTGTCACTGTTTTGTTGCTGCATTACTTCTAAACTTCTCCCATACACTCGTTCAAAGTCTCCTCGTTGTCCTTGGTGTTTCTGGAAGTCAAGGCACTCTTGCGCTGTATGACCCTGCTTCTAGTGGGTTGCGAGATGGCAGAGAAATTGAAGCTGCTCTAATCTTCAAGGACAACACTATCCCTGGTGGAAAATACATCCCATTCCGAAAAGTCCTTGACTTTTTCCTTCACGGTCAGTTGTTATAGCAGATCGTTAGCCGAAGAAAGTACCTGTGCCTCTCTCATGTGGAGCTGGCTCGATGCCATTTTGATATATTGGGAGCAGAGGCTTCTCTGGATTTCAAACTGGGCCAGGAGTTGCTCACGTTATTCGCTGGGGGAAAACGCACACTACTAAAACATGTTATAAAGTTCTATTAACAGCCGATTTCGATATTATAACATCAAACACGAGATCCAGTCATTTGCTGAACCCGAACAAATCAACCCTTCATTCTAGAGGCGCTTCATTTGTTGGAGATAGCCCCATAAAATAAGTAAAAAGGGCTATGTAATGCAGATGGGTTGTGAACTGCAGCCAGTTGGGAGTTGAGTGAGATGAGAATGGTGTGGAATAGGTGTGGATATAGAAGGAAAGTATCAGATATCTTTTATCTTGCCGTTGTACACCTTGACCACTTCTCTTTTGAGTTTCTACTTGCCGCACTGCTTGTGGTCGAACTCGCAGCTGTGGTTCTAGGGCAGTCTGTGGCCATTGCAGTACACAAAGCCGCACTTGCACTCTATCCCCAGCAGCCCCAACTTCTTGTTACAATCGAAACACCTCTTGCGGTCTTTCTGCTCCTTCTTGGCAGCCTCCAAAGTGAGCTACTACATGGCCTCGGTGAGCTCGGTCTCAGCGTGGCTGAGGGGAGTGGAGGTCTGGGCTGGAGATTTCTGGATGATTTCTTCCTTTTTGTTGGATGCGTTCTTCCTGCGTGGTCTGATGGTTACTTGTAGCAAGAGGAACACAGGCCGTCGTAGGCTTGGGAGCCGTAGAAGGTCGTACATTCGGGACAGAGACTTGAGTTCTTCTTGTTTTAGAGGTCTTGCTGCACGCTCATTAATAATTTTAACTTTGATAAAACTTATAGACCTATTCTAAACTATCTCCCTTTTATACCCAATATCTCTCTTACCAAATTATTAATAAAATTAATAAAATCGTACTCTATGGAGTGCTAACCACTCAACCACTTTTTCCCGCATTCACCGGCAAAGTGCAGAACTGTGTAGGTTTTAAATAAAAATGGAGAAATGAGGCCCACATTTGGATTTGAGTCGATTAATGTTGATTTCCATCGGTAAGACGCTGAAGTGAAGAGTTTTTTGCTGTCGTTAGCTCTATTTTAAGCGGAAAGGTGATTTTGTATAGAGCTGGATCCTGTTCAAAATTTGCTTAGCTGTAGACCCTGATATCCAAGAATTCTTGAAACAGGTGCCCTTTTAGGTTGCTAACAACATCGAATTTGGTGCTAAAGAAACAGTCTTCTTTGTTGTTTGGCAGATTTGATTGGGCAGCAGAAACCAACTCCATCTTTTAATATGAGATCCATGAAAAACAAGAACCTCAGTCTCCCCATCGATACTTGAAAGCGTAAAACAGACAAATTTATGAGGCATAACACACAGATTATTTGGATCTATTTTTTTCTGAATGCTCAAAACCTTGATAAAAAAACCAACTATAAAGATTGAAGGTTTAAAGCAGCAAGCCCTATGTTGAATGACTAGAGGTATCAAAACAGGATTCAAATCAAATCAAGAAGCCGCCTTTGATAAAGCATATAAATAGATTATGGAATCCCAGAATGTGGCAAAGAAATCTCCTCATTCAACCAACCCTTGTAAGCAGAAACACTGAATTACGCTGTCAAGTAATAAATAGAGATTTCGGTCATCACTAATCTTACCAATACCTCAAACTTTGCCTTTCTCGAATGTTCTCATCTTCTTCTGGGCCGAACCACCTCTCCCAATTTTAGTCAAAAACTGGCGAGACCACCTCAACTTTGACTTGACTTGGTACTTCTACTTTAACGTACTCAGGTTTTATCTCAGGCTATTTGATAGATAGGGAGGTGTCTGCCTTGCAGAGAGGGCACAACCTGTTCTTTAGGAGCCATTGCCTGATGCACTTGGCATGGTACAGATGCCTGCACTGGAGATCTTTGACTCGATCAGCGTATTAGAAGTCGCAGTAGCAGATAGAACAACTATCCTTCTCACCCTACTTGTTCGGTATGTAAACCTTATTAGGTATCATTTGTATCTCCTCTTCCTTCAATCCTCCGAGATTTTATTGATCCAGTCTTTGTGCTGCAATGCGGATCTGATTGCCGAGTGGTTAAGTTAGCTGTCTTTCCTATATTTGTTGTCTTTCCTATGTCCGCTCTCTTTCATATATCCGCTGATTTAGCCTTCTTGTATAGTCTTAGCTCAAGTTATCTGCGTACCGAGACAGTCTTTCTTAGATGGCAGTCATTGCGTTTCGTTCATAAGGTTAAAAATAGTGAGCAATAAGCCTGCTGGTGTGATTACCAGACAAAGGGTTGTTTTGAGGTCGCCTGTTACTCTAGGAAGCACGCATATAGATGGATCCTAGGGGAGGGATTCTATCTGACTAATTATTCTGCCTTTGGACAGAGTTATCAGGCCTTCTTCTTGGAAGCGAAACTGATGACGAACTTGACGAACTTGATGAGCTTGATGATCTATTTCTTTTAAAGTGGCCTCTTTGGCCCCTTCGGCTGCTGTTTATCTTGTTGGTCTGAGATTTGATCTGAGATATGGGCTACATAAGGCCGACTTGTGGACGATGTGTGCGGGAATTCGGATCAAGTGCCTTTCGTCCATATACGCGGACTTGAGGCTACTCTGGAGGAACCAAAGCTCTCTAACTTTACACTCCACGTTCACAGACAACCCGATGTTCTTACATGATATTCTTGGGGAAGTTTTACCGGCAGGAAGGACATGTCACTTCTCGATTGGGACAGACCTTAAAATGAGTGTCTAGCTCAGCCATCGACTGCATATAGCTGCACGAATGGCAAGGAAACAACTCCTCCTGTTACGGTTTCTCCTCTTCCTCCTTCTCTCTCCTCTTGATTTTCTCGCTGAGCCTCTCTCTGACCCTCTATAATGGATTGGTCGGCTTGTCCTTTTCCTTCTTATCGGCATACCTGCGCCTGCGGGCAGCGTTGGCAGCACAACGTACCTTGTGGATGTTGAGGTTGGCGGCTGGAACCACGGCATGGCAGATGTTACAAGTCGTTTCCCACTCGGACCCAATTTGTTAAGAATGCTACATTAAATTAAAGTGACAAAAGTCCTATCCAAATGAACAAAACAACTGATCATAAAGTCTAGTTTCATTTCTATCGACACACCCACTAGAAGTTGATTTGTGCCGCGAATTGTAGCCTTTCAGAGATGGTAAGTTACAAAGCTCTGCTGATGCCTGCAAGAATAGTTTGATATTGGGTAATATATATGTTTTCATCAAAGTAAGTCGCAGAGCTTAGATAGCAAATCAAGAAGGAGGTATTGGACCTCGACCACCAAATCCATGAGCTGTAAACTTTCTACCTAGAAGATACTAAGGAGGCGGTAGTTTTTTTGTGACTAAGGGCAATCTTCTCAAGGGCTTCGATAATTATATCTCCCTCAAGACTTCCAAGATACAGGCTGCGCAGAAGAAGCAAAAGGTCGAGAACTACGAAAGGATCTTCTCCCTCAGTAGCATCATAAGCAAAACAAGCCAAACTCTTGAAGACAGTCTCATTGGAGACCCCTTTGCAAAAATGGACGCATCAGCCAACACCACCAAAAGAAGCAGACCAAGGCAAGGCGGCAAAACCAAATCAGGCGGCAAAAACCTGATGCGATAAGACAACATTGACTAGTAGGAATCTTCCTAAAGCGGGGAAGCCGACGGAGCCGACGACAGCCTAGAAGATTCCCTGGGCAAGAGCAGAGGCAACAAGAAGAAGAAAATCAGCAAGATGGCTGCCCGCAAAAACTGATCATTCAATTACAGCCAATTCACTTATTATATGCTATCATAATCAAACCGCAACTGCCAGCAGTAACAGGGCCAACCCCCAAAAGAGATAAGTCAGGGAGGCACTGAAGTTGATGTTGATGACCAGCATCTGCAGAGTTTGGGCGGAGAAGGTGCCCACTGTCGAAGAAAGCGCAGTAATTGCTGGGTCCTATACAGTGCAAAAGTAGAAGAAGGTGTAGAGTGTATTGGCACTGAGTCCGCTGAATTGGAAGGAAGTGTTGTAGTTCTGCGTTGTGTGGATCATCTGCACTGACAGCAGATTTTGGGTTGACGAAAACTTGCCGCTTTTGATGTTCGAAGTTGAAGGGATCGTCATGGTTGAAGCGTTAAAAGTACCTGGCATCACTCCAATCACGATGAAGCCATTCATGTTCGTGATCAAGGCAGTCACAGCGACAGAGGTCAGACCTGAGACGGGCGATGAAATAGTGAGGGCAGGAGTTGTATAGATCTGGATGTCAGTCCTAGATAGCCGAAAACTTACGTCTGCATTTGGACCAAAGAAGGCAGCGTGATGTAATTGGTGGTAGAAGTGATAATGGTGGTGGCCTGGGTGCTCAAAGAAAGTTGGTTCCGGATGTTGGCGTTTGTCTGGTCGTTGGAGTTGGTGTAGTCAGGTTCGATGTAGAAGCCATAGATATACCAGCCATTGGAGTCCGGTTGGTTGAGTACCACTGATGAATCATTGTTATAGAGAGTATAGGGATTATTGCCGCAAGTGCTCATTGCCTCGGTGAGTATTCTGGTGTAGGGGATGATGAAGTTCTGCGCGAGAGAGCAGGCGAGGTTATTGTACTGCCCGTAGGTGATAGCCCCTCTGAAGGTAATCTCAACCTTCATGAGATAGGCTCCATAGTTAGAGCTGGTGAAGTTGATGCTCTGACTGTCTGAAACATGCCCCAGTTGGTTCACGCAAAAGTACTTGAAGATGTAGTTGACGTTGGACTACAGATTGTAGAGTGATTGCGTGATGACTTGCATAGTAGTCCCTCGCAAAACCCCGTATACTCTCGCGTAGTAATCATTGGACTCAGTAAAGTTAGTAGCTAGTCCTGTGCCGGCCGAGATGATGCGGGCCTAGAAGTCAACTTGCGCATTGTTCAAAATGGAAGGGTAGAGACCAATACCCCAGTAGATGCGACTTGACTGACTGCACTGCAGTTGGAAGGTGGCTTTGTTGCCGCTGAGAGTTGGCGCACTCAATGATGTGCCTGTGGGGAAGGTCTGGAAGGTAGTTGCATCAACCAACGTGAGGGTAAAGGTGGGGATAGCCGCGTAAAAGGCAGCATTGGTTCCAGAAATGGTAATTGTGACTGTCACAGAGTTTCCAGCTACAAGGGAACCCGAACTGGGCACAACATGCTTGATAATGAGATACAATTGGCCATCAACTGAACTACTGGTGAGCTGCAGATTTGACAAATCGGTGTTAACTGCGAATTGGGTGTTGCCAGTCCCAGTGAAACTTACAGTGAAGTTGATGGAAGAGGTAGGAATGCAGCTAATCGCATTGATGATGATTGGCAAAGTCATGCCTCCGATTGGCAGGGTATATGTGTTGGCGTCAGTAGTCAGTGAGCAGAGAGTGCTCTGAACGACCAAAGTGAGGGGAGGGATGTTTGTGTACACAGTGTTGGTATCTCCAGTTTTGCTGAACTGCAAAGTGTACAACCCTGGGGACGTTGAGCCAGTGGCGGCAAACATGAAGTAGGCTGTAGGTTTACCAAGATACACAGTAAGAGGGTTGAGAGTCACAAACAACGAGGCGTAGTTGGAGATGGCAAGCTGGAGTGTGGCTTGGAAGTTGCTGGGGTAGATACTTTGACGTAGCTCTATGACGTTCGAGTAATAGCCTTGCTGCACAGTGATCACCTGGTTCAGAGGAGTGAGCGTAAACAGGGAGCTAGATACTGATAGTGAGTAATAGTTCCAGCTTAGTGACACCAGACCAGGGTTGGTGGTCAGTGTGAGGTACTGTGAGTAGTCGGTAAAGCTGAAGTAAGAGACAGTGTTCTGGCTGGCCCCAGCTAGGAACAATTTGAACCTATATTGGTTGAATTTGCCTGAAGGGATACTTGCAGGGGTGTTGATGTTCATGAGAGTCAAGGTAAAGTATCTATAGGTGACGGCCGTTAGAACTATCTGCAGAATCCTTTGAGAAATGAAGGTGCAAGAGGTGGCCAAGTTGGCTAAGGTTCCAGTCTTGTTAAACGCGCAGTAGCTGCCTGTCGACACGTTGGGATAGATAGTTGAGATGGTCTGCGAGCGATAGTTCCACACTGCGTAGCTGGCCGGGAAGAGCACGTAGATGGAAGTGGCAGTGGTGAGCACACCTGTGGTCAGCATGTCGAGAGTCATGACCAAAGTCTGAGTGGAGAGGATGTAGCTGCTGGTCACCGAAGTGGTGAGAATGTAGAAATCCGTGGGAGTCGTGCCACTGGGAGAAGTATCAAGGAGCTCAGTGTAGGCAGCCACTCCATCGGCGTAGTTGCTATTATCGTCAATGGTAACACCAATGTACTGGTTGGTGCTGACATCCCCACTCTTGGGCAAATCGATGTTGTAGATATCAACATAGAAGGGGGTGCTGGCAGTGATGGAGTTCTGGTTGTTCCAGACCATGAGCTGCCACCAGGTGGTGAAAGCGCAGTAGGTGTACTTGGCTGCAGTATCGTTCATCAAGGACGCGCTGCGGATGTAGCACTAAACCAAGCCGTTTTGGTCGAGGTAGGGAGAGAGCAGCATGTGGAAGTCGAAGTAAAAGCGAGCCGATGAGGACAGAGTTACAGGAGAGGTTACTGCGAAGGAATAAAGGGCTTTCATACCGGCAGTGTTGAACCTTTTGGCGTTGAAGGTGAGAGTAGCAGTGGTGGGGGCGGCGTTGCTGAGGGTGTAGGAACTCAAAGCGATGCCCGAGGCTGTCTGCAGGGATACTCCGGGGGTTTGCAAATCGTTCCAAGAGATGGTCATGCTGCTGGTGTTGGTGCCTGTGGGGATGCCACCTCCGAAACAGTTCATCTGATAGATGATGCTCGAAGGATTGCTGATTTCAGCTTTGGGGGAGAGAGTCACTGACGAAAAAGTGCCCAAAGTTAGTGACTTCCAAGCACTGGATAAGGACATCACTGATGTATTTTGGCCTTCGTAGACTAGACATCTGAAGTTGCCTCGAGTTTGCCAAACCGTAGAGCACGGGGTGTACAAAAATCCGAAAGAGAACTGATAGCTGGAAGTAGAGAAAAAGGCCTCTCTGTAGCTACTTGCTCCAAAATTGAAGGAAATCTTAGATCTAGTGCCTTTCTGAGAGGCAGAGAAGGTGAGGGAGTTGAAATTAGCAGTGGTGCCATAAGCAGTAATACCGACAATGAAGCTGCTCTGGCATTGGCAGTAGGTGGTGGCCAATTGGGCATAGTTGTTATCTCCGAAAGGAGCATACAAACTATTTGCTGAGATATACTGAGGAAGGTAGACTGTCACAGTGTAGGCAGCAGCAGTGCCGAAAGGCGATGCCGATGTGGCAGTGGCGTAAAGGTTGACCTCCAGATAGGTGATGGTCGAACTGCCCGTGGAGGCGTAGTTGAACTGGGCAATGAAGGTGGAGGAGGAGGCAGAAATGACCTGGCAGGTCAAGAGGGTGTTGGTAGTGTCGCAGTTGCCCAGCATAGTTAACCCTGAGCTGCCCACCGTAGTCGGCGGGATGCTGAAGTACACCCGGAAGCTGGAGTATCCGCTATAGCCGGAGGAGCTCATCGTGATGGCAGGCAAGGTGAGGGTAAAAGTTGAACGCTGCTGGCCTGAACTGGTCGGATTATACTTCTGCAACTTGGCAGTGGTACAATTCCTAAGCAAAGTGGCTATGGTTGTGGTCTCATGGCGATAGGCTCTCAATGCCCCATTCTGGCCGGAATAGGCCAAAGTCATGACTGAGTTGAGTGGAAAGTTGTTGGTAAAAACTAGAGGGTACTGAGGGTTGATGAAGTTGATGTTGGCCGCAGAAGTCTGCAGGTTGAAGCTGGAATCAATGGGACAGAAAGCCACATACATCCACTGCCCCGTCTTGTAGGCATTGCCCGACACCTTCTAGTTGTACACATACCCGAAAAGAGTACAGGTGGTGGCAGTGTTCGACGGCGGTGAGCTCCAGGCAACTGTGGATGAGGCGAAGATGTTGTAGTAGAAGCAGGTGATGGTGTAGCCTGCGCCGTAGGTCGAGCCGAAGGAGGCTGAGGCGTCGGAGTTGCCGAAGACGAAGGTGTTGTTGGTGGGGTTGCTGTACATGTTGCTGGTGTTGAGGTATTGGTAGAAGCTGTTCGACACGGCGAAGTTGGTTGCGCTCATCTCGATATCGGGAGTGTATCCTGGTGCGGTGTTGCGGGCCAGACCGTTGATGGATGAGAGTGCGCCGGAGACGCTTGCGGTTACGACTGGGCCGAAGAGGCGATAGACTGCGAGAGTTTGGAGCAAGTTGGAGACCCCCCAAACCGTGTAATTCTGGGCGAAGAAGGCGATGGTGAGGTATTTGGGGGGACTGCGGTTGGTGGCATCGGGGGTCACGGGCACCAGGATGTTGAACTCGTTCTGGATGGGCGGCAAACTGTAGACGATGACCTGCCTGTTCAGAATCCAGTTGTCGCTCCTCTGGTTGCTTAGACCCTTGTTCTGGAAGTAGTTGCAGGAACCGGTGGAACAGCCCACGCTCCAGGAACTGCCAGTGGTGGTGTAGAAGGTACTGGCATCGACGTTATCATCGAAAAATATGCCGATAGCCGTGGCCCCTTTGCTCTCAGCCGGCAGCACCCCACCCCCGATCCTCACCATCATCGGAATCCTCACGCCCTTGTTGTAGGGAGCCCCGTTGACGGTGGAGTCGTAGTAGTTGACGTAGGCAGCTTTGATGTTCTGCAGCTTGGCCCCGCTCAGCGTGAACCCGTTGATCAGACAGTACGAGGCCACTTGCGTGCCCTGCTTGAACGTAAACAGGAAGTCCAGCAGGTTGGTGTCTGCGTAGAGTGAACTGTGATACCCTGAGGGCAGCACCACTTGTCTCATCGACATCATCGAGGTGCCTTTGTCCGACAGTCCGCTCCCTGTGAACATCGTGCACTCTACGGCGCAGTTGCTGTTGCACGTAGGCGAGGGAGTAGGGCTGTAGGAAGTTCCGCACTGGAAGTTGTAAAACCCGTAGAAGTTGATGCCCGAGGCCGACGCGTTGACAATACTTTTGACGTTGTAGGTGGGGGTATCATTGTTATACTTTTCACAGACGATGGCCGCATAGTAGCAAGGCGAGCCAGAGATACTCCAGGCAGAGAGACTACCGAGATAGCCCACAAAATCCAACCCTCTGCCCGCTCCAGACGTCTAAAAACTGATAACCTGACTGTTGAACATCAGATTGATGGTGTAACTAGTTGCAATGTTGCCTACGGTGGTAATCAGATTAGTTGGAGTGTTCAGCAAAAACAGCAGTTGCTGCGAGGTACCCAGATCCGGAATCACTCCGACCGATGAGTTGGTGCCCTGCAGGAAACCTTGGACCGCATTGGCAGTCGAGGACAGAGACTAATCGTCATAGTACGACACTACTTGCGCATTGCCGATAGAGTAGCTATTCGTGTTGTGGTACCCCGAGAGGTCCAAAAATTACTGACTCACCTGCACGTTCACCGACTGCCCACCCAGCGAGGTGTACAGCTGGGGGGTCAGTATCTGCGTGCCGCTTGAAGAGTAGACGATAGGCGAGATGGCCACAGCTCCGAAGGAGGAGAGGGTGGAGGGGGTGCCATAGGCGAAGAAGGCCTTGCCTGAGATAAAGTAGCGGTATGAGGTGTTGATGAAAGCCCCCACATTTTTGCAGACGATGTATTGGTTGGTGGTGTCG
>Ga0316217_10006798_pt1 | contig 11159 bp, 6 predicted proteins | sample 1anoAmetaG_FD_203633 | JGI IMG/M metagenome (GOLD analysis project Ga0316217, IMG submission 203633) | Freshwater microbial communities from Trout Bog Lake, Wisconsin, USA - 1anoA | ecosystem: Environmental > Aquatic > Freshwater > Lake > Hypolimnion/Profundal zone | place: USA: Wisconsin... | reverse complement strand
CAGAGACACGCCGTCCGCCCAAACTTGTTCAATCACTACTTTCGGCGGCGAAGTATTGGTCTCAAGGCTGGAGGGCAAGCCGACGACGAGACCCTTGCGAGTCGGCAACCAAAGCTGGCCATCTTCACCAAGGCAACTGGACGGCTGGCAGCCGCCTGAACACTCGCAGGTTTCCAGACCGTCCCAGATACCGTAGGTCGTTCCCAGCACCTTGGAGGTGACTCCTTCGGCGCAGTCAACGAGTTGGCGATAGGAGGTTCGAAAAATGCCGCCCGAGGTGCCGATCCACAAATTGCCGAGGCGGTCGGGTTGGAGGAAAGAGATAATGTTGCTGGGTAGTCCCTGGCGGGTGCCGATCTTTGAAAAGCGGTGATCCTTGAGGCGGTTGAGGCCACCTCCGGAGGTCCCAATCCACAGCGCCCCCTCTTCATCAAGGCGCAGGCAAAGCACAAAGTCATTCGCGAGCCCATCCTGCTTTCGGTACAAGCTGACAGTACCTTCTTTCCAACGACCCAAGCCGCCTCCCATCATGCCGAACCAGATGGCCCCCTCGGCATCCTGCGCCAGGGCTCGCACATTCGCCAATGACGCACCATCCGCCTGCCGGAACCAAGCCGCCTGACCATCGACATACCGCATCAGCCCCGTTTGTGTCCCAACCCAAAGTTCACCATTCCGCCCCTGCATGAGAGAAGTCATCGGCACGCGAGTCCCTTCCAGCCCGGGAGCCGGTTCAAACTGGCCATTTTTCCGAACGAACAAGCCGGCTCCCCAAGTCGCGGCCCACAATCGCGACTGGGCGTCCTCGAGCACGGACCAAACGAACTTACCAGCCAGCCCCTGCTCCGGGCCATAGTGCGTCCAGGTTCCGCTCTGTAGCTGATATAACCCCGCGCCTTCGGTGCCGATCCAGAGGCTGCTATCCTTGGACTGAGTCACCGAGAGCGCCGCCATTCCGTCCCAATGGTCGGGCGGGTTCACTGGCTGGAAGGTGGCCAGACGAAGCACGCTCAGGCCCCCACTCGAACTGCCCAACCAGAGATTGCCCTCGCGATCCGGGTAAAGGTACCCCAGCCAGTTCGAGGGCAAGCCATTGGTGCGGCTGAAGTGGTGCGGCGTTTCGTTAGGGTGCACCAGCCACAGGCCCTGGTCGGTCGTGCGCACCGCCACCCAGCCTCCCTTGCGCAACTCCACCAGCCCGTTGGCACCTGCCAGACATTCCACTCCCGAAGCCACATCCCACCATGCTCCGTCCCGAAATCGGCGCAGCCTTCCGCCTTTGATGACCCAAATACCGCCTTCCGAGGAGGGGCAAATTCCCTGGATGAAATTCTCCGTTGATGCCGCCTCTTGCGGGGGGAATGAGAGTCGCCCGTCCTCCACCGCGCACAATCGCCCAGCGCGCGTTGCCCACAAGGTGCCGTCCAGGTCACGGGCCATGCAGGCATAACCCAACCGGCTCACCGGGTCCTCCTCCGGCGGCAGGACCAACCCTCCGCTGATTCGGGCCAGACGACCTTCCCGGCTTTGCACCCACAGGTCACCGGCTTGGTCACGGGCAAACCGAGAGATCACGTCCGCCGCCCAAGTTGCTGGCAAGCGCACCGGCCTGAAAATCCCGGCCTCCAACTTCGTGAGATCGCCGGTCTCGTGACCGATCCAGAGGGCCCCGGTGGGAGACTCGTAAAGCGCGGTGATTCGATCATTCGGCAAATCGGGGGTACTATCCGTATCAAACACCGTGAATCGAGCCCCATCAAAGCGGAGCAATCCCGCCATGGTACCCAACCAAAGATAACCTTCACGGGACTGGACAATCGAAGTGATGGTGTTCTGGGGCAAACCCGCCTCGGTCTGCCAGGTTCGGATGGAGTAGCTCGGAAGTGGGCCGCCTCTGGTTCCGAGGGCCGCCGTCAAGACCATAGCGAGCAACCAGACGAAGAAATCCTCCTGGCATCGACGCGAACCAAGCGTGCGGGGCGACATCATCCAATTATGCGCACGGCGGCTTTTGCGGGCAAGACGGACCAGGTCCACCTTCCAAAAGGCGCGGTGTCAGGAAGCCGAAATCACGGCTGTTTGTCCCGATGGAGCAATTCCACCAACACGCCCAACCTGTCCAGTCCGTCGTGGTAGATATACACACCGTCATCGCTATCAAATCGCCCGCGGTGGACAACCGGATAACCCAATTTTTCCAGGGCCTGGGAGGTCCTTTCTGGGTCCACGACGTTGAAACCCAAATGCTGCACGCCGGTTCCACGCTTATCCAAATACTCCTTCCAACTTGTGCCTTCGCTAATCGGTTCCAGCAACTCGATCGCCACCTGGCCCAAGTCAAAGAACGCCAGTTTCACCTGCCCATCGGTGGGTTGGCCGCGATAAACCTCCTTTACCTCCTGCCCCGGGCGCGTGGTGCGGATGCGAGGCACGGAGACTCCCAGCACTTCCGCCCATAGCTTGGTGGCGGTCTCAATGTCACGCACCACGATGGCCACCTGCACCACGTTCTTTAATCCGGGGTCCTGATATGGTTTTTTTTCCTCGGCAAGGGTGTGATTCAGAAGATCCAATTTCAACGCCTTGCGAAAAGCCGGCTCCAACTCGTCCGCAATTGCCCGATGCGCGGTTCCGCTCGGATGGCCATCTCCCGACACCACGGGATACTGGCCGACGGACACGACCTGAACTCCCGGATCACCCAGCCTCCGCGCCACTTCCTCCAGGTAGGCGCGCTGCACCCGACGCAGCGGCACGCGGCCCGGTTCATCCGCCAGGGTGGGTGATGGAATCAGGACAATGCAGGCCTCGGGAGCGTCCCGCCGCAGTTTCCGCACGAAGTCCGCGTAGAGCCGGACGTATTCCGTTTGGTCAGGCACGCCTTCGCTGAAATCATTGTTGCCGAGGCAAACTCCAATCGCGTCCGGCACATACTTTTTCGGATCCCAGCGCGTGGCGGGGTCGTCGGGCAGCGCGTATTCGTAGTATTCCGGGGCGCAGCGCACGGCCCGAATACCCTGCCAATCGCGCATCACCCCGCGGCCCGCGTAGGCGATGAGGTGGCACTGGGCCTGCAAACGGTCGGCCAACAGCCGCCCGAAACTCAGGCGGGCATTCTGCCGCTTGGCCTTACTTGGGTCGATCAGCCCTCCGTCCTCCACCGTCGTCGCCTGGCCCGCCGTAAAGGAATCCCCGAGAAACATCAGTCTGCGTTCGGGCAGTCGGGGTGGGGGGAGAAATTCGCCAATCGTGGCGAACGACATCACCTCCAGAACCCCCACGGAACTTTCCACCCGTTTCCAAATGACCACCTGGTGTTCACCGTCCGCCAGATTGTTCGCCAGGGCTATGTCGCTGTCGCCTTTCGGGACCTGCACGAACTGAGGTGGATTGCCGTCCACCGCGACATCCAGATAGAGTTCGCTGCTGGCTGTGCGGGCGTGCAGGTTCAGCCCCGTCCCTCGAAAATGAACCCGCACCCCGATACCGGGGTAGCCCAATCGCACCGTTCCCTCCGGCGTGACCACCGTCCGGCCTTCGTAAGAGACCTCCGCGGCGTTGCCGGGCAGAAGATGGGGTTCGGGCCGGGCCTTGTACCCGGTCGCTCCCCAGAACACCAGGCTCGTTCCAGAAGCGGGTTTGTGCACGGTTACCTTCGCCACTTTCTTGGTCGGAGCCGGCTGGAGATTGAGGCCCATCAGGTAGTGGCTGTCCTTTTCCAGTTCGGTGTTCTTTGGACCCCACTTGGCCAGGTTGGCCGACAGAAAGTACTTTGTTTCGGTCTCCCGGAACTTCACGGCCCAGTCCTCCACCGAATAGGCTTTGACCTCGGCGGTCCGGTCGTTGTAGGTGATCTCGACGCTGATTTCGCTCGTGCCAAACGCGCTCATGAAAAAGAGCGACAAGTTCGAGTAGAAATCCTCCGCGACCGCCAGGGAATAGCTGTCCGGTGTATTGCGGTCGGTGTAGCGCACTTGGTTTCCAGTCGGATCGGCGTTGGAAAACCCGAGTTGGATCTGGGGATGAACCGGGTTGGCGGGGAAAACGCCGTCATCCGGCAGCGCTACCCGGCCCGCGCCGCCCATCGCATCCGCTGCCGCGCGCGTCGCCAATCCGCTCCAGGTTCCGTCAATCCCTTTGTTCCAGGCCACGAGTTTCTGGCTCGAAAGGACGGTTACCGCCCGGGCGTTCAATAATCCTTGCACGTCGAATTGAACTGTCCTCGCCGCATCCGATCCATCTTGCCCCGTTTCCGCTGGAGGTGAAGCGGCTTTAACGGCCACTATAGGGATGAAAACACAAGTCAGCAGAAGATTATGGATGCACGGGAGCATAGACGCAATGGCTCGGATAATAACAACGCGACACGGGTCCTCCCATCACGAATGCATACGACATCCTTGTCATCAGAAATGTGGACAAGACTGCCCGGTTTGTTCTCCTTAACCTTTTTCAGACGTGAACCCCTAAACCTGTCGCCCCCGGCGAAGGCTGGAAATGGGAGCAGCTTTGCATTATGAAACGTTATCGAAAGCCCGTGGTTGGCAGGGCTGCCCTGGCTTGCTGGCTCGCATGCCAGGTTTGGGACGCTGCGTTCGCCCAGACCACCCTCACCCCGTGGGGCAACGTGACCGCGATGCGGGTCGGCCAGGAGCCCGTTGAATTCGAGGCGGGGTTGCGAATCGTTCACCCCGATTGGGAAGGTTTTTCCGGCGCAGTGAAGTACCTTCAGCGGCCGCATTACTCGCGGACCGGAGCCAAGGGTGTAGTGGAGTCCGCGATCGAAGGCCTGTCCTTTCGGGAAAGCTTGGAAGACGTGGGGCCAGGCAAAGCGTCTCTGCAAATTGAGGTCACGGCCAAGACCAACCTGGCCATGGCCGGCGTTTACTTTTGTGTGGACTTGCCCGACGCGGAGTTCGCGGGAGGCGATCTCGAGCTGATTGGGGATCGTGCCGCGGACCTTGCCCAGTTGCCCCTTGCTCCGACCCAGACCTCGAGCGTCAAACCGTATCTCCGGCAGGCAGCCCGTGGCCTGAAGATCACGGCGCCGCGCCGCCGTCTGGAGCTGCGCTGGGAGAAACCGATACCGGTCATCGTGCGGCGGGATGCGTCCGATCATCCGACGCCCCTGAACGATCCATCGGTTCGTCAGCGTTTTGTGACCAACCCCGCAGTCCGGCAGCCAGCCGGATACCAGGTTTATCTCGAACTCATGGCGGGCGACGCCGCTCCCGAGCGCAAGGCTGCGATAAGGCTCAGCCTAGCCGCCACCGGCACCATGGACCCCCGGGCGGTCAACCTGGTCCTGGACGTCACCAAGCCAGGGCGGCCGTTCGACGGCATCGGCGGTAACTTCTGCCTTCAGTTCTCCAAGACCGAAGCCGAGGTCGTCAAGTATTGCCTGGAAAACCTCCGTGTGGCGTGGGGACGCGTCAACCTGCGTTGGGCGGAGTGGGATTCGGAAGAACAGGGCGATCCACTCGCGACTGCCCGCGCCGGAAAGTTCGACCCGAAGCTCAACGACGGAATGGAGATGGCCCGCGTTCTGGCTCGGCGTCGAATCCCCGTGATAGTGAGCGTCTGGTCGGTGCCGAAATGGGCGCGCGCGCCCGATCAGCCTTCGGGCCTGCGCGGGACTGCGCTGAATCTGGAGAAGCTGGACCGGATATGCTCGTCGATCGCCAGTTACCTGGTGTTTCTCAAAGAGCACGTGGGTGTTGAGGCCGTGTATTTTTCGTTTAACGAACCCGAGACCGGAGTGGAGGTCAGACAAACCGCGGCTGAACACTTGCGGTACATCAAAGCTCTGGGGGCCGAACTCGCCAGGCGCGGGCTGACCACCCACCTCCTCCTGGGGGATACCGCCCACGGCACCCCTGGAGCCCTGGACTTCATCCGCCCGGCTCTGGCGGACCTGGCTGCCCATCGGTACATCGGAGCGGTCGCCTTTCACGCCTGGCGCGGTTGCACGGCGGACAGCTTGCCAGGATGGGCGGAGGCCGCCCGGCAATTGGGTGTCCCGCTCCTGGTTACCGAGGCCGGTCCTGATGCCCACCTGCACGAATACCCCAAGGTGCGCCTGGAACCCTGGTTCCAACTGCAAGAGATTGAACTCTATCTACGGATATGCGCCTTTGGCCAACCGGCCACGATCATGGAGTGGCAATTCACATCGGATTATTCTCTGATGACCGGCGAAGGCATTTACGGCGAATCGGGGCCGGTCAAAACCACCCAACGCTTTTGGAACCTGAAGCAGTTGGGGACGACGCCCCCCGGGGCCTTTGCTTTGCCCATCTCGGCTGACCGCCAAGAGGTCACCTGCGCCGCTTTTGGGAATCCGCTGGATGGGACCTGCGCGGTGCACCTGGTGAATCGGGGCGCCCAGCGCACAGCCCTGCTTTTTGGATTTCCGCAGACATTGTCAGTTCTGCGCCGGTTGACCACCGACGCGAACCGGGGGATGGAGGAGGGTGAACCGGTCCGAGTCAGCGGCGGCAGGACCGAACTCACCCTCCCCCAGGCAAGCTATACCACACTCCTGGGCACCAACCCCGTAAGCCCGTTCCCGGCGGCGAAAGACCTCAGTAATTAAATCGCATTGGCCACTATGAAAAACAGAATCGTATCCATGACCCGAAGAAACTTCATTCAAACCACCACGGCCGGCTTGGCCACGCTCGGTCTTGGCATCCCTGGGAGCCAGGCCGCCGATAGTTTGAAACCCAAACGAAAGTTCAGTCTTTGCCTGTCCTTTCGACTGCTAGGGGTGCCTGGAGACGAGCATCAACTGCTCGACTGGGCTGCCAAGTACGGTTTCGAATCCATCGAGCCTGCGATGTCTTTCCTCGACAAGGCGTCCGACAACGACCTGCGCGAATATCGGCAGCAGATGAAAAGCAAGAACTTCACGTGGGCGGCCATCGATTTGCCGACTGAGTTCCGCCGCTCAGATGCTGAGTTCGAACGGGGTATGCAATTGCTGCCGGCCTTCGCCAAAACCCTTCAACGGGCGGAAGTGACTCGGGTGACGACCTGGATCATGCCGAGTGACCGTTCGCTCACCTATTTGGCTAATTTCCGCATGAACGCCCGGCGCTTGCGCGAGGTCGCCCGGGTCCTGGGCGACCACGGAATTCACTTGGGTGTGGAATATGTCGGACCCAAGACGGCCTGGGCTTCGAGTCGCTACCCGTTTGTCCATACATTGGCCGAGGCGAAAGAACTGGTGGCCGAGATTGGCCGGGAAAACGTCGGTTATAACCTCGATAGCTGGCATTGGTACACGGCCGAAGAGTCACGGGCGGACCTTCTTACCCTCCGCCCCGACCAGGTAGTCATGTGCCACCTGAATGATGCGCCTAAAGGGGTTCCGGTCGGACAACAAGTCGATAACCGCCGCGAATTGCCCTGTGCCACCGGTGTCATTGACGTGAAAGGGTTCCTTGGCGGGTTGATCGAGATCGGCTACGAGGGTCCCGTTGCCTGCGAACCATTCAATCAGGAACTGCGAAAACTGCCGTCCGAGCAGGCGGTGAGCACCGTGGCAACGGCCATGAAGCAGGCCTGTGAACTGGCAGAGGCGGGATGAGTTGGCAGGCCAGTTCTGTTAAAGCCAACGAGGCGAGTGTCAGATTGCGATTGAGCCTGCACGACCAGTCTGATGGAAGCTGCGGCTTTCAGCCACCCTTTTCCCGGTAACTGATGAAGGCGATCCGGCTGCTGTCGGGAGACCACGAGTTCGTGTCGTAAGTCCCTTGGCCGCCTATCAGCCTCACGAGCACTTCGGCCTGCTCGCTGAAAGTGGACATCAAACGCAGCATCACTGGCCGGTATTGCGGGTGCCCCTTGACGCCTGATTCCTCGTAGGACAAGAAGGTAATCCACTTTCCATCCGGCGAAACATGCGGATACCAGTTGTTGTAGGCGTCCCTGGTTATCTGCTCGGGCGCCGAGCCATCCGGCTTCATCCGCCAGATTTGATGCCGACCGGTACGGTCCGAGTTAAAATAGATGTATCGGCCGTCGGCGGAGAATTCCGGCCCGTCGTCAGTCCCAGGCTCGGCTGTCAGCCGAGTCTCAACCCCGCCCTCGATCGGGATGCTGTAGATATCGAGGTTGTCCTGCCGCAAACCCACGAAGAGCATGATCTTCCCGTCTGGCGAACAACTGTGCCACCACGAAGGCGCATTGACCGTCACCTGTCGCGGCGGCCCCCCAACCACGGGGACCAGATAAATGTGTGATCCCTGGCCCCCCGCATAGTGAGTGAGCACAAAGTGCTTCCGGTCCGGAGTGTAGCCCAGGCTGCCTCCGAGCCGGTCCAGACCCACTTGATGCACCTGCGCCGATCCTCCCTTTGCGGGGACCGAGTGCAGCAACCCGCGCTCGCTGAAGAAGATCCTTTTGCCGTCGGCGGACCAGAATGCGCCCTCAATGTTCTCCTCAGTCCGGTAGACAACCGTCCGTTGTTTCGACTCAAGTGAGAGGATCTCCAGCAGGCTCTCCATTTTCGAAGACTTTGGCGGCGAATGGGCAGACCCTGCCTCCGGAGTGGCCGGGGCTTCGGCCGATCGAGACGTTGCCCCGAACAAGCACAGGCTCCCCAGGATGGCGCCAAGAACCAGCCACTGCCCCTTGGTATTCACTCGGCAGGTTCCTCTTTGACGAGGCAAGGCATTCAATACTCCCGGCGGCCGGTCACTGTCGCCGAATATCATAAGCCATGAGCGCCTCCCCGTGCCGCACATACAGCACCCCATTCTTGATGACCGGATGCGCGTAGTAGGGACCGCTGCCCAGCGGCACCTTAAAAGTACTGACGCTCTCGAACTTCTCGGGCGAAGCCTGCACCAGCGCGAGATTCCCGCTCTTCTCCTCGAAACAGTAGAGCTTTCCTTCGGCGGCGATAATGGCGCCTTTTGACATCCACTTGGTTTCCCATTTCACCTGGCCGGTCGCCCAGTCCAGGCAGACCCAGTTGCCATCGGTTGGGCTGAGAAAGTTAGAACCGTAGATATGATTTCCCAGTTTGACCACGCCGCCGATGTGCGCGTCGAGGACGCTGTCCTTCCAGATGAGCTTCACCGAGGAGGCATCCTCGGCAAGCTCGAGCATCACCGCCTGGTGGTCATAGCCGCTGGTGACATACAGCTTGCCGTTTTCATAGAGAGGCGTAATGGCATGGTTGTTTTCCTTGAACATCAAGGCGCCATAATCGAATTTCCACATGATCTTGCCATCTTCAGGATTGACTCCCAGGAGGTAGCGCTCGGTCAGGCTCACCACTTGTTTCCGGCCTCCGCGCTCGATGAGGATGGGGGAGACCATGGCGGCTTTATCGGCCAGACTCTCGGTTTGCCACACCAGATGGCCATCGTTCTTGCTATAAGCCACCATCGTGGTTTTCTTTCCACCTGTGGTGAAGAACACCTTGTCCCCGCAAACTAGAACCGACTCGGCAAGCCCCCACCAACCGCAGGTGCCTTCAAACGCCTCGAAGGGTTTGGCCTGCCATCGCACAGCGCCGTTTTCCGTGCTCAGGCAAGCCAGATCCCCGGCCCCGGTCGAGACATACACGCGGTTGCCTTCAACGGTGGGGGTTGAACGAGCCTGCTTGTAATTCTTCTGCCAGGCGCGCCCATAGGGGGTTCGCCACAGGATTTTGCCGACGTCCGCAAGCGCCACCAATTCCTCGTTCGTGCCCGATGTGCCCGTGGTGTAGAGAGTGGCTCCGACCACCGTAACGCTCGAATAACCTATGGATAAATTGGTCGTGGCCCACTTCAGCCGTGGACCGTCTTTGGGCCATTCGGCCAGCAATCCGGTTTCCGGGTAGACCCCGCTGCGGTCGAGGCCTCGCCACTGGCCGAGGACCTCGGAATAGGCGCTAAGGGAAGCGAGGCCGAGCGAAAGTAGTAGAACGATGGCTTTCATTGATATGCCGGCCTCCTCGGCAGGGCTTTACCTTTTCCACGTGGCCCAAGTTTTTGGATACCGAGGGAAGCACCCGGCGACTATGCCCAGACATCAGCCCTGAGTAAAGAGATGCGTGCGGATGACAGATTTGTAGTCAGAAATGATGACAGGTTTGAAGTCTTGTCTTGGCCAGATCCGCTTGCGGGAATGCCCGAACCGACTAGGCTGCCTCCTGTATGCACCCTGAAGCATGCCCTTTCCACTGGACCACATCAGCTGGCACTTGGCTCGCCTTGGAACCCGGCCGGCGCGGACGCCTCCCGGTTAGGACACGCAACATGATTCCCCTCGGGGTCGCGATGGTGGCGCTGGCGACCCTCTCGATGTGTGATGCCGGCGTGCCCACGGATTATGCAGGCAAGCCTTTCGACGCCGCAGCTCACCGCGCGGAGCAGGCTGCGCTAGCCTCTCGGCCCAAGCTCCCTTATCACGCTTTTGAACCAGTACTGACCGTTTGGGATAGCAAGGCACCGCGAGGTTCAGGCTGGGTGGGCAAGGAGGAACCAGGCGCCACCGTGGGTCTCGACGAGCCCGACGCCGAGGGCAAGCGGGTCATCCATTACCATGTCAAATTGAACAATTACCGCTATGCCGTCTTTGGCTGGCAGTGGGCGCAACCCCAGGACAAACCGGTCGACCTGCGCCCATACGACGCCGTGTCCTTTTCCATACGCATTAGCGGCCCCAAACGGCCCCAGGAACTGTTCTTCGGCGTCGATGGCCTTCAGCCGGCCCCGGTTTCCCTGCGCTATTACGAACCGGATTTTCTGGACGGTTCGTGGCACCGGATCACCATCCCCTTGGACGCCATGAAATGGACTGGAACCAATGCGTTGGAAGCCCAAACCCAGGTGCGGGGCTTTGCGTTCAGCACTTTCGTTTGGGACCCCGCCGAATACGATGTTCAACTGGATGGGTTCGCTTTGGAGCGCGCCTCTGGCGCTCCGGCCCGGTCGGCGCTGCCAGCGCCTTCCCCAAACCCTGGCACAACGGCCAAGCCGCAAACCATCCCCGGACGCGTGGAGTGCGCCTGGTATGACTGGGGAGGGGAAGGCATCGCTTACCTATGGCGGCCAGATAAATTGATCCGGGTCTGGCCAGTTAAACTGATCCAAGCCGGTAGCGCCCTGAGGAGGAGGTCTGCTTTCAGGTAGGGGATGGGGGGGCTACTCGGGGGCGGC
>Ga0316217_10006797_pt1 | contig 11162 bp, 8 predicted proteins | sample 1anoAmetaG_FD_203633 | JGI IMG/M metagenome (GOLD analysis project Ga0316217, IMG submission 203633) | Freshwater microbial communities from Trout Bog Lake, Wisconsin, USA - 1anoA | ecosystem: Environmental > Aquatic > Freshwater > Lake > Hypolimnion/Profundal zone | place: USA: Wisconsin... | reverse complement strand
CTGGCCAGCGGTTATGGGTCAACGGTGGCTGGCGGTTACCTAAACAACGCCAGTAACGATATGGCGACGGTGGCCGGCGGCGCTTGGAACGGAGCCGTGAATACAAATGCGACGGTGGGTGGCGGCTATCTAAACACCGCCAGCGGTTTTGGGGCGGCGGTGGCCGGCGGCGGGGACAACACCGCCAGCGGTGACCTGGCAGTCGTGGGCGGAGGAGGGAACAACATCGCCAGCGGTTTCGCGTCATTCGTGGGTGGCGGTGGCGGCCAAGCAGGAGATCAAAGCTTGGGCAACATCGCCAGCGGTGAGGCATCAGTCCTGGGCGGCGGCTTCCAGAATACCGCGAGCGGTTACTGCGCCATGGTTCTGGGCGGTGTCAACAACCACGCTAATCGCAGTTACAGCTTTGCCGGCGGCAATTCTGCGTGGGCCATCAACAGCGGAGCGTTTGTCTGGAATGACGGCAGCAAGTGTCCAACCAGTTCCACTGCCGACTATCAATTTATGGTACGGGCCAGTGGCGGCTTTGTTTTCTACACCAGTTTCGATGACAACGGGGTTTCCCTGGCCGCTGGCAGTGGCTCGTGGACGACCATGAGCGACCGCAACGCCAAGGAGAACTTTGCCCCGGTGGACACGCAGTCCGTGCTGGCCAAGGTGGCCGCGCTGCCTTTGGCCACTTGGAATTACAAGTCGCAAAACACCTCCATCCGGCACCTCGGCCCGATGGCGCAGGACTTCAAAGCCGGATTTGCCCTCGGCGAAACCGACACCGGCATTTCCACCGTGGATGCCGACGGAGTGGCGCTGGCGGCCATCCAAGGATTGAACCAGAAAGTGGAAGCGCAATTGAAAGCCAAGGACGCCGAGATTCAAACTTTGAAGGCGCAGAACGCGGCGCTGTCCGCGCGGCTCGAACGCATTGAGCAGCTTCTGGGGCAGACATTAAAATAGATAACCGCCATTTTTTCCAAAATTGTTTGGATGTTGGATGTTGGATGTTTCCCGGGTGCAGGGGGTCAGATTCCCCGGTTGGCCCGCCACAGCAGCGCCGCGCCGACGGCTTGAAAAATAAAATTCGGCAGCCACAAAATCAGGTGCGGATAAAATTCCGGCCGGGCCGCCAGCGAATCCCCCAGCATCGAGAAACCGTAATACACCACCACCAGCGCCAGCGCCACCGCAATGCCAATATTCGTCTCGCGCCGATGCACGCGGATGCCGAGCGGAATGCCGATCAGCGTGAACCCGAAGCAAGCGAAGGAGGAGGCCCACTCCCGATGCATCGCCACGCGCACCTCGCCGATTTGCTGGTTCCGGATCGTTCCCGCCGCGCGCAACAGCGCGCCGACCTCCGCTGCCGACGCATTGGTCTTCACACTCAAATTCAAATGTTGCAGGTCGGCGAGCGCCGTTGGCGAAGCGAGATTGGCCTGCGTCAGGTTGTTTCGTTTCAGGTCGCGCAGTTCCTGCCGCAACTGGCGGAACGTCATGTCGCTGATTTTCGGCTTGATGGTCTGGTTGGTCACCGCGTTTGGGCTGAAATTAATGGTGGTCTGGCCCAGCGCGGAGTAGGTCTTGCCGTTCAAAATATGCACATCCGTCAACTCCACCACGAGTTGGTTCGTTCCGCTGTGGCTGAGCAACCGGCCATGCGGTGAATTCACCAGCACGTCCCAATTGGTCTCGTTTAGCAACCGGAACACATTCACGCCTTCCAGCTCGCCATTGCGATTCTTGTCCACGCATAGCCGGTACTTTTTCCCGTCGGTGGTAAACGGTATCCACCGCCCCTCAGGGATTTGCGCATTGGCCACCTCATGCAACAGGTCGTACTTCAACCTCAAGAACGCCACCCGCGATTGCGGACCAATCTCCAGATTAAACCACGCGCTCAAACCGCACCCGGCCAGACTCAACGCCAGCACCGGCAGGATGAGCGCCAGCAGGCTCACGCCGCTGGCGCGCATCGCGGTCAGCTCCTGATCCGCGCTGAACCGCCCAAACACCAGCAACGTCGCCGTGATAAACCCCATCGGCAGCGCATAAACGCACGCAAACGGCAGCAGCAGCCCGACCGCCTTGGCCACCAACCCCAGGGAAACGTGCCCGCCCAGTAGCAGCGGCAGCACGTCTTTGAGCACGTTCAGCAGCAGCACGACAAAGGCGAACACCGCCACCGTAAGCAGCAACGACGCCAGCACCTGGCCGGTAATGTATTTGTGAAGTGTTTTCACAGCATGAATCCACTGCAAATTGGCGCATTCCCCGCCCCAAGCAAAGCTAAAATCGAAAAGTTGCTCGCCAGAAACCCGTCCCAGGGTTACTTTCCGACTCCGTGAACCACCTCAAAACGTTGCTCGTTTTTGTTGCCGCCATCGCGAGCGGCTTTGGCTTCAACCCGGGAGCGTGCGCCCAAAATGGCGATGTCCTCTGGCTGGAAAATGACTGGCAAATACAGCCAGTCCAAACCAGCACACCTAATGGCGCGGTGATTTCCTCCAGTATGTTTTCCACCGCCGGCTGGCGACCGGCAAATGTCCCCACCACGGTTTTGGCCGCGCTGGTCAACGACGGGGTATACACCAATGTCTTCTTCGGCACGAACCTGACCAACCTCACTCACAACCAATTCACCGGCCCGTGGTGGTTTCGGAAGGAAATCTCCGTTTCCCAAGAGCAATCCGCCAACCACGCGGAATTGGTTTTTGAGGGAATTAATTATCGCGCCAATGTCTGGCTGAATGGCCAGTGCCTGGCCACGACGAATGACCTTTTTGGCGCATTCAGAATGTTCCATCTCGTGGCAGATGGCCGGCTCAAACCGGGCAATAACGTTCTCGCGGTCGAAGTCTTCCCGCCGCAGCCAGGCGATTTCACGCTGGGCTTTGTGGACTGGAATCCCCAACCGCCCGATCGCGGCCTGGGCCTGTTTCGCCCCGTTAAACTGCATTTCTTCAAATCCGTCGCGCTCGCCAACATGTTCGTTGAAACCAAGCTGGATCACTCCACCTGGCAAACCGCCGCCCTGACCATTCATGCGGATTTGCGCAACCAGTCCGACCGGGAGGTGAACGCGACGGTCAGCGGAAACATCGGCGAGGTGGCGTTCAGCGAAAACTTCGCCGTGCCGCCGGGACAAACCCGCCCGGTCATCTTCACCCCCAAAAAATATCCGCAACTGAATTTCACGAACGCGCAGTTTTGGTGGCCGTGGGAATTGGGCGAACCCCACTGCTACGACTTGAAATTGACGGCGGGCACAGCCGGGAATCTCTCCGACCATGCGGAGACGTCTTTCGGCATCCGCGAGGTTTCCGATTACCTCAGTCCCGACGGTTATCGCGGCTATCAGGTGAATGGGAGAAAGATATTGATCCGCGGCGGCGGTTGGGCGGACGAATTTTTGCTGCGCGAGGACGAGCACAATCTGGAGGCGCAAATTCAATATACCAAAGCGATGAATTTGAACACCCTCCGCCTGGAAGGTTTCTGGGGCAGCAGCCAGCGGCTCTATGATTTGGCGGACAAGAACGGCCTGCTCATCATGGCGGGCTTTAGCTGCCAGTGGGAATGGAAAGAGCACCTCGGCAAGGACTGCGACAATTTCGGCGGCTTCAAATCGGAGGCCGACTTCAAGCTGGCCACCAATTATCTGCGCGACCAGGTGCTGTGGCTGCGAAATCATCCCAGCGTGTTGGTCTGGGTGCTGGGCAGCGACAAATTGCCGCGGCCCGAATTGGAAGCCAGATATGACACGCTGCTGGCGGCCATAGACCCGACGCGGCCGAAACTCAAGACCTGCGGCGATGACACCAGCAAGGTCAGCGGACCGAGCGCCGTGAAAATGAATGGCCCTTACGATTATGTGCCGCCGAATTATTGGTATCTGGATACCACGCACGGCGGCGCGTTTGGGTTCAACACCGAGACTGGGCCCGGACCGCAGCCCCCGCCGCTGGAATCCCTACGGCGCATGTTGCCCGCAGACCATCTGTGGCCGATTGACAGCGTCTGGAATTTTCATTGCGCGCGCGGCGAATTTAGCCAGATGAAACGTTATCTGAACGCATTCACAAACCGTTATGGCGCGGCGGCGGGCGTGGAGGAGTTTGCGTTCAAGAGCCAGGCCGCGAATTACGAGGCCATGCGGCCCATGTACGAGGCCTTCGGCGCCAATCTGCCGCGCGCCACCGGCATCATTCAATGGATGCTCAATTCGTCCTGGCCAAAACTTTACTGGCAGCTTTACGATTACTATCTCGTGCCCGGCGGGGCGTTTTTCGGCGCCAAACGCGGGGCCGCACCGCTGGCCATCATCTACCACTACGGCGACCACGGTATTTATCTCGTGAACCAGACTGCCGGGGCGCGCGGGGAAATGCGAACGGCGCTGACCGTCTATGATTTGAATTCCCGGATCATGCTGGCCACCAATCTGGCCACGCCTTGTCCCGCTTACGGCGCGAAGAAGGTTTTCGATCTCTCCGGTCTCGCGCCGGGAACGCCGGTCTATTTCCTGGACTTGAACACCCAAACTCCGGCCGGGCGAACGTGCGCGGAAAATTTCTACTGGCTCTCCACCAAACCCGACGCGTTGGACGAAGCCAAGACCCAGTGGTACGTCACGCCCGCCAAGTCATTCGCGGACTTCACCGCGCTGAACCAGTTGCCCCCGGCCACCGTGGACGCCAAGGTGGAGTTCCAACCGCTGGCCAGCCAGCCAACGCGGGCGGTGGTCACACTGACCAACCGGAGCGACCGCCTGGCCTTCTTCATCGAAATGCGGATCGTGGACAAAAAATCCCAACAGTCCTTGACCCCGGTTTTCTGGGACGACAATTACGTTTCCCTCCCACCCCATGCGAAGAAGACCTATTTCGCGTTATTGCCCACCCACAGCACCAATCCGGAATTGAAGCTGCAAGGCTGGAATGTGAAATTCAAGAACTGAACCAAAAGAAACATTCAACATTCAACATTCAACACCCAACTTCGAAGTGTTCGGAGCGCCGGTCTCCGACCCGGCTCGTTGGTTATTCGATGTGGAATGTCGAATGTTTCCCGGGATTCATGGAGGGCCGGGGTGAGGTGTTTTTCCCGTCACGCATCACGCATCACGCATCACTCGTCACGCATCCAGCTTCGCGAATTGGATCGGTTTTCTAAACCATGATGTCCGCCAACCGCCGTAGAGCACTCCGGTGAACAACCAAGTCATGCCCACCACGTGCGCCGTCCGCCCCAGACTCCACCACAAATACCCACACACGGCGAACCCCATCACCGGCGACAGCAGGCGCCAGGACGATTTGCGCTTCGCCCGCACCCAGCCATTCAGCAGCGCCGAAAGATTGACGCCCATGAAGGCAATAAGCGCGCCGAAATTCAACAACTCGGCCCCCAGGTCGTACGTCACCGTGAAGGCGCCAATGAGAATGACCACGCCCAGCAGCAGGATGTTGTTGCTGGGTATCCGCGTCCGGGAATTAACCACGCCAAAAAAATTCCGCGGAATCGCGTTGTCGCGGCCCATGCTGTACAACAGGCGGCCCGCTCCAAGCTGCGCCCCCGCGCCCGAGCCGATGGTCGCCACCAGCAGCGCGGCGTTCACCGCTTGAAACAGCCAGTGGCCCCCGGCCTTGCCCGCCACGTAACAAAACGCCGTGTCCACATCCGGAAACTCCGTGCCCGGCCAGACCAGTTGCGCGGCATAAACCTGAAGGGACGCCAGGACGCCGGTGATCACGCACACCAGCACCGTGGCCAGCAAAATGTTGCGGCGCGGATTGTGCGCCTCTTCGGACAATGTGGAAATGCCGTCGAATCCAATATAGGTCAGCACCGCCAGCGCGGCTCCGCCCGACACGGCGGGGAAGGAAAATGTCTGCGGATCATAAAACGGACGCGTCCAGCCCGCCGCGCCGTTCGGCGGTTGCAGCCAGAGATACCGCACGGCCGCGCCCAGAAAGAGCACAATCACGACCCCCAAGCCCGCGGCGATGATGGCGTTGGTGCGTGAACTAGCCTCGATGCCGCGCAAGTTCATGGCGGTGAACAGCACCGTGAAAACCACGAAACACACCGGCGCCGGAATTTCGGGAATAAAATTCCTGGCGGCGGCGCTGATCCATACCACGCAGATGATGGGGTTCATCGCGTAGTCGAAAATGATGCTCCAGCCGGTCAGATAACCAAGCGCCGGATGGATTTCGCGGCTGACATAAGCGTAAGCCGAACCGGCACTGGGATACGCATTGGCCATGCGCCCATAACTGAAAGCCGTAAACAACATGGCCACCATCCCGATCAGAATGGCAGTGACGACATGTCCCCTGCCCTGCACCGCCGCCGCGCCGAACAGGGGCATGGGCGCGGTCGGTTGAATCAGGATGATGCCATAAAGAATCAGCCCCGACAGGCCCAGGACGCGCTTCAAGGTGGGCTGCGCACCAGCCAATTCAAGGGAAGTATTTGCCATGCGCGTTTTATCAAAAAAGCGGCCTCCGTTTCCGAAGGCCGCTCACATGCTTAGAACTGATTCCTGCTCACGCGTACAGCGGACCAAAATTCTGGCAGGCGCGAAAATCCGCGCTTTCCAGACATTGCGTACCGAAGGCCGCCCAGGAACTGGGACGGAAAATCCGGTCCTCTGCCACGTTATGCATGTAGACCGGGATCCGCAGCATGGCGGCCAGCGAAATCAAGTCCGCGCCAATGTGGCCGCAACTGATCGCGCCATGATTGGCGCCCCAATTGTTCATGACCGTGTACACGTCGCGGAACGCGCCGTGGCCCGTAAGGTTCGGCGCAAACCACGTGGTCGGCCACGTCGGATTCGTGCGCTGATCCAAAACGTCGTGCACCTTTTCCGGCAAATCCACGGTCACGCCTTCGGCGATTTGCAGCGCGGGGCCGAGCCCCTTGACCAGATTCAACCGGCACATCGTCACCGGCATGCCGCCGCGCGTGAGGAACCGCGTGCTCCAGCCGCCGCCGGGAAAATACTCGGTGATACTTGGATGCCACGTCGTGGCCGCAAGACATTTCTGCGCCTCTTCCGGGGTGATTTCCCAGAACGGCTTCATCGCAGGCTGGCCGTCGCATTCCATTTGACCTGTGCTGTCCAGCGTGGCCGGGCCGGAGTTGATCAGATGCAGGATGCCACCCGCCGCCGCGCCCTTGAGCGTGTGGCCGGAAACGCGCTTTACCGAATCGGGACTCCAATACGTCCGCACGTCGGCGAAAATCTGCGCGGTGTTCGTGAGCAGATGGCCAAACAGCATCGAAGCGCCGTTCAAACAGTCGTTCTCCGTGGCCACCATGTAGGGAGCACGAATACCGTTCCAGTCGAACGAGCTATTCAGCACCGCTTCCAAATAATCGCCATTCGGCTGATAATCCGTCCATTGGCGCTGGCCCTGGAATCCAGCCGCGATGGCGTTGTGGCCATGGGCCTCCTCGCCAAAGCCCATTTCGGCCAGCCTCGGGTTGCCCACCATGAGATCCCGCGCGATGATGGCCATTTTCACGGACTTTTCCCATTCGCTGTCAAGCTGCGTGCGCGAACGGGTGGTCTTGGCCGAGTTGTAATCCTTGCCTTCTTTGCAATTCTCCTTGGTCCACTTGAGCGCCTTCTTATATTCGGCCGCGTCAAAAATGCCCTTGTCCATGCGGCGGAGAAATTCCGTCATGTCAATGGTCTCGACTCTCATGCCCAGATGGCTCTCGAAGAACGGCTGGTCCACGATCGAGCCGGCGATGCCCATCGAAACCCCGCCCATGCCGAGATAAGATTTGCCGCGCATCAGCGCCACAGCCAGACCGGCCCGGGCGAAACGGAGGATCTTCTCCGCCACGTCGGCGGGAATCGTCTTGTCGCCGCCATCCTGCACGTCCCGACCGTAAATGCTGAAGGCCGGCAATCCCTTTTGAGAATGCCCCGCCAGCACGGCCGCCAGATAAACCGCGCCGGGCCGTTCCGTGCCGTTGAAACCCCAAACCGCCTTGGGCATCAGCGGCTGCATGTCCATCGTTTCGCTGCCATAACACCAGCAGGGCGTCACGGTGAGCGAAAGGCCCACGCCTTCCCGGGCAAATTTTTCCGCGCAAGCCGCCGCCTCGGCCACCCCGCCAATGCACGTATCCGCCAGGACGCACTCCACGCGCTGGCCATTCGGATAACGCAAATTGGCGGTAATTAATTTTTCCGCGGCCTTGGCCATGTCCATGGTCTGTTTTTCGAGCGACTCGCGGACGCCGCCCAGCCGGCCGTCAATCGTGGGCCGGATGCCGATTTTCGGAAGAGAACCGTTGAATATAGATAGTTTCATAAACGAATAGTTGGCTGTTGTGCTTTCATTATGTCAAATCCACCCGCCGCAGTTCAGGAAATTTGCATGGACAAGCATACAAAAACCTTGGACTAAACACAGGTTTTACCCCCGGAAGGCGGTTCATCATTTCGCTGGATGCGGCCACCCTCCTTGCCTGCCTGAGCCTGCGCAGCCAGTTGCGCTGAGGCTGGCAGTGCCGGAGTGGCCGGAAGCTTGTATCCATGGGTTTTCGGGATCGTTCTTGTTCTTCTCCCAAGAACATGGTGAAGCTTGAATTTCACCTGGTTTTTCATGACTTGCGGACGCTGCTGTCTTGGCATTAAAGTGAGACATGAGCGCAATCACACTCAAAGCCCATTTTGATGGCAAGCAGATTTGCCTGGATGAACCGTACCCGCTGGAGCCGGACGTAAAGCTGATGGTCACAGTCGTTTCTGAATCGGACAAGGCGTTCGAGGAGGAACGGGAAGCTTGGTTTGCGCTGGGCCGGCAATCCCTCGCCCGCGCCTACGGTGATAACGAGCCGGATTATTCCGATTGCATCGGCAAACAGCCGCCTTCCGAGTGAAAGCCAGCCAGATCATTGTCACGCCGTTGCCGCAGGCCGATGGTCTGACAAAACCGCGCCCCGTTTTGGTGCTTCAGGAATTGAAGCCGTTTGATGACCTGCTCGTCTGTGGTATCAGTACCCAACTTCGGCATTTTGTTCCAAAGTTAGACGAAATCATCCGTAAAACCGACTCGGATTTTCCTGCCAGTAACTTGCGGGAGGAGTCGCTAATTCGGCTTGGTTTTTTGACAACCATTCCGCGCTCCAAAGTCAAAGGCTATGTGGGGTGCGTCAGCGAAGCGCGACTGCACCGGTTGCTCTCCCAACTTGGTTCGAATCTGCAGCCGACCTCGCTGCCGCCTCGCCATGTGGTCGGCGTCATTCCCGCGCGCTTTGCTTCGACGCGGTTTCCTGGCAAACCGCTGGCACTTATCGCCGGCAAACCACTGATCCAGCGCGTCGTCGAGCAATGCCAGCAGGCGAGATCATTGCGCGAAATCGTCGTGGCCACGGACGACGAGCGAATATTCAACACGGCAAAGCACTTCTGCCGGGTGGAATTGACCCGCGCCGACCACCCCAGCGGTTCCGACCGTATTGCGGAAGTGGCTGAGCGCATTGTCTGCGACGCGGTGGTGAACATTCAGGGCGATGAACCCCTGATTGATCCGGCGGTAATTGATGCCGTGGCCGGCGCCCTGGCCGGGAACGAAATGTCCACGGCGGCCACGCGCATCCAAGAGCCCGCCGAATACGACAACCCCAACGTCGTAAAAGTCGTTGTCAACACCGCCGGTCGCGCGCTATACTTTTCCCGGCGCACGATTCCGTATTTGCGCGAGGCCGCCAGCCGTCCAGCCCCCGGGCAGTTGGCGGCGTTTCCTTTTTTGAAGCATCTCGGCATTTACGGATTCCGGCGCGAGACGCTGCTGCGCTTGGTAAAATATCCGGTGTCGCCGCTGGAAGCCGCGGAGAAACTGGAACAATTGCGCGCCCTGGAAAACGGCATCGGCATCGCCGTGGTGCAAGTGGCTTACGACAGCGTGGGGGTGGACGTGCCGGAAGATGTGGCCCGGGTGGAAAAGATTTTAGCCACAGATGGACGCAGATGAACACAGATGAAAACTTTGAAATCAAATGGTATTCAATGAACCTTGACCAAAAGGTTGCAGAACATGAGTCCATTGATTTGAAGGGAGCCATTAGAATTATTGACCGGTATCTCATTGGTGCAGGCCAGCATTTTGAGAATGACAGGGAAGCGATCGCAGCAACATTGTTTGGTTTCAGCAAATCCAGGACCGACTTTATCGAATTCTGCGTTCTCGGCCCGCAGCAATTTTCGTTCAAGATCGAATTCTCCAATAATGCTAATTCTTCTCGTTTCAGAAAGATATTTAGGCCGATGTTTCAGCACGAAGAGGAATTGCATTCCAGAGAAGAACTTGTCCAAAAAACGACCTGGTTTTTTACTTTCTCCACCGAACAACTTGTCAAACAGATCGCAGCCACTGAACGGCCGTACAAGAGTCCCTTACGTATTCCTATGCGTGCGACTGTTGGCAACCGCATTTTTGCAATCATCTTTTGTGCAATTATTGGAATAGGCAGCCTTATTGTCGATGTGCATGGAATCTTTATCGGCAGGATAGAGGCGGGACGTGGATTGATTTTTTGCGAAAAGAATCCCACGGCATTTTGGATTTGGGTGGTCATTTATGCTGCGATTGGCATTGGGTTAATTCGCGGATGTGTGCTTGAATTAAAGTTCTTGCAAGAAATGCGAAACGGCCATGGAAATCGAAAATGAATCCTTGTGGTTCCGTGTCCATCGGTGGTTGACGAAATTTGATTTAATATGAAATCCATATTTGTAGCCGGCGGGGTGGTGCCAGAACAAAACGCGCCAGCGCAGCTTGATTTATACCGGAATTGCAATAATTTGAATGCATGAAGAAATGGATTGTCGCTGACCCGGAACATTTGGGCGGCTGCCCGCGTGTGCGCGGCACGCGCATTTCTGTGGCGCTCATTCTGGAGTCGCTGGCTGCCGACCTGTCGGTCGCCGAAATCGTGGACGCGTATCCAAGCCTGACCGGCGAAGCCGTGCGTGGCGTGTTGGCGGAACTTGCCCGGCAAAAGGAACTGCAACCGGCGTGAAAATCCTGCTGGACGAGAATCTGCCGCGCAAGCTCGTCCCCGCCCTGCGCGCGGAAGGCCATGAGGTCGAATCGGTCATCACGCTGCGGATGCAAGGCCTGGACAATGGCAGGCTT
>Ga0316217_10006796_pt1 | contig 11162 bp, 7 predicted proteins | sample 1anoAmetaG_FD_203633 | JGI IMG/M metagenome (GOLD analysis project Ga0316217, IMG submission 203633) | Freshwater microbial communities from Trout Bog Lake, Wisconsin, USA - 1anoA | ecosystem: Environmental > Aquatic > Freshwater > Lake > Hypolimnion/Profundal zone | place: USA: Wisconsin... | reverse complement strand
GGCGTCTGTCTGCACGCCGATGGCGGGGCCTTTGGCGCAGCCGTGCCGCTGGGGATATGGGAGGCGCGGTTGCGAACCTTGAAAGCGCTCGGCGTCAATGCCATCCGGACCGCGCACAACCCGCCCGCGCCGGAGTTTCTGGATCTTTGCGACCGCCTGGGCCTGCTGGTCATGGATGAATTTTTTGATTGCTGGACCGTGGGCAAGAATCCCTGCGACTACCACCTCAGCTTCGATCGTTGGTCGCAAACCGACGAGCGCGACACCATCCGGCGCGACCGGAATCATCCCAGTGTCGTCATTTACAGTGTCGGCAACGAGATTCATGACACGCCCAATACGGACCGCGCCAAGCAGATTCTCTCCGGCTTGGTCGCCGTGGCCCACGCCGCCGACCCCACGCGCCCGGTCACCCAGGCCTTGTTCCGCCCCAACGTCACCCACGATTATGATGACGGCTTGGCCGACCTGCTCGACGTCGTGGGGCAAAATTACCGCGAAAAGGAAATCCTCGCGGCGCATGAACAGAAGCCATCCCGGAAGATCCTCGGCACCGAAAACACGCACACGCGGCAGCAATGGGTGGCGATGCGCGATAATGCACCTTACGCCGGGCAATTTCTGTGGACCGGGGTGGATTATCTGGGGGAATCACGGCACTGGCCAATCGTCGGCCATGGTTCGGGGTTGCTCGACCGCACCGGGGCCATCCGGCCGCTGGCCCGCGAGCGCCAAAGCTGGTGGAGCGACACCCCGATGGTGGCCGTGGCCCGCCGCATTTCCGAAACCGAGGCCATGCCCACCGACCCCGGCTACGGCGTCGAGGAACGGCACACGCAGGTTTTGTTCGCCGATTGGACGCCGCGGAATTTGAAGCCCCACTCCGAAAACGTGGAGATCTATTCCAATTGCAAAGAGGTGGAGTTGTTCCTGAACGGCAAGTCGCTCGGGAAAAAGCAGATTAATACCGACGCCTCCCCGCGCAATTGGGCAGTACCCTTCGCGCCCGGCACCTTGAGGGCGATTGCACGCGATGATTCGGGGCATCGCGTGGCCACCAACGACTTGCGCACCGCCGGCCAGCCCGTGCGCATCATCTTGTCCACCGACATCAAGAAGCTTTCACCCGGTTGGGACAACGTGGCGGCGGTGCGCGCCCGGATCGTGGATCGGCATGGCGTGACCATTCCCCAAGCCGGCGATTTGATTTCCTTCCAACTCTCGGGTCCGGGCATGATCGCCGCCGTGGACAACGGGGACAACGCAAGCCATGAGCCGTTTCAAGCCAAAACACGTCACGCGTTCCAAGGCGAATGTGTGGCATACGTGCGAGCCAATGCGGAGTCTGGAAAGATCAAACTCACCGCCAGCGCCACGGGCTTGAAGCCCGGGGACCTCGTCATCCGGACATCCCCAGAATTGTCGAGATGAACCGGCGCGCGGGTTCTGGCATCCTGATCCGCGAATGAGCATCCACAACGAATCCAACCGCCACGATGAAGGTGCCCGGACCAGGCCCTGCCGACAAGCCGGGCCCGCGCCCCGAGGTCATTGACCGGGAAAATTGAACGATGAACATCAGCTCCATCACCTCCATATACAAACACGCGCCGGTTCTCTTCGCGCTCCTGACGCTATGGCCATCGGCCCTTGCCGCACCGTCCGCCAATCCAGCCGCCATCCCTAGCGCGAAGCCCGCCCAGCCCGCGGTAAACCTGCCGGTCAATCCGCAATTGCCGTCACTGTTCCTCATCGGCGATTCCACCGTGCGCAACGGCCGCGGCCGCGGCGACGGCGGCCAGTGGGGCTGGGGTGATTTCCTGGCGCCCTTTTTCGACACCAACCGCATCAACGTGGTCAACCGTGCGCTCGGCGGCACCAGCAGCCGCACGTTTTATCGCGACCAATGGCCCCGAGTGGCCGCCCTGCTTAAGCCCGGCGATTTTGTGATCATGCAATTCGGCCACAACGACAGCAGCGCCCTCAACGATACCAACCGCGCCCGCGGCACCATCAAAGGCGTCGGCGACGAATCCCGCACCATCACGAACCTCATCACCCAACAGATCGAGACCGTCCACTCCTTTGGCTGGTACGAGCGGACGCTGATTGCCGAGGCCCGCGCCAAGGGCGCCACGCCGATGGTCTGCTCGCTCATTCCGCGCAACAACTGGAACGGCGGCCGCGCCGCGCGGAACCACAACGACTACGCCGGCTGGGCCGGCCAGACCGCCGCGGCAGAAAATGCGCCGTTCCTCGACATCAACGAAATCATCGCCCGACAATACGATGCGTTGGGCCAGGCCGCGGTGAAACCCTTGTTCATTGCCGGCGCCGGTCCGCACACGAGCCTGGCCGGCGCCCAGACCAACGCCCTGTGCGTCGTGGCCGCGCTCAAGAGTCTGAAGAATAATCCGCTCGCACCGTTCTTTTCCGCCAAGGCCGAGGCCGTGCCCCCGGCGGATCTCAACCAGCCCGCACCCGTGCCCGCTGCACCCGCACCGGATAAAACCGAACCCGAATGAAGGATGAATTTCCTGACGTATCAAAACATGAAAACGCGCCTTGGGACCTCGGTGGTCTTGCTGTGTCTGATCCTTGGTTGTGCGGTCTCCGCCGAAGACGAGCGCCCGATTGTGGATGCCGCGAAGGTGCCCGTGGAACCGATCGCCAATGCCGCCCTGCCCACGTTCCACATCGTCGGCGATTCCACGGTGCGCAGCGGCGGCGTCAAACCGGGATTGTGGGGCTGGGGCGAGCGCATCCAGCCATTCTTTGATACCAACAAGATCAACGTCGTCAACCATGCCATCGGCGGCCGCAGCGCCCGCACATATTTCACCGAGGGCCGCTGGCAAAAAGTCGCCGCGGCCATCAAGCCCGGCGATTTCGTCATTATTCAATTCGGCCACAACGACCAGGGCGCCATCGGCGACCCGGCCAACAAACATCGCGCCGACGGCACAGGCATCGGCGACGAAACCGTCGAGGACACCCTGGCGGATGGCACCAAGGAGGCCGTACACACCTTCGGCTGGTACATGGCCAAATTCGCGGGCGAGGCCAAGACCCATGGCGCAACCGTCATCCTTTGTTCTCCCATCCCCCACAAGCAGCGCTGGGAAAACGGACGCGACTTCGCGACCATCGCGGATTGGGATGCCCAGGTGGCCAGGAAAAGCAGCGCGCTGTTTTTGGATCTGACGCTGGTGATCACCGATGCTTACAAGAAAATCGGCAAGGAAAAGGTGGAATCTTTTTTTGCCGATAAAGGCACGCACACCACGGACACCGGCGCGCAGTTTAACGCGGCCTGTGTCATTGCCGGCTTAAAAACGCTGCGTGGGGATCCCCTGGAACCGTTTCTATCCCCCGCCGGCAAAGCGGTCCCGGCCTACTCGCCGGCCGCAACCGTAACCGCAACCCACGCGTCCAACCCATGAACCTGAACTCTCAACACAGATCTTATTTTCGAATTTCGGCGTTCATGTTCCTGTTGCTTTCCGGTGTGGCGCTGCTAGCGCAACCCAGCTTGAAATTCGCCTTCGGCACCGAGCCCAAGCCCGGCTGGACAATGGTCGCGACCACGAATTTTTATTCCGCCGATGTGCAGTTCGGTTTTGAACCGGGCGCCCAGGTCCGCGCCACCAAGGCCTCCGCGGGCGGCGACCAGCCGTTTTATTTCTCCGCCCGATTGCCGGAGGGCAACTACCGCGTCACGGTCGCGCTGGGCGGCGAGGCGGAGGCCACGACCACCGTCAAGGCCGAGTTGCGCCGGCTGATGCTCGAAAAAATCCATACCGGCCCCGGCCAGACCATCGAGCGCAGCTTCATCGTGAATCTGCGCACGCCCAAAATCTCCCAGACCAACCATGTCCACCTTAAACCCCGCGAGCAGACCAGTGAAATCTGGGATTGGGACGACAAGCTGACGCTCGAATTCAACGGCACGCATCCGTCGCTGCAAACGCTGGCCATTGAGAAGGCAGCGGTGCCCACGGTCTATCTCATCGGGGACTCCACCGTCTGCGATCAGCCCGCCGAGCCGTGGAATAGTTGGGGCCAGATGCTGCCGCGCTTTTTCCAGCCGAACGTGGCGGTGGCGAATCATGCCGAGTCCGGCGAGACGGTGGCCGATTCACTGCGCGCCCAGCGGTTTGCAAAAGTCTTCAGCCTGCTTAAGCCGGGCGATTATCTCTTCGTCCAATTCGGTCACAACGACATGAAGAACCACGCCACCAATGCGTTGGACGTGTACCGGGCGAATTTGAAGAGCATCGTGGCGCGCACGCGCCAGCTCGGCGGCACGCCCGTGCTGGTCACGTCCATGGAGCGCAAGAGCGGCCTCACCGAAGACACGCTGGCCGGCTATCCGCGAGCCGTGCGCGAGGTGGCCCGGGCGGAACAATGCGCGCTGATTGATTTGAATGCCATGAGCCGGGTTTTCTACCAAGCCCTCGGCGATGACCTGGACAAGGCGTTTCAGGACGGCACACACCACAACAATTACGGCAGCTACGAACTCGCCAAATGCATTGTCATCGGCATCCGGCAGGCGAAGTTGCCGCTCGCACAATCCATCGTGCCCGACTTCGGCGATTTTAATCCGGCCCATCCGGATCCGGTGACCACGTTCGTCATGCCTGCCAGCCCGAATGCGTCCACCTTGAAACCGCTGGGCAACTAGGCCGGCTTCGCACCGTACGCAACGTTCAGCTGGCGACCGCCAACTTCACCGCCACAAACCATTTTCCACTGTGAACTCTGCCGCCCGCAATGGCACAACCGCCAAAAACACCATGCCAAGAAGGGATGTGGCAAGAAGCCAGTTCCTTGTACGCCTCATTCTTTTCAAAGGGTCTCCAAGAGTTGGTTCATTTTTTCTTCCTGTTGCTCGATGGATTCAACCAGTTTGAACTGTGTCCGGCAGCGGTCAAGATTGTGTCCGTCGCGATGCACCTTGAAATAAACATCACCCGCCAGAAAATCCGTCAGGAAGCGCAGGCCGATGGTAAAGGTGATCAGTTTGCCGCTGAACGGCAAAAGCCGTTTTTCTGCCGGCGTCAAAAAATCTCCCGCTGAACTCAGGTAGCCGCGCAAGAGCGATTCAAACATCGCAAATTGCAAGCCGACTTTTGAAAGGTCCTTTTCATCTTCCTGGGCTGGACTGGTGGTCGTCCGCACCATGTCGCCAAAATCGTAGCCCACGAGGCCGGGCATCACCGTATCCAAATCAATCACACAAACGCCCTCGCCGGTCGCCTCATCCAGCATGACGTTATTAAACTTCGTATCGTTATGCGTGACCCGCTCCGGCAACTTTGCATCGAGCAAAACCCGGGTCAGCACCTGACGCTGCAAGGCAAATTCAATTTCCCGTTTCGCCAAGTGCGCCCGATTGGCCGCATCCTTTGCGACGACGGTCTGCAACGCCGCGAACCGTTTGGGTGTGTTATGAAAATCCGGAATCGTGTCGTTCAAACGCGGGGCGGGGAGGTCGGCCAGCAATTTTTGGAAATGTCCGAAGGCCTTTCCGGCTTGAAATGCCTGCGCAGTCGTTTCCACCACGTCCAACGTCCGCGCTCGCTCAATCGCCAGATAAGCGCGCCAGTAATGGCCACCGCCATCGCGATAAAAAGATTTCCCCTCTCGCGATGGAATCAATGTTAATACCCGACGACGGGCTTCCGCGTGATCGGAGATTTTTATGCCAAGATGGCTGGTCACACGCGCGATATTTTGCATCAACGCTTCGGGATTTTTGAAAACGAAATGATTAATGCGCTGAAAAATGTAGCGACTCCGCCGGCCGCCCTGATCAAATAGCACACAGTACGTGTCATTGATGTGGCCGCTGCCGTAAGGGGTTGCGGTCAAAAAATCGCCTTGAATTTCAAAATGGCGCACAACGGCCCACACCTCGGCTTTTGGATTCATCCCTTGATTTTGGTTATTGAAATGATTACCAAACCCCGACGCGAAAAACGCGGGAAGCCTTGCATGTCTGTCGCCACACACTGGTCATATCCAACTCGGTTTTTCAAATTAGCAAGGTCAAATCCATGTCCAGTTTGAACAGAATGGGCTTCATTTCACAATGATAAAAAGCGTCAAAAGGTTGAGCTGTTGAGCTGGCTGGGGCATATTTATGCCCTTGGCGGATCTCCTTCATGGAGGCCGGGCCGAAATTGGGTTGCCCCCAATTCTTTCAGGGTCGCGGCAGTTCTTTCGCTCAGATCATGTATTCCATCATCACCGGGGGTTGAGTGGCCGCCGGCGCGGCCGGCTGACGCAGGAGTGCTTCGGCCGTGCGGCGGGCCTGGCCGCGCAGTTCAGGCACCGCGATGGTTTCCCAGAGCGTGCCGCGCAGCAACGGTCCGAGCGCGAAGATGACTTCCGAGCGCTGGCCGGCGCGGTTAATCACCGCGTGGTCGGCCGCGACGCGCACCCCCATGTCCAGGTCATCGGGCGCAATGCTGCCGGCGCGGAGCAGATTTTGGAGCAGCCCGGAGCCCGTACGCGTGAATTTGGTGTTGGGGCCGGTGGCGTTGATGACCAGATCGCCGGCGAGGGTTTTACCGCCGCTGAGATGCACGCGCACCTGACGGTCGTCGGCCCGCACGCACTCTATGCTCGCCGCGTGGATTTGCAGCTGCCCGGTGAGCTGCGCCGTCACCAGCTGCGCGTGAATTTCGGGCGCAATGCGGTGGCGCAGCACATTCCAGCGGGCGGCGTGATGCCGGGCGAACTCCAACCGTTCTTCCCGGGTAAATCCCTGCCAGATGCGCTGGGTGTGCGGACGCAGTTTGTCCACAATGATCGCCGGGTCGGCGCCCAGCGCGCGCAGTCGGGCGCAGTGCTGCTCCATCAGCGCCAGCAGTTGCTTCAAGCCAAGCTCCGCCAAGTCCACGCCCACCGGCGGAAAATCGGGATACTCGATGCCCCGAAAGTGGGAGTGCGGCAGCCAGCCATTGCGCGACACGGCATGGATCACGCCCTGCCAGCCCAGCGTGCGCAGGGTGATGACTACGTCCACCGTGGTCAAGCCAGTGCCGAGCAGCAAAATGGTTCCGCCCTCGGCCGGCAGGCGGCTTTCCCACGGCTGCCAGGGATTGCCGATCCAAGCCGGATGTTCCCGCAATTCGGCGCTGCCCGGAAGCCCGGAGGGCGGCTCGTTGCCCGTGGCCAGCACCACGCAATCAGCCGCCACGCGGCCGCCATCCGCCAAAAGCACCACAGCCCCTGCTCCCGGCAACTGCACATCCACTGCCTCGCCCTCGATAAAAGTCGTCCGCACCGACACCGACTCGAGCGGGGACAGCAAGTGCTGCTGCTGGAGACCGCGCAGATAATCGCCATAGATCATGCGCGGGATGAAACGCTCGCGGAGTTCATGGTCTGGCACGGGGTCATATTCTGAGCGTGTGCGCAGCCATTGCAGGAAGTGGTCGGCTTGGTCCGGAAACGCGGACATGTTCCGCGCCGCGACGTTCAGCAAATGCTCCCTGCGCCGTGTGCCATAAGCCACCCCGCGGGCCAGCGAAGGACCTTGGTTGATGAGTGTCAATTCAAGCGGCTGCCGGGCTAAACGGGCCAGGTTGACGGCGGTCATCACGCCGCTAAAACCGCCGCCAATAATCACTATTCGTTCCGGCTGCAAGGTTGTCATGTTAGTTTCTTTACGCACTTAAGTTGTCTCCGATTCCGGCGCCCCCAGGTGGGGTTCCACTGACCGCTTGAAGCCAAGCGGGGCAACGGTCGGATTTGGTGCCGGATTATTTTCGAGCCGCGCAGATTTGTCCAGTATAACTGGCGGCCAGGCTTCCACCGGCCAGGTCACCCGCTCGGCGCTGCGGCTCAAGCCACCCGCCTGGGCCGCCAGAACGCCGGCACTGGCCGACAGACTCGGCTTGTGAACCTCAATGTTCCCGGCTAACTTTCGGCGCGTGGAACCGCGAATCAACACGACGCTGGTCACCCGGTTGCGGAATTATTTCCACCGCTACTGGCGGGCCGCGCTGCATTGGCGCGGAAAATTCGTCTTCCAGGAAGAAGCTTTCCACCTCCTGCTGGCCGGCATCGTCGGCGTCCTCGGCGGCTTGGTGAATCTGTTTTTCTTCTATGCGGGGGAAATGGTCCAGCGCCTGTTTCTTCCGCGGCCCATTGACCCGGTGCGGGCCGCGGAAATGTTCGGGCGATGGCAGGGGCTGGCCGTGCCCACGCTCGGCGGACTGGCGGCGGGTTTGATTTTATATTTGGGCCTGCGGCTGGTTGGCCCACAGGGTTCCAGCGACCTGCTGGAAGTCGTGGTCGCGGGCGACGGACGGCTGCCCTTTCGGACGGAGTCGGTGAAAACGGCGTCGGCGCTGGTGAGCATCGCCACCGGCGCGTCCATTGGCCGCGAAGGCGGCATCACGCAATTGTCCGCAACGCTCGCCTCCAAGCTCGGCCAGATTGCCAAATGGCCGCCGTATCGGCTGCGGCTGCTGGTGGGCTGCGGCGCGGCGGCGGGCATTGCGGCGGCCTACAACGCACCCATCGCCGGGGCGGTGTTCGCCTCGCTCATCGTCCTGGGCAATTTTTCCATGAACCTCTTCGCGCCGCTGGTCTGCGCGTCGGTGGTGGCCACAATGGTGTCGCGCAGCTTTTTCGGGATCGAACCGTGGTATCAAGTGCCGCCGTTTCCGCCGACGGCGCCGCTGGAACTGCCGTGGTTCATCGTGATGGGCGTGTTGTGCGGGGGCGTCAGCGCGCTGTTCCTGAAATTTCTCGGCCTCGCCAAAGAGCAGTTCAACCACTTGGGCCTGCCCATTTACCTGCGGCTCGCGCTGGCCGGATTGGCGGTGGGCCTGGTGGCCATCAACGGTTTCCCCGGCGTGTGCGGCAACGGCTATTTCGTGACCAACGCCATCTTGCACGGCGATTTTGAACGGGCCAGCGCGTTCCCGCAATTGGGCGGGCTGTTTCTGGCCAAGCTGCTGGTCACGGCCATCACCGTCGGCGCAGGCACGGTCGGGGGTGTGTTCACCCCCACCATGTTCTTGGGCGCCAACGCGGGCGCGTTGTTCGGCATGTCCTTGCACCACTTCGGCTGCGCGACGGACGTGCCCTCCGGCGCTTTCGCGCTGGCGGGCATGGGCGCGACGCTGGCTGGCACAACCAAATCGCCGCTGCTGGCCATGATCATGGCGTTTGAAATTTCGCTGGATTTTTCCCTCATGCCGCCGTTGATGCTGGCCTGCGTCGTGGCGGTGCTGGTGGCGCGACAGTTGCACAGTGAATCCATTTACACCGAGCATCTCCGGCTCAAGGGACTCTCGCTCATGCGGGAAAATGAGCAGGCGGGCACGGCGTTTGACCAGACCGTCGGCGATCTCATGCGGCCGCCGGTGCCGCCGCTGTGCGAAACGGTTCCGCTCCGGGAAGTCGCCGACCGTTTTCTGGCCAGTTCCAATAACTTTGTGCCCATCGTGGACGGCCAGCAGCGGCTGATCGGCGTGGTCGCGCTGCAAGACCTCAAACAGTTTTTGAACAGCCACGAGGAGCTGGCCGGCGTCATCGCGCAGGACTTGATGCGCCCGCCACCGCCATGCCTCACGCCCGGGCAGCGCCTGCTCGAGGCGCTGCCCGTGGTGCTGGCGAGCGATCTGCGCAACATCCCGGTGGTCAACACCCCTTTGGAAAAACGGCTGGTCGGCTCGCTTTCGCGCGCCGAATTGCTCGCGATCTTCTCCGAAGCCATTGCCAGGAAAACCAAGCCCGCCGGCTGAACCTCCTCGGCAAAAGATCGCCAATGGAATGGTTCCCCTGCCCCGCCACAATCCGACCACGATGCTGCCGCAGCCAGAATTCAAACCGCCGCACCAGCGCCTCCGCCGGTTCGTCTTCCGTCAGGGAGGTAAAGGTGACGAAATGCCACAGGTTGTTTTTGGCTCGACACACACCAACAGGCCGCCCGGACGCAGAATGCGCAGCATTTCGCGCAGGGCGTCCATGGGTTCGGGCAGGTGCATCAGCAGGGTTTGACAGGTCACCGCATCGAAGTTGGCGTCCGGCAACGGCAGCGCGCAGGCATGGCCCTGGTGAAAGGTGACCAAGCCTGGAGCCACCTCGGGAAATGCGCGTTGAAAATGCCGCGGAGCGGCGGCAATCCACTGCGCCTCACGATCCACACCCGCGAGATGCGCCAGAGCACGCAGATAACCATACAGCAACCGCGACCAATGACCGAGACCGCAACCAATATCCGCCAGCGAAGAGGCTTCGCGCAAACGCCAGCGCGTGGCCATCAGATCAAGAAAATCCCGGTTCCACCAGAAGTCACGCTGCGCGCCCAGGTTTTCCGCCGAGTGCGGCTGGGCCGGTTGTTCGCCAGAGGATTGCATGGAGGGATGTTTCCCCCAAAGGAACGGCGCGGCAAGAGAGTTTATCCGCCAATTTGCGTAAATTGCGAACCTTTTTCAAAACTTCGGGGTTTCATTGAAAGATGAACGCGGTGAATCCCGGGTTGACCCACCGCCGGCACAAACTCCGTCGGCGGTTGGTCGTTTCGGCCATTGGTCTCATCCTGATTGGCCTGTTCTACGCCGAGGAGGATTGGCGCGGCAGGAAGGCTTGGGAACGATGCCAGAGCACTCTCAAGACCCGAGGCATCGCCTTGGATTGGACCAACTATATTCCCGTCGGCGTCCCAGAGGATCAAAACGTCTTCGGCGTTCCGGACATGGTGCGGTGGTTCAGCTACTCCCACGGAGCGGGATGGAGCGACTTTGCCCGGCCTTTGCCGGCGGCGACTTATGCGGGCTTTGACATTACCAGCAATACCCCCACCATGACCGTGGCCGAAATCCTGACTGGCCAGCCCGGCGCCTCCAAGCCGGACAACTTCACCGAGCTGCGCTGGGATGACCCGGCAGCAAGCTTGGAAGCCGCGAACCTGATCAACCACGCCCTTGGTCCCATCGCCAAAGCGCCCCAGTCGCCGATTGGCATCGGTCTCATGCTGCGCGAGCCGAATGAGGTCGAGCCCGCGCACATTTTTTTGCGGTGCCAAACCGCGCCTTCGGCAAAGGCGTTGCAGGAGTTTCTGCCCGACTCCGTGGTCCAGGCCAACGTCGGCCTCGCGGAACGAGTGCTAAAACTTGAGTCTGATGGCGACGAAT
>Ga0316217_10006793_pt1 | contig 11165 bp, 10 predicted proteins | sample 1anoAmetaG_FD_203633 | JGI IMG/M metagenome (GOLD analysis project Ga0316217, IMG submission 203633) | Freshwater microbial communities from Trout Bog Lake, Wisconsin, USA - 1anoA | ecosystem: Environmental > Aquatic > Freshwater > Lake > Hypolimnion/Profundal zone | place: USA: Wisconsin... | reverse complement strand
CATCTAATGGAATATTCATTTCGTCGGCTGCCGCGTTCGCTAGCTTATACGTGATATCATCATCATAGGGTTCACTGCCAATAAAAAAATCCACGTCAACACCACTACGTATTTTTATTGCCTGCCATTTATCCTCACCATAATTCTGGGTTATCAGATCTTCTATCGCTTTATTGATGATTCCGTACATGACACAAGGTTATAGGGATAAAGAAATATGATTTTCCTCATCAAAATTATATCACTTAACAGTTAATTTTAAATTATGAGTCAGATTTTCGACAAAACAGCGATCTACACGACAAACCCCCTTTTTTACACGTCGAAAAACCATAAAGCTCTGCTTTGTATCGTTATACGGATTCATTAATATAACAAGTTTTATAATTTAGCTTCTTGATTTAACTCAGGCCTATGATAAACTGCATAATAATTGACGATGATGCCACATCCATTATGGTGATGAGACGGTATATAGAAAATATAGGCGGACTTCATCTTCTTGAGACTTTCCAGGAGCCTAACGTGGCTGCCGAATATTTTCTTAAAAATCAGGGCTCCATTGACCTCATTTTCCTTGACATAGAAATGCCGGGTATGACTGGTATTGATTTTATGAGGTCACACAGAAACCTACCACCTGTTATTCTGGTTACATCCAAAGAAAAATATGCTGTGGCTGCTTTTGAACATAAAGCAGTCCATTATCTGGTAAAGCCTTTTGATTACGATAAATTTTTGAAAGCCGTTGAGAGAGTCTTTGAAATATACGATTCTGAAAAAAACAATAATCCAAACTTCGAATATATCTTCCTTCGCGAAGGTGGCTTGTTGCTAAAAGTTACTCTAAGAGATATCATTCTCTGCGAAGCATTAGGCGATTATGTTAAGGTTCATCTTAAGGATAAGACACACGCTGTTTATTCTACTATGAAGAACATGGAAGATAAACTGAGAAGAAACAAGCTTTTTGTGAGGGTTCACAGGGGCTATATCATCAATATCAGTTATCTCGAAAATTTTGATGCTGAAACCGCCGTAGTTGGCGGAAAGATTATCCCAATTGGCAGCAAATACAAAAACGACTTGCAGACAAGACTGAATATTGTGTAAAGTATTTCTCACAGCTTAATTCCGGGGCAAGCCAGAAAAAGCCCGTGCTCTGCAGATTCATAAGCAGGTCCAAAAAGTTCAACCATACCCATCCAGATTACGACGGGGTAAAAGCCGCATTCAACGAATTATGACCCAACGGCCCCGCTTACAGTGTAGCTTTGCTGCGTAAAATCAATAGTATGAAAAAAACAGTAATGATAATTGATGACCAGCCGGTGGTGCTTAAAATGTTATCGAATTTTTTAAGCCCCATGTACACTGTGGTTGGTAAACAGGATGCAAGAGACGCCGTAACCTACTTTGGTGAAGGCTACAAAGCCGATGCCATAATATCTGATATAATGATGCCCTTAATGACCGGCACCGAATTTCTTAAAGCCACCAGAGAAATACTGGGCGATATGATGCCGCCGGTAATAATTCTCAGTGGAGTTGAACAAAGTAATGAAAGGATTAAATGTTTCAATTACGGAGCGAAAGACTATATGGTTAAGCCTTTCAATCCAGAGGAGCTATTAATAAGACTTGATAACCTGCTTAAAAACTAATTACATCATGAGGTTTTCAAAAAAATCAAATGCAGCACACGGCAAGGGGATTCGCAGTTATATTAATGAAGTTAGCAAAACGGCTTTGCTGACCGCAGAAGAAGAAAAAGAACTGGCGAAAAAAATAAAGAGCGGTAACATGCATGCACTCAATAAACTGGTAAAGGCCAACTTACGGTTTGTCGTTAGCATCGCAAAAAATTATAAAGGCAACGGGTTGGATTTAGATGACCTGGTAAGCGAGGGTAACCTTGGCCTTATGCGGGCTGCTCAAAAATTTGATGAAACTCGGGGTTTCAGGTTTACAACTTATGCCATGTGGTGGGTAAAACAAGCTATGTTGCATGCGCTTAACCAACACTCCAGGATTATACGTTTGCCCGGCAATAAAATAAAGACTCACAACAAAATCAATAAAGCGCTTCATAGTTTCGAACAACAAAACCATCGTGAGCCAAGTGCCCAAGAACTGATGGAAATTATGGGACTGACCAGAGAAACAATTGATGGATATTTCATGGCGCAGGCTCAGCCTTTTTCGACGGATACCCTGATGGGTCAAAACGAAGATGGTGAACTTATAGATATACTTTATGATAGTAATGAAAGGAGCGCGGAAGACGATTTAATGGCAGCCGCCGCTCAAAATGAGCTTGATAAAGCTTTATCAGGACTAGGCCTCCGCGAATCGGAAATTATACGTCGCCATTACGGATTGAATGAGGGGACACCTATGTCGTTACAGGAATTAGGAGACACCTTTGGCTACCCGGCAGAAAAGGTTCGTTATATCAGAGAAAAGTCTATTAAAAAGTTAAAGTTTGTAACACCCATGAATTTACTGCAAGCATTCGCCCTCAATTGAAATTTTCAGAAAGCTCCTCATGGTTTAAACCTACTATCACTATAGGTCCAATAAACTCAAAGCATTCTTTTTAAAGTCGTTTAGGTGTTATTTTTGAGCACTTCAAGGATGTTTTATATATGGTAACTAATCTGAACGTCGAGACTTAGATATTGGGTCACTTTTCGCCGCGATATAGTAACGAGGAAATTGATGAGCATATAAAACGCCTTTGTAAAGAGTTAAAAATTAAAATGCCAGTTTACGGGGTTCCGCCGGGCCAAGGTACATCGGGATATCCTGAAAGAAAACCCAATTAACTAATTTGTGCACCATGTCGTAAGAAGCATAGAAACATTCTATAGTCTCATAAAAAATATAGATGAGGCAAATAAATGTAAAATGGAATTGAGCCCGCGAATTACCATACATTAGCTGCACAAAAAAATATAGCAAACTATGGAAAACAACTCATCAGCTCAAAATAACGGTGCAGCGAAATGCCCGTTTCACGGCGGAGCTCTGAAACAAAGCGCAGGTAATGGTACCAGAAACCGCGACTGGTGGCCCAACCAGCTAAAACTGAACATCCTTCGTCAATACTCGTCATTGTCTAACCCGATGGACGAATCATTCAACTATGCTAAAGAATTTGAAAGCCTCGATTTGAAAGCGCTGAAAAAAGAAATTTTCGATGTAATGACAACTTCGCAAGACTGGTGGCCCGCAGATTATGGTCATTACGGGCCGCTTTTTATCAGGATGGCCTGGCATAGCGCTGGCACTTACCGCATCTCCGACGGTCGCGGTGGCGGTGGTTCAGGCATGCAGCGTTTTGCTCCTCTCAATAGCTGGCCTGACAATGCAAACCTTGATAAAGCAAGGTTGTTGCTCTGGCCAATTAAACAGAAGTACGGTAAGAAAATTTCGTGGGGCGATTTGATGATTCTGGCCGGTAACTGTGCCATCGAATCAATGGGTGGCAAAACTTTTGGCTTCGGCGGAGGTCGCGTTGATTTGTGGGAGCCGGCGGAAGATGTGTATTGGGGTAATGAAAAGGAGTGGCTGGGCGACAAGCGTTATACCGGCGACCGTGAATTAGAGAATCCGCTGGCTGCAGTGCAAATGGGTTTGATTTATGTGAATCCTCAGGGCCCTAACGGAAACCCTGACCCGCTTGCTTCGGCACGCGATATCCGCGAAACCTTTGGTCGCATGGCCATGAATGATGAGGAAACCGTTGCACTGATTGCCGGCGGGCACACCTTCGGCAAGACCCATGGTGCTGCGGATGCGGATAAATATGTGGGCAAGGAACCTGCGGCTGCCGGCATTGAAGAACAAGGACTGGGATGGAAAAACGCATACGGCACCGGTAAAGGCGCAGATACCATAACCAGCGGGTTGGAGGGTGCCTGGACTACCACGCCAACCAAATGGAGCAACAATTACTTTGAAAACCTGTTTGGCTATGAATGGGAACTTACCAAAAGTCCCGCAGGTGCGCATCAGTGGCAACCAAAGGGTGGCGCAGGTGCCGGTTTAGTACCTGATGCACACAATCCCGCAAAACGTCACGCACCATTTATGCTCACCACTGACCTTGCTTTGCGTTTCGATCCGGCTTACGAAAAAATTTCCCGCCGCTTTTATGAGCATCCGGACGAGTTTGCAGATGCCTTTGCCCGCGCATGGTTTAAATTGACCCATCGCGACATGGGACCACGCGTTCGCTATCTGGGCCCTGAGGTTCCTTCCGAGGTGCTAATATGGCAAGACCCTCTGCCGCCTGTTACACATGCATTAATTGATGAAAAAGATATTGCTGAACTAAAAAGCAAGTTACTCGGCTCCGGGCTTTCCTTGTCGCAATTGGTTTCTACGGCCTGGGCCTCAGCTTCCACATTCCGTGGTTCCGATAAAAGAGGTGGCGCAAACGGTGGACGTATTCGCCTGGCGCCACAAAAAAACTGGGACGCAAACAACCCTGCCCAACTGGCTAAAGTACTTACAAAGATTGAAGCAATCCAAAAAGAGTTCAACAACGGTCACAAACAAGTTTCGCTCGCCGATTTAATTGTTTTGGGTGGCTGCGCAGGCGTTGAGCAGGCAGCCAAAAATGCCGGTTATGATGTAAAAGTTCCTTTCGTCCCTGGCCGGGTGGATGCTTCGCAGGCTGATACAGATGTTGAATCTTTCGCTGTCCTGGAGCCGAATGCCGATGGTTTCCGCAACTATTTTAAGGCTAAACACAATGTGTCGGCCGAAGAAATGCTGGTAGATAAGGCACAGTTACTTACACTTACTGCACCTGAGATGACCGTACTGGTTGGCGGTATGCGCGTACTCGATACCAATTTTGATGGTTCTAAACATGGAGTTTTCACCAGCAAACCTGAAGTGCTTACCAACGACTTCTTTGTAAACCTGCTGAACCTTGGCATTACCTGGAACGCCACCTCCGACGATCAGCATGTTTTTGAAGGTCGAGACCGCAACACCGGTAAAGTTAAATGGACTGGCACCCGTGCAGATCTGATTTTTGGTTCAAACTCTGAACTCCGCGCACTGGCTGAAGTTTACGGGTCTGAAGACGCCAAAGAAAAATTTGTGCATGATTTTGTTGCAGCCTGGAACAAAGTAATGAATCTTGACCGCTTTGACCTGGCCTGATTTTGCCACCGACTTATTTAAAAAAGGTGACCTGTTATTGGTCACCTTTTTTGTTGCCAGGCTTTATTAGATTTACAATAGTTCCCCGTCGCCTGTAAAAAACATAACCTATGATTTCATTTTTGCGAACTCCCAAGGCAGCTTTTGACAACCTGCCTGATTATCCTTTTAAACCAAATTACGTTGAAGTTATGAGAGGTCGGTTACATTATCTGGATGAAGGCACCGGGGAAGTTATTTTATGCCTGCACGGAGAACCGAGCTGGAGTTATTTATACCGCAAATTCTTTCCGGTGCTGACCAAAAACTACCGGGTAATTGCGCTGGACTTTTTTGGTTTTGGGAAGTCGGATAAGCCGGTAAGCGAAAATGACTGTACTTACCAATTTCACTTCGATACGTTAAAACAGTTTGTAGAAAAATTAGACCTGCAAAACGTAACCCTGGTAGTTCAGGATTGGGGCGGATTGATTGGTTTACCCTTTGCCGCTACTTTTCCCGACCGGTTTAAACGTTTAGTGATTATGAACACCGGTCTTCCTTCGGGAAAAGGGATAAGAAATCTGAGAGAGTTTATTCAGGGATTTGGCTTTTTTATGTGGCGTAGAGCTTCGGGTGGATTGATGAAAAAACCGGTGGGAAAGACCATACAAATGGGTTGCAAAACCAGGTTGCCGGATGCCGTTAAAAACGCATACAGTGCTCCTTTTCCCGATAACACATACAAAGCGGCAGCACGCAAATTTCCTTACCTGGTTCCAACTCGTCCCGGTGATGAGGCCATCCCCTTTATGCAAATGGCCCGGAAGAAGCTTTCAGAATGGAACAAGCCCGTATTGATTATGTTTTCAGACGGAGACCCGATAACCGGTCACTTAGACAAATTCTTTTACAGTCTTATTCCCTCGGCCGCAAAAACCCCAATGATTAAAATTACAGGAGCAGGGCATTTTCTGCAAGAAGACAAAGGCGAAGAAATTGCCGGCCATATCAAAGATTTTATGGCCAAAACGTTATAATCGCTTATCTCACATTCACCTTAAACTCCTTGGTATACGAAACCACTCCCTGCGGATAATTCTGCCCGGTTTCGAAAACAGGCGAACCAGCTTGGAAAGAGATTTTAAAGTATATAACACTGAAGGGCAATAATGAATCGGCCACGTGGTAGGTACCTGTGTAAGTGTACAAATTCTGACGCGGGTTAAGCACGGTTAAGTCTTTACGGAATAAAGTATCCTGGTAGGTTGGCGTGTAGTTACTTGAGTCAATCAGAGTATCTACATCCGTTAAGCCCAAAATCCAGTTAATAGGCCTGTCGGTAGTGAATTTCACTACGACCGGAAATGAATCACCGCCAAAATAACGGGAGATGGCAGTATCAGGAGAAACCAACGAAATCGGCTCCAAAGGTTCCTGTGGAGCACCGTCGGGCTTACAGCCATTTATACTCAGCAAGGTAACTGCAACTAAAGCAATGATTGTAAATCCGGCAAAAAATTTTCTTTTATTCATTTCGGTTCTTTCTCACGCAAGTTTAAAAATATTTAATCATCAGGTCGGCTACAAATTTCGCTAATTTACCGTAAGGCTGCCAAAGCGGAGTAACCACACTGCCACTGTGCAGTGCTTTCAAAACAGCACGCTCATTGCTGAATTCCTTAAAACCGAAATGCCCGAACGACTTACCTATGCCCGAATTATTAACTCCGCCAAAAGGTAAATTGGGTTGTGTAATATGAACCAGGTTATCGTTAATACAGGTACCGCCGGCGGTGGTTTTATCCAACCAGTAATCCTGGTTTTTTTGTGTTCCTGAGAAAATATACAAAGCCAAAGGCTTTTCCTTTCCATTGATAACGTTCAGCGCATCGTCGGTATTGTGATAAGAAAGCACAGGTAAAACCGGTCCAAAAATCTCTTCCTGCATCACTTTCGAATCAGCAGTTACATTACTAAGAATTGTAGGTGCTATGTAGTTATCGTCTTCGTTAGTCTGACCGCCCGTTTCAATTTTAGCGCCTTTGCTTACAGCCTCATCTAAAAGGCCCTTAATGCGGTTAAAGTGCTTGTTATTAATAATCCGTCCCATATCTGCGCTCTTCTCAGGGTCATCGCCAAATACTTTTTTAACGTTAGCACCCAGTTTATTTACAAACTCATCTTTTTTGCTGTCGTGCACCAAAATATAATCCGGGGCAATACAGGTTTGTCCGCAGTTCAAAAATTTCCCCCAGGTAATTTTCTTAACTGCTGCATCAATATTGGCAGTCTCGTCAATAATCACCGGTGACTTTCCGCCCAGCTCTAAAGTAACGGAGGTAAGATGCTCGGCAGCAGCACGCATTACCACTTTGCCTACTGCAGGTGAGCCTGTAAAATGGATATGGTCAAACTTTAACTTTAACAGCTCGCTTGAAACAGTATAATCGCCTTCAATAACGGCCACTTCATATTCCGGAAACACTTTCCCTATAATTTCTTTAACCAATGCTGAGGTGTGCGGAGTAAACTCCGAAGGTTTGATAATAACGGTACATCCTGCGGCAACCGCAGCTACCAAATGCTGCGTTGGCATAGAAAAAGGGTAATTCCATGGGGTGAGTAATAAGGCATTGCCTTTAGGCTCATGCACAATTTTCGAAGACGAGCCAACAAAAAGCATAGGCGTATCCACTTCCTGCTCAGCCATCCAGTCATCCAGGTGGGCAATGGCATGCCTGCATTCAGTTACTACATTATAAATTTCTGCGTAATCAGTTTCAATAGCGGGTTTGCGTAAATCGGCATAAACTGCATCTTCAATCTTGACGCGGTATTCAATAACCGTATCAATCAGTTTTTTGAGTTTCGCCTTGCGCTCTTTGGCAGTAGTATCTTTTACCACCTGCCTGTTTTTTTGCTGGGCGCCAAAAATTCTGAAAATCTCCTCCAACTTGGTGTTGGGGCTAATTGGTATGGTCTTTACACCGGTTGCTGTTGCTTCCATGGTATTGAATTTAAAGATGCTAAAAATAGAAAATTATTTTGGCTTATTTAAAACCCCTATTTTGCTACCCTTTCCGCCTCTGTAGGGGGGTGGAGGAACCACTAATTTTTATGGAACAACCCGCCCAAGGAGAAAGTTTAAAGAAAACCCTTAGTCCTGTTATGTTATGGGGCCTGGGGGTTGGATATGTTATTTCGGGTATGTATTTTGGCTGGAACGCAGGCTTTAAAGAAGGTGGTACCCTGGGCATGGCGGTGGCTATTCTGTTTAGTATTGTTATGTATGCCACCTTTAGTTTTAGCTATGCTGAGCTGGCCTGCGCCATACCCAAAGCCGGGGGCGTGTTTGATTATGCCAACCGCTCTATGGGTAAAGACATGGGGTTTATTGCGGGCATGGCTCAAAATATCGAGTTCGTTTTTGCGCCCACCGCTATTGCGGCATCCATTGGCGCGTATTTCAATTTGTTCTTTCCTCAGGTTCCTGTTTTGGCCATTGCTATTGTGGCTTATTTGCTTTTTACCGGCTTAAACGTCTACGGTGTCAAAGCTGCGGCGACCTTCGAATTGCTGATAACCATTTTGGCAGTGGGCGAATTGCTGTTGTTTGCCGGCGTTACCTTTCCCCGTTTCCAAATGGCTAACCTCACACACAACGCCTTACCCAACGGATGGGCAGGTATGTTTGCCGCAGTGCCTTTTGCAATCTGGATATTTTTGGGTATTGAAGGAGTGGCGAACGTGGCCGAAGAATCAATGAACCCGCAAAAAGATATCAGTAAGGGTTTTGGTTCAGCCATTATAACGCTCATTGGCCTTTGTGCATTAACCCTTGTTGCGGCTGTAGGGGTATCGGGTTGGGAAGCCATTGTATACAAAGCGGGCAGCAACGAAACCTCAGACTCTCCCCTTCCGCTGGCCATGGCTAAAGTGGTGGGCGATAACAGCTTTTTGTTTCACATGCTTATTACCATTGGCATATTCGGACTGGTCGCTTCCTTTCATGGATTAATTCTGGCTGGCGGACGTGCTACTTTCGAGTTTGGGAGGGTAGGTTTTGCACCCCGGTTTTTAGGCCAGGTAAATCATCGTTTTAAAACGCCGGCTAACGCGCTGCTTATAAACACCCTCATCGGTATCATTGCTTTGCTAAGTGGCAAGACCGACCAAATCATTATTCTCGCGGTCTTCGGAGCATTGACACTTTATATCATCGCCATGGTTTCGCTGTTGGTATTGCGTAAAAAGGAACCCGAAATGAACCGGCCTTTCCGGGTTCCGCTTTATCCTTTATCGCCGGTTTTGGCGCTGGTAATTGCAGCTTTTTCCATCGTCGTAATGAGTTACTACAACTTCAATTTAGCTTTGATTTACTTCGGACTTTTAATTGCCTCTTTCTTCGTTTTTAAACTTATAAATGCCCTTTACCGCAAAGGACACGGAGGTGAAGACACCAGGAACACGAAGAGCATAAACGATTAGTGAAAGCAAATCGAACGCAGGTAAATATTGAAAGCTCAAAATCAAACCAAAATTTGTATTTCTTTGTGGCCTTTGTAGGGCATTTTATCTTTGCGTTCTAAGTGGTAAACTGAATTAATCTTTTTTTATGACTGAAAAACAAATCGTCGAATACGTAAAAAATCATCCTGCCGGAAAAGTAAAGTTGGCCATTACCGATATGGACGGCATTATGCGCGGCAAGTACATCAGCACCGAAAAGTTTTTGGGCATTATTGAAGGCAACCTCGGTTTTTGCGATGTTGTTTTTGGCTGGGATGCCGGCGATGTGGCTTACGACAATAACAGCTACACCGGTTGGCACAGCGGTTACCCCGATGCCAAAGCGAAGCTCGATTTAGGCACCTTTCGTAAAATACCGTGGGAGAATGACCTTCCGTTTTTTCTGGGCGAGTTTATTACCGATGATGACGCTGCGCTGGAAATTTGCCCGCGCCAGCTATTGAAAAAGGTAATTGGTGAAGCCGAAAAAGCCGGTTACACTTCTTACTTCAGCCAGGAATTTGAGTGGTTTAATTTTGCCGAAACACCGCAATCACTGCAGGATAAAAACTTTGCCAGACTAACGCCGCTTACACCGGGCATGTTTGGATATTCTATTTTGCGCAGTACTTACCGCAACGACTTTTTTACTGCCTTGTACGATGGCATGAAAAAGCTGGGTGTGCCTTTGGAAGGTTTGCATACTGAAACCGGTCCCGGTGTGTACGAGGCGGCCATTGCTTACTCCGGTATTTTAGAAGCGGCCGACCGCGCTGTGCTTTTTAAAACCGGCACTAAAGAAATTGCTTACCACAATGGTATCATAGCCACCTTTATGGCTAAGTTTAATGAAAACCTGCCCGGCTGCAGCGGACACGTGCATCAGTCATTATGGGATAAAAAGTCCTCCAAAAACCTTTTTTACGATGCGCAGGATAAAAACAAAATGAGCGACTTAATGCGCAGCTACATTGCAGGGCAATTGTATTGCCTGCCGTTTATTTTACCCATGATTGCCCCTACCATCAACTCTTACAAACGCCTGGTTGAAGGTGCCTGGGCGCCTACAACGCTTACCTGGGCAGTCGACAACCGCACGGTAGCTTTACGTGCTTTGCCCGGCAGTAGCAAAGCCACCCGCCTTGAAACACGGGTAGTAGGCAGCGATAGCAATCCGTACCTGGCCATGGCAGCCTGTTTAGCCAGCGGTTTATATGGTATTAAAAAAGGATTGAAGTTAAAGCAACCTGCCACGAAAGGCAATGGTTATCGCGACCTCAGCAATGGCTCGCTTCCCCGCAACTTGTGGGACGCCACACAGGCCATGAAAGAAAGCAAAGTAGCCAAAGAGCTTTTCGGTGAACAGTTCGTTACTCACTTTACCCAAACCCGCGAATGGGAATGGAAGCAGTTTGCGAAAGTGGTTACCGACTGGGAACTGAAGCGTTACCTGGAAATCATCTAACCAAAACCAACTCTCCTTTCTTTTTGCG
>Ga0316217_10006792_pt1 | contig 11165 bp, 7 predicted proteins | sample 1anoAmetaG_FD_203633 | JGI IMG/M metagenome (GOLD analysis project Ga0316217, IMG submission 203633) | Freshwater microbial communities from Trout Bog Lake, Wisconsin, USA - 1anoA | ecosystem: Environmental > Aquatic > Freshwater > Lake > Hypolimnion/Profundal zone | place: USA: Wisconsin... | reverse complement strand
GGATTCGACGACGGGGCTCACGGCGCGGAGGCGCTCGAGGGCCTCCTCCGAGGCCGAGCAGGTTATCTGGACATGGGCCTTGACCACGGGCCCCTGGCCGGTGCTTGCGAAAGGCCCGCGGCCCGCGCCTGCGCCAAGCCCAGGGCCGGCCGCTGCCCCCTCCTGCTCAGGCTCCTCGCCCGCCCCCCCCTCAAGTCCGGGCTCCCCGCAGGCGGGCAGGTGGAAGTACACGTTACAGGGACCCGGCTCGTCGAAGAGGGCGTCGCGAAGGGGGTAGAGCTCCTCCTCGTGCGAGGGCAGGGTGCCCAGCCGCAGGTGGACCTCCTTCCAGGACTTCTCGCGGAGGGAGGAGGGGTCGACGAACTCGTCGACCTTGAGGCTGGGCTTGCCGCGCGTGAGGTCTATCTTGCCCTTGAGGCAGAGGACCGAGTCCACCACGAACTTGTCGCGCCACTTCTCGAGGGCGTCGGCGAAGAGCACGATCTCTATCGAGCCGTTGGGGTCCTCCATCGCGCCGAAGGCCATCTTCTTCCCCGTCTTCGTGAAGATCTCGCGGAACTCCTTGAGCATCGCTATGACCGTGTAGCTCTTGTCGACGCTCGCCCTCTCGAGGTGGGCGAGGTCGGCGTCGGCGCAGCGCTCCCAGATCTTCTTCCACTCGTCCATGGGATGGCCCGAGAAGTAGAAGCCCAGGAGCTCCTTCTCGATGCGCAGCATGTCGGCGCGCGGGTACTCTTCGGCCCTGGCCACCTCGAAGGGAGGGTACTCCTCCTCGCCCGAGCCGTCGAAGAGGCTCGCCTGCCCGTACCTGCCCGCAGCCTCCTTGGCCTGGGCGTAGTCGACAGCGCGCTCGATGTCCTGCACGAGCTCGCGCCTCGTGTTGCCCAGCGAGGCGAAGCAGCCCGCGTTGGCCAGGCACTCGAGGCTCTTCTTGTTGAGGCCCTGCGGGCTCAGGCGCTCGACAAAGTCGATGAAGGAGGGGAAGGCCCCCCGCTTCCCGCGCTCGGCCGTGATGGCGAGGGCCAGGCCCTCGCCCACGCCCTTTATACCCAGGAGGCCGTAGACTATCTTCCCCTCGAGGACCGAGAACCTCGCCTCGGAGCGGTTGACGTCGGGAGGCAGGATCTCGATCCCCATCGACCGCGCCTCGCCAATGTACTCGGTGAGCTTGTCGGTGTTGGCTATCTCGTTCGTGAGGTTGGCCGCCATGAACTCGGCGGGGAAGTTGGCCTTGAGGTAGGCGGTGCGGTAGGCCACCACGCTGTAGGCGGCCGCGTGGGACTTGTTGAAGCCGTAGCCCGCGAAGGGGATGAGGATCTCGAAGATGCGGTCGGCATCGGCCTCCTTGAAGCCGTTCTTGACCGCGCTCGCCACGAACTTCTCCTTCTCCTTGACCATGACCTCGTGCTTCTTCTTGCTCATCGCGCGCCGCAGCAGGTCGGCCTGTCCGAGGCTGTAGCCGCCTATGCGCTGCGCCACCTGCATGACCTGCTCCTGGTAGACGATGACGCCGTAGGTCTCCTTGAGGATGGGCTCGAGGCAGGGGTCGGGGTAGGTGATGGGCTCCCTTCCCCACTTGGAGTCGATGAACTGGGGAATGTAGGCCATGGGCCCCGGTCGGTAGAGGGCGTTGAGGGCTATGAGGTCCTCCATGCAGGAGGGCTTGGCCTGCTTGAGGATGGCCTGCATCCCGCTCGACTCGAACTGGAAGACCGAGGTCGACTTGCCCTCGCCCAGGAGCTCGAAGGTCCGCGCGTCGTCCTCGGGTATCCTGTCCTCCTCTATCTTGATCCCGCGCCTGCGTATGAGGTCGATGCTGTGCTTGATGAGGGTGAGGGTCTTGAGCCCCAGGAAGTCCATCTTCACGAGCCCGCACTTCTCGAGGTAGTCCATCGTGTACTGCGTGGCCACGATGCCCGTCTTGGGGTCCTTGAAGAGGGGGACGAAGTCGGTGAGGGCTGTCTTGCCTATCACGATGCCCGCCGCGTGGAGGCTCGCGTGCCTGTTCTTGTGCTCGAGCTTGCGCGCCACCTCGAAGAGGTCCTTGTACCTCGCCTCCTCTGAGAGGGCCCGCAGCTTGGGCTCCTCCTCGAGTGCCTTGGCGAGGGTCATCTTGGGGTCCTCGGGCACAAGCTTCGCGATGTTGTTCGCGTCCTCGTAGGGTATGTCGAGGGCCCGCGAGACGTCCTTGAGCACCGCCTTGGCCTTGAGGGTCCCGAAGGTGATGATCTGCCCCGTGCGGTCGGCGCCGTACTTGGCGGTCACGTACTCGATCACCTCCCCGCGGCGCTCGTAGCAGAAGTCGATGTCGAAGTCCGGCATCGAGATGCGCTCGGGGTTGAGGAAGCGCTCGAAGAGCAGGTTGTACTTGAGGGGGTCTATGTCGGTGATGCGCAGCGAGTAGGCCACTATCGAGCCCGCGCCAGAGCCGCGGCCCGGCCCCACCGGGATCCCCTGCTCCTTGGCCCAGTGGATGAAGTCCCATACTATGAGGAAGTAGCCCGTGAACTTCATCTTGATGATGACGTCGAGCTCGTAGTCGGCGCGGGCGCGTATCTCGTCGCTCACCACGGGGTAGCGCCCGGCCAGGCCCTCGAAGGCCAGGGAGCGCAGGTAGTCCTCGGGGCTCGAGTAGGCGGCGGGGATCTCGTAGTCGGGGAGCATGGGCCCCGGGTAGGCGATCTCGAGCTCCACCATCTCGGCTATGCGCAGCGTGTTGGAGAGGGTCTCGGGGATCTCGCCGAAGATCGAGGACATCTCGTCCTGCGTCTTCATGTAGAACTCGGGCCCGTGGAAGCGCATGCGCGAGGCCTCGTCCCGCTTCCGGTTCGTGCCTATGCAGAGCATGACGTCGTGGGCCTCGGCGTCGGACCTGTCGAGGTAGTGCATGTCGTTCGTGCAGATGAGGGGCAGGCCCGTCCGCCTCGCCATGGCGACGAGGCCCTTGTTCGCCTCCTTCTGCTCGGCTATCCCGTGGTCTTGGAGCTCGAGGTAGAAGTGGCCCGGCCCCAGGAGCTCAGCGTACCGCAGCGCCACCTTCTCGGCCTCGGCCTCCTTCCCCGCGACGATGAGGCTGGGTATCTCCCCGCCTATGCAGGCCGAGCTCCCGATGAGCCCGCCGGCGTGCAGCGTCAGGAGCTCGAAGTCTATCCTCGGCTTGTAGTAGAAACCCTCGGTGTAGGAGGCCGAGGAGAGCTTGAGGAGGTTGCGGTAGCCCTCGGCGTCCTTGGCGAGGAGGACCAGGTGCCAGTACTTGTTCCCGTTCTCGGTTCCCGTCCGCTCGAAGCGCGAGCCCCCCGCCACGTAGAACTCGACCCCCACGATGGGCTTGATCCCGGCGTCCCTGCAGGCGTCGTAGAACTTCACGGCGCCGAACATGTTGCCGTGGTCGGTGAGGGCGAGGGCGCCCATGCCCAGGGCCTTGGCCTTGGCTACCATGGCCGGCACCGAGGCGGCGCCGTCGAGGAGGGAGAAGTCGGAATGGTTGTGGAGGTGGACGAAGTCGGCCATAGATACGGTGAGTATACTGCCGTGGAGGCATGCTAGGAAGTGCATCAGGGGACATCGCGCAGTCGGAGATGGCGCTAGCCCAAAACTGGCCCATTGTTGACTTCATGGCCCTCAGTGCTAAAATGGGGGAGGAGTCTCGGTTTTTTCCAGTGGCCTGTCAGGCAGCCTGTTCCTCCATCAGCGCCCATTGGGAGAGCTCTGAAGGAGGAGGGAGTTCATGAAGACCTCAATGGCTCTGCTCTTTTCTGGGTTCTTGCTTTGCACTGCTCTTCTTGCTGCTTTTCCAGAGGGGCCTACCATCTCGACAGTGGTGGGCAACGGAAAACTAGGCTTCAGCGGCGATGGAGGTCCTGCAAGCTCCGCCCAGGTTTTCAACGCACATGGCATAGCATTTGATTCATCGGGGAACCTCTACATTGCCGACACTGACAACCAGAGAATACGCAAGGTGAGCAGATCGGGCATCATCTCGACGGTCGCAGGCAATGGAACCGAAGGCTTTCGCGGTGACGGAGGACCCGCCACCTCAGCGGGACTCGGCAACCCATGGGGCGTCGCCCTTGATCCCTCCGGAAACCTCTATATTGCGGACTCGGCGAACTGTCGTGTCCGCAAGGTCGACAGCTCCGGCATCATAACAACGGTGGCCGGCAAGGGGACTCACGGGTTCAGCGGCGATGGAGGACCCGCGACCGCCGCCGAGCTTGGCTATACGCGCGACGTCGCGCTGGACTCCTCGGGCAACCTTTACATCGTCGATGAGGATTACGACCGTGTCCGCAGGGTCGACAACTCTGGCATCATCACTACAGCAGCCGGCAATGGGGATCACGGTTTCAGCGGGGACGGAGGCCCTGCCATTTCGGCTGCGCTCAAGACCCCCAGTGGCGTAGCGGTGGATTCGGAAGGCAACATATACATCGATGACGAAAACAACGCCCGTATCCGCCGGGTCGACGTCGCGGGTGTCATCACGACCGTGGCAGGGGGTGGATCAAACGGACTGGCCGAAGGGGGGCCGGCTACCTCCGCTGAGATTTCGGACCCCGTTGGCCTGACGCTGGACTCAAAGGGCGACATCTATTTCGCTGATACAAACAACGGGCTCGTCCTCAAGGTGAGCACGGCAGGCATCATTACGACGGTGGCGGGGAACGGCGAATATGGCTACAACGGAGACAACATTCCGGCGCTCTCCGCCAAGCTTTCAACGCTATCTGGGGTCGCGGTGGACCCCGCCGGCGATGTCTATTTTGTGGACGAGCAGAATCAGCGCATTCGCAAGCTGCATTTCTAGAGCAGGGATGATGCTGAGGTCGAGCGTGACCCACGGTCTGCGACCGGCCTAGCCGCTACGGCCCCATTTCCTTATTTTCGATCTCTCAAGGCGGGAGAGCGAAAGGATGGAGAGGTTCCGGGGGCGCGCGCTTCGCTCCGAAATGCTCGATTTCATGCGCGCACAGCGCTTCGCAGTCCAGGCCTCGGCCTCGAGGGCTGGCGGGGTCCAGTCCGCCATGGTCGGCATAGCGGTGACCGAGCGCTTCGAGATCGTCTTCGACAGCATCGACTCGACGCGCAAGGTGGGCAACCTCAGCGCCAAGCCCATGATCGCCTTCGTCATAGGAGGCTGGGACAGCCCCGAGGAGGTCACGCTCCAGTACGAGGGCCTCGTCGACAGGCCCTCGGGCGCCGAGCTCGAGAGGCTCAAGGCCCTCTACTTCGCGAACTTCCCCGAGGGGAGGGCCAGGTCGGCCTGGCCGGGGATAGTCTACCTCAGGGCGAGGCCCACCTGGATACGCTACAGCGTCCTCGGCGGGACGCCGCACACCATCGTCGAGCTGGACGCCGAAGGGATAGCGAGTCTGGGCTAGCCCCACATCCCCTGCGGCAGCGCCGGCAGCTCCTCACTGCGCGTGAGTTTCGGTTGACAGCCCCCCTGGTTGGCCTATAATAGGAAATAAATACTAACATTGAAGGGCGAACTTTATGTATTAGCGAGGCGGCTTCGATGCCCATGGTCTCAACTGGAGGACAATTCCATGAGGAGATTCAGGATTTTCCAGACGCTCGCGCTGCTGTGCCTGGCTGCACTCGCCATCGCACAGGCAAGGCCATCCTTCGTCTATGTCGCGAACAGGGGCAGCAATGATATCTCGGCCTTTAGGCTGGACTCTGCTACGGGGGCCCTCCTGGCGGTCAAGGGCTCGCCCTTCTCCGCCGGGACCAACCCCACCGAACTCTGCGTCGACGCGGGAGGACGATTCCTGTACGTCGCGAACTACTACAGCGACGAGATCTCGGCTTTCCGCATAGACCCCAGGACCGGCGCCCTCGCACAGGTCCAGGGCTCGCCCTTCGGCTGCATGTCTGGCCCTTCGGGCATAGCAGTCGATCCCAAGGGCAGGTTCCTCTATCTCACGAACAACTCCAGCGACGAGACTCGTGTTCTCGCCAGTCCAAGGGATTTCGTCTCAGCGTTCACGATAAACCCGAGCAACGGTTTCATCACGATGGGCATGGTGATGCGCGCGGGCAAGCGCCCGCTCATCCCTGCCGTGGAGCCGGGGGGCAGGTTCGTGTATGTGGGCAACGAGGGCAGCAACGACATATCCACCTTCACGAGCGACCCGGTCACGGGCAAGCTCAGTGCCTCGGGATCGGCCCCCTTCGATACTGGAGCCAGCCCGAGGGCCATCGCCTTCGATCCAAGCGGCGGCTTCGCCTATATCGCGCATGAGGCTGGAGTGTCCGCATTCACAATTGATCCGCTCAACGGGGATCTCGTGCCCACCGGGTCATCGCCCATAGCGGCCGGGATCCAGCCTTCTGGAATCGCTGTCCACCCCTCCGGGCGATTCATCTATGTCGCCAACAGTGGGGGCGCGAGCATCTCGGCCTTCTCGGCGGACAGGGGCGGCGGGCTCACGGCCGTCCACGGCCAGCCCTTCGCCTGCGGGGACAGCCCGCGCAGCATCGCCGTGGATCCACAGGGAAAATTCCTCTACGTCACCAACGGGAGCGCCTCTGGCGGCATCTACGCCTACGCGATCGATCCGAGCGGGTCCCTTTCGGAGATCAGGGCCTCGCCCTTCGCGGCCGGCGCCAATCCGCAGGGCATAGTGGCCGTCTCGCCGCGCTGACGGGGAGGATAAACCCCTCGATTGCGCCTATGCCGCTGTATTTCCCGCTGGTATACTCTGCCATCATGTCGAAGACGAAGCAGGCCATGACCAGGCTCGGGCCCTGGCTCCTCGCTGTGCGGCCCCGGACCCTGCCAGCCTCAGCCTCGGGTGTCGTGGTGGGGAGCGCCATGGCTGCCTACCACGGAGGCTTCCGCCTCCTCCCCGCCCTGGCCTCCCTCATCGTCTCGCTCTGCCTGCAGATAGCGAGCAACCTCGCCAACGACGTCTTCGACTTCGAGAGGGGGGCGGACGCCAAGCGGGAGCACGGGCCCACGCGCGTGACCCAGGCGGGCCTCCTGTCGCCGAGGGCGGTGAAGGTGGGGCTCATCGTCGCGATAGCGATAGCGGCCGCCATAGGGGCCCTGCTCGCTATCGACAGCGGGCCCGTCGTCCTCGGCATAGGCGCCTTGGCCATCCTCGCCTCGGTGGCCTACTCGGCTGGTCCCTTCCCCCTCTCCTACCACGGCCTAGGGGAGCTCTTCGCCTTCCTCTTCTTCGGCGTCGCCGCGGTGGCGGGCAGCTACTTTGTCGAGACGGGCAGGGCCAGCGCAGGGGTCTTCGCGGTCTCAGTCGCCCCCGGCTGCATCATCGCTGCCATCCTCGTGGTCAACTACCTGCGCGACATCGAGGAGGACGCGGAGGCGGGGAAGAGGACCCTCGCGGTGCGCTTCGGCACGGGCTTCGCCAAGGTCGAGTACCTCTCCTGCCTCGGCCTCGCCTTCCTCCTTATCCCCATCGGCGCCCTTGCCGGCATCCTGCCCTGGTGGACCCTCGCGAGCTGGCTCTCCCTCCCCCTCGCCCTCGGCAGCGCGAGGACCATGGTCAGGGAGACGGGCCGCAGTCTCAACAGGGCCCTCGCCGGCACAGGCATGCTGTCCCTCGCCTTCAGCCTCCTCTTCGCCGCGGGAATACTGGTCGCCATCGCGATCTAGGGGCCGCCTACCTGCCGCGCTTCCAGGGGCAGAGCCTCTTCTCCAGCCAGTCCACACCAAAGTACAGCCCCAGCCCCAGGACGCTCATGGCTATGATGCCTGCGTACATCGCGGGGTAGTCCATCAGCGTGCTGCCCTCGAAGTAGATGTAGTAGCCCAGGCCCCGCCGCGTGGCGAAGAGCTCGGCTATGTAGAGGACAGCTATGGCAGTGCCCACCGACTGACGCAGGGCTGTGAGGAGTCCGGGGAGGCTGGCGGGCAGGTAGACCAGCCTCAGGAGGGCCCGCCTGCCCGCGCCCAGGCTGCGCAGGGAGAGGACCAGCTGGGGCGGGATGGAGGCCGCCTGGTCGCGCACGAGGACGAGGATCTGGAAGAAGAGGATTATGAAGATGATGGCGATCTTGGCGACCTCGCCTATGCCCAGGAGGAGGAGGACGACGGGCACGAAGACTACCTTCGGTATGGGATAGAGGAGGTAGACGAGGGGCGAGAGGAGCCTGTCGAGCCGCCTCGACTGGCCAAGGAGGAGGCCCAGGGGCGTCGCGAGGAGGACCGAGAGGGAGATGCCCGCGAGGACCCGGAGGAGGCTCGCCGCGAAATGCGCGGGCAGGTCGGCTCCCAGCTCGCGCGCGAGGGCCTTCGCCACGAGGAGGGGCGAGGGCAGTATGGGCTGGGCTATGAGGAGCGAGGCGGCCTCCCAGGCCAGGAGGAGGGCGAGGCTCGCGAGGGCGAGGTCGCGCCGCCTCATGCCTTCTCCAGGGCCGCGCGGAGGGTCCTGCGCATGGCGAGGTCGAGCTCGTCGTCGCGCTTCCCGAAGGCCGGGTTGTCGAAGACCTGGGCCTCGCGGTTGGGCGCCTTCCCGAGGAGGAGGATTCTGCGCCCCACCCTCGCAGCCTCCTCGATGGAGTGGGTGACGAGGACGAGGGTGAGGCCGCCCTCCCCGCAGAGCTCGAGGGTGAGGTCCTGGAGATCCTCCCTGATGAGGGCGTCGAGGGAGGAGAAGGGCTCGTCCATGAGGAGGAGGTCGGGGTCGAGGGCGAGGGTCCTCGCTATGGCCGTGCGCTGGCGCTGGCCGCCTGACACCTCGCCGGGATAGCGCCCCGCGATGTCAGCTATCGCGAGCCGCTCGAGCCAGTAGTCGACGCCGCGCCCCGGACTGGCAGCGCGCGGGGCGTGCACACCGTCGGGACCGTAGAACCTGCGCACGCGCAGGCCCAGGCCAGCGTTGTCGCGCAGGGTGGCCCAAGGCAGGAGGCCGTAGTCCTGGAGGATGAGGCCAGTGCGGGGCCGGGGCCGGACCAGCCTCTCCCCGTTTATGCGGATCTCGCCCGAGCCCGGCGCGAGGAGGCCCGCGAGGAGGGTGAGCATGCTCGTCTTGCCGCAGCCCGAGGAGCCGAGTATGGCCCAGGTCTCGCCCGCCCCTATCTCGAGGTCGAAGCCCTCGAAGAGGGGGGGCGAGGAGGGCCAGGCGAAGCCCAGGGACCTGACCGAGATCATGGGAGGAAGGAGGGATCGACAGAGGAGGCCCAGGAAGCCTCGCCCGTGAAGAGGCCCTTCTCCTTGAGCCAGGCGCCAGCGTCCTCGAACTCGGCCCGGGTAGGTACCCCGGCTGTCGGGAAGCGGGGCATTCTGAAGCCGCCGGCGAGGGCGGGCGGGACAATCTTCCTGTCGGAGAGAATCCTGCCGTACCTGCCGGGATCGGCGTTCACCATGAGGGTGGCCTTCTCGAGGGCCGCGAAGAAGGAGCGGAGGGCCTCGGGGTGGGCCTCTATGAAGGCCCTGCGGAAGGAGACGACGCTGTAGCCGTACTCGGGGTGCCTCGAGTCGTCGAGGATGAGGCGGGCACCCTGCTGCCTCGACAGGGAGGCGAGGGGATCGGGCATGGTGCCCGCCTTGAGCCTGCCCGAGGCGAGGAGGGCCATCCTGTCGCTTATCCGCATCACGGGAATTGTCCGTATCTCGGCGCCCGTTAGCCCCTCGGCCTTGAGAAGCCTCTCGGTCACATACTCGGTTATCGTGCCCTGCGCGACACCTATCTCGACGCCCGCAAGGCCCTGCGCATCCTTTATGCCCGAGCTCCCCGCGGCGAGGATGAAGAAGTGGGGCGAGCCGGGGCCCGGCCTGAGGGCGTAGCGCAGGGCCTTGAGCCTTACGCCCTCGCGGTTGAACAGGATCACAGCCTGGATCTCGTTGATCGCCCCGTCGGCCTGGCCAGCGGCCAGGAGCTGGTCCCGCTCGGGAGAGGCGCCCACCTCGAGGAACTCCACCTTGACCCCCGCCGCGGCGAAGAGCCCCTCCTCCTCCGCCACGTAGAGCGGGACCGAGTCGATGATGGGCAGAGCGGCGAAGCGTAGTGTGACGGGAGCGGCGGCGCCCTGGGCCCAGGCATGCGTGGCAAGGCCTGCCAGGGCCAGGAACCAGACCGAAAGGCGAGAGGCAAGACCGCGGGAATCCATGTTGGCCTCCTGGATTGGGTGCAAGCGTAGAATATAGCCACTTATGGCGGGGAAAGAGGGTGACGTGCCCAAAATCCCCGTCCGCGACCGACGCCCCTCACTCGATCGCGAGTTGCACAGGACGCTGCAGCAGCAGGAGGGCCGCTTCCTCGGCGAGTGGCTCGGACACAAAGACGCCCTGGATGACATCGCATCCGAAATCCTTCAGGGTCTGGGCTTGCCTCCCCCGCTCGACACCTTCGGCTACGACGCGAAGCTCCAGACCATGCGCGAGCTGGATCATCAGGAAGGCTATGTTGGCCTTGCGGTCGTCCGACTCGACTTCGTCGATGCAGCTCCTGTCGATCTTCAGGGCCTGGACGGGAAGATGCTGCAGGTAGTTGAGCGACGAGTACCCGGTCCCAAACCCGTCGAGGCAGATTCCTATCCCCTGGCCTGCCAGCGCTGCGAGTTTCTCGCTCTGGGGGCCCTTGAGCCCAAGCATGGTCTTCTCGGTGATCTCCACATGGACAGGCGATCGCCGCTCCTCCGGGCCGATGGCCTCCAGGAAACTCTCGACGAAGTCGCTCTGCATTATGTGGGTCGACGAGAGATTGACCGAGACGAAAACCTCGCTCCCCGCGGTCGAGCTCGCCCGCAGCGCGAATTCGCTGGACCGCGCGAGCACCCAGCGCTCGATCTCCACGATGAGCCCGGCCTCCTCCGCCACCTGGACGATGTCTCCCGGGGGCAGCCCGGCGAGCTCCGTGCCCTCCCAGGACAGCAGGGCCTCGAAGCCGAAGATCGCATCCTTCCTCAGATGATACTGAGGCTGATAGACGATCGAGAGGGATCGGGCGGCGAGACAATCGCGCAGCTCTTTTTCGATGCAGAGTCGGAGGACCGTCTCTTTCTGCAGGTGCTCCTCGTATATCTTGAAGCCCTGTCTCCCATTCCTCTTCGCGCTGTACATGGCGAGGTCGGCGTTTTTCATTAGGGTGTCGGCATCGCCGCCATGCAGGGGATAGAGCGCCACGCCGATGCTCCCGCCTATATCAAGCCGCTTGTCGCCGAGCTCGACGGGCTTCTTCAGTATGTCAAGGAAT
>Ga0316217_10006791_pt1 | contig 11166 bp, 5 predicted proteins | sample 1anoAmetaG_FD_203633 | JGI IMG/M metagenome (GOLD analysis project Ga0316217, IMG submission 203633) | Freshwater microbial communities from Trout Bog Lake, Wisconsin, USA - 1anoA | ecosystem: Environmental > Aquatic > Freshwater > Lake > Hypolimnion/Profundal zone | place: USA: Wisconsin... | reverse complement strand
GCCTTCGGCCGCGTAGTGGATCACCTTGACCGGGTCGTCGAAGGCATTGGCGATCTGCCGGTAGAAGGCGTTGTGCTCCTCGGCGGTGACGTCGGCCTTGCTGCGCAGCCAGAGGGCCTTGCGGGAGTTGAGGATCTCGTCCTCGGTGACGGCCTCCTCGCCTTCCTTGGCGGGTTTCGTGACGGCCATGACGATGGGATGCTCGATGAAGTCCGAGAACTGCTTCACGATCTGGCGCAGCCGCCAGTCCTGGAGGAACTCCTTCTCCTCGGCCTTCAGGTGGAGGGTCACGTCGGTGCCGCGGCCCTGCTTGTCGGCCGGTTCCACCGTGAACTCGCCCAGGCCGTCGGAGACCCAGCGGACCCCCTGGGCTTCGCCGGCGGCTCGCGAGACGACGCTCACCGTGTCGGCCACCATGAAGGCGGAGTAGAACCCGACCCCGAACTGGCCGATGAGGTCGGGCTTCGTGGCCGCGTCGGCCTGTTTCAGGTTCTCGAGGAAGGCCTTGGTGCCGGAGCGGGCGATGGTGCCCAGGTTCTCGATGATGGCGTCCCGGTCCATGCCCACGCCATTGTCCGAGACCGTCAGGGTGCCGGCGGCGGCGTCCGCGGTCAGGCGGATCTTGAAGTCCCGGTCGCCGTCCAGCAGGTGATCGTTCTCCAAGGAATTGAAGCGGATCTTGTCGATGGCGTCGCTGGCGTTGCTGAGGAGTTCGCGCAGGAAGATCTCCTTGTGCGAATACAGCGAGTGGGTGATGAGGTGGAGGATCTGGCGGAGTTCGCTCTTGAACTCCCTCTTTTCGGCGGTGGTCTCGGTCATGGTGAAGGTTCTCCGGCTAGGACAAGGATTCTACCGCAGCCGGCGCACCCTGCGGCAGGGCCTCTCCAGCCACATGCCTCGGAAAGTGAGGTAAGCTGGAGACGGCTTCCCTTCAGGAGACGGTATGCAGACCCTGCCCTTCGCCCTCGCTTTCGCCTCCTGCCTGGGCTTCGCCCAGGACCTGCCACGGTTCGTGCAGTATCCGGACATCCACGGCGATCAGGTGGTCTTCACCTACGAAGGCGACCTCTGGACGGGCGCCGTCCAGGGCGGTCCCGCGCGCAGGCTCACGACCCACCCGGGCAATGAGTTCGCCGCGCACTTCAGTCCCGATGGACGCTGGATCGCCTTCAGCGGGCAGTACGACGGCGGCACCAACGTCTACCTGATGCCGGCGGAAGGAGGCCTGCCCCGGCGCCTGACCTGGCGCGGGGCCTGCATCGTGCAGGGCTGGTCCCCGGACGGGAGCGAGGTCCTGTACCGGTCCGCCGTGCACGGCAACGCCAATCCCATGACCCAGGTCTGGGCGGTGGACCGCCAGGGCCATGAGCCCCGGCTCCTGCCCCTGGGAGAGACCTGCTTCCAGGCGGCCTATGCCCCCGACGGCGGCAGCATCCTCTACAACCCCAAGGGCAGCGAGGAATACTACTGGAAGCGCTACAAGGGCGGGCAGCACGCCGAACTCTGGCTGGCCGACCTGAAGCAGGGCTCCTACCGGCGGGTGACCCCCTATGCCGGCAAGAGCGCCTACCCGATGTGGACCGCCACCGGCGGCGCCCTGTTCCTGTCGGACCGCGGCGAGGGGGGCATCTCGAACCTGTACGCCCTGGATGCCGCGCTGTCCGAGGCCCGTCCCCTGACGTCCTTCCGGGATTTCGACGTGCAGTGGCCGGCCACCGACGGCCACCGGGTGGTGTTCGTCCAGGGCGGGCATCTGCACCTCCTGGATCTGGCCACGGGGCAGACCCGGCCCCTGGCCATCACGGCGGCCTCCGACGGCTGGCGCTACGGGCCCCGCACCGTCAACGCGAAGGACACCATCCAGTCGGTGCGGCTGGCCCCCGGCGGCAAGAGCCTGGTCCTGGAAGCCCGCGGCGACGTCTTCGTGCTGCCCACGGACGCCGCCAAGTCCGCGCGCAACCTCACCCGCACCTCCGGCGTCCGGGAGCGCTTCCCGGAACCGTCCCCCGACGGCAAGCGGGTGGCGTACTTCTCCGACGAGAGCGGCGAGTACGACCTCTACGTCCGCGACCTCGACGGCGGCGCGGCGCGGCGCCTGCCCACGGGGCTCAGGACCACGGTCTACCACCTGTGCTGGAGCCCGGACGGCCGCAAGCTGCTGTTCGGCGACAAGAGCTTCTCGCTGTATGTCATGGACGTGGCCAGCGGCAAGCTCGAGCGCATCGACGGCAGCAGCAACCTCAAGAACGACGAGTTCACCTGGGAGCTGTCCGATTACGCCTGGGCGCCGGACTCCACCTGGATCACCTACGCCTACCCCGAGGCCAACCGGAACAACCGGATCTACCTCTACAACCTCCACACCCGGCAGAAGGTCGCCCTCACCGACGGGTTCTTCGATTCCCTGAACCCCTGCTTCGACCCGGACGGCACGACGCTCTATTTCCTCGGCTACAACAATTTCCAGATCCGCCTCGATCCCGGGGAGATGAACGCCATCGAGTCCACGCCGGTGCAGGTGATGGCGGTCAAGCTGCGCGGGGACGGCTCCGAGGGCCCCTTCCGCATCGACGTGGAGGGCCTTCAGGAGCGCGTCTCGGTCCTGCCCGCCCAGGCCGGCAACCTCTTCCACCTCAAGGCCGGCAAGGGCCTCATCGGCTGGTCCACGGTGGGGGCCTGGGACGATTCGGTGGTGGAGGAGGTCTTCCACCCCAACGGCCAGACCAAGTGGCAGCTGCATCTGTACGACACCGCCACCCGCAAGGAGACCGTCGTGCCGGACCTGGTCTCCGAGTGGGGCTTCGATCCCGACGGGACCAGCCTGTACCTGCGCAAGGGGGAGGTCCTCCTGGCCGGGCCGGCCCAGCACCTCCTGGCCGCCAAGCCCCTCTCCGAGCCGGTGCCCCTGGACCGCCTCGCCGTGGACATCGTGCCCCGGGAGGAGTGGAAGCAGATCTTCGAGGATACCTGGCGCTGGTACCGGGACTTCTTCTACGACGCCAACATGCACGGCCGCGACTGGAAGGCCGACCACGACGCCTTCGGCCAGTGGCTGCCCCAGCTGACCTCCCGGGCCGACCTCAACTGGCTCCTCAGCCAGATGGTGGGGGATCTCTGCGTGAGCCACACCTACGTGAGCGGCGGCGACTTCGGCCCCGGCCAGCCCGCGCTGCCCGCCCGGACTCCGGGGCTGCTGGGCGCCGACCTGGCCGCGGACGCCTCCGGCGTCTATCGTTTCAGCCGGGTCTACGGCCCCACGCCCTACGCCCCCGAACTCAAGGCGCCCCTGGCGCAGAAGGTGAAGGAGGGCGAGTACCTCCTGGCCGTGGACGGCGCGACCCTCAAGGCCCCGGACGCGGTCTACCGGCACCTCCAGGTGGCTCCCGGCCAGAAGGTGACCCTGACCGTCAACGGCAGACCCAGCCTGGAGGGCGCCCGCACCGTGGAGGTCGAGCCCGTGGCCAGCGAGGCCCAGCTGCGCTACGAGCGCTGGGTGGCCGACAACATCGCGACCGTGGAGCGGCTTTCGGGGGGCCAGCTGGGCTACCTGCACCTGTCGGCCATGATGGGACCCAACATCGGCCAGTTCGACAAGTTCTGGCGGGCCTTCCGCTACCGCAAGGGCATCGTGGTGGACGTGCGCGGCAACCATGGCGGGTGGACCGAATATTTCATGACGGCCAAGCTCCAGAACAAGCAGGTGGGCTTCAACGTCCTGCGCGGCATGACCCCCTTCCGGGTGCCCAACACCGCCTCCGACGGCCGCTACGTCTTCCTCAGCAACGAGCAGAACGGCAGCGACGGGGAGGCCTTCCTGAGCCACGTGCGGGCCTCGGGCCTGGGACCCATCGTCGGCGTGCCCAGCTGGGGCGGGCTGGTGGGGATCGTCAACACCCAGCACACCGTCGACGGCGGCCGGGTGGAGCAGTCCAACAACGCGTTCTTCGGGAGCGAGGGCCAGTGGTGGATCGAGAACCACGGGGCCGAGCCGCAGTTCCGGGTGGAGAACGACCCCGCCAGCTTCCTGGGCGGGCATGACCGGCAGCTGGAGACGGGGGTCGCAACCCTGCTGCGGATGCTGAAGGAGCAGCCCACCCCGGCCTTCCCGCCCGTGCCGGCCTACCCGGTCAAATAGCGGGCTGGTATCCTACCGGGTAACCCGGGAGGCCACGTGGATCGGCAACACCATGCCAGCCTGCTGGGCTTGGCGGTGATGCGGGGCCTCATCAGTCCGGAGGACCTCGGCCAGGTGGCGCTCGAGACCCGGGCCGCGGGCGGCGAGCTGCTGCAGGCGGTCGTGGCCCGGGGGCTCCTGGAGGCGGAGGACCTGAGGGCCCTGTCCGGCCTGATGGATTCCCACGGCCTGTCCGACCCGGGCGAGCCGAGGGATCTCCCCACGCGGCTGGAGGCGGCCCGGGAGGAACCGGCCACCGGGGACGGCCCGGCCTGGACCCCGCGCCCGGCGCGGGGGGACCAGGCGGGGCGCCGGGTGCTGGACGCGCTGCGGCTGGCGTCGTGGAAGCATTACCGCCGGCTGGAGTTCCTCGGCGAAGGCGGCATGGGGCGGATCTTCAAGGCGACGGACCCGGTGCTCAAGCGCGAGGTGGCCCTCAAGTTCCTGGCCCGGGACGAGCCCGAGCGGGTGCTGCGCTTCGTGCTGGAGGCGCAGCACCAGGCGTTGGTGGACCACCCTAACATCTGCAAGGTGTACGAGGTGGGCGAGTGGAAGGGGCAGTCCTACATCGCCATGCAGCTGATCCGGGGCAGGACCCTCACCCAGGCGCGGGAGGAGCTCACCCTGCGGGAGAAGGTGGGGGTCATGCAGGTGGTGGCCGAAGCCATCCAGGCCGCGCACCGGCAGGGCCTGATCCACCGGGACCTGAAGCCCGGCAACATCATGGTGACGCGCGAGGGCGACCAGCTGAAGCCGTACCTGCTGGATTTCGGCCTGTCCCGGGGACAAGAGTCCAGTGGGCTGACGCAGGTGGGCGTGGCGGTGGGCACGCCGGGCTACATGGCGCCGGAGCAGGCCAAGGGGGTCGAAGGCGGCGTGGGTTTCGCGGCCGACGTCTATGCCATGGGGGCGACCCTCTACATGCTGCTGGCGGGGGATCCGCCCTTCGTGGACACCACGGGCCTGGAGCTGATGCGGCGGACGGTGGAGGAGGACGCGCCGCCCATGCGCGGGCTGCTGCCCGACCTGCCCCGGGAACTGGACACGATCGTGCTGAAGTGCCTGGAGAAGGAACCGGCGGCGCGGTATCCCTCGGCGCTGGCGCTGGCGGAGGATCTGCGGCGGTACCTGGCCGGCGAGCCGCTGCTGGCGGCGCCGCCGCCGTGGTGGGGTGTGGTGTGGAAGAAGATCCGGCGGAACCGGAACATGTCGCTGGTGGTGGGGGCGGCCACGGTGGCGCTGCTGGCCCTGGGCACCCTGGCGTTGCGGGCCGAGTGGCGCGCGCATCGGCGGGCGGCGCTGGCCCAGCGTTTCGGGACGGAGTCCGAACGGCTGGTGGGTGAGTACCGCTGGGCGCAGATGCTGCCCCTCCACGATATGCGGCCCCAGAAGGCCGCGCTCCGTGGCTGGATGGTGCGCCTCCAGCGCCAGATGGCGGACCTGGGCTCCGTGGCGGAAGGGCCGGGGAATTTCGCCCTGGGGCGGGCCTGTCTGGCCCTGGGGGACGCCAATCAGGCGCTGAAGTACCTTGAGGCTGCCTGGAAGGTCGGGAACCGGGATGCCGAAACCGCCGAGTTGCTGGGCTTGGCCCACGGCGCAGTCCTTCAGCAAGGCCTGGAGGAGGCGAACCGGCTCCGCACCCGGTCGTTGAAGGAAGCGCGGTTGGCGGAATTGAAGCGGCTGCACGGACAGCCGGCTCTCGCCTTCCTCCGGTTGAGCGGGAGCAACCCCTCCCTGGTCCAGGAGGGTCGCATGGCCCTCCTGGAGGAACATTTCGATGAAGCCCTGACCAAGGCCCGGCTGGCCCTGGAGCGGGACCCGTGGCTGGTGGAGGCCAACCTGCTCATGGCCCAAACCCACTTTGCCCGGGAGCGCAAGCAGAGCGAGCAGGGCGATTACGAGGCCGCAGCCCATAGCACGGCTGAAGGGCTGGCCGCTGCGCTCCAGGCCGAGAGCATGGCCCGGAGTTCCCTCGAGGCCTACGCCCTGGAGGGCGAAGCGCGCTTCCTGGAGCTGGATCTGGCGACCGAGCACGGCCTGCCCATCAACCAGCCGGCGGAGGCCGTCCGGGCCGCCCTCGGCAAGGCGCTCCTGGTGGATCCCGAAGCCGGTCCCGTGCACGTGAAGATGGCGATCACCTACCGGTGGTGGGCGGAGGCGGACGAGGAGCGCGGCAATGATCCGCAAGCCCACCTGGAGGCGGCTCTGGATCACTGCCGGCAAGCGGTGCGTTTCTGCCCGGATCCCTATTCGGCGACCAATCTGACCACCCTGACCTACCAGCTTTTGGCGGAACATCTCGCCACCCATGGGCGAGATCCCCTGCCGACGTTGGACCTTGCCCTGGCATCGGGCAAGTCCGCCATCGAGATGAGGCCCCAGGACCACTTTCCCCGCAACGCCCTCGGCCTCGTGTTCCTGACCAAGGGCACCTACCTGCAGAAGCACGGGCAGGACCCCCATGGCGACCTGCGTTCGGCCCTGGAGATGTTCGCGGACGCCTGCAGGATGAGTCCCGGCTCCTGGCAGTCCTGGGGCAACCAGGGCATCTGCCACCGCCGCCTGGCCACCCAGGAGGCCGCCGAGGGTGCCAACCCGCTCCCTTCCCTGGATCAGGCACGCGCCTGTTATCTGGAAGCCCTGAAGGCCAACCCGCGGGAATCCGCCACCCTCCTCAATCTCGGTCTCCTGGGAAGGTTCAGGGCAGGCATGGAGCTTGCCAGGGGGCTGGACGCACGGACCAGCCTGGCTGAAGCAGACCAGAGCCTCCAACGTGCCCTCGAAATAAAACCCGGAAATGCGAGCGTATTGGTTGGACTTGGCGACCTGGGGGCCTTGCGGGGTCTCCAGGCGCGGTTGGCCGGCGGGAACCCTCTGCCCGACTTCCAGGAGGCCTTCCGCCAGTATCAGAAGGCACTGGCCAGCAATCGGGCTGATCCGGAGGCCTTCGAACGGCTGGCCAACGCCTGGCTGGAGGAAGGGCGTTATCTGGCCGGGGAGGGGCGGTCCGCCGGGGCAGCCTTGGCCCAGGCTGAGCGCGCCGCCCGGCAATGTCTCGGACTGGACCCCCACAACTTGCCAGGCCTCCTTGATCTCGGACGGATCCAACTGGAGCGTTCGGACCTTTCAGCGGCGGCTGCAACCGCCGCCAAGGCGAGGGTCTGCAGCCCCATCTCGGCGACTCCCCTGCTCCTCGAAGCGGAGGTCATCCTGGCCCGGAACGCCAAGCTGCCTGGCGGCCTCCGGGAGACCCAACTGGCCGCCGCTGAGGCTGACCTCAAGGCCACCGAGGCCTTGGCGGCCTGGAGCCCCTTGAGGGACGTACTCAGGGCGCAGGCTCTCCTGCTGCGGCCCGGAAGCGGCGCCGGAGGCCGGCAGCGCGCGGTCCAGGCCGCGAGCATGCTCAGACAGGCCTTCCTCCAGGACCGGCTGCTGCCCCTGAAATACCGACCCTGGCTCGACCGCGCCGTGAAGGCCTCCGCCTGAATCATCCCCGCGCCAGCAGGTGCTGCACCGCGAGCACCCCCAGCCCGGCCGCGAGCTGCAGGGCCGTGCCGAGGAGGATCCTCGCCAGGACCGGCCGGGAGACCCGCTTGAAGACCATCGGCACGTTGGTGGCGGCGCTGGCCATGGAGGCGACCACCGCGGCCGTGCCCGCGAGCGCCGGGGTGATCTTGGCGCCGGCCGCCAGGTTCGCGGCGGCGGCCGTGGCGCTGGCGCTGCTGGCCATGGCGCTGATGCCGCTGGCGGCGATGAAGCCCAGGTTCCCGAAGAACCGCTCGGCCAGCGTGCTCAGCACCTGGATGCCGAGGAACAGGATGCCGTATTTCAGGATCCGCAGCAGGGAGATCGGCGAGGTCAGCTCCAGGTCCCGCCCCGGCGCGCCGTCGCCCCTGCCGGTCATGAGCAGGAGCGAGACGGCCGCCATGGCGACCAGCGGCCCGATGGCCGTGCCCAGCGCCTTGGGCGAGAAGAGGGCGAGGATGGCGATGTTGCGGATGAACATGGCCAGGGTGGCCAGGAGGACCACGCCCATGAGCTTGGAGCCCTCGACCAGGTTCATGAGCTCGGCGACCACCGCCCGGTTGTTGACGAGGCCGCCCAGGGCCGCGGTCCAGTACAGGCCCCGGTTGCCGTACACCCGCAGCAGGACGTAGTTCACGAACGCGATCCCGGCGATCACCACCACCGTGATCCAGGCCTCGCGAAGGTTCACCAGCTGCCAGGGATCGATGAAGTGGGTCGGCAGGATCGGATAGATCACCAGGCCGATGAGGCCCAGCAGGACCGCCCCGCGGAGCTCCTCGATGGTCACGCCGCGGGCGACCCGGTGCAGCTGGAGCTTCCATGAAAGCAGCAGGGTCATCAGGATCGCCGACGCCACCGGCGTGAAGCTGTGGCCCATGCCGACCAGCGCCCCCAGGGTGAAGGTCACCAGCAGGGCGGCCGAGGTGGTGATCTCCAGGGATTGGCTGGCCAGCAGGCTGCGGGTGTTCACGAGGGCGACCAGGACGATCACGCCCACCAGGCCGGCCAGCCCGTAGCCCGGCGAGATGAGCACGGCCAGCGCGCCCAGGAGGGCCACGAGGCCGCAGGTGCGCATGCCGACCTCCTTGCTGGCGGATTCCCGCTCGAACCCGACCAGCATGCCGATGCCCAGGGAGACCGCGATCTTGAAGGCGACGGCGTTGGGGGGGAAGCGGGCGATGGCCTGGAGGTCCTGCATGGTTCGCCTCCTGGGTGCGCGATGCGCGTTGGACCGGGGCATGATAGCCCAGGTCCGGGGGCGGGACAACCCGGGCCGGGGTGCGGTCCCCTCCCGCGCCCGCCCGGATAGCGCCGCCCGGCGCCGTCCTCAGGCCTCGTCCAGCAGCCGCCGGATCGTCGCCACCGCCTCCGGGATCCGCTCCGGCGGCGTCGCCAGCGGGGGCATGAGGTAGAGGCAGTCGCCGATCGGCCGAACAAGCAGCCCATGGTCCAGGCCCTTGCGGTGGAACTTCCAGGGGAAGCGCTCGGCCGCCAGATGGGGCCGGCCGGTGGCAGGGTCCACCACCTGGCATGCGACCACCGTCCCGAGGCTGCGGGTCCGGCGCACCGCCGGATGATCGGCCAGACCGCCCCAGGCCTCCCGCATGGCCGCGCCCAGCGCCTGGGCCCGGGCCAGCACCGGCTCCTCGTCGAACAGCCGCAGCCCCGCGCAGGCCACGGCGCAGGCCAGGGGGTTGGCGGTGTAGCTGTGGCCGTGCAGGAAGGCCAAGCCGTCGGCGTAGTCGCCCCAGAAGCGCCCGTAGACCTCGTCCGTGGTCCAGGTGAGGGACAGGGGCAGGATGCCGCCGGTGAGCCCCTTGGACAGGCACATGAAGTCCGGCTCGACCTCGCTTTGTCCGTAGGTGAACAGCGTGCCGGTGCGCCCGAAGCCGGTCATGACCTCGTCCAGGATCAGGTAGACCCCGTGCCGGTCGCACTGGGTCCGGAGCTCCCGGAGCACTTCCACCGGCCACATGCGCATGCCGCCGGCGGCCTGGAGCAGCGGCTCGGCGATGAAGGCGGCCATCCGGTCCCCGTGCTCGGCGAAGAAGGCGCGGACGTCCTCGAGGGCCCCGGCCAGCTTCGCGTCCCAGCCGTCCAGGTCGGGGTGGAGCTCCCGGCGGGGGTCCTCCGGCACCACGAGGCGGTCGCAGGCCGCCAGCAGCGGCCGGAAGATGCCCGTGAGGAAGTTGTCCAGCTCGCCCACGGCCACCGCCCCCAGGGTGTCGCCGTGGTAGCCCTCGGCCAGGGCCCCGAACCGCGTGCGGCCCGCGCGCCCCTGCTGCAGCTGGGCCTGGAAGGCCATCTTGAGGGCGACCTCCACGGCCGTGGAGCCGTTGTCCGAGAAGAAGCAGCGGGTGAGGTTGGGCGGCAGCTTGGGCTGCAGGCGCGCCACCAGCTCGATGGCGGGGGCGTGGGTGAAGCCGGCGAACATGACGTGGTCGATCCGCGCGCCCTGACGGCCCATGGCCTCCACGAGGCGGGGATGGCCGTGGCCGTGGATGTTCGTCCACCAGCTGCTGATGCCGTCCAGGACCCGGCGGCCGCCCTCCAGGAGGAGGTCGCAGCCCTCGGCCCCCGTGACCAGGACCGGAGGGTCCTGCTCGTGTTCCTTCATCTGCGTGAAGGGGTGCCAGATGTGGCGGTGGTCGACGGTCAGGAGGGAGGTTTCCATGGGTTCAGTCCAGGACGTGCACGGGGAAGGGCAGCCACCTGGCCAGTATCGCGGCATTGTCAACGGCCGCTTCGAAACTGCCGTCGACCCCCGGGTTGAGCAGGAGGGCGGCCACGGTCCAGCCCCGGAGCATGAGCGCCTCCGACGTGAGGAGGGCATGGTTCAGGGTCCCCAGGCCGCCGGGCGCCACCAGCACGCAGGGGATCCGGAAGTCCGTGGCCCAGGACAGCCAGTGGCGGCCCGGCGCCAGGGGCACCATGACCCCGCCGGCCGGCTCCAGCAGGAGCCGGGCCCCGGGCGCGGGGGGGCGGGTGGTCCAGGCGGCCAGGGCCTCGAGGTCCACGGGGCGGCCTTCCTTCTCGCCCGCGGCCAGGGGGGACAGGGGGGCCCGGAACAGGAGGCCCGTCTCGACCGTGATGCCGGGGCCGGCGACGGCGGGCGCGTCGGCCTCGGCGTCCTCCGCCGTCTCGACCCCGGTCTGGATGGGCTTGCGGTAGGTCACGGGCCCCAGGGCCGACCAGGCCCGGGCGATGCGGGCGGCGACGTGGGTCTTGCCGACCCCGGTGCCGGTGCCCAGGACCCACAGGGGGGAGGGGAGTGCCAGGGGATCGAAGGTCATGGCATGGCTTCCAGGGCCCGCAGCAGCGCGGTGAGGTCGGCGTTGGAGAGGTGGGCGCCGGTGGTGATGCGCAGGCGGGATGTGCCCTCGGGCACCGTGGGGGGCCGCACGGCCCGCACGTCGAAGCCGGCCTCCTGGAGGGCCGAGGCCCGGGCCAGGGCTTCCGCCTCG
>Ga0316217_10006790_pt1 | contig 11166 bp, 5 predicted proteins | sample 1anoAmetaG_FD_203633 | JGI IMG/M metagenome (GOLD analysis project Ga0316217, IMG submission 203633) | Freshwater microbial communities from Trout Bog Lake, Wisconsin, USA - 1anoA | ecosystem: Environmental > Aquatic > Freshwater > Lake > Hypolimnion/Profundal zone | place: USA: Wisconsin... | reverse complement strand
AGCGCATCTAGGCGAGCGCAAAGAATTCCAGAGATTCTAACGGTTCTTTTCTCTGCGTTCTCTGCGTTCTTTGCGGTTAAATGATCATGAAACCCCAAGTCAACGCCATCGCCGGACGTTTGAGCCTGCGCCCGCCCCCGGCGGGGCAGCAAGACCATTTTTAACCGCAAAGAACACAGAGAACACAAAGCAAACCATGAAGGACATCAAATCCCTCTGCGACCAAGTCCGGCAAACGGCCTATGACATCCATGTTTACCACGCGCACGGCCACTTGGAAAAGGTCTATGAAAATGCCCTTGTGCATCGCCTGCGAAAAGCCGGACTAAACGTGAAGCAGCAACATCCGATCAACGTGTATGACGAAGACGGAACGCTCATCGGAGAATACCTGGCGGATTTGCTGGTGGAGGAGGCATTGATCGTTGAGTTGAAAACGGCCAAGGCGCTTGCGCACGAACACGAGGCGCAGATTCTTGGCTATTTGAAGTCGGCCCGCCTGGAGCATGGTTTGCTCATCAACTTCGGCTCTTACAAATTTGAAATCCGCAAGTTTGCTTGGAACGAAAGCGCATCTAGGCGAGCGCAAAGAATTCCAGAGATTCTAACGGTTCTTTTCTCTGCGTTCTCTGCGTTCTTTGCGGTTAAATGATCATGAAACCCCAAGTCAACGCCATCGCCGGACGTTTGAGCCTCCGCCCGCCGCAGCGCCGCTCGCTCGAAATCCTCGACCGCATCACGGAAATTGTCCCGCCCAGCAAAAGCGCGGATTTGGCGGCGGCGCTGGCCGTCATCCACGGCGAATTCCCGACGGTCACGGATTTTGAGCGGGAGTTTCCGTCGCTCTGCTTCGCGCTGGCCACCGGCGTCGGCAAAACCCGGCTCATGGGCGCGTTTATCACCTATCTCTATCAGGCCTTTGGCGTGAACAACTTCTTCGTGCTGGCCCCGAACCTTACGATTTACAACAAGCTCATCACCGATTTCACGCCCAACACGCCCAAATACGTTTTCAAAGGCATCGCGGAATTCGCCACCGAAGCGCCGGAAATCATCACCGGCGACAATTACGAGGCCAAGGCCGGCACGCTGTTTGATCAGGTGTTGCGCTGCAAGGTCAACATCTTCAACATCTCCAAAATCAATTCCGAAGTGCGCGGCGGCAAGTCCCCCCGCATCAAACGCCTTTCGGAATACATCGGCGAAAGCTATTTTGAATATCTCGCGGGTCTGCCCGACCTCGTCCTCATCATGGACGAATCGCACCGCTACCGGGCCTCGGCCGGCGTGCGGGCCATCAATGAATTGAAGCCCGTCATCGGCCTGGAACTCACCGCGACGCCCATGGTGGAATCCGCCAAAGGCCCGCTGTTCTTCAAGAACGTCATCCTGGATTATCCCCTGGGCAAGGCCATGGCCGATGGCTTCGTCAAGGAACCGGCGGTGGTCACGCGCAAGGATTTCAATGCCAATGGCATGGCGCCGGAAGCCGTCGAGCAGATGAAGCTGGAGGACGGCATCCGGTTGCACGAAAGCGTGAAGGTGGAGTTGGAAACCTACGCGCGGGAAACCGGCAATGTCATCGTGAAGCCGTTTGTGCTGGTCATCGCCCGCGACATCACGCACGCCAAGCAGTTGCTGGACACGATTCAATCCGAGGCGTTTTTTGCCGGCCGCTACAAGACCAAAGTCATCCAGGTGGACTCCAGCAAGACCGGGGCGGAGGAGGATGAAATGATCGAACGGCTGCTGAAAGTCGAGCGCGCCGACGAGCCGACCGAAATCGTCATCCATGTCAACATGCTCAAGGAGGGCTGGGACGTGACGAATCTGTACACCATCATCCCGCTGCGCGCGGCCAACGCGCGCATCCTCATTGAACAATCCATCGGGCGCGGCTTGCGGCTGCCCTACGGCAAACGCACCGGCGTCAACGCCGTGGATCGCTTGAACATCATCGCCCACGACAAATTCCAGGAAATCGTGGACGAGGCCAAGAAGCCGGATTCCGCGATCCGGTTGCAGCAGATTTTCCTGGAGCCGGAACAAATCGCGGAAAAAACCGTCACCGTGGTTTCCCAGTCGCAATTGGCGAGCAAGCTCGGTTTCCAACCCGGGCAAGCCACCACCAGCACCCTCGTTCCCCAAGCCGCGGAGACGCCGGTATTCGCCACCGCTGAGGAACAGAAAGTCGCGCAAATCACGTACGGCGTGATTCGCCGACTGGAAAATCAGCCGCTGACCTTGCCGAGTGTTTCTTATCTGTCCAAGCCCGAAGTGCAGGCGCTGGTCTTGCACGAGGTTCAGACCCAATATCGCCCGTCGCAACTGGAAATCGAAGGCGTGACCAAGCCCCCGGATCTCGCCGCCATTGTCGCCAAGACCTCTGCAGTCGTCATCCAGCAGACAATTGATATTCCGCGCATTCTGGTCGTGCCGACGGGCAAAGTGCAGTCGGGTTTCAATCCGTTCACGCTCAATCTCGCCCCGCTGAATTATCCGCCGGTGTCGGAAGAACTTTATGCCAAACATTTGCGCACCGACCAGGTGGACGTGATTGCCATGGGCCAGGGCGGCATTGAGGAATCCCGCCTGGAGGATTACGTCGTCAGCGGCCTTGTGGATTTCGACGATGTATCCTACGATGCCCACGCCGATTTGCTCTACGCTCTGGCCGGCCAGGTCGTGCGGCATTTTAGCGGCTACCTGCCGGACGAACATGAAGTGCAAAAAGTTTTGCGCTGTTTTCAGCGGGACATCGCCCGGTTCGTTCACGCCCAAATGCAGGAACATTATTGGGAACAGGCCACCGGCTACGAAGTAAAAATCAGCAAGGGGTTTTGCGATTTGAAACCGAGCGCCTACACCGCTTCCGCCGCCGAGCCGGTGCTGGATTACCGGCAGCCGCCCGCGGACAAAAGCAACATGGCGAAGTACCTATTTGGCGGGTTCAAGCGCTGCCTTTACCCCGTCCAGAAATTCCAGTCCGATGCGGAGCGGAAATTGGCGGTGATTCTGGAGCGTGAGGCGGCCAAGTGGTTCAAGCCCGCCAAGGGGCAGTTTCAAATCTTTTATCAGTCCGGCGCTGACCATCCCGAATATCAGCCGGACTTCGTGGCCGAAACCGCTTCCGTCATCCACCTGCTGGAACCCAAGGCCAAAAATGAGTTGGCCGCCCCGGAAGTCGTCGCCAAAAAGGAGGCTGCCGTGAAATGGTGCCAACACGCCAGCAACTACGCCGCCACGTATCAGGGGAAGCTTTGGAAATATCTACTCATCCCGCATGACGAGATCGCGGAAAACATCACCCTCGAATGGCTGGCCAGCCGCTTTGAGCAAAAGTGAAACGGAATCCTGCCAATCCAGCCACCCAAAAATCCACCAATCCGTCCCTGCGCGTTAGCGGCTAACACAAAATCGTAAAAAAAGTGTATTTTATGTTAGCCGCTAACACCCGCCTTTTCCCAACCTGTGCCATACTCCCTCTGTGACTGCGACCATGCAGCATGGGACGACGGAACGACGGACCACAGAACTTGTGGCCCGTGGCCCCGTTTGGGAATACGCGGCTGACCATTCGGGCTTGTCGTCCCGTTTTGGTTATTCCCAGTCCCGGTTCGGCTTGGCGCGGTTCGTGTCGGCGCCGGTCATCGGCTTTCGCGGTCAAAAATCCACGCAAATCCCACCAAACTCCGGCCGAATCCGAGTAAATCCCACCCTGAATAATATTCTGAAACGCATCACGCATCACGTATCACCCATTTCTGTTTTCTGCTTTCAAATTCCCTGCTTTTCCAAGGAAATCCAGCCTAATCGCACCTAATCCAGCCAAAATTTATCTCTGCGCCTCCGCATGTCGCACCTATGCGATCTCAGGTTTCCGGTCTCCGGTCTCCGGTTTCCGGCTCAATCCAGCCATCGAAATTTCCCACCGATGACCCCGTTGGGCTATTGTTAAAATCGTGCCAAAGAACGAGAATGCGGTTATGTTTTACGAATGGTGCAGTCCCGCGCGCAACCCGGAACTTTCCGTGGCGGCCCCGCCACCCCAAAGCACGGCCGGCGGGGCCGTGGCGGAGGCCAATTCCGAATTGCACGATCACCGGTTCAGCCTGCTCCCATGAAAGGCACCCTGCCGCTGCGCCGCCTGCCCCTTTGGCTCTGCTTCCTTTTGCTCGGACTGCCAGCCGTCACACCACTGGCGGCCCAAAGCACGTGGATCGGCGCTTCTGCAGGACAATGGGGAGTGGCTACCAACTGGTCGCCCAACGGCGTGCCCAATGCCGTGAATGCCGCGGCCAACTTCAACACCAACGTGACCGTGGAGGTGACCAATACCGGCGCCGGCGGAAATTTCCCCTACACTTTTGGCACCTTGGCCACAACCGGGGTGTCCGGCAATGTGGTCGTCGGCAACACTAGTTACTCCACCGAGGAACTCACGGCGCAGACCTCCGCCGGCATCCCGGTTATTTCCATCAACAGCGCCGCCACGCTTTGGTTTTATTTCGTGTTGAATGGCACGCAGGGTTTCAATAAGACCGGCGGAGGAACCTTGACGTTCCGCTACAATTCCGAAACCCAGCCTTACACGGGTGCCATCGTCATCTCGGGCGGTGTGCTGGGCCTCAATGTGGATGCGAATCTGGGCAATCCGAACAATGGGATTGTCTTCAGCAACAATGCGGAGTTGCAGTTCAACCCCACCACCCTGGCCCCGCTCACCCTGGCTTCGTCGCGCACGGTGACGCTGTCCTGCCCGGCGGCAAACCTAGATGTGTCGGGGACGAACTGGCTGGCGATTCCCGGGGTGATCAACGAAAGTCCGCCGGGCAGCGGACTGCAAAAGACCGATTCGGGCACACTCGTGTTGTCGGGCACCAACACCTACACCGGCGCCACGACCATCAGCGGTGGCACGCTGACCATTGGCGGAGCGGGGCAGCTCGGCGGCGGCGCTTACGCGGGGGCCATCGCCAACAGTGGCAGCTTCAATTACACCAGCAGTGCGACCCAGCTATTTTCGGGGGTGATTTCCGGGAGCGGGTCTTTGACCCAAGCCGGCACGGGGACGTTGACACTGAACAACGCCAACACTTACGCCGGCGGAACCATCATCGGCAGCGGCACGCTGACTTTGGGCGCCGCGGGTTCGATCAGCAGCAGCACCAACATCAGCCTCGCGGCCGGCGCGCTCTACGACGTGTCGGCCATCAACTCCTACTCCCTGGGCGGCAGCCCAACGCTGACGGCGAGCGGAAGCACCTTGTCCGCCACCATCAAAGGCGCGCCGGGCGGCACGGTCAATCTGGGAACCCGCCCCATCACGTTGAACTTCGACGGCACCAACCCGGCCTTGACCCTTTCCCAAGGCACGTTGCAACTGGGCGGCCAAACCTTCACGGTGAACACGCCGCAACCCCTCGCGAACGGCATTTATACCATTCTCACCCAAACCACCGGCAGCATTACTCACTCTGGCAGCTATGGGCTGGCCGGCACGGCGGGAACCGGCACGATCACAGTTAGTGGCGGGAGTGTGCAGATGACCATCACCGGGTCCTCCACCCCGGCGGATTTCACCCGTTTGCGGCTTTACTGGGAAACCAACTGGCTCATCGGCAATCCCAGCGCGGCCACCTTGAACAGTTGGGCGGTCACCGCGAGCAACTATTGGAACACGCTCAACACCAATGCTTCCCGCACCTCCCTTTGGAGCAACCTGCCACTGGGCAGCGATTCGGCCTACATGACCTCCACGTTCGGCCAATTGCAAGCCATGGCGCTGGCCTGGGCGGCCCCCGGTTGTCCGCTGCAAGGCAACCCGGCCCTGGCGTCGGCCATCACCAATGCCATGGATTGGATGTGCGCCCATGTTTATACCACCACCGCCTCCGAGTACTTTAACTGGTGGGACTGGCAGATCGGCTCCATGCAGGATCTCAACAATGTCGTGGTGTTGATGTATCCCGTGTTGACGCCGGCGCAAATCACCAGTTACAACAACTCGGTGGACCATTTCAACCCGCCCAACTACGGCTGGATGACCGGGGCCAATCTTACCGACCAGTGCAAAGGCATGATCATCCGCGCCATCAACGGCCAGAACAGCGGCCTGATGTACTACGCGCAGACCAACTTGAGCCCGGTGTTTCCCTATGTGACCAACAGTGACGGATTTTACCGCGACGGCTCCTTTGTCTTTCACACCGTCCAACCTTACACGGAAGGTTATGGTGCGACCCTCTTGGGCGATGTCGGCCAACTGGTCATCCTGTTGAACGGCTCGACGTGGCAAATCACGGATCCGAACCTGACCAATGTGTTCAATTGGGTATTCCAATCCTTCGAGCCGGTCTGCTATTATGGCGAGTCCATGGCGATGGTGGGCGGCCGCGGCATAGATCGCGGCCCCGCCGGGTCAGGCACCCCATGGAACGTTGTGGCCGTTGAGCAATTCGCCCCGCCCGCAACCGCCGCCGCAATTGCGAGCTGGGTAGGCTCCCTGTGCTTGCCGCCCAGTCAATATCAGTTTGCCAGCATGGACTGCGCGGTGGCCTGGCGGTCGAATTTTTGCGTGGCTTTGCGAATGTCCTCCAGCCGCATCGCCAATTACGAATCTTTCAGCGGGGAGAATCTGCATGGCTGGTTCACCGGCGACGGGATGATGTATCTATACCTGGGCAATCCGGACACGCAATACACCAGCGATTACTGGCCGACGATTGATGCCTATCACATGCCCGGCACCACCGAGGCGGAATTCACGCGCACCAATGCCGCCAACAGCGGCTACGGCGCCGGCTCGACCACGGGACAAACCTGGGTGGGCGGCGCGCAGGTGGCCAACAGTTATGGCGCCTCGGGAATGTCGGTGGCCGCTTACGGCACGACGCTGACCGCCAAGAAATCCTGGTTCATGCTGGATAACGAGATCGTCTGTCTGGGCGCGGCCATCACCTGCGGCGGCGGGTTTGAAGTGGACACGACGGTCGAGAACCGGCGGCTGGGGCTGTCACCAACCAATAATTTCACCGTGAATGGCGCGGTCAATCCGCCGGTAATGGGCTGGAGTTCCAACCTGACCAGCGCCTCATGGTGCGCGCTGGACGGCGTGGCCGGATATTATTTCCCCGGCGGCGCGACCAACCTGCGGGCGGCGTTTGTGGCCAATAACGGCGCGTGGTCGGACCTCAACAATGGCTATGCCATCGCGTCGCCAACCAATGTGTACACGGATGACTACCTGACGCTGTGGTTCAATCACGGCATCAATCCGACGAACTCCACTTATGCCTATGTCGAGCTGCCCAACTTCACCGCCAGCGGCATGGCCGCTTATGCGGCCAACCCCGACCTCGTGGTGCTGACCAACACCGCCACCGTGCAAGCCGCCGCCAAACCGGCGCTGGGCGTAGTGGCGGCAAATTTCTGGGCGGACGGCACGAACACCGCCGGTTTGATCACGGTCAACAAAAAGGCTTCCGTCGTCACTTCAGGAAATATGTTCCAAATTGCTGTGGGCGTTGCCGATCCCACCCAGACCAACCGCAGCACGATCAGCGTGACGCTGAACCGGTCGGCGGCGGCCACCATTTCCGCCGATCCGGGCGTGACGGTGGTCCAACTTTCGCCGCAGATCGTGCTTTCAGTGAACGTCAACGGTTCTTTGGGCAAAACGTATCAGGCAGTCTTCAGCTCGCCATCCAACAGCGTGACGTGGGATGCAAACCCCGGCGCCGCGGGCACGCATCCGCAGGATGGCAGCGGAACCTGGAACAGCAGCAACACCAACTGGTGGAACGGCGGCGCGGACGTGGCCTGGAATGATGCGAACCCGCTCACCGCCAACTTTGGAACGGGCGGCACGGCGGGGACGGTGACCGTGGCGGGCGCGCACACCAACACCTGGCTGTTATTTAGTCCGGCGGGCAGCGGGACTTACAGTCTGTCTGGCACCGGGTCGTTGACCCTCAGCAACGGGATCATGGCCAACACCCCGGCAAATGTGAACGTGCCGTTGATTTTGCCCGTTAGCCAGACTTGGACGGTGGCCAGCAACCAGACGGTTTCCCTGGGCGGGGCGGTGACGCTAGGCTCCGGTGCCAGCCTGTGGCTGACTGGCGGCGGGACGGTGGCTTTGAACGGCGGCAACAATGAGCTGCCGCCGAATGCCACGGTTGCTTTCGCCGGCAACGCCATGCTCAGCCTCGGCGGCAACCGGCAGAGTCTGACCAATCTGGTGGCAGGGAATGGAACCACCGGCGCCGTCAGGAATGGCAATCTGACCGTGACCGCCGCTGGCGGATACAATCCGTTTGGCACGCTGACAACTTCTTCCATGCTGGATCTGTCCGGCTTGTCTGCCTTCACTTATTCCAATGCCAGCCAGTCTTTCACCGTTCAAGGCACCGCTGCGACTGGCGGCAGCTTTACTCTGAATCTGGCCGGCGCGGGCGGATCGAACAGCATCACCGCCGCGAACGTCTATGTGGGCAACGGCGGCGGCACCTCCCTTCCGACCGGAAACCTGTATTTGGGCCAGACCAATGTTTTCAACACCGGCAATTTCCAATTGGGAGCCTACCGCGGCTCCGGCAACGTCTATTTTGAAAGCGGCCTGGCAAATTCCAATGTGACGTTTCGCGGCGTGGCCGGCGGAACCAACCGGCTGGGCACCATGAGTATTGGTTGGAATCAATCGGGTGCCGTGCAGAATCAGACCATGAACTTGGGCGCGGCCAATGTGGATGCACTGATTGGAACGCTCAACCTGCTTTACACCTATCAACCGGAAGAAGCGTCCACCGCAACGCTGAGTTTTGGAAATGGCACTTTCGACATCACGACACTCAACCTCTTTTATCTGGCATCCGGCAACAGCGGCGCTTCAACTGCCACCGCCAATTTCAACCAAACCGGGGGCCTGGCCAAAATCCAGACGCTGAACATGGGCTACAACTCCATTCCCACGACCGGCACGGCCCAGTTTAACCCGAATTACACGCTGGCCAGCGGAGCCACGCTCGCGGCCCAGACCATCACGGCGGCCGCTGGAACCCCATACTACGCCGCCTCGGTTCGCAACTTGAACCTGAACGGCGGCACAGTAAGCAATTACGATGCAAACACGGATCTCACCTTCAGCGGCGCGGACGGCACCAGCGGCGGGGTGCTGAACCTCGTCCTGGGTGCCGGCACGACCAGCACGCTCAACGCCGGAAACGGCCGGACCATCACGGTGCAGAGTACCGCGCCGATCAGCGGCAGTGGCAATTTGACCAAGGCTGGCGCCGGCTGGCTGGTGCTTGCGGGCACGAACAGTTACACCGGCGGCACGCTGGTCAGCGCCGGCACCATGCTCGTTAACGGCGTGCTGCAAGCCAGCCCGGCAACGGTGGGGTACGGGGCAACGCTCGGCGGCGCCGGCAGCATCAGCGGGACCGTGACCGTGCAATCCGGCGGTGTCCTTTTGGCCGGCAATACCAACCAGACCGGCACGTTGACCATCGGTACATTGACGCTCGGGGACAGCGCGGGAGCAATGACCACCAACCGGTTCAGCGTCGCCGCCGGTGGCCGGATGGCGGTGGGTAATTTGAGCATATCCGGCAAGAGTCTCATCAGCCTCGCGGAAAGCAGCTTGCCGCTGGGAACCAACACGCTGATGAGTTACAGCGGGGCCATTGGCGGGGCGGGGTTCGGCGGCTTGGCCCTGGCCTCGTCCCCGGCGGTGCCCACGGGGGCGGGCGCATACTTGCGCAACACAGGCAGCGCCATCCAACTGGTGGTGGCGCCGCTGATTGTGCCGACGCTCAATAAAGCGGTATCCCAGAACAGCGGCGTTATAGGCTTGAGCTTCAGCGGCAGCAGCGGCCAGAGCTACGAAGTGCTGGCCAGCACCAATTTATCCCTGCCGCTGACCAACTGGCAGTCCCTCACCAACGGCTATTTTGGCACAGGCGTGGTTGATTTTACGGACAGCGCTGCCACCAACCTGTTAAAGTTCTACCGCATCAAATCACCCTGATCTTTCTTCAGAGGTTGTCGTGGCCGCTACGAACGTCGGTGCCGATGTTCGGCTGGTCGGTGTTAAACTGGTCGCCGTTGCCGTAGGAAAACCAGCCAGGATCGAAATAATTTCCCGACTGGTTTTGGCGAAAAATCACCTGCCATTTTTGGGTATGACCGTCGGCCGCGGTGGCGATCAACGAAGGTTGCTGGCCAAAGGGTTGGTGCAAGCGGCGATAGTGATTGTCACTTGTCTCATGATACACGAATTGCGCTGTCGGCTGCCTGAACAGCGTATCCTTCAGACCTGATTCCTGACAGGATTGCTGCCAGATCAAATAACGGTACTTGGAGGAGGTCACCGATGTGTCCGCCGGCACACCCGCCGGCGCGGAATTGGTCACCTCGCCAGGACACCACAAAACTTGCGGATTGGCGAGCGCCAGCAGTTTGGCCACGCCACCATATAGATACGTCAGGCTGTTTGCTGTCGCTGCACCAGGAATGTCATTCTGCGCCACACCAAAACCCAAGGCCGACGGCACGCGCCCGCTGTTGTCGCCAATGTAAAGTCCAAACGCAAGCCCAATCTGCCGGAAATTGCTGGTGCAACGAATGGCCTGCGCCCGGTGCTTGGCCGTGGCAAGCGCCGGCAGCAACAACGCCGCCAGTAACGCAATAATGGCAATGACCACCAGAAGTTCCACCAACGTAAACGCCGGACAATTTTGAGAAGTTTTGCGACGAGTCATACGGGAAAGACTATCACTTCTATTTAGGGAGGGCAATACCCCAAAAGTGGTCTATTTTACTGCTTCCTTGACGTTTATCATGGGTACTTGAGTTGAGTAACTGGCTAAGAACCTGGAACAGGACAACCCAGCAACGCCCTGGAGCCATGATTCAAACAGTAACCCAATGGCGTTACTTGCCCGGTCGGAGACCGCCGCTCCGGGTGGATTTGCCCCGCCAGGCGCGATGGAGATTGCCGAACTGAAACTCCACCGAGGGGAACAAGAGTTTCTTGGACAAGATCGCCAGCGGAATCGCCAGCACCGTCGAGGCCACCACATCGGACAGATGATGGCATTGCAGGGCGAGGCGCGACCACATCACCGCCAGCGCATAGACCGCCGCCAGCGCGCCCCAGCCGCG
>Ga0316217_10006788_pt1 | contig 11172 bp, 9 predicted proteins | sample 1anoAmetaG_FD_203633 | JGI IMG/M metagenome (GOLD analysis project Ga0316217, IMG submission 203633) | Freshwater microbial communities from Trout Bog Lake, Wisconsin, USA - 1anoA | ecosystem: Environmental > Aquatic > Freshwater > Lake > Hypolimnion/Profundal zone | place: USA: Wisconsin... | reverse complement strand
CGTCTAACTATATCAACCTTGAGGCTACCGGCGAGATACAGGTTATTGAACTGATGGATGTGGAAGGAAGACTGTTGATGACTAAAAATGTTGGAGCGATGTATATTTCGTTACCGGTTGCAAGCCTGGCAAAAGGAGTATACCTGCTCAATATAAAAGGTGAAGGAAATTGGGTGGTGAGAAAGATAGTGATAGAGTAAGACTCAGGTGGTCTTTGTGTTTTGGGACTTAATTAGTTCAAAAGCGCGTTGTATCTCTCTGAATTTGAGGTTGGACTCTTCTTCAGATATGTGGGCCTCGCGTTTATCGGGATGATGTTTCAAAACCATTTTCCGGTAAGCAATTTTCACTTGTTCAAATGTGGCGTCTTCATCAATGCCAAGCAGTTTATATGGATTATTTTGGCGTGTAAACGCCTGCTTTAGTTCTTTGAAATCTTGTATAGAAATACCCAGGTAAGTAGCAATGCGGCTAATGCAACGAATCTCTTTGGCATTCACAAAATCGTCGGCATCGGCAACGCCGAAAAGAAACTGCACAATACTTAAACGCGAGTCGTGGGTAGTGAGCATTTTTAGTTCCTTGCACGAAATTTTGAGCAGAGGTTCGGTTCCCATTTCGAGCAAGTCGTTCACGCGGTCAATAATTTGCTTTGCGCCTTTAGCGCCAAATTGCCGGGTGAAGAACTGGGAAATAAATTTTTCAGTATCGTTATTAAAGTTGCGGTTGCATTTTATTACCTCGGCCACCAGCACCAGAATGGCGTTTTGAATTTCGATTTCGTGGGCTGCCTGTTGCGGGTCACGCTTCGGCTGTTTAATAATATCCTCTTCCGAAATCAATTTAGAAATGGAATCGAACAAACTATTAAATGAAAATTTGGCCATTTTAATTAGAATTTAGAAACAAGAACCTAGAAACAAGACTTCATGAACTATCCTGGTTCTAGCTTCTAACATCTAATGTCTGTTTCACTTTTTGCTCATGCCGATAATCTCGTTCCACTCGCTATCAAGCACCGGTTGAACGCTTAGCCTTGAAATGCGCACCAAGGCCATATTGGCGAGTTTTTTGTTAGCCTTCACTTCCTTTAAAGTAACGGGCCGTTTCATATCCTCCAGGTATTCAAAATCTACCCAAACCCAGCTTTCGGTAGTGGTGGGGTCCTGGTAATGCTCTTTGGAAACTTTTACAACGCCGACAATAGAAGGTTCACCGTTCATGCTTTCGTAGAAAAAAGCCAGGTCGCCCTTTTTCATGGCTTTGAGATGGTTGCGGGCGGCGTAGTTATGCACTCCGTCCCAGTGGGTTTTCTTCTCTTTTTTCATACGTTCAAAAGAGTAGGTTTCGGGGTCAGATTTGACAAGCCAGTATGCCATAGCAGATGATTATTGATTGCAAAAACAAAATTGCCTTCAGCAAGTTTAGCGAAAAACCAGGCCAAAGCAAACTTCAATCTTCTACTGATACTTTTAATTTATTTTTGGGAACGATATGAACAGCATAAGCAGAACAGATTCTTCGAACACAGACTTTCGAGCTCTTGTAAAAATGCTGGATGAAGATTTGCGTGTCCGTGACGGAGACGAGCACGCTTTTTATGAGTCATTCAACAAAATTGACTATTTGAACAATGTAGTTGTTTTTTACCTGGATGGGGTACCTGTTGGCTGCGGCGCTTTTAAGCCTTTTGATAGCGATGCCGTTGAAATTAAACGCATGTTTGTTTTGCCCGGATTCAGAAATAGGAAAATTGCAAGGCAGGTATTGAACGAACTGGAAAAATGGGCTAAGGAACTGAATTTTAAAGCTTGTGTTTTGGAAACGGGGAAAAAGCAACCCGAGGCGATTGGCCTGTATCAAAAAGCTGGCTACCTGCTCATACCAAATTATGGTCAGTATGCCGGGGTAGAAAACAGCGTTTGCATGCGTAAAACTATTTGAAAGATTAACTGTTGAAGGTAATTAGATAAGTGTTATGAATATTAACGTGCCTGAGGTAAAAATGCCGCGTGTTGTGATTGTTGGCTGCGGTTTTGGCGGTATGCAGCTGGCACAGAGTTTACACAAAGCCGATGTACAGGTGGTGATGATAGATAAACACAATTATCATACCTTTCAGCCTTTGCTTTACCAGGTAGCCACGGCTGGTTTGGAAGCAGACTCCATCGCTTACCCCATTCGCAAAATATTTAAAGGGCAGAAAAACTTTCATTTCCGAATGGGCGAGGTTACCCAAATTGTTCCTGAACAGAATAAAATTATAACCAGTATTGGCGAACTGAAGTATGACCATTTGCTTATTGCCACAGGATCGACCAGTAACTTTTTCGGCAATGCCGATTTCGAGACGCAGAGTATGCCCATGAAAAGCGTTACCGAAGCGTTGAACCTGCGTAGCCTGATACTACAAAACTTTGAGCGCGCGCTTTTGACTACAGATGTTCACGAACAAGAGGCTTTGATGACCTTTGTGGTAGTAGGAGGGGGGCCAACCGGTGTAGAATTAGCCGGCGCTATCTGCGAATTGAAAAAGCATGTTTTGCCGAATGATTACCCCGAACTGGATTTCAGAAAAATGCGGGTTATATTGGTTGAAAACGGAAACGACCTTTTGGCCAGCATGTGCGCTGATAACAGGTTGAAGGCAAAAAAATACCTGGAAGATTTAGGCTGCGAAGTTTGGCTCAATACCGGAGTTTCGAAATACGATGGCGCCATGGCTGAAACAAAAAACGGAAAGCAGTTACGCACCCTCAACCTTGTTTGGACTGCCGGCGTTAAAGGCGTAATTATAGACGGTTTGAAAGAAGCTTGTGTTAACCAACGGAAGCGAATTATTGTTGATGAATACTGCAAAGTGGTTGGCTACGAAAATATTTACGCCATTGGTGATGTAGCTTGCATGAATTGTGAGAAATACCCGAACGGGCACCCTCAGGTAGCACCCGTAGCCATTCAGCAGGCGCAGGTTATGGCTAAAAATTTCGAACGGGCTCATAAACAACTGCCACCGGTTAAGTTTGATTATTTTGATAAAGGTAGTATGGCAACAGTTGGTCGTAACAAGGCCGTTGTTGAGGTCCGTAAGGTAAGGTTCGGAGGAGTTCTGGGCTGGTTTGCCTGGATGGCTTTGCACCTAATGTTGTTAGTAGGTTATCGCAATAAAATCGTGGTTTTTATTAACTGGGTTTGGAACTATATTAATTATGACCGAAACATCAGGCTTATCATCAGGCCATTCAGTCGCAGCACAATTAATTAATAGTCGTGCTCAGCTGAATCATAAATAAATCGTACACCGCGCACCAGTATACTTGCAATAGCGTAGAAAATAACGATGGGCAGCAACATCATGCGGTAAATATCCAGCGACCAGATGCTAATTCCCGATAGATAGCGTGCCGAAAGCATTAATACCATCAACAAGCCCATAAAAATATAGTATGATGGAATAGTATATCTGAAAAAACTTGGATAAGCTATCGATACCACCGTGTTGATCAAACAGTAAAAAATAATGGCTATCAACCCTGCAAAATATTCGGCGCCGCCTGTTAACATCAGCAACTTGCAAACAAGCATTCCGGCCCAGCCAATTGCCAGCGCCACGCCTAACTGGGTAAGCGGTGTTGCTCTTTGTTTTACCACTGTAAAGGTCATTTCAACCATACGGTAAAATTAAGGCAAAACTTTTAAAGCCTCCATAAAAATTGCTGACCTAGCCATTGAAACTACAATGGTAATATGGAACAACAAACCCCTGCATTGCTGCAAGGGTTTAGGGTGCCCGAAGAGAGATTCGAACTCTCACACCCTTTCGGGCGCTACCACCTCAAAGTAGTGCGTCTACCAGTTTCGCCATCCGGGCATTGAGGGACCCAAATATACCGAAAGAAAGCATTTTACGAAATGCTCAGTCCCCTTTATACAAAATTTCAAAGAACACTCCTGTTTTTACCTCATCCTGATATCTCCGTGCCCCGAATAATAACACGAGTCGTATGAATTATAAAAACCATAAAACATGCGATAATTGGTTCCCGAACGAAATGCAGTCATCGAGCGAAAATCAAAACCTATAGTCATTGGGCCACCGTTAAGGGCATAAGCATTGTAATAAAGTATGTCGTAAGCAGTGTTTACTACCACTAACTTCAACTTACACTGCCTGCTCGGATTTACATTCCATATAAAAAAACCGTTAGACGAATCCGGGCAAGGCGGCGACATGCTTATCGTTCCGGTAGCAGAGTCGGTAATGTTGACGTTGTCGGCAAATACCAGTTGAAGAGTATCCGTCTGCCGGTTCAATACGTTGTTGTTCCATTGTGTGGTATCTGCGGCGCCTATTATCTCGCATTCGTCATTAGTCATGGTGTACGACGAAAAATCAACTATCTGCGTGGTTGTTTTTTTGCACGAATTTACCAGCGTAAACAGCGCCGTAATACCGAAAACAATAAATCCTACCTTTTTCATTACAGTGACATATAAGCGCTATCCTTCTGAACAGTTTTTCGCTTCACAAACCCGGCAGTATTAACCGAAAGCGTAAAATAATTAAGCGTAGCACCCTGGGCCATAGGTTGAAATGCATAACTAAAATCGAACTGGCGGATATGTATTCCAAGACCAAACGAAAGTCCCGGAACACCTAGTTTGGTCGTTAGCGCCAACTCCTGTTGCCTTTCGTGGTTGTATGCAATTTCTAACCGCACCACCTTTTTGATATTCACTTCAATGCCGATAATCACGTGACTCATTAAATTATCTACGATATAAGTTTTCGGCTTTTGCGACGAGTCGACAAACAGCTGCGTTTCTGCATTATCCGCCGGGTTATTATACCTGATATTCCAACGGTATAAATCGTGGAAAGTGAAATGAAATTTAAACGGCACATGCTTAAACCCAAACGCCAGGCCGGCCTGCAAATCAAAGGGTATTGGTTCAAACACCCCTTTGTTATAAGGCTTAATAGGCGACCCCAGGTTTTTTGCCACTATCGACGCTGTTACATTGTGCGCCGTATCATTTACCGTTGCAGCAAGGTCGGCGGCCATACCTTCCGAATTCCAGGTAGCCAGTTGGGAGTAAATGAATTTAAGGTTAGCACCCGCTGAAAACAATTTTCCAAACTGGTAACCATACCCGGCATACGCATTCATTTCACCGGCGGTAAACTTGCCGGTTATGTTGGCTGCCTCATCCGTTTGGTCAAAACTGCCATACGCTATGTACTGAACCCCAAATCCAAAAGTGCCTGGAATTTTAAAGTTTTGGACATAAGACACATTTCCAAAATTGACATCGCCCGGGTAGACGGCGCTGCTAAACTGCACGTGCCTGTCCATTTGCGGGTTCAGGGCTGCCGGGTTATCTAACTGCACGCCGGGGTCCTGGTCAACGATGGTAATATTGGTGCCGCCCAAAGCCGTAACCCGAGCCGATGGCGACAAGGCCAGGAAATCGTAGGTAGTAGTACCACCTATCTGGGCATTGCATAAACCGCAAACCATTAAAGCACTCAGAATAAAGAATATCCTACCCAATCGTTTTCAATTTTGATGCTAATTAACGGAATGCTTTGCATATTATTTCATAAGCTTTAAACAATTCCCCAAAACCATTTTACCACAAAGGCACAAAGGTTAATTTCAAAGAACGTTAAGAAATACATTTTTTGAATAATGAAGCAAAGCCACTTAAACATTGACTGGCATCGCCTCATTATTCAAAATTCATTATCCTCTTTTTCGCGTTACACCAACTCTTTCTTCTCTTCCTTTACCATAAACTGGGCAAAGTCAATGCTGTTTTTAACCCGGTTTTTCATCAGGGCCAGTTCAATCACTTCCTCCATGGTTTTAACATAGTGGAATTTCATATTTTTAATATAATCCTGATTTATCTGCTCTACATCTTTGCTGTTACGATCGCACATAATAATTTCTTTTATGCCCGCGCGCTTGGCTGCCAGTATCTTTTCTTTAATTCCGCCCACAGGCATTACTTTTCCGCGCAGGGTTATTTCACCTGTCATGGCCAAATAGGGTCTTACCCTTCTTTGACTGAATAATGATGCCAGCGAGGTCAAAATCGTTATCCCGGCACTTGGCCCGTCTTTAGGCACGGCTCCTTCCGGAAAGTGCAGGTGTACATTTACCTTGCTGAAGATATCGGGGTTAATAAAAAACTTTTCAGCATTAGCCTTTAAAAAAGTTACTGCAGTACTGGCCGATTCTTTCATTACATCGCCCAAATTACCGGTTAAAGTTAGGGCGCCGGTCCCTTTGCTCAGCGTCGATTCAATAAACAATATATCTCCTCCAACCGGTGTCCATGCAAGGCCTACAGCTACACCAGGTATGTTTTCTTCGGTATAAATGCTCTTATCAAATTTTTCAGGGCCCAGTATTTTGGTTAATTCTTCATCTTTTATATTGTTGTTATACGTTTCGCCCATGGCTACCTTTTTGGCAACATTGCGCATTACCGATGCCAGTTGCCGGTCCAACTCGCGCACACCGCTTTCTTTGGTGTACTCTTCAATCAGTCGCTCCATCACTTTATCGCCAAGGGCCACTTGTTTGGGTTTTAATCCGTGGTTGGCAATTTGTTTTGGCAACAAATGCTTTTTCGCAATCTCCATTTTTTCTTCAACCGAATATCCCTCAATCGGTATAATTTCCATCCGGTCGCGCAACGCTGGTTGAAGGGTTTGCAGACTATTAGCCGTAGCCACAAAAAGAACCCGGCTTAAATCGTATTCCAGTTCCAGGTAGTTATCGTAGAAGTTGCTGTTTTGCTCAGGGTCTAACACTTCCAGCAAAGCGCTGCTGGGGTCGCCTTTATAATCGCTGCCTACTTTGTCAATCTCGTCTAAAATAAATACCGGGTTTGAGCTGCCTGCTTTTTTAAGCGACTGGATAATACGACCGGGCATAGCGCCAATGTAAGTTTTACGATGGCCGCGTATCTCGGCCTCATCATGCAAACCGCCCAACGATATACGCACGTATTTTCTGCCCAACGCCCTGGCTATTGAATTTCCTAACGAAGTTTTACCCACTCCCGGAGGGCCCACCAGGCATAGTATCGGGCTTTTCATATCACCTTTCAGTTTCAGCACTGCCAGGTATTCAAGTATGCGCTCTTTAATTTTATCAATGCCGTAGTGGTCTTTGTCTAACACCTTTTTGGCATGTTTAATGTTGAAATTATCTTGTGTATAAACGCCCCACGGTAAATCAAGTATCAAATCCACATAGTTCAGCACCACCGAGTATTCGGCTGCCGCGGGGTTCATGCGCTGCAGTTTATCCAGCTCTTTGTCCACCTGCTCCTTGGCTTTTTTCGGCAGGTTCATTTTGGCAGCTTTTTCGCGCAGGCGTTGCACATCCTTATCGCTGCTGTTCATGCCTAGTTCTTCCTGTATCGTTTTTAGCTGTTGCGATAAAAAGTAATCGCGCTGTTGCTTGTCAATTTCCTGGCGCACTTTACCCTGTATCTGGTTTTTCATTTCCAGCATCTGCAACTCCTTGTTCAGATATTCGAGCACAATTTTTATGCGCTCTTTCATATCCGCTATCTCAAGCAGCTTTTGCTTTTCTTCAATACTTATACTCAGGTTCGACGAAATAAAGTGGGTAAGGGTAACGGGGCTTACAATGTTTTTTAAAACAATAGCCGCCTCGCTGGGCATTTGGGGGTTAAGCTTAATAATATTACCCGCCAACTCCTTAATGCTCATCATGGATGCATCAAACTCTTTATCGTTTAGCGGAATAATATCGTTCAACACTTCAATCCGCGCTTTAATAAAAGGCTCGCTCTGTATCAACTCCCTGGTGTGAAACCGGGTGCGTCCCTGTATAATGGCGGTTGTTGAGCCATCGGGCATTTTTATCATCCTCAAAATCTGGGCAATGGTACCTATGGTAAAAATGTCCTTAATCTCAGGCTCCTCTATGTTGCCGTCAATTTGACCGACTACCCCTATCAGTTTATTGGTTTTATATGCCTCTTTGACCGCCTGTATACTTTTATCTCTGCCTACTGTTATAGGCAAAACAACGCCCGGAAACAGCACCGTGTTTCGCAAGGGCAATAAAGGCAATACATCGGGTATGGCCAGTTTTTTCCCGTCCTGGCCGTCTTCTTCGGGTAAAATGGGTAGAAATTCTACCTCGTCATCGTTTAAGGTTTCGTTCATAAATTCCATCATATTCATCGTCATGCGTTTGCTTTTAAAATTATTGGTATGCTATCAGGTCAATTGCTGTGCCAACTGCAGATATGGCATAGTTAGTATTATTTTGAAAATGCCCTTTTGGCTGTTCTTGTGCTGAAATTTGGCTGCTTCTTGATAACATATTGTTTTAATGGTGGACCGGCAAAAGTTATTTTCAACATCATCTGCATGCTAAGTAATGCTAAGTAATGATAAGAAATGCTAAGGAATGCTAAGCCTTTTGGCCTTAACATGCTCCCGGTTTCAGGCCTGGTATAATTTTGTATACATCATTTACCCCGTTTGTACAACCATTTCCTGAAAGAAAACAGCGATTAAACAATACTATAGAACAGGCCACATGTCTATCTGATAGACCCTGCCAGTGGTTCTAAAGCATGGTACGATGGTTTTGGGCCCTAAAAATTGGCGTTTAAAACATCTTTTTACCATTTTAAATGACAAGGAATGCATAATAAAGCAGGTAAAAGCGGGTAAAAGCAGGTGTTTTTGGCCATATAAAATCCTTGTCAGTTCTAAATCTTGTTTTATTCCCCCCGCAGGGTGCTCACATGCCAAAGAACGCTCTTTACCGGCCTAAAGTATAAGCCAATTAAATGCTAAATGCCCTCCAAATTTACTCAAATAAATCAATTAATCAAAATTTTGTTTTAATATGGCATAATTTTACCGGCTTATTCGCTCTCGTGCTTAGGGGTGGGGTATTATCATCGGCAAATTCAGAAGTACAAAAGGCTGACAATGTGATATACTCAGACCAGGATGTCCGGCACCCCCATAAAACTGGTACTATGGTGCAACATTAAATAATGGTGGTACTCAACTGGTAATCGCTCTCCTTAACAAAGTAGAATGTTTTGCCTGCAACCGTGTACGGAACCAGTTTACCAACGTATACATTAATAAAAAGGTTACCGGTGCCAATAACCTGCTCAATCTGCACCGGCGAAAAAGATGCAGTGTTCAGGCTGTCGCCGGTAAAGGTAATATCGTTTTTGCCCGGTTGCTCACCTCCGTCCAACCAGTAATAGATATAATCGTAAGCGCCGGTAACATGGTAGCGAATAGTAATACCCGTGCCACTGCGTATAGTAGCCGGAATACTTAAACCGGTAATAACCGGAAAGGGAGTATTATCGGTATGCGTAAAAGCTGGTATGCTGTCGGTAGTATTACCGCTTACCGACCACGTTACGGCATTTGAAAGGATATTAGGCCCGTACTCACGCGGATTATAACCACCCCAGGGATATGACACCGAATCAACCAGCGTATCGCCGTTAATAATTACCTGGCCCGCAAATACAGGATTATAGATATTGCCGAACCAGGCTGTGGCATTTGCACCTGTTGCAGAATCAAGTACGCCGCCGCTATAGAAATAGTTAACCCCTATTTGAGTGTACAGCGCACCTGTAGCATTAGCAGGAATAACCAGTGGACTGCTTCCTACCTCGGTTACATTACTGTTAGCGAAAGGGTTTATTACATTTCCCTGCTCCTTTTTGCAGGCGGCAAATACAAGCAACAAAACAGGAATTAGCAGGGGGAGTTTTTTCATCGTATTCATATTTCGCCAGCAAACGCAATGCCCGCTGTGAAAGTATACCAATTTGTAAATAAGTTAAAATATTTAACTTATTTTGAAGATGGGGATTTGTAAAGTGCTCCCTACGCACCCGTTGTAAGGGCGAATAATTATTCGCCCTTACAAGCGCCGTCTGGATGACGCATTTTGATTTGGCAACTTTCCAAAAGTTGTCAAATCTGGATTATCTCGTAACCACCACCTTGCTCACCTGCTGAAAATGCTCGCCCCTGGCCACTGCCGAATAAACGCCGGGTGCCAGGTTTGCGGTATTTACCCGCAGTTCGGTTCTGTCGAGCGAAGGAACAACGGCGGCTATGGCGCCGCGCATATCATATAACAAAATCACTTCGCAGGCCGCCGGTATTTGCTGAATGTTCAGTATGTCTTTAGCGGGGTTGGGATAGAATTTAATGCCCTCGCCGGCGGCCAGGTTTTGAATGCCCGCAGTTGTGCAAACGTTAATGTTAGTCATGTTGGCCGTATCGCTCTCCTGGTATTCGGGGCGCACATCGGTATCTTTCAAAAGAACACAGAAGTTGTCCAGATTTACCCCTTCGGCATGGCGTACAAAAAGGCCGTAGGCGTTTAGCGAATCGCCCCATATATTAAACTCGGGCCGCACGGCAATTTGTTCGCTTATGGAGTCTGAAGGAAAACCAACTGCGCCGCCACCGGGCACGGTGCAAACAACATCATGAAAATTTATGTTCTGCACCGGGTAGCCGGGTATGCCGGTAATGGAGCAAGGTATGGTAGTGGTTTGGGTGGCACTAATATTGTTTAACCACACGTTACGCAAATACTGCACCGGTGCTACGTAGCTGTTATAACTGTTATCACGGTCGCAAAGCCGGATGAAAATGGAAGTTTGCGACAGGGCCGTAACATTGATACGCTCAAAATAAATAGAGTCCATGGAGCCGCCATCGGCAATAGCAATATACATGGCATTGAAGGGCACTTCCAGCGAACCCAACTGGGTATTTGAACTGGGCACTACATTAATATCCTGAAAATGGATGTTCACCAAAGGGCCCAGCGTTTCGTTGCCTACTTTAACGGCCCGCTCAAAAGTGGCCATCTGGCAATTACGCACCATTACATCGCGGCAAATGCTTCTGCCCTCAGTTTTAATGGGCAAACAGTCATCATTGGTATCAAACGTTGAATTTTCAACCAGTACATTGGTGCAGCACGAAATATCAATACCATCATTGCTACCGAAACACTGATTGTATACCGTGATATTAAAGATGTGCAGGTTTTGGCATGAGTCAATGCTACCAAACCACTGCGGTGCCTGCCTTAGTGTAATACTGTCGAT
>Ga0316217_10006787_pt1 | contig 11174 bp, 10 predicted proteins | sample 1anoAmetaG_FD_203633 | JGI IMG/M metagenome (GOLD analysis project Ga0316217, IMG submission 203633) | Freshwater microbial communities from Trout Bog Lake, Wisconsin, USA - 1anoA | ecosystem: Environmental > Aquatic > Freshwater > Lake > Hypolimnion/Profundal zone | place: USA: Wisconsin... | reverse complement strand
CGTAACCGATTTCGGCGAACAGGCGCATTGCGGTCTCGAGGATCCGGGCGCGGGTGCGACGCGATTTCGGGCTGTCGGCAGCCTGTCGTTTGTCAGGTACAGGCGCATCGCGAGGCGTAGATAAAGGAGGCATGGCCAGGACACTGTAACGCGATGAGCCTTCAGAAGCCCTGCAGATATTAGGCCTGGCGCAACAATTTGCGAGAGGCGTCGCCCGTGTTGACCATGAAATTGCGTCAACTCGTCACAAGGCCGTCACCAAATACCGTTAGGCGACGCCTTCGCCTTGAGACCTTATGGCGAGGATGCAAAGCAAAAAGGCGCCCGGCGCATGGCCGCCCCAGGAACGATTGAAGCCGGACTAATCCCGCGTAAATATCGCACAGTTTTTCTGTCGGACATTCACCTTGGAACCCGCGGTTGTCAGGCCGATCTGTTGCTTGACTTCATTCGGGGCATGGAGTGCGAAACGCTCTATCTGGTCGGAGATATCATTGACGGCTGGAAGATGAAGAGTGGATGGTTCTGGCCACAGTCCCACAATGACGTGGTTCAGAAAATTCTGCGCTTGGCGCGGAAGGGCGTTCACGTCGTTTATATTCCTGGCAATCATGACGACCGGGTGCGGGACTTTTGCGGCGTTCATTTCGGCGGGGTGATTGTTGCGCGTGACGCCATCTTCGAAAGCGCCAGTGGACGTCGATATCTCGTCACCCACGGCGACGAGTTCGACGGGGTCATCCATCACGCGAAATGGCTCGCCTTTCTTGGGGACTTCGCCTATAGGGCGCTCTTAAGCCTGAATACGTCCTGGAACCTTATCCGACGCCGTATGGGCTTCGGATACTGGAGCCTGTCGGCCTTCGTGAAGGTGAAGGTGAAGAACGCCTTGCAATTCATTGAGAATTTCGAAGCGGCTGTGGCCGATGAAGCGCGACGCCGCGGCGTGGACGGGGTCATCTGCGGCCATATCCACAAGGCCGAGATGCGCATGATCGGCGATATTGAATATCTGAACGACGGAGACTGGGTGGAAAGCTGCACCGCCCTGGTCGAGCACCTCGATGGTCGGTTCGAGCTGATCACGTGGACTGGCCAGACATCGGCGGCCACCGGCGCAGAGCAGAGCGCAGCCTGATGCGTATCCTGCTGGCGACGGATGCTTGGGAGCCTCAGGTCAACGGCGTTGTCAGGACCCTCGCGCGCACCATCGCCGAATGCCGGGCGATGGGACACGAAGTCGAAGTCATTTCTCCAGATCAGTTCAAAACCATTCCGATGCCGACCTATCCGGAGATCCGTTGGGCGCTGAACGCCTATGAGGACATCCAGGAGCGGTTCAAGGCTTTCGAGCCGGAGGCGATCCACATCGCGACCGAAGGCGCGGTGGGTCTTGCCGCGCGGCGGATCTGTCTGGAGTGGAAGCTGCCGTTCACGACCAGCTATCACACGCGATTTCCAGAGTATGTGTCGGCGCGACTGCCGGTGCCCACGGCCGTGGGCTACGCCTTTATGCGGTGGTTCCACAACCCTTCGGGTCGGATCATGGTGGCGACAGAGAGTTTTCGCCAGGAATTGGAAAAGCGGGGTTTCCGCAATCTGTCGCCCTGGTCGCGCGGTGTGGATACCGACCTGTTCCGGCCCCGATCTGCGGATGAGGTTCCTGAAGCGCTTCGCAACTTGCCTCGGCCGATCTGGCTCAATGTCGGACGGGTCGCCGTTGAGAAGAACCTCGAGGCGTTTCTGGGTCTGGATCTTCCAGGATCAAAGGTCATTGTCGGCGACGGCCCGTCCCGTGAAGCGCTGCAGACGAAGTATCCGGATGTCTATTTTGCGGGCGCCCGATTCGGCGAAGACCTGGCGCAGCATTTCGCCGCCGCGGACGTCTTTGTATTCCCGTCCTTGACGGACACGTTTGGCCTTGTGATCCTTGAGGCCATGGCCACCGGATCGCCTGTGGCGGCCTTCCCGGCGCCTGGTCCCATCGACCTCATTCCCGGGTCGGGGGCCGGCGTCTGTGCGGACGATCTGCGGGAAGCCTGTCTCGAGGCTTTGAAGATTGATCGCGGCGCAGCGCGGGTCTATGCGGAAAAGTTCTCTTGGCGCGCCTGCACAGAAGAGTTTGTGCGGAACCTGCAACCTTATCCCGAACCGGAGAAAACACGGTTTTGGCGACGGTTGAGGCGTCTCGCCAGGCTTCGTCGGCGCACGCAACTCCCCTAGTAGGCATTCCCATCAAGGCGTTGCAGGCCGTGCTTTCGCGCGCCTTTGCGACAGCTCGCGGGCATTGTCTGGATGGATACGAAAAAGCCCGCCCGGAAGATCCGGGCGGGCTCAATTTCAAACGCTCAGAAGAGCGTCCGATCGATTACCAGCGAAGCTGACCGTAGAGGCCGACTTCGTCGAAGGTCGCAGACTGGATCCCAGTGGTGACCGGCGCGTTGTTGCCGTTCGTCTTGTCGTGCTTGTAGACGAGGGCCAGATCGACAATCTTCACCGGCTCGAAGTTGATGCCGACGTTGTAGAACTGGTCCTTCTTCATGTCGTACGGGAAGATGACGGCCTTGTTCGGCTCAACAAATTCCGACTTTCCGAAGACGGAGATCAGCGGGGTCACCTGGTAGGAGGCCCAAACGCTCGAACCTTCCGACTTGTCGCCGGTCACCTTGGTGTTGCCGGTGAAGTTCGTCACCACGCCCTTGTTCGCCCAGTTCTTGGCGGTGTAGTACTCGCCGCCGATCCGGACCGGACCGTAGGTGTAGTTCAGCAGGTAGTTGGCGCGCTGAGCGGTGTTGAAGGTGTTGTCAGGCGTCGGCGCCACTTGCTGCTGGTTCAGACCGAGCTTGCCGGAGTAGCCGCCAACCGCTGCCGTGAACGTACCATAAGCGGTCGGAACGGTCGCGCTGACGCGGCCCTCCACGTCCATCTGGTTCGAACGCGACGGGTTGCGGTAGCCGGCGCCGTCAACGACCGACACGGCGTAGCTGAAGTAGGAGTACTTGCCGAGCGCGTGGACGCCCCAGTCCGCCGAGTTGGCCACGGTGTAGCGGTTTTCGGTGACGCCCTTATCGACGAAGCGATAGCCGTTCTGTTCGTCCACGAAGGGGATCCAGGGCATGTCGGCCGCGCCGGCGCGGACCGTCAGCAGGTCGCTGAACTTCGCCTGAAGATAGGCCTTCTTGATGTAGAGCTGCACGTCGTTGACGTTGCTGCCAGAGCCGCTGTTCGTGCCGGTCACGGTCGCTGAAGGCGCCGTCGTCGACTTGTCTGCAAAGTTGTAACGGGCATCGGTGGTCAGGTTCGCCGAGAACATGTCGTTGAACTTGTGATCGATGCCGAGATAGAAGCGCTTGATTTCGAAGGCGCTGCCGGTGTTGGCGATCTTGCCCTGGTTCGACGTCTTCTGGTTCACGTCCGACAGGTTGTAGTACATGCGACCCGAGATGGTCGTATTGTCAGCCCAAGACGGCTTCGGCTTCGGCACGGCGGCCAGGACGTCCTTCTGGATCTTCGCGGGCATCGTGTTGATGCCTTCGGACTGGGCGACCAGCGATGTGGCCAGCGCGTCCTGGTTGGTCTGCAGAGCCGCGGCGTCTTCGGCCGACTTGGCTTGCGCTGCGGACAGTTGCTCGACCTTCGCCTGCAAGGCGGTGACCTGTTCGCGCAGCAGGGTCAGTTCAGACGGACCTGCCGGCGCTGCGGCGTGCTTCTTCTTCGCGGTGGATGCGTCCGCCGCACCCGCGGCCAACGCCATTGCCGCCATCACGGCGACACCGCAATAAAGCGAGCTCTTGAACTTCATGTTGTGCTTTCCTTAAGCTGTTAACCTGAGGTCTGGAAAGACCGTCGGCTCGGCTTGAACGGCTACACAGCCATGATGACACTTTTAAAACAAACCGGGTTTGACTCCTTCAGGTGAGTCTGTCCTGTTGGGTGATGGTGCGCGAATGCAACACCCGTAACGGGGCTTTGACTTCCAGGTTGCTGACGCGAAACATCATTCTGAGGTCGCCTCTGCCTGTCCAGATCTCCGGATCGCTATGACGACTCCTGCCGTGATCGCAAATTGAGTTGAGAATCGACAGGATTGGACGGCTCGGGCGCAATTTTCCTTTGACATAATAGGCGTAAGACCCTATAGGCGCGGTCCCGGCGGACCCGAAGTCCATCTCAAGCGCTGCTAACGCCGGTCTGGGTTAACTTTTAGCAGGGGGTTACGTGAATTGCGCACGTATCAAACGCCCCTGGACCTGGTCCGTGAGCGGTCTCCGGAACGTCCTGTCGCCCTCGTGCGACCTGACGTCCTGGCCGTAGCGGCGCGCTGGTTCCAGGCAAATTTTCGCGGCGACGTTCTTTACGCTGTCAAGGCCAACCCGTCGCCGTGGGCGATCGCCGCCCTGAACGCGGCGGGCATTGACAAGTTTGACGTCGCCTCCATTCCCGAAGTTGAGCTGGTCGCTGAAAACGCGCCCGGCGCGCGGATGGCGTTCATGCACCCGGTCAAGAGCCGGGCCGCCATATCGAAAGCCTATTTCGACTATGGGGTCCGCACCTTTTCGCTGGATTGCCTGGACGAGCTTGCGAAAATCCTCGATGCGACCGGAAACGCGCGGGACCTTGATCTGATCGTCCGGCTGGGCGTCCAGGCCGAGGGCGCGGCCTATTCGCTGTCCGGCAAGTTCGGCGTGTCGATGGACGAGGCGCCGGCGCTTTTGCTGGCCGCGCGCCGCTCGACCGAAGCCCTCATGGGGGTCGCCTTCCATGTCGGGTCGCAGTGCATGCGGCCGACCGCCTATCAGGCGGCGATGTCTCAGGCGTCTCGCGCACTGGTCCGCGCCGGCGTGTTCGCCGACGTTGTCGATGTCGGCGGCGGCTTTCCGTCCGTCTATCCAGGCATGACCCCTCCGGCGCTTGAAGACTATATGTCGTCTATCCATCGCGGCTTCGAAGAGATGAAGGTGCACGAGACGACCGAACTGTGGTGCGAGCCGGGCCGCGCGCTGGTCGCGGAATCGACGTCGCTGCTGGTCAAGGTGGAACTGCGCAAGGGCGATGCGCTCTATTTGAACGACGGCGCTTACGGGTCGATGTTCGATGCGGCGCACTTCAAGTGGCCCTTCCCGGTGAGGCTGATCCGTGACGGCCAGGCGTCTATCGAAACGCGCCCCTTCAAGTTCTTCGGCCCCACCTGCGACTCGATTGATACGGTCGCGGGACCCTACTGGCTGCCGGAAGACGTCTGCGAGGGTGATTATCTGGAAATCGGCCAGATGGGCGCCTACGGTGTCGCGATGGCGACACGCTTCAATGGCTACGGTGATGTCGACATCGCCGAGGTCGGCGAGTCGCCGGTCGCGTCGATGTACGGTCTTGGCCCGCGCAACATCGCCGCCCCCAGAATGGAAGAGGACGAAAGCCGAAAGGTTGTCCGTTTCTCCCGTCCCAAGGGCGCAGCGGGCAAGAAGCGGCGCAGGCGCTAGACTTGATCGAACGGTCAGCGCGCCAAGGACGCTCGAAACATCCCCATTCGGTCGCTCCGTCCCGAATGGGTGAGCCACATGGGACGGGCGTTTGAACTCTGGGACTCCAAAGCGATGAACGCACCCTCTCCTAAAGCCAACACGAAGGCCGAACTCCTCTCCGCACTGGTCGAGCATGTCGACATCACCGCCTATGATGCGCGACCGGTGATCGATTCCATGCGGAAGATGAGCTTCACCAGCCGGGACACTGCTCGGGCGGCGGACATCTTCTCGATGGCGATCGAAGACCAGGATTGCTCGCCCTGGCTCACGCTTGCCGGCTCGACCTCTGCCGGCGGCTGCATGCATGTCTACAGGGACATGGTCCGGTTCGGCATGATCGACGTCGTCGTCGCGACCGGCGCCTCGATCATCGACATGGACTTCTTCGAGGCTCTCGGTTTTCGCCACTATCAGGCGCAAGGCGCCGTCGATGATCGGGACCTGCGCGCAAACTACATCGACCGCATCTATGACACCTACATTGACGAAGAAGAGCTGCAGAACTGCGACCACACCATCTATGAGATCTGTGAGGGACTGGAGGCGCGGCCCTACTCTTCCCGTGAGTTTATCTATGAGATGGGCAAGTGGCTGGCCGCTGGAAACGCGAAGAAGCCGGGCTCCCTGATCCAGACCGCTTATGAAGAAGGCGCGCCGATCTTCTGTCCTGCGTTTGTCGACAGTTCTGCGGGCTTTGGACTGGTGAAGCACCAGGTCGAGCGCATGAAGGCCGGAAAGCCTTACCTCACCATCGACGCGGTGGCGGACTTCCGCGAGCTCACCGACATCAAGCTTGCCGCCGGCGCGACCGGCCTCTTCATGGTGGGCGGCGGGGTGCCGAAAAACTTTGCCCAGGACACCGTCGTCTGCGCCGAAATCCTCGGCCATGAAGTCGACATGCACAAGTACGCGGTGCAGATCACCGTGGCGGACGTCCGCGACGGTGCCTGTTCGTCGTCCACGCTGAAGGAAGCCTGTTCCTGGGGCAAGGTTGACGTCACCTTCGAGCAGATGGTGTTTGCAGAGGCGACGACCGTGGTTCCGTTGATCGCGTCCGACGCCTATCATCGGGGCGGCTGGCAGGCCCGGCGCAAGCGCCGCTGGGCCTCCTTGTTCGTCAAGGCCTGATCGAGGGCCGATGGGGAGCCCGGACGCGCATGTCGTTCAAAATAGAACATCGTATCGGCGTTCGGGCGCCGCCATCGGCCGTTTGGGACATCCTGTCCGATCTGGAAGGATGGTCCCGCTGGAATCCCCTCTATCCCAAGGCGGCCGGAACGCTTGCGATCGGCGCCAAACTCTCGATGACGCTGGCCTTGCCAGGCGCGTCCCCTGAGGACATCGCGCCGGTGGTGGTCGACTGGGTGCCCGAGATGCAGCTGGTCTGGCGGCTTCGTCTGATGGGCGGTCTGATAACAACGACGCGGTATATGGAAATCGAGTCCCTCGACGAGGGTCGCGCCGCGGTCTTTTCTCATGGCGAGGTGTTCGACGGGCCGGTCGCCTTTTTCATGCCCAAGGCGCTGCGTCGGAATATAAAGTCAGGTTTCGTCGCGATGAGCGAAGCCCTGATTGAAGAAGTGATGAGGGGCCGGTCCGAAGCGGCCGCCGTTTAAACCCAGTCGCCGACGTCCTATATGAACGCAGAGCCGACGGATCTTCGCACGCGCATGGACGATATCTATTCCCAGAAAATCCTGGCGCTTGCGGCGAACATGCCGCGTGCGGGTCATCTTGCGGCCTTCGATGGCGCAGCAGAAAAAACCGCCAAACTCTGCGGCAGCACAATCAGCGTCGAAGTCCTTCTTGATGAGGGCGGTCGTGTTGCAGACTTTGCCCAGGATGTTCGAGCCTGCGCGCTCGGCCAGGCGTCAGCCGCAGTACTTGGGGCTCATGTCATCGGGGCGGGCCTCGCCGAAATCCTCCTCGCGTTGGACGCCCTGCGTGCTATGCTGAAAGACGGCGGTCCGGCTCCTGCGGGCCGATTTGCGGATCTCGGTGTGCTCTTGCCTGTGAAAGACTACCCCGCCCGTCACGCGTCCACCTTGCTCGCCTTCGAAGCGGCCGCTGAGGCTGTGACCATTGCGCTTTCCCGTCGCGGCGGCCGAACTAGCCCCGCCGTCGCGGGTTGATCTTTCGCGTTCGCAGGTGCGATAACCGCGTCCGCAAATTCATCACAGCGTCGGCATGAACCTTTATCCGATGAGCGTCCGGCTGGCGCATCGCGCCTACAAGCTTACGCTCTCGCCCTTGATCGGGCGTCAGTGTCGCTTCTTGCCGACCTGTTCGGACTACGCCGCAGAGGTCATGATTTCTCACGGTCCGTGGCGCGGTGGATGGCTCGCTGCGAAACGTGTGTGCCGCTGCAATCCCTGGGGCGGGTCAGGGTATGATCCGCCTCCACCTATAGGTCCGGCCCGCCAAAGGACGCCGGACGAGGACACGACAAAATGAATATCGACATACACTTTCCCGACGGCGCGGTTCGTCAATTTGAAGCGGGCGTCTCCGGTCGCGCGATTGCCGAAAGCCTGTCCAAGTCCCTCGCGAAGAAAGCCGTGCTGATCCGTCTGGATGGGCGGCTCCTGGATCTTGACCGCCCGCTGTCGACTGGGGGCGCGATCGAAATCCTGACGCGGGATCATGCAGACGCCTTGGAAACCTTGCGCCACGACGTCTCCCATATCCTGGCGCAGGCGGTACAGGAGCTGTTTCCAGGCACACAGGTCACGATCGGCCCAGCCATCGAGGACGGCTTCTACTACGACTTCGCGCGAAGCGAGCCGTTCAGTCTGGATGACTTTGGCGCCATTGAAGCGCGGATGAAGGAGATTGTGGACCGCGACCTGCCGATCGTGCGGGAAGTCTGGGACCGTGACGCCGCCATCGCACATTTCAAGGAGATCGGTGAGATCTACAAGGCCGAGATCATCAGCGATCTTCCCGCAGAGGAGGAGATCACGGTCTATCGCCAGGGCGATTGGAAGGATCTGTGTCTTGGCCCCCACCTGCCGTCGACCGGGAAGGTCGGCAAGGCGTTCAAGCTGACGAAGCTTGCCGGCGCCTATTGGCGCGGCGACCACCGCAACGCCCAGCTGCAGCGCATATACGGCACGGCTTTCGCCAGTGACGCGGATCTGGCCGCCCACCTTGCACGGCTTGAGGAGGCGGAAAAGCGCGACCATCGTCGTATTGGCCGCGCCCAGGATCTCTTCCATATCCAGGAAGAAGGTCGGGGCATGGTGTTCTGGCATCCCAAGGGCTGGACCCTGTGGCGCACGATCGAGGCCTATATGCGCCGAAGACTCGATGCTGCGGGCTATGTCGAGGTCAAGACGCCGCAGGTGCTGGACCGGTCATTCTGGGAAAAATCGGGGCACTGGGAAAAATATCGCCCGAACATGTTTGTCTGCGAAACCGTGGAAGACGAAGTTCTGTCCTTGAAGCCGATGAACTGTCCAGGTCACGTTCAGATCTTCAATTTCGGGCAGCGCTCCTATCGTGAACTGCCGCTGCGCATGGCCGAGTTTGGCGCATGCCACCGATATGAGCCGTCCGGCAGTCTGCACGGGCTCATGCGTGTGCGCGGGTTCACCCAGGATGACGCGCACATTTTCTGCCGTGAAGACCAGATTGAGGACGAAACCGAACAGTTCATCCGGCTGACGCAGTCCATCCACGCCGACCTTGGCATGGAGGCCCACCACATCGCTTTGGCGACCCGCCCGGAAATTCGGGCCGGATCTGACGCCTTCTGGGACAAGGCGGAATCCACGCTTTTGAGCGCGTCGCGAAAAGCCGGGGTTGAGCCGGTCATCGCCGAGGGCGACGGCGCCTTTTATGCGCCGAAATTGGATTTCATCGTCAAGGACGCCATTGGTCGAACATGGACGTGCGGCACCTTGCAGTTGGATTATGTCCTTCCGGAGCGTTTGGGCGCCGAATACGTCGCTGCAGACGGCTCAAAGCAACGACCGGTGATGTTGCACCGGGCGATCTTGGGATCGTTCGAGCGCTTTTTGGGCATTCTCATCGAGAATTATGGCGGCGCCTTTCCCATGTGGCTGGCGCCGGTGCAGATCGTTGTCGCCACAATTACGTCCGACGCAGATTCCTATGCGGAATCTTTCGCGGCCAAACTTACCGCTGCGGGCTTGCGCGTGGGAATCGATTTGCGAAATGAAAAGATCAACTATAAGATTAGGGAGCATAGTTTGGGTCGGCTACCTTACATTGCCGTTATCGGTCGTAAGGAAATGGAATCGGGTCAAGTTGTGTTGCGCAGGCTTGGATCGACGGATCAACACGTGTTAGTCGTTGAAGAAGCGCTGAGTATGTTGGTCATGGAGGCGACTCCCCCTGACCTTAAGCGGGGCGATCGAATATAATGAATTCACCCACCCGAGACCTCGCGAATATTCTGTCGACGTCTGTGCCCCGCCGTACAGCTTGGACGCCAGATATAAGCGTGGTTATGGTGGTCTATAGAACAGGTCCTGCCCTGCAAGGCAGTATTGATCGGGTTCGGACGGATCCGCTTACGGACCAATTCATTATTGTCGACAATGGCTCGTCGCAGCTTGAAGAGTCGTGGATTGATGAGGCGGTTGCGGAAGATGACCGCATCATTCTGATCCGTGGCCAGGGGAATGTCGGCTTCGCCCGGGGCGCCAATATGGGCGCGTCGGCCGCCGGCGGACGTGTTCTCGTGTTCCTGAACCCGGACGCGTTTCTCCAGCCGGGCTGCCTTTCGTCCTTGGCGACCGGTGTTGAGGTGGGTCCGTCGCCGTGTCTGGTCGGAGCGCGGATTCTCAATTCTGACCATTCGGAACAGCGGGGCGCCCGACGTGGGGAAGTGACGCCGGTGACGACGCTTCTAAGCCTCTTGCGGCTGTCACACCGCTGGAAGGCGCTGCAGCGGTTTGAGATCCATCACGAATCTGATCCGGCGCCCTGCGGCAGAATACCTGTCCCGACCATTTCCGGGGCGGGTTTCGCCATGAAGCGTAGCGATTTCACCGCCGTTCGGGGATTTGATGAAGGGTACTTCCTTCATGTCGAAGACGTGGACCTGTGTTGGCGCGTGCGTCAGGCCGGAGGCGCGGTGTGGTTCGACCCGAAGGCTGAAATCGTACATCTGGGCTCGACCAGCCGGACCAGTCCCATAAAGGTCGAGTTCTGGAAAGGCGTTGGACTTGTTCGTTATTTCCGCAAGCGGGCGGACAATCCCATGCGGTATCTGATCGCCAATCTTCTGGCCCCAGCGATTATCGCTGCCTCCTTGGCGCGCGCTCTGCGACATCTCAAGCCGCGGTGAAGAGGCCGGCTCGTTAAAGCCAAATCCGATCAGATTGGATCGGACTTAGCTCATAACCCTATAGATTTAGAGCATTTTCTGTGACGAACCGGTATCTGCTTCGCCTGAAACATGCTCAAGCTCCGGGACCGAAGCAGATCCACGCAAAGCCATCACCCGCTCGCCGCAAAAATGGCTCTAACGATTTGGGCGTAAGGTCAAAACCGAGCGGGTCGGGCCGATGGTTGTTCTAGAGTCGGTCAGGAATGATCTGAATCGAAAAGGTATTTTCGTCGGAACCAAATCGTGATTCACCATGGACGCTGGACGGGAGGCCAGCCTCCATGACCAGA
>Ga0316217_10006786_pt1 | contig 11174 bp, 7 predicted proteins | sample 1anoAmetaG_FD_203633 | JGI IMG/M metagenome (GOLD analysis project Ga0316217, IMG submission 203633) | Freshwater microbial communities from Trout Bog Lake, Wisconsin, USA - 1anoA | ecosystem: Environmental > Aquatic > Freshwater > Lake > Hypolimnion/Profundal zone | place: USA: Wisconsin... | reverse complement strand
CAAATTTATCAGCAATTATGAGCAGTCCTTAGGCTCTAAATGTAATCTTCAACAACATGATTGCACAATAAACCGAATACCCTCCTTATTTTAACTCTACTTTCAACCAAGACTTAGCTTACGACCATTTTGACATCTTTTATATGGTAATGCAGTCGCTAGTAACTCTTTCGAATAGCCCCTCAATAAATCTTACAGGTTATGATTTCATGCAAATTCACGCATACCTAAAACCCTCCTATGATAACATGATGAACAGCACTAAGTTAAACTTTCACTACTCCCTAGTCCATGAATTCAAAACCACTATCCTTTCCCAAAAGCTATTCTTAGTCGTAATCATAATCGTAAGCTGCACATTGTTTATTTGGTTCTACTGCAAGCTAAGAAAGCATTGTCTCAATATGGATGAGGTTTTGAAAATTATCATCAATTTCTCTCCAAGCTATAATCGCAAAATCCTCAACTATTGGGGTAAATTGCTGGAGGGTTTTGTTCAGTAATAGACCAAATGTAAGCTTTCCCCAAAGTCCAGTGATGAGATATCGTTAGCGTACTTAGCGAGCTAGCCAATCTGCGATAATAACAGTGGATTGGCACTTATTCCCAATAATTCAGATATGAATCTCACAAAAAAGTAGAAAGTTATTGTGACTAGCGCCAAGAAGTAAAATAAGTACTTCATAGTAAAAGTTACCATCTTTCTGGTCATGATCCTTGAAATCATGCCAGTGCTCAGCCTAATCATCTACAATTTGGTATTCTGCTTGAAGCTTCCAGCTCTAGAAGATGCAGGTTTCCAAATCTTCAAGTATTACCCTACCAACACAATTGTAGGCTACGCCCTCTCTGATAGGTACTACAGTTATGTCAGGCCTAATTAGTACACTTACAACCCCGACAACTTCAGAGACATTGTTTCAAATTTGAAGATTATCTCAGATACTGACTACCTTGTGAGGGGAGACCCAAATTCACTCTTCAACCTAAAGCTGAAAAACTATTTTTTTGGAAACCCTTGCACCTATAATCCTGCGGTACTCGTTACAGCAAGTAGCAATCTTGCGAAATGCATTGGCTACTCAAACCAAACTCTAACCAGTGGAATAATCCCTTATTTCCGCTATGTGACACCTCAAATAAGGGACTACGTCGAAGGAAAGGTTAACTACAGTGCAACCTAAATGGACACACTGACAAGCGGCGTTGCTCTGGCAGGATACTACATCATTGATATCATTCAAACCTGGACCGATGAATTCACTGGCCAACTCTCTTCCCTCCAAGAGGTCAACATTGGCTACTTGACATTCATCAGCCTAATCCTTCTGCTGCTGCATTTCATCGTCTTTGAATGCTGGCTTTTCAACTGGCTCAAAAATGATGATAAGATCGTTAAAAAGATCTTCAACCATATGGTCCCATAGGAGATTCTAGTTCACGAAAAGATCATCAAGCAGCAGTTTTGCAACACAGGGATTATTGGCACTTCTTGATTTAATATTTTAGATCGACTCTCACACTTATCAAAGATTATTTGTTTAAGTATATAGGAGTTATTGATGGAAAGTGAACTGTAGTTTTTGGGCTTTAAGCTCTAGAAATCAATCTTTACTTGCACTTTTCTAGGTGATCAACTTCGGATCAAGATCGATGGTGACTCATAAGATTCAGATGTAATATTGTCTCTTGTGATTGACTCTAAAAACTTTCCTGACCACTTTAGGCACACTCCTCTCAATACACCCTTTAAAATCTTTTCCTATATACGAAAACATATAGGGAATAAAGTGAAACTTTAAAATAAAGCACTCGTCATTTTTTTGGCAGAAGATGAACCCTTGAAATTACAAATGGATACTTACGTTTTAAACTAGGTTTTCTTGAATGATCACTAGGAAAGATAAAAAAGAGATTTTTTGAGTGAGAAAAAAGTGTTAAATTAGTACAAAAATCGTCATTTTTGGGACAAAACTACAAGAAATGCAAAAAAATATGAAGTAAAAAACTTGAATTTGGTAAAATTAGAAGATGGCTGGCAACAAATTACAAGTTTGTTTCCTTTACAATCAAAAAAGCTTCACACATTCAAGTTTAAAATCATAAGATTTGGAGGAGATTTAAGCATAGGCTTTGGTCTAATAAAAGAGAGAGAGAAAAAATGAAATATACAGTGGAGATTTAGACCAACAAGGGTCAATTGGAATCTGGTCGAAAAAGAAGCTTCAAGCTTCATGCATCTGCAATAACGGAGAAAAGGTGCATTAATGGGATAAGGATCTTTACTTTTCTGAAGGCAGCATTTTCAACATACTTGTAGATTTAATAGATTTGAGGGCAGTTTGTCACAATGTTGTGAAAAAGGTGGAGACTAAGATTGAAAATAGCTTCTTGGATAGTGACCTCTTCATTTATAACGTCATGTTTGACAAAGGAAGCTAAGTAGAGTTACTCTAATAGCAGTGAAATGCTCAAGTAATGATTTATGAATAATTGGAGCTTTGAGTTGAAAGAGTCAAAGCAATATCAAAATTAATAACCGGATCATACTCTTTTAAACTTGGCCAAGATACTCTTCTTGCTCTTTTTGTAATTCAAAAAGTTAAGAATGTCCACTTTGGACTGCGGAGGCCGATTCAACAGCTTCTAGCTAATCGCCCGGGAATTGATTGGACAAGTTGTCCTTATTTCCTACTGAGTTTAGATACCCTTGTTGAGATCTCGGGATTGCTGAAGCGTGTCTTTTTGAGAATGGATTGACCTTGACTTGATTCTTTGCAGCCTTGTCTTGATTGTAGCCAAGTGCTAGCTCTCTTGAGTAATCAGCGTGTTTTATTTGTCCTATACCCACACTTGATTCTTATTTCTTATGATCTCTTTTACCATCTAAAGGGTATCGTTGGGCTGATTCTGCTGTGTTTTGCATTGCGATTTAATACCGCGTGAGCGCAGAGGACACACTTTTTTCTGCTTTGAAGGGTCATTCATGCGCTATTCGAAGAGCAAGTACTGCAACACATAAGGAGATTTGGCTTTTTTAGAGAAAGAAGAAGTGCTGGTAGTGTTGGCAATCATGTTGCGTATATAATTAACGGTAACCAACTATAATCAATAATTTTAAAGCACTATTTAAATTACTACAACCCCATTCCACTGATAACCGATGTCTGCAATCTCGTTCTTCCTAAAAGATTATTTCAAGGAGGAGGTTCTAGAGTAAATCACACTGTTTTCCAGATGTTGTAGATAAATTAATAGATGAATTATAAATAGCTTTGATGGCTGAGTTGATTATTTTATTTATGATGTTCTCAGTTTTTCTCAGAAAAATCAAGCAACTTCGCTACTAATTGTTGAAATATTGGACTAATCCCGATTATAAAAGAAAAATGTAAGAGAAATAAGAATACAACCCACCCCAACCTGCTAACAAGCAGGTAGTGTTTTCTATAGCTCCCATGATCGACATCTCTAACACTCATTTTAGGTACTTTATTCGACTTATCACCAAGAAAGCTGTCGTCTACACTGAAATGTTGCATCATGATGCCATAATACACTCTCATCACTTCTTACTTCCTTTCAGTCCTGAAGAGCATCCCATCGTCCTCCAACTTGGAGGTTCAGACCCCTAAAAGTTGGCCGAGGCTGCTATTCTGGGTCAGAAGTACGGCTACGATTAGATTAACTTGAATGTTGGGTGTCCATCTCCGAGAGTGCAAAAAGGTTCTTTTGGGGCCTGCTTGATGAAAGAAGCTGAGCTCGTTCGTGATTGCATGGAAACAATGAAAAAAGCAGTGAATATTCGTTGTACGGTAAAGTGCCGCTTAGGCGTCGATGACTTCGATTCTTATGAATTCGTGAGAGACTTTGTGAGTGAAGTATCAAGAGAAGGAAGTGGTCCTATTACCCATTTCGTTATCCATGCAAGAAAGGCATTCTTGAAGGGCTTGAATCCATCTCAAAATAGAACAGTACCACCACTTTTATATGACCGAGTTTATAGATTGAAGCGAGATTTCCCAACCCTATCATTTGAAATAAACGGAGGACTCAAAAACGTTCTGAATAGCTTCCAGATTTGTACCGAAAACAATCTTTAAGGCTGTATGGTCGGCAGGTTGGCATACGAAAATCCTTTTTAGCTAATAAAAGTAGACGAAATCTTCTATGGTGACCAAAACTACCTATAAAAGTACAAAACCGACAAAGACGCAAGATTGGAAATACTGCTGAAATACGCAGCCTATGTTGAAAAGCTGTAAAACGGTGAAATAAAAGATGAATGGGGCAACCCCATAAGAAAGCCCAATCCTTCTGTCCTCGTTAAGCCGATCATAAACTTCTACAATGGCTAGAAATGCAGTGGCAAATACAGGCAGTATCTCTCAGATCTTGCCAAACTCAAAGAAGGACCCCTTCATTTGACGATCCGCACAGCTGCAAATCTCATGCACTAAGGTGGTTTTTACACCAAATGGAATAAAGAATCAGCAGAGGGAGAGTAAAACACTTAAGAAGGAGAGGAGAAGAAGGTTGAGACTGAAACCTAACCCAAAAGGTCATAATGATTGCATACTAATATTATAATCATTCATGGGGATGTGTTCAAATAAAAACAAAGAAGATTTAAAACCCAAAATAAGGCCATAAGTCAGTAGCGGCAAGCCAATGTTCGAAGTCGCAGAACATCCAGCCAACCCCGAAACAACCAAGAAATAGGAGAAGTAGCCGTAGAAGAAAAAAGATAAGTACGACCCAGTAAACATCGTGTGTCCTCCCTAGCATGTGTCTGTAGCTTTGAAAATAAATAGCTAAGCCCTCAAATTCTCAACCCAGGCTCCCCTCTTCCCACTGGTTTCGCCCTACGTCTAGGCAGCCTTTTGATACTCCTCTACATATAACATCAATATCAGTACTTCATATACAATCTAACGCACATTTAAAAGCTAAAAAACATCCTATCATTGATCATGTTTCTGGGCAAGTGCCTTTTTATCCTTCATCTCTCTTATCTTGGTTATGATCTTGTTATTGAGCGAGTTGTGAGCCTCGTCGACCAAGTTGGTTATGTAGATTAGGCCGTCTTTTTCTTTTTAGCAACGCCGGCAGTTCATCTTGGGTACCTTTATGCTGAAGACTATCAAATAGGGCCATTTGTAGCTTTCAATGTCCTTGTGGTAGGCATAAAAACTTTCTATGTCTTTTTAGAACTCTTAGAACTATTCGTATTCTTGCTGGACTGATCTATCAAGCCTTCTGTTTTCTATTTTGAACAGTTTTTGGATAGAAATCCTCTCCTCTGAGCTAGTCGCTAGATTCATGCACTTTTTCGATAGCTAGCGATATTTCGCTTAAATCTAACTTCCCTCAAAGATGCACTTTTGAAGTTCATCCTTGATAGTCAACAGTCTCTCTTTGAAGAGCGGCTCCAGCTAATAAATGCCGAAGTGGATGGTCACAGAATCTCTAGTCGTCCAAATCTCTTTCCCTGGACATTTTCTGCACATGTATTTCAATTTAAAGAAAGAGGTGTGTTTTAGCATCGTCTTTTTGTATTTCTCGACAAGCTCAAGGTTTCCTTAGCATAAGAGGTCAAGTCGCACAGTTTAGCAGTCCATTTCTCTTTTTAGCATCTGCAGCTTTAGCAGATTAGCCAACGAATTCTCACACCGCTCAAAATAGTAGCTGGGTTCATAGTTATGGTCCTTGACATACTCGTAGATTGTATCTCCAGCCGACTCCTTGGACTCAAAACTGTGAGGAGTGAAGTTGTAAGTGGGGTACTTGCTCATAAACGCGATCTTTCTGATGAGTTCGTAGATGAACTGCGTTCTGATGACATAGAAGGAACTCTGAGTGATTTTGTACAAATGGTATTCCTGGCAATCGGGGCAGTGCTATTCCCCGCAGCTCAGGTCGAAGAGCAGGAGATAGGGGTAGCTGCAGAGGACGGTCTAGGGCGAGATGCGTATGATGCGATAGTGAACGAAGAACTCCCCAACCATCCGCTTTTTGCCGGCATTCACATCCTTCTTGGCACAGCGGTAGTCCACGTAGCACTTGTAGGTTATTGTCTCATTCTCCACTGACTTTTTGAGGGCGTAGTTCACGTAGTGCATCTTGAGTCCCTTCTGCTGGTAAATTTTCAGCAAGTCTTCGAACAAAACAGCGCACTCGGAGTTGTCGAAAAGCCGTTCTCTGGGCTAGCATTAAACTAGGCCTTTTTCGTTGATTATCCGCTGGTTTTTCCAGAGCTGAGGTTTGGTTTACTGCGCTAGCTCCATCTAACAATATTAAATAACTTTTAGCGCCAAGAAAACAGCTAAGAAAAATATTAAAAGGATTTAAAGCACGCGAGTTGTTTCTAGGCAGCATTTCCCCCAAACTGTGATAGAATCAACAAATTGCACTGTTTTGGCGAATACTTATTGAGTGCCGACGAATACCTATTAATACTTTTTTTGTTCAACTTTTCTTTTATGGTCAATTACTAAGGAATTGCTCAAATACGCCAAAGATCGGCGAGTTTCTCTCTAATTTTTATGCTTTGAGCAATTGGTGTAAAATCTCTAAAAATTTTGATATACTTATTTTGAGCAGCTATATATGTGCTTAGATTCTAAAAAAGAGTCTATAAATATATCTTTATACTTATATGTATAGCATCAAAATTATCTTGTTGCTGATCGCTCTTATAAGCTTCAGCATCTCAAACAATGAGAAATCTTAGAAGTTTGCCTAGCTCCATGAAATTTTCGATAAAATCATGGAGTTCCAGATCAGGATAGATAAAATTTCCACCATGGACAAGATGAAAATTTAGGGAGCACTATTCGTTATTGGTGATAGTGGGGAAGGCAAAAGTGCATTCATTAACTTTTTGAGAGGATTGCCACTCAAAGCTGTACTAAATAAAGGAAAATACGTGTTGACCAATAATGAATCTAACCCTATTGTTCCCATTGGCCACTAGCGAAAGTCAAAGACCAAATAACCCAAAATACTCATCGACGAATTCAACACCGTATTGGTCGATACACCTGGATTCGAGGATACTTAGGGCTACAAAAGAGATATCCTCAATATGCTTCTCATGAACAAAATTTTGAATTAGATCAAACTTAAGAAAATAGTGCTGGTCATATCCTAAACTACACTTGAATCTGGTCGCAGCCAATCTCTGAAGCAAAACATCCTCAAAGTAAAAAGCATTTTCGGGGAATCTTTTGGCAGCTTAATTATCGTTGTTTCAAAAGCCACTGACTCTTTCGATTACCGCTCAGAAATGAACGCTATCATTGAGGATGACGACAGTATGACTGCTGAATAAAACAGGGATTTTCTGCGCAAAACAGTAAACAAGGCAAAAATAATACCCTTTTATGCCCCTTACTATAATTCATAAAAGGTCGAGGAAAAATAACTCAAGCATTTTTACTCAAACCAAAGGATATTAGCTTTGAAAGCTATGCACGATGTGGAAGCAGTAAAAACTAACAAAGCTAAAAATGTTTTTTCGGGAGACAACGCCAATAAGATTAAAAATATGATCGAATAAGTGTAGAAAAGTGTAGAGTTAGAATTTGAATATTTGTAAAAGGTTATTGAGTAGATCTCTCCTACTCTTCAAAAAGATGATATTAGTTCACTGATAAAAGCACTTGATGATTTTATTGAAAGAAACATTCGTAAAGAACATTAGTGGAAAGCTAGATATTTACAAAGAGAAGATGATATTGAGTCTATTTAACGCTAAATCAAAGAGGTTTCGAATGTAGACAATTACTTCAAACTGATACTTGCAAACTTAGCTAATATCTTGGAGAAGAAGGGTGATAAAGATAACTCTAACACAGTCAAAAAAACCTCAGTCAAAGTTTGTAGATATTCCAAAGTATTTTCTAGCATATTTGAAAATACATATCTGACAATGAGAGACGGCAGCAATTAGAAACTTGTATGGATTTCTATAGCCTGGAAAGTACAAAAATTCTCTCTAAAAATCCGTATTCATCTAGAGGGAAAACTAGCTTATGAGATATCAGATTACAAACGCGTCGAAGAACTGAAGAAGATGTAATAAGAATTGAAAAAGAAACTGCAGGAAGGCGATCAGAAGCAAAACGGAAAATTTTAGTAATAAGGCTACTAGGACATGTGGTTCGCCCTGGATATATGCAAAAAAATATTTAATGTCGCTATGGGTGGCTTAGCAGGTTCCAGCTTTGGACCATTTGGTGCGATAGTAGGGACTTTGCACGCGCTGTTGAAATAGTTATGATGAATTTATTTGAGATTTTGGAATGTTGCTTTGCCCTTAATTCAGATTACACCAATAATTTTGGCTTGCTTTTGCAGGTAAGCTTATAAAAGTATTAAGTCCGGAGCAAACACAGTTCAAGCCTCTGAAGAAAGAGACGAGATAGCTGCTGGTTCTCTTCCTAGAGATCTCTCTACTATATCAGCCTGATCCGAGATTCCAGCAGCTAGCAGCGTACGAAAAGACATGGTCCTCCAAGTTGTCAGCACATACGAAGTACTCCAACATGCCAGATGCCAAAGAACGTTATAGATGTTCTCTCAATGTCCAAGATAGCCTTTGTATAGACCACTGTCCTACCCTCTGTTAAGCAATTAAGCAAGATTGGTTTTTTTTTACTTTGTAGTTTAGCTCTTGAGTGCAGAAAATTTCCTAAAATAGCTTCATAATAGGCAAATCATTAAGATTTATTTGTTTTCGTATTTTTTATGCCACCTTTAATGATATGCATCTGTTGACACAACCAACTCAAAAATACTAAGATTGTCTATTTCTCACATTCTTGGCTTATTCTACCAACATCTCTTAAATTGGCTACATCTGCTACATGGTGTTAGGTTTACCCGCCAAATAATAAAATGGCCTTATGTAAATTTAAAAATGAGTTATAAATACTTCAGCTCATATTGGGCGCCAATAAATATATTTTTTCGCATGTCTAGCCTAAGAAATGTCCTTTTGGTGCTGGCTATCATAACCATAGCCATTTCAAGCAATTAGGATCCTCAGCAGTTGACCTCGGTCTAGGTTCATGAGCTTTTCCATAAAATCGTTGAGTTCCAGATAAAGCTGGATAAAAAATGCATTAGAGACATAATAAAAAAAGAAGGGGCTTTTTTCGTGATTGGGGGTAGCGGGTAAGGCAAAAGCACTTTCATTAACTTCGCAATGGGGTCTCCTCTGAAAACCGTCTAGCTAAAGTCGAGAGGAAGATACGTTTTGGAAAATGATGAATCCAACCCCAACCCCGCTCTTCTCATCGGCCACTAGCGAAAGTCAAAAACCAAATAGCCCAAGATACTTATAGATGACTCAAATAGAGTGTGGGTCGATACACCTGGATTCAAAGATACCGAGGGTTACAAATAAGATATCCTCAATATGCTTTTCATGAACAAAGTCTTGAATTAGGTGGAGCTGAAGAAAATAGTGCTGATAATATCCTAAGCTATGCTGACTGCCAGCCGCGGCCAATTTTTCAAACACAACATCCTTAAAATAAGAAGCATTTTCGGGGAATCCTTTGGCAGCTTAAATATCATTGTCTCAAAAGCCACTGACTCTGTGGATTACCGCTCAGAAATGAACACTATCATTGAGGATGACGACAGTATGAATGCTAAATAAAACAGAGATTTTCTGCTCAAAACAGTAAGCAACGCAAAAATAATACCCTTTTATGCGCCTTAATATAATTTGTAAAAGGTCGAGGAAAAATAACTCAAGCATTTTTACTCAAAACAAAGGATATAAGCTTTAAAAACTATGCACGATGTGGAAGCAGTAAGCACTAAGAAAACCAAAAAAGTTTTTTCGGGAGACAACGCCAATAAGATTAAAAATATGATCGAATAAGTGTAGAAAAGTGTAGATTCGGAATTCGAATCCTTGGAAAATCTTATGCGTTAGATAACTCCTTACCTCAATAAAAATGAGATTAGCTCACTAGTATCGAAAATTGATGATTATCTTCGAGCTCAGATCATGGAAGATAAGTAGTGCAAAACCAGCTATTTGAACGCAGATATTGAGTCTATCCAAGACCAAATCAAAGACGTTTCGACAGTAGACTAAGACTTCAAGCTTATACTCAGCCAGATAGCTAATGTCTTGGATCGGAAGGGCTAAAAATTCATTTCAAGCGCCATCAAAACAATATCAACCAAAATAGTTGCATATACTCAGGTATTTTCAAGCGTATTCTAAAACACCTATCTGACCATGAAAGACGGCAGCGATTAGAAACTGGTCTGGATTTCGACAGCCTCGCAGGTACAAACGTTTTGTAAGAATCTCCGCAGCCTACTTGAGAAAACGCTTGCTCAACTTATCTCAGATTAGAAACAAGCTGAAGAAATGAAGCGGCGGTAAGAATAGTTAGACAGGAAGTTTAAGGAAACCGAGCAGCAACAAAAACGAAGGTTTTAATCAACAGGCTACAAAGTTAGATCTAAAGACACATCCTACCAAATATTAGCAGTAGCTATAGCAGTCGCTTTGCTAGGGCTCTTAGACTGAGAGTGATCTACATTCATACTAAATTGGTATTGTTGACTGCTAGCTGATCAGCTAAACTAGAATAAATTATTACTGCCATCCCGTATAGTCACGAAAATATGTATCATTTGGCCGTATGTATTGTAAGCTGTCTAAATCTTAATATCTACGTAGTATCGATTAATTCTGCTAAATTAGATATTTGTCTCCTAATTCAGATATGACATATTTTTAGTATAATTTATGTAGTTCCCCAAAATAGCATTGGTAATCGTTTTGCTGGTCCTGTCATAGTCACTCAGCACCGAAAATAAGAAGTTCGCCTTTATTAACTCTCTTTTCTAAAGCATAAAAACCTTTTAATCCCAAACCACCAAAATTCTGTCGTCCATGGGATAGTCGACATCGGCAATATTCGTAGTAGGCGATACGGGGTCTGGCAAAAGTACTTTTATTAACTTCATGTCTGGCTCTCCTTTGAAAATCGTGAAATAGAAACTCAAGAACAGATGCATGCTTGTAAATGATGAGCCCAATCCTCAGTTGCCCATCGGACATTAAATGAAATCAATGACTAAAATGCCAACAGCCTACAAAGACAATCAGGGAAGGGTGTGGATCGATACACCTGGCT
>Ga0316217_10006785_pt1 | contig 11177 bp, 6 predicted proteins | sample 1anoAmetaG_FD_203633 | JGI IMG/M metagenome (GOLD analysis project Ga0316217, IMG submission 203633) | Freshwater microbial communities from Trout Bog Lake, Wisconsin, USA - 1anoA | ecosystem: Environmental > Aquatic > Freshwater > Lake > Hypolimnion/Profundal zone | place: USA: Wisconsin... | reverse complement strand
GACCTACAACGGCTCCATTGTGGTCATGTTTCCCAGCCAATACGCCACCAATTACTGGATCGGGCCGGGCACTTATTACAACCCGCCAAACCGTCAATGGGGGTTCGACCTGAATTACACCAAGGGAATAAATTACCTGCCTCCACTCACACCGTCGGTGTTGAACACAAATGCGCCCATGATTATTACTCAGCCGCAGAGCCAGACCAACTCCATCGGCGGCACCGCAGTTTTCAGCGTCACGGCCACCACCGGTGTGGGGCTGGGAGGTCTGTTCTATTTCCTGCCGAACAGCACAAACTTGGCAATTGGACAGCCATATTATCAGTGGAAATTCAACGGCACGAACATTCCCGGAGCCAACAGCACGACGCTGACTCTGACTAACCTCCAGGTCAGCCAGGCGGGCAATTACAGCGTGCAGGTGACCAACTATAATGGCTCGGTGACGAGTTCTAACGCAGTTTTGAAGGTTACTGCGGCATTACCACCTTCGATTTCGACCCAGCCCACTAACCAGACGGTGAACGTGGGAGCATCAACTGTTTTCAGTGTCACCGCCACCGGCTCAACGCCGTTGAGCTACCAGTGGAGTTTCAATGGAACGAACATTGCAGGGGCTACCAGCAATTTGCTTGCGTTGACGAACGTGCAGGTCAGTCAGGCTGGCAATTATACTGTGCAGATCACAAACTATAATGGCTCGGTGATAAGCTCCAATGCCGTTCTGACAGTGCTTACGTTTCCACCAACTATCACGATCCAACCAACCGATCAAACGGTGGCTTTAGGTGGCTTTGCCAGCTTGGTCGTCGTGGCAGGCGGGTCGCCGCCCTTAAGTTATCAATGGAGCTGCAATGGAACGAACATAGCAGCCGCAACCAATGCAAACTTCACCTTCGCCGGCGTCCAGTTCACGGATGCGGGAGAATATTCAGTGACGGTCACAAATCCGTATGGTTTGGCGGTCAGCTCCAACGCCCTGTTGACGGTAGTTCCGCCACCCCCGTGTGACATTGTCCCTTCCGGCGTGGTTGCTTGGTGGCCGGCGGAAGGCAACGCCAATGACGTAGTGGGCACCAACAACGGAACCCCGGCCGGCGGGATCACTTATACCAACGGAGAAGCGGGGCAGGCCTTTGTTTTTAATGGCAGCAGTTATATCTCGTTGCCGGCCTCGCCCAGTCTCAATGGTATCGGTGCCGGCGGCAGCGGCGTCACGATTGAATGTTGGGTTAAGCCATCAAGCACCGCGAATGGACCCATCATGGAATGGGATTCTGCCACCGTTGACGGCCTTCAATTCTGGATTCAAAACAACACCCAGCTTTTTGCCAACATTAAGGACGCTTCGGGAAATAGTCATGCATTCTATACGGGTTTGGGTGTGCTCAATTCAACCAATTTTCAACACGTGGCGCTTACCTACGACAAAAATTCCGGCAACGCCTACATTTACCTGAACGGCGGCGTTGTCGCCTCGGCAAATTTTGGGAACATTACGCCGCAAACCACCTATCCTTATTTAAGAATTGGACAACGCTCGGCTACTTCCATTGGCACTTATACTTACACTGGACTGATTGACGAATTGAGCCTTTACAACCGCAGCCTGTCTGCCACAGAAATACAAGCCATTTTTAGCATCGGCAGCGGAGGCAAATGTTTTCCAATTCCCCCGACGATTATCATACAGCCGACGAACCAGACGGCGGCCGCAGGTGATGCGGTGACCTTTGCGGTGTTGGCGAGCAGCACAGCGCCTTTGAATTATCAGTGGACGCTCAACACAGCGAACCTAACCGGAGCCACCAACGGCACGTTGACATTGACCGGTGTGCAGGCTGTTGATGCGGGCGTCTATGCCGTGATCGTGACCAACGCTTTTGGCGTGGTGACGAGTTCAAACGCGGTATTGACGGTAGTTGGATTGCCGCCAACCTTTTCAACCCAGCCGACTAATCAAGCAGTAATTGCCGGCTACCCGGCCACCTTCGCCGCAATGGCAGGCGGGACGCCGCCACTAAGTTATCAATGGATCAAGGACGGTTTCCCGTTGACAGACAGCATCAACATATCGGGTTCTGCCACCACCAATCTGGTTCTGGCCAGCGTGCAGACCAACGACGCAGGCAGTTACACTCTGATGGTAACGAATCTCTATGGTTCGGTCCTGAGTTCCAATGCGGTTCTGACGGTGCTGGTGTCGCCAACCATTTTGAGCCAGCCAATCAACCAGACAATTTATGTGGGAGCGTCAACTGTTTTCAGCGTAATAGCTGAAGGCTCGCCACCTTTGAGTTATCAATGGAGCTGCAATGGCACGAACATCGCAGCCGCAACCAATTCGAGTTTCACCCTTGAGGGTGTCCAGTTCACGGATGCGGGGGAGTATGTGGTATCGGTCGCAAATCCGTATGGTTCGACGGTCAGTTCCAACGCCTTGTTGACGGTGGTTCCGCCACCGCCGTGTGACCTTGTCGCTTCCGGTCTGGTTTCATGGTGGCCGGCGGAGGGGAATGCGAATGATATCGTGGGCACCAACAATGGTGCGGCACAAAACATCACCTTTGCCGGCGGCGAAGTGGGGAGTGCCTTTTATCTTAACGGTTCAAACGCCTATGTGAAGGTGCCAGCCAGTGCCAGCCTCAATGTTGGGACCGGAAGCGGGTTCACCTTTGAGGCGTGGATCAACCCGACCACCTTGAATAGTCAAGCGGTGGCGGAATGGAATGACGGCGCGGGCGACCTCGGCACCCATTTGTTCATCACTGAAAGTCAATATCCCACCGTTGAAGCTGCTCCGCCCGGCTGTCTCTACGCCAATCTGATTGACACCAGCGGAGCGAGTCATGTGTTCAGCACGGGCGGCGGAGTGGTGGCATCGAACCTTTACCAGCATCTGGCGCTGACCTACGACCAGGCGAGCGGCCTGGCGGTGCTCTATCTGAATGGGAATCAGGTTCAGAGCGCCAATCTGGGAAGTTTCACGCCGCAGACGAGCTATGACCTTTATCTGGGGGTGAGGGCGTCAGGTTTCGGTGCTGGCGGTTATTTCGCCGGAATGCTGGATGAACCCAGCCTTTACAGTCGTGCCCTGTCTTCCAATGAAGTCGCCGCCATCTACAACGCCGGCAGCGCGGGCAAATGTTTTCCGGTGGCACCGGCGATAATTACGCAGCCGACGAATCAAACCGCGATCATAGGAGGTTCAGCGGTCTTCGCTGTTGCGGTCACAGGTTCATCACCTTTGAGTTACCAGTGGCAGAAGGATGGCAACAATCTCGCGGATAATGGCAATGTGGCAGGATCAGCCAGCGGAGCATTGACGTTAAACAATGTGCAAAGCAGCGATGCCGGCAGCTATGCCGTGGTTGTGACCAACGCTTTCGGATCCGTGACCAGTTCCAACGCGGTGCTGACGGTGGTTGGGTTGCCGCCAATCATCTCAACCCAGCCGACCGACCAAACGGTGATAGTCGGCAACCCGGCCAACTTCACAGTTGCAGTTGGCGGAACGTCGCCATTGAGTTATCAGTGGATCAAGGACGATTCGTTTTTGACCGACAATGGCAATGTGTCGGGTTCCGGCACAACCAACCTGACCCTTGCCAGCGTCCAGGCCAGCGACGCCGGGATCTATATTCTGATGGTGACCAATCTCTATGGAACAGCATTGAGCTCCAATGCGGTTTTGACCGTGCTGGTGCCGCCCAGCATTACCATCCAGCCAACCAATGTGATGGCGCTATTTGGAAATGGTGCCACGTTCAACGTGACTGCCGACGGAACCGCCCCGCTGAACTATCAATGGACGTTTAACAGCACAAACCTGACGGATGCCACCAACCTCATCCTGACATTGAGCGGCCTGACGATGAATCAAGCGGGAGTTTATTCGGTCACGGTGACGAACCTGGCCGGCAGCGTGACCAGCAGCAATGCCATGTTGTCAGTTTATCCGTCGGCGGCCCCGGCGTTGAGCGGATCGGCGTTTGATGCGGACAATAATTTTTCGTTTACGGTTGCCGGCGTGCCCGGTTTTAATTACGTGGTGCAAACGTCCACCAATCTCGTTGATTGGATTCCTGTAATGACTAACATTTCGCCGTTCTCCTTCACCGACACAAACACGGCAAGCTTCCAGCAACAGTTTTATCGCAGCAGCTACACACCGTGACAGGGCAGATTTGGAACAGTGGATATTTCATAATAAAACCATTGCGTCACTGTCAGTAAAATTGCCAGCAAAAGTATCGTCTAGTAGAAAGCCAGATTTCACCCTTTTTGTATCCTGCGCATTCAAACTCCAGAAACCAGACACTTTTTGTCCCGGAAGACACAAGCCCAAGCTCTGACCTTGTAAGGTCAGTGACCGACTTTTGAATTTCGGTGACTGACTTTGTAAAGTCGCTGATTATTTTTGTAAGGTCGAAAACCGACTTTGCAAGGTTTGAAGTCGGATTCGCAAGGTCGAAGCCTGACCTTGCATTTTCGACGACCGACCTTGCAAGTCCGATGACCGGATTTGTCATTTCGTTCACCGACTTTGCAAATTCAAAGATCGAATTTGCAAGGCTAGGCAACGACTTTGTAAGTTGGACGATTGACGTTGCAAGGCGGATCGTCATTTTCCGCCGCCGTCAATGTTCCGCGCGCCCCGATCCGGCCGGCCCGGCAAATCCCGTTTTTGCGCTTCCCCGGTTTTAAGCCTGCTGTCAGAGTTGTGTTAGTTCATTGTCCATCAAATATTTGCGATCTTTTTTCCCGGCAGTTTTGGCACCCCTTTCGCTTTAGCCACAATCGTAACCGGAACGACGTGAGTGCCGAGTGGCCTCCAACGGAAGGTTCCACCATAAACAATCAACGAAAGGAAAATTATGGCTAAAGTCAAAATAAGTCTGGCATATCACATCCTGCCGGCACCCATGGTGGTTCCGCTCATCGGCACCGTCATCACGGGGATGAAGGGCAACCCGGATCTTCCCAATCCGCCCGTGCCCCTCGAACCGGCGGTGCCGCCGAACCCGAATGCCGCGGTGGACCTGACCACCCGCAAGACGCGGCTCGAAGCCGCGATTGAAGCGGCGGCGGTCGGCGGTCGGCGGTCCGGCGGACACGGCGGACACGGCGGCCAGGGATGATGCGCTGGAGTTTGCCCTCGACGGACTCGATCTGGAGGCGTTTTACGTCCAGTCGGTCTATCGTTACAACCTGACGGGGATGATCGCCACCGGTTTCCAACCGGCGAGCACCAACCGCGCGCAGGTGGCCCTGGACACTCCCGGCATCAACGGCATTGACACGGACGTTTCCGCGCAACTGACGTTGCACGTGACGCCCATTGACAATGCGTATGGCTACGAGATGCAGACGTGCATCGGCACGGCGGACTGGAAAACGGCGCTGTATTCGTCCCAGACCCGCTCGATCGTCCTGTCCGGATTGACCTCCGGCACGGCGGTCAACGTGCGGGTGCGGGCGCTCGGCGGCCTCACCGGCTACAGCGCCTGGAGCCTGGACGTGACCCGCTATGTGTCCTGAGCCCACAACCACCATGCCAGAACCACACAAACGGCGCGCCGCAAGACGCGCCGTTTTTTTCATACCTTTGACCGGCGGCGCGCACGGAGTGACGCGCCCCACCTGGATGGTTTGTGAAATGCATTTGAAGCTGCGGAGCAGCGACTGATAATAGCCCACGGCGTCAGCCGTGGGTTAAGCATAAAACCAATTCAGCCCCGGATGGGGCGAAAGAAATTCTCGCTGGTTTATTTTCGGCCGCCCCGTCCGGGGCTTGAACATCCGTTGGCCGGCCAAACCACGGTTTCACCGCGGATTGCTTTCTGCCGCGCCTCCGGCGCTCAATGTGGAATCAAACTCGCAGCTTGATTAAGGCGCTGCCCGCACCTTTCCCCGCATCTCCTTGTGTTCTTGCCCAAATTTAGGTTAAACTGCCGTTTCGATGTTGACGCTTTCAGAAATCAGCAAGGCTTACGGCGGACGGGTGCTGTTCGACGACGTGACCTTGCAGTTGAACCGTGAGGACCGCATCGGGCTGGTCGGCCCGAACGGCGCGGGGAAGTCCACGCTCTTTTCCATCATCCTCGGCGAGGAGGAGGCGGATTCCGGCCAGGTGATGAAGGAGCGCAACGTCGTGTTCGGCTACCTGCCGCAGGAAAGCGCGCCGGTCGGCGATGAAACCGTGCTCGAACTCGCCACGGCCATCTCGCCGGAATTTGCCAAGCTCCGCCGGCTCATTTTGTCCTGGGATTCCGACCATCACGTCGCACCGGATCACGTCGAGGAAATCCACGACGACGCGCACAACCGTTTTCACGAACTCGGCGGCTATCAGCTCGACGCGAAGGCGAAACAGATTTTGTCCGGCCTCGGCTTCCGTGAAAAAGATTTTGAACGCAAGGCGCGGGAATTGAGCGGCGGCTGGGTGATGCGCGCGCACCTGGCGCGGCTGCTCGTGCAGCAGCCGGATTTGCTGCTGCTCGACGAACCGACGAACCATCTCGATCTCGAGGCGTTGATCTGGTTTCAGGAATACCTGACGACGTATCCCGGCGCCATCGTGGTGATTTCGCACGACCGTGAATTTCTCAATCACATCGTCAGCGGCATCGTGGAAATCCGGTCGAGCAAGCTCAACCGTTACCGTGGCAATTACGATGATTTTCTCGTGCAGCGCGCCGCCGCCGAGGAGCGGTTGCTCGCCGCCTACAAAAACCAGCAGCGCGACATCGCGCGGTTGCAGGAGTTTGCCGACCGTTTCGGTGCCAAGGCCAGCAAGGCGTCGCAGGCGCAGAGCAAGCTCAAGCAGATTGACCGGATGGAAAAGATCGAGGCGCCGGTGAATGACGAGAGCAAGATCGGTTTCAGTTTTCCGCAGCCGCAGCGCAGCGGGCAGAAAGTCATCACGCTCGAAAACATTCATTTCGCCTATGTCAATCCGCGCAGCGGCGCGCCAACCGACCGCCAAACAGAAAATGCGGCGCTCGCCCCGGACGCCGCCACGTTGAATCACATTTATCGCGGCATGGATTTTCTGGCGGAGCGCGACCAGCGCATCGTGCTGGTCGGCCCGAACGGCGCGGGCAAATCCACGCTGCTGAAAATTCTTGCGGGCGTTCTGGTGCCTCAATCCGGCACGCGCACGCTCGGGCACAACGTCAAGGCCGGCTACTATTCGCAGTATCGCGTGGAGATGCTGCAGGAGTCGCGCTCGGTGTTCGAGGAGGCGGCGGACACACCGGCGCGCGTGACGGAGCAGTTCATCCGCACGCTGCTCGGCAGCTTTCTATTTCGCGGCGACGACATTTACAAAAAAATCAGCGTCTTGAGCGGTGGCGAAAAAAGCCGGCTCGCGCTCGTGAAACTGCTGCTCGATCCGCCGAACCTGCTGCTCATGGACGAGCCGACAACGCATCTCGACATGGCGAGCATTGACGCGCTGGTCGGCGCGCTGAAGCAGTTTCAAGGCACGCTGGTCTTCATCAGCCACGACGTTTATTTCATCCGCGCGCTGTCCGGCCACGTCGTCCACGTCAATGCCGGGAAGCTCACGCATTATCCCGGCGGCTACCAATATTATTTGGACAAGACCAAGGCGTCATCCGCGCGTGCGGCGTTGACTTCGATTGGAACGAACGGAGCCGCCGCACCAGCGACGCACGTTAAAAATTCCGCGCCAGCGGTGAAGATTGACCGCAAGGAACAAAAACGGCTCGAAGCGATTCAGCGCCAGTCGCGGTCCGGCGAGAAAAAGGCGCAGCAGCAGATCGTTCACAAGTTGGAAAAGGAAATCCAGGAGCTCGAAGCCAAGCAGGCCGAGCTGACGGCGGAGTTGGAAAAGCCGGAGACTTACAACAAGCCCGGCCGCGCACAGGAGATCAACCGCGAACTCGCGCACGTCCAGGAACGGCTCGCGCAGGCCACGCCCGAATGGGAGGCCGCCGAAAGCAAGCTGGCGACTATCGCGTGAAAAAACTTTAGCCACAGATTGAACACAGATGAAACTCGGATGAAAACATTTTATCCGTGTTCAATCTGCGGCTAAAAATCAATTTCATCCCGCCGCGTTTTGTGTTTGATTGATGTCCGCTACTTTTATGGACGACACGAATTCATTGATCGAACAGCGCAAGGCCAAGCTCGCCGCGCTCCGCGCCAAGGGCATTGACCCGTTCCAAAACAAATTTTCGCCGACGGAAACCTGCGCCGCCGCGCGCGCCAGTTACGTCGAAGGCCGCGAAACAGCGCTGGCCGGGCGCATCACGGCGCACCGCGACATGGGCAAGTCCATGTTCATTGACATCCGCGACCAGAGCGGACGCCTTCAGGCCTACGCGCAGAAAAATGTTCTCGGCGACGAACAATTTCACATCTTCCAGCATCTCGACCTCGGCGACTTCATCGGCGTGAAGGGAACGATGTTCACGACCAAGACCGGCGAAATTTCCGTGAAGCTCACCAGCTTCGTGATTCTCGCCAAAGCCTTGCGCCCGCCACCGGCAAAGTATTACGGCCTCGAAGACACCGAAATCCGCTACCGCCAGCGCTACCTCGATCTGATCGCGAATCCCGACGTGAAGGACGTGATGCTCAAACGCAGCGCGATCATCCACGAGATCCGGAATTTTTTCCACGAACGCAACTATGTCGAGGTCGAGACGCCGGCGATGCAGGCGATTCCCGGCGGCGCGGCGGCGCAGCCGTTCAAGACCTTTCACAACGCGCTCGGCTGCGAATTTTATCTGCGCATTGCGCTGGAGCTTTACCACAAGCGGCTGCTCGTGGGCGGCATTGACAAGCTGTTTGAGATCGGGAAAAACTTCCGCAACGAAGGCCTCTCGCGCCGGCACAATCCCGAATTCACGATGCTCGAAGCCTACTGCGCGTTCGGCGATTACGCGACGATGATGGAAACGGTGGAGTCGCTCATCACCACGGTGGCGCAGAAAGTTTTGGGGACGTTAATTGTTCAACGAAATACCAAATCAATAAAGCTGGCAATCCAAGAAATGATTATTTCCGTTGGTGCACCAACTATTCCAACAGATTCATCTGTATCAACTGCACTTCAAGGCTGGAAGCAACTTGAACAAGAAATAGGCAAACGTTCTACTGTTGAAATAGCCAAAGAGGCCGGTGCTTTCTTTGATCAAGCAGCATCCGCGATAAAATCGCATATTGAGAATTCTCAACTTAGCGCAATAGAGAAAAATGCCGCATTGATTGGTCAAGCTTCCATCCGTGACGGATTTAGTGAACTTGCAAAAACCTCCGAGCCTATAAATTTAGGCAAATGGGAAAAACGGAAATACAACGATTTGGTTCGCGAAAAGACCGGAGCGGATTGGTTTGAAATTTCACCAGCCGAACGCCGCCAAAAAGCTCACGACATGGGTGCGGAAATCGGCAAGGAGTTTGAAGACTTTGAAGTCACGAACGCCGTGTTCTCCAAATTCATCGAGCCGACTTTGATTCAGCCCACGTTCGTCACGCACTTGCCGAAGGAACTGGTGCCGCTCGCCAAGCTCACGCCCGATGACCCGACGACCGTCGAGGTCTTCGAGTGCTGCATCAACGGCCAGGAAATTTCGCCCGGCTACACCGAGCAGAACGATCCCATCGCGCAGCGCGCCACGCTGGAACATCAGGCCGGCGGCGAACAGCAGAAGCTGGACGAGGATTTTCTCGTCGCGCTCGAACACGGCATGCCACCCGCCGGCGGCATCGGCATCGGCATTGACCGCCTGTGCATGATGCTCCTCGGCCAGGAAAGCATCCGCGACGTGATTTTGTTCCCCCAGTTGAAGCCGAAATAAAATTGCGTTAGAGCAAATCAATTAAAACCATAGCCGCAAAAATGCCAAAAAGGCTCAAAAGAAAACATTTTCTTGTGACTTTTGCGCCTTTTGGCGGCTACAGAAACAGTTAAACCGCTCTAACTGCATTTTTTGCCCGATTTGTCAAAACCCTGACGAGGGGAATCAAATTGGAAGCAGCGTCGCCGGAGATTCAATGCTGGCAACCGCCACCGCAACAGTGATGCCCGCCGCCGTTGGGGATTTTGCCGGATGGCGCAGAACCGCCTGCGCTGGCGGCGAAGGTGGAAAATTTCTTGGCCAGCTTCTTCGAGCCGCAATGCGGACATTCGGCATTTTTCCAGTCGGTCGAGCGGACGAGGATTTCGCTGTCGCGCTCGCAGGCTTCGCAATGGAATTCGTAGATTGGCATACCAAATTTATTTCGCCCACTGCGGATTTTCCATGAAGGCGTAACAGAGCAGGTGCAGAATGTTCATCTGCACGTCCTCCACGCGGCCATAATGCGTGTCGCCGATGACGATGACGTGGTCGGCGATCTCGGCCATGCGCCCGCGCTTGCCGCCGACGAGCGCGATGGTCTGCAGGCCGTTTTTTTTCGCCCAGTCGAGCGCCTTCACGCAGTTGGGCGAGTTGCCGCTGACGCTGATGGACAGCACGACGTCACCGGCGCGGCCGTAGTTCTGCAACTGGCCGGCGAACACGTCCTCGTAGGAATAATCGTTGGCGAGCGCGGTCATCCAGCTCACGTTGTCGTTGAGCGAAAGGACGCGGAAGCGCTGGCCGAGCTTGTCGGACGCGCCTTTGCCAAGGTCGGTGACGAAGTGCGAGGCGTTGGCCGCGCTGCCGCCGTTGCCGAAGACAAAAATCTGGCGGTCGGCCTTGAGCGCGTCGCGCAACAGCCCGATGAGCTTCGCGACGGCCTCGGCAGGCACGGAATCGAGCGAGGCTTTCTGGGCTTTGACGTAATCGTTAATCCATTGGTTCATGCAAACAACATGACGCAAGGACGCGCTTTTGTCAGCGAAAATCAGAAATAATCCGGCTCGTTGCCGGCTTTCCATTTGATGTTGCAGCCGATGCTGGCGACCTGAAACTCGGAGGTGGTTCGGCCGGCCAGCACGGCGTCGAGCGCGGCGCGAAGATCTTTTCCGGTCACCGGAATACCGTTGCCGGGACGGCTGGCGTCGAACTGGCCGCGATAAACCAGTCGGCGGCCGCGATCGAACAGGAAAATGTCCGGTGTGCAGGCGGCGCGATAGCTTTTGGCGACGGCCTGCGTTTCGTCGTAAAGATACGGAAAGATGTAGCCGGCGGTTTCCACTTCGGCCTTCATCT
>Ga0316217_10006784_pt1 | contig 11180 bp, 7 predicted proteins | sample 1anoAmetaG_FD_203633 | JGI IMG/M metagenome (GOLD analysis project Ga0316217, IMG submission 203633) | Freshwater microbial communities from Trout Bog Lake, Wisconsin, USA - 1anoA | ecosystem: Environmental > Aquatic > Freshwater > Lake > Hypolimnion/Profundal zone | place: USA: Wisconsin... | reverse complement strand
TCATTCCGACGGCGGATTCAGATGCGGCGCTGGTGGCTGCCTTTGCCGCTTTTGCAGATCGAAGGCTCGGCAAGCAGGTTGTGTTCGCGCACGACACGCCGAACTTCATCGCCAACCGCATCGGCATTGCCGTGCTGTTTACCGCCGCCAACCTGATGCTGCAGCAGGGCCTCACCATTGAAGAGGCGGACGCACTTACCGGCTCTGCCATTGGCTGGCCGCGCACGGGCACATTTCGCCTAGCCGATCTGGTCGGGATCGACATCCTGGCCCACGTTGCCGCCAACTTTCCTGAGGGCGTATCGCAGGGCAAGTTTGGCGCTGTTCTGGATGAGCTGATGCAGCGCAAGTGGCTGGGCGACAAGACCGGGCAGGGCTTCTACAAGAAGATTCGCGGAACAGACGGGAAAGAGCTGCGCATGGTCCTGGACCTTGCGACGTTCGAGTACCGCGCCATCACAAAGCCCGCCCTGCCCGGCATCGAGATGGCGAAGAACGCCGCCACACTTCCCGAGCGGCTGCGCCTGCTGCTGGCCAATGACCCTGCCAAAGACAAGGCAGCGGCATTTCTGTGGCCTTTCTTCGCCTATCTTTGGAACTACGCCGCGGACCGAATCGGCGAAGTCGCCGCTGATGCACCTGCCATCGACGCCGCCATGCGCAACGGCTTCAACTGGGAGTTGGGGCCCTTCGAGCAATGGGATGCCGCTGGAGTGCGACCGACTGTAGTCCGAATGAAATCGCTTGGCCTACCCGTCAGCCCTGCACTCGACGCGCTGCTCGATTCTGCGCCTGAGCAAGTTCCCGTCTCCTGGTACTCCAGCGATGGGCCTCAGTGCTATAACCCCACAACCGGAGCGTGGCAAACCATCGCCAGAGTCGCCGGCCACGCCCGGGTCGCGCATTTCCGCAGCACACACCGCGTGGTCCGCACGAACCCCGGCGCTTCGCTGGTGGATATCGGCGACGGCATCGCCTGCATTGAACTGCACTCGCCGAAGAACGCCATCGGCGGCGACATTCTCTCTCTCATCACTTCAGTCCTGAACCCCAGTTCCGAAGCGGTTCGGGACTTCTGCGGCTTTGTAATCTCAGGCGACCGCGACAATTTTTCAGTTGGGGCAAATTTGATGCAGGTTCTGCTCATCGCGCAGGAAGGCGAATGGGAGGAATTGGCCGCGGTTATCAATGGCTTTCAACAGATGACCGCCGCTATCAAGTTCTGTCCGCGCCCGGTGGTGGCCGCGCCGTTCGGCTTGACCCTGGGCGGCGGCGCGGAGATTTGCCTGCATGCCGACCGCCGCCAGCCTCATGCGGAGACGTACATCGGCCTCGTCGAAGCGGGCGTAGGACTTATCCCGGCTGGTGGCGGGACCAAGGAGATGCTGCTTCGAGCAGTGGATCAGGCCGCCGCACTGGCTCCGCCCGACCCGCGCGACCCGCCCTCGCGCTTCGCGCAATCCGCGGAGATGAACACGGCGCTTCGCCGCGCCTTTGAGACCATCGCGCTGGCAAAGGTCTCCACTTCAGCAGCGGAAGCCCGGACGCTTGGCCTTCTTGCTGCTGCGGATCGCATCACCATGAACCGGGAGCGCCTGCTGCTGGAAGCGAAAGCGCAGGTTGAAGCCCTGGTTGCTGCCGGTTACACAGCCTCCCAGCCCCGTACCATCGCCGCGCCAGGGACGGCAGCCCTGGCCACACTCGAAACAGGCGCCTACCTGATGGGCGAGGCCGGTTACGCCTCTGAACACGACCAGAAGGTCGCCCGCTGGGCCGCCTACATCCTGGCCGGGGGGCGCGTGACTCCGGGCGCACCAGTGACAGAGCAGTACCTGCTGGACCTTGAGCGCGAGGCCTTTCTCTCCCTGTGCGGCGAGCGGAAGACCCAGGAGCGCATCGCGTTTACTCTCAAAACCGGCAAGCCACTGCGGAACTAGCCATGAAGCCGGCCACCAGCGGTTCATTTTACTTCCGGGCCGAAGCGAACTACCAGGAGCATCCTCATGCCTGAAGCCGTCCTCGTCAGCGCCGTACGCACCCCCGTCGGCCGAGCCCCCAAAGGCGCCCTCTGCACCACCCGCCCTGACGATCTGGCCGCGCTTGCCATCACCGCCGCCCTGGGCCGCATCCCCGCGCTCGACACATCCGAGATTGACGATGTGATTCTTGGATGCGCTCAGCCGGAGGGCGAGCAGGGCTGGGACCTGGCCCGGTGGGCCATTCTGCGCGCCGGGTGGCCGGTAGAAATCCCCGGCGTTACCGTCAATCGACTGTGTTCCTCAGGACTTGAGGCCATTGCTATTGCGGATCAGCGCATACGCTGCGGCGACGCAGGAGTTGTGATTGCTGGCGGAGCGGAGTCGATGAGCCTGCTCCCTTTTGGCGGCCTCAAACCCAGCCCCAATCCCTGGCTCGCCGAGCACTACCCCGCCTCCCTGCTCACCATGGGCCTGACGGCCGAGCGCGTGGCCCGGCGCTACGAGGTCTCCCGCGAAGATCAGGACGCCTTCTCCTACCAGAGCCACCAGAAAGCACTCGCCGCGCAAGCGGGCGGGCGCTTTGACCACGAACTCATCCCCGTCCCCGTCACCACCGCCGTCCCAGGAACAAGAACGGGCAAGCCAACCATCTCAGAAAGACTTGTCACAACCGACGAAGGCCCCCGGGCGGACACTTCACTGGAGGCACTTGCCAAACTCAAGCCCGCCTTTCACGCTCAAGGGAGCATCACTGCCGGCAACGCCTCGCAAACCTCAGACGGGGCGGCCGCCACGGTGCTGATGGAAGCGCACCGGGCAAGGGGACTGGGCATCCTCCCCCTGGCCCGCCTGGTCGCATACGCCGTTACCGGCTGCCTGCCTGAAGAGATGGGCATCGGTCCGATCGCCGCCATCCCCAAGGCCCTGCGCCGCGCCGGCCTCACCCTCGCCGACATTGGCCTCATCGAGTTCAACGAAGCATTTGCCGCACAGGCCCTGGCGGTGATCCGCGTGCTAAATCTGAATCCGGAGGTCATCAACGTAAACGGCGGAGCCATCGCCCTTGGGCACCCACTGGGCTGTACGGGAGCAAAACTGACAGCCACTCTTGTAGCTGAAATGCACCGGCGGCGGGTCCGCTACGGCATGGTCACCATGTGCGTTGGCGGGGGCATGGGCGCAGCAGGCATCTTCGAGCGCCTGTAAACTCAACCGGCCAGCGGCGAGGCCCTGGCAAAAAAAATAGGCACGAACTACCGGGTCATACCCTGTCCGTTCGTGCCTATTTTGATTTTCAGGGAGCTTCAACAGCTCCGTCCAGCTAGACCTTGGCGAGAACCAGGGCCTTCAGCCGCGCGTTGAGGCGGCTCTTGTAGCGGGAAACGGTGTTGTCGTGCAGGATTCCCTTTTGTACGCTCTTGTCGAGCGTGGAAACAGTCTCGCGGTACTGAGCCTGCGCGGCCGGTACGTCGCCCTTCGTCAGGGCCTCGCGCAATGCCCGCAAGCTGGTGCGAACGCGGCTGCGGTTGGCGCGATTCACTTCGGTCCGGGTAACTGTCTGGCGGGCGCGCTTCAGCGCCGATACATGGTTTGCCATTGCTCTTCCTTAATCTCTTGAATGATGCGGGTGAGAATGCAACTCGAGCCGCATCCCTCGCAGTCTCCTAGTTTACGGTAAACCAGCCCCCAGGGTCAATTCCACTCCGCTTCTGTTACCCTTCCCCGAGGAGAAACACTCGTGTCCCAAGCACCCTCAGAGCCCGGCGCGCCGGTCCGGCTTCATCGCGTTCTCGGCCTGTGGAACCTCATCATCATCGGCATGGTGATCATCCAGCCGACCGCTCCGATGGGCATTTACGGCGTTATCAGCAACAAGGCCCACGGGCACGTGGTGACCACCATCCTTATCGCCATGGTCGCCATGTTGTTTACGGCCTTCAGTTACGGGCGCATGGCCCGCGTCTATCCCTCGGCCGGCTCCGCTTATACCTACGTCGGCCAGGAGATGCACTCTGCCCTTGGATACGTTGTTGGCTGGGCCATGGTGATGGACTACCTCCTCAATCCCCTCATCTGCACAGCCTTTTGCGCCAAGGCGGCGATGAACATCCTGCCCGGCCTAAATTACTATGCGTGGATTCTTATATTTGCGGCTTTCTTTACCTGGACCAACTTGCGCGGTATTAAAACCTCTGCCCAGTTGAATGAAGCCCTGTGCGTAGGCATGACCATTGTTGTGCTCATTTTTCTGGCCGCCGTGGTGCGCACCCTTTGGGGAGTCCACCACGACCCCGGCTTCTTTACACATCCCTTTTACCAGCCGGGTGCCTTCCAGACTTCCTCAGTCTTTGCGGGAACCTCTGTCGCCGTCCTCTCCTATATCGGCTTCGACGCGGTTTCCACGCTATCAGAGGAGGTGCACAATCCGCGCCGCAACATCATGCTGGCCACGGTGCTGCTTTGCGTGATTGCCGGGCTCATCTCAGGGCTTGAAGTGTATGCAGCACAGCTGATCTGGGGAGGGAAGGCATTCCCCAGCGACCAGGTCGAGTCCGCCTTTGCGCTCGTCTCCCGCCAGGCAGGAGGGTTGTTCCTGTTTCAGGCGGTGAACTTCACCTTGCTGGTGGCAAATATGGGTTCCGGCATGGGCACGCAACTGGCTGCCTCGCGCCTGCTCTATGGCATGGGCCGCGGCAACGCTCTTCCCAAGTCATTCTTCGGCGTCATTGAACCCCGCCGCCGCGTACCCCGCAACAACATCCTCCTTGTGGGCGCGCTTGCACTTGCCGGGGCAGCGATTCTTGAGTCCTTCGCCGCGCGGCTGGGTGGCGGCGCGTACGAAATCGGAGCCCAGGCCCTGAACTTTGGAGCTCTGATCTCGTTCATGGGCGTCAACGCGGCCAACTTCGTCCACCAGCTCCACCACCCTGAGGCCCGCTCGCCGATTGCGCTTGCAGTGCCTGTTCTGGGCTTTGTGATCTGCGGCTTTCTCTGGTTGAACCTGAGCCGACCGGCATTCCTTGTGGGCGCAGTCTGGATGGCCGCAGGCATTGCCTATGGAGCCGTACGTACGCGCGGATTCCGCTCTCAGCTTGTGACGTTTGAAATCCCATCTGACGCCGCCTGACGAATTCGCGCCAATCGACGTTGATGCGGTAGATTTCTCAGCAGGAGAATCTCAATGAAATTTGGTCTGGCGTGCTTCGTGGCGCTTCTGTCGAGTTGCGCCTTGTCTGCACAGACGCCGCAACAGGTGTCTAGCCAATCGCCCCTGTTAGGCGCGCAGGTGTGGATCGAGCCCGGCCAAACCCCGCAGCAAATTGACGGATGGTTTCACGAGTTGGCCGAGGAGCACATGCCGGTGGCGCGCATCTTTGTGATGTGGAGTTATCTGCAAACCGGCCCGCAGCAATGGGACTACTCGCTCTACGACCAGGTATTCCGCGCCGCTGAAAAGTACCATGTGCGTGTTGTGGCGACGCTAACGCCTGGCGGCCCGCCGCCTTTTTTGAAAGGCAATGGGAACCAGGGCGCCGGATATCCCGCCACTGAAGAGGCACAGGCGGCGGCCGCCCTCTACATTGGCAACGTGGTTGATCGCTACAAGACCAGCTCGGCGCTGGATACCTGGCTGCTGGTGAATGAGCCGGGCATGGCACCCTCAGCAACACCGCTGGCGGTTGCGGAGTTTCGCCTTTGGCTGGCCAAGCGGTATGCGAGCATAGCCGAGTTGAATCGCAGTTGGGGATCGGCCTACACGAGCTTTGCAGAGCCCGCGCCGCATGCGGAGACAGGGGATTTTGGCAGCAAGAACCGTGATATTGACTGGCTCGACTTTTGGCGCAGCTACCAGACAGAGCAGTTGCATTGGATTGAACAGCAGGTTCGTTTGCACGATGCAAACCCCGCCCATGGAATGCATGTAAATCCGCATGCGCTCATTAGCAACATGGCTGGCCTCTCGGACGATCTGGCATCGTGGCGGCCTTTCCTTGATACCCTGGGTTGCTCGATTCATCCGGCATGGCACTTTACACTTTTGAGTCGCAACCAATATGCACTTGGCGTCTCCTATATCAACGATTTGGTTCAGGGAGCGAGCGAGCCCCATCCGCACTGGGTGACCGAACTGCAAGGCGGAAACAATATTTACAGCTCGACCAAGCCCATGGATCCGACCAACGACGACATTGGCCAGTGGGTTTGGACCAGTATTGGCGCGGGCGCCGATCGGGTCATCTTCTGGCTGCTGAATGCGCGCCTGCAAGGCACGGAGGCAGCTGAATGGTCGCTGCTTGATTTTCAGCAACGGCCAAGCCGCCGGCTGCAAACAGCATCGGCTATCGCTCAAGTTGTGGATAGCCATGCGGGCTTCTTTCATGGCGCGCATGTGGTTGAGTCGCCGGTGACGGTTATCCTCAGCCTGGAGACGGAGACGCTGGAAGCGCAATACCACAACGCGGACTATCCGGGGCGCGACAGCAATGCGCACCTGCTCTCCGCGCTTGGCATGTATCAGGCGCTGTCGCAAATTGGAGTGCCACCGCGTTTGAAACTGTTTGGCGACTATGACTGGCGGGCAAAAACAGCTGCCCCGCGCGTCGCCATCCTGCCCGATGCGCGCGCGATTACCGAGGCCCAGGTGAGCGATCTTCAGGCCTTTGCGGACAACGGCAACACCCTGCTCATCACCGGCCTCACGGGCTTCTATGATCCGCACGCGATGGCCTGGCCGCTCTCAGGTTTTCCTTTGTCGCGTGTAACCGGTGCGGAACTCAAAGAGGTTCACTTCATCGACAGCAAGGTCGATCTTTCGTTGAGCACTCCCGCAGTTACATTGCCCTCGCACCTGTGGATCAGCAGCATAGAGAATCACTCGGCTGAGGTGGCAGGCAAGCGCGATGGAGAGATTGTCGCCACCATCCGCAGGACACAGAACGGTGGGCGGGTGCTGTGGATTCCATCGCCCATCGGTATTGGCGGGTGGCTTCGCGGCACCGAGCCACTCGCCGCGTATCTCAAAACCGTCTTTGCACCGGCCGTGGCAAGCGAGCCATTTCGCTTTTCGCGTCCGCAAAAGGGATGTCTCATGCGCATTCTCAAAAACGGCAACGCCTATTTGAGCGTTGTTACCAATGGTGAAGACACTCTCGTTCGCTGCCAGGTGGAGCATCCAACCGGACTGCATATGGAGAAGCTCTGGGGGCAGTTGCCGGTGGAGCAGGGAGCAGGCGCACTTTATCCCCTGGGCCCACGCGCTACGTCTGTGACTCTTTGGAAGTAGCGCGTGGGATGACTGTGAATTGGCGTCGCAAACCGCAGATAAGAGCAGGCGGGGCGAGACAAGTTGATTCAAGTCCACTTCTGGTTCCGGCGTTGAATCTTTGCTGTTGCGGCTACCGCGCTGCCAGTCTTTGAGAGTGATGGCGCGAGGTATCTACGCCGAAGACGTAGATTGTCGTGGAGTGGTATGGCTTGCCGGGACGAAGCACGGTTGAGGGGAACTGCGCGTGGTTTGGGGCATCGGGGAAATGCTGTGTTTCAAGGCAGAACGCAGCAACCGGTTGAGGCTTCGGGGCAGGTTGGACGGCGGGAGCGGGGGGAGGCAACAGCGGAACGTAGAACTGCATGCCGGGCTCGGTTGTGAAGACTTGAATGGTGCGACCGCTTTTTGGGTCGTCAACTTCCGCGGCGGGGTGAACAAGCCCTGGTGACCGGAGGACAAAGTTTTTGTCATATCCACGCTCTGGAATGTGGTCTCCGATGGCGTGCCTGGCGCGGAAGTCGAAAGGCGTTCCCGCTACAGCATCCATGCTGCCGGTGGGGATATTGGCTGCGTCGACCGGCGTGTAGAAGTCAGCCGCGATGACGGCGAAGTCATCCTTTACGGGAGCGGTTGGATCGTCCGCAAGATTAAAGAAGGCGTGGTTGGTGAAGTTGATTACGGTTGCCTTATCCGACTCCGCGGCATAGTTGATGCTGAGCGCGGGCTTGCCGTGGCGCATGGTGAGGGTGAAGCTAACGTGAAGGGTGAGAGTGCCGGGGAAACCCATATCCCCATCTGGAGATACGAGCGTCATCTGCACGCCGTCTTTGATTTCCTTTGCCTTCCATATCTTCTGGTTGAAGCCGACGGTGCCGCCGTGAATGGCATAGCCGCCCCTGCCGATAGGAATCTGGTAGTCAACCCCGTCGAGGGTGAACTTGCCGCCAGCGATGCGGTTGGCGTAGCGTCCGATTGTCGCCCCCATTACGAAGGCTGACGGCTGCATGTAACCCTGCGCTGTATCGCGGCCCACAATTACATTGGCAATATCGCCGTTGCGGTTGGGGACGCGCACGCTTACGATGCGCGCGCCGTAGGTGGCCAACTTTACCTCGGCGGTGCCTGCCGTTATTGTGTAGAGGTCAATCTGGGCGCCGGTAGCGTCCTGTCCCCAGGGTGCGTGAGTCACGGTGGCGGCTGTTATGGCCGGCGACAAGAAAGCGCATACCGCGAGGGTTAGCCCTTGCAGAAGACTCCGAACATTCATCTGGACACTCATTGCTTCATTTTCCTCATTGTGAATCTCCCATTGCGGTATCGATGGAGTTGAAGACAGTCCAGCTTTGCAGGGGGCCACGTTTGATTTCGGTTCTGGATCCAAACACCTTGGAGTTGTCGATCAAGCGGATGAAGTCGGGTCGAAAGGCAAACAAGTGGCATTGGGAGATTGCCAGTTTAAAAGCGATTCCCAACTCGAATCGCTGGATATAGGTCTTGATCAGAGGCTTGCGGCGTGCTGGTTCGCCGACGGTGGCCACTTGCCCGCGCATTTGGACGCCCTGGATTCCCTTCCAGTTATCAGTCTGGCGATAGACCGCGACAGCCGCCCTGGGTGACCGCATGAGATTGACACTGTGCAAACTGGTTTTGGAGGAGAGCCAATAGAGGGTCAGCTCCTCATCGACGATATAGAAGAGTGGAGTGGCCCAGGGTTCTCCGAATTCATCGGCAGTGGACAGGGTGAGCGTGCTCTGCCCGCGCAAGAGCGCGCCGATGGACTCGAGATGCAATTGCCTGTCACTCATAAAAGTCCAGCCATGCGACCCGCGGCCAGACTTGAGCTTCTCATATACCGCTGTTGAAACTCCATCGAATGAAAGCCTGGGTAAACAGCAAGAGCCGCCCGAAGGCAGCTCATTTTATGGTTCTTGAGGTGTGGTCGTGGATTCGACCTCCGCTTGCTTTCGCTCCTCTTGCCGCTTGCGGAGTATTTCCGCGATTGCCCCCGGCTTCTTCCGAGCTTCGAATAGCTCCCTCATCTGCTGTTCAGTCGGGTACTCAGAATCCAGATTCTCCATAGAACTCCCCCGCGAAGTGAATTTTCAACTCACCAGTATGGCACACGGAACATTCACGCGAGACCCTAGAAACAGTTAGAGGCTACGCAATGCAGCCGGTGCTGGCGGGAGTCTTTCCAACCGCGTGGGAGGTTTTGAAATCCGCTCCGGCAGAGGGGTGTGGAGTTTCGCGTGTATCACTGAACACGTATGGTTGCTGCTGAAAGCAGGGTAGTGGAATCCGAGGAAGCGTTGAAATCGAGTCGGAGTGGACGGTAAGAACACGCGGCCCACTCATCGCGATAAGGCCGCGATGAATGATTGCATGACAGCGTCGGCTCCTTCGACCTGAGTAAACTGGTTGCGGCTAAACGACCATGAAGCTCGGGAGGAAAGGAGCCGAGCATGATGATTATAGGCTGTGATTTTCATCCACGGTTTCAACAGATCTCCTTTTTGTGGGAGGAGACTGGCGAGTGCGGGCAGCGGCGCTTAATGCACACGGTGGAGGCCGAACAGTACTATCGCTCGCTTGGCGGGACGAAGGTGCGAGTGGGGATTGAGGCCACTGGGAGTTATGGCTGGTTTCGACGTTTGCTGAGCGAGTTGGGCCATGAGCTTCTGGTAGGCGATGCAACCCAGATTCGCGCCTCGAACCCGCGCCGGCAGAAGACCGACAAGCGGGATGCGGAGCATATTCTTGGTTTGCTGATTCAGGATCGTTTCCCCGCCATCTGGCAGCCGCCGGCAGAGAACGAACAACTGCGGCAGTTGCTGTTACATCGCAGCCGCCTGGTCAGGTTGCGCACGCGGGTGACCAACCAGTTGGACGGGATAGCCAAGAACGAAGGGCTGTTGGTTCCTGGCGGGTGGAGCGGGAAGCGGCGCATGGCCATTGAAGCATTACCGCTGCCGGGCTGGTATGGCGAGCGTCGCAAGGATCTGCTGGGGCTGCTGGACCGGATTGAGGAACGGATTGCGCCGCTGAACAAGGCGGTCAGCCAGGCAGCGGCCAACAACGTGGAGGCGTGCCTGTTGATGACGCATCCGGGCGTGGGACCGGTGGTTTCACTCGCCTTTGTGCTCGCGATCGGCAACTGGCAACGCTTTCCGCGCGGCAAGCAGGTGGGCAGTTATTTCGGCTTGATTCCTGCCGAGGAGTCGAGCGGAGACAAGCGGCGTTTGGGACACATCAGCAAGCAGGGCAACACGCTCGTGCGTTGGTTGCTGGTGGAGGCGGCGAGCACGGCGCAGAGGTACGACGCGAGCTGGCATCGGCAGTATGTGCGCCTGTCAATGACCAAGCATCACGGCGTGGCCAAGGTGGCTATCGCTCACAAGCTGGCGGTGAGGTTGTATTGGATGTTGCGCTCCGGGGAAGATTACCAGCACGTCAGGGAGCGCGGTTCTCATGCGAGGCAGTCCGAGTGCCCCGGTGGTCGCAGTAGGAGACCGATTGAATGATTGGACGCCTCGACTCTTCCCGCGAGGGGAGAGTTTGAACAGGAAATCATGGGGTAAGTCCGACCCGAATACATGGTTGATGGAACCTGATGTCCATCGAGAATGATTGGTTCAACACGCGAGCTTGGGTCGTTGATGCCGAAAGGCCGATTTTTTCAGGGATGGAACGAAGCTCAGAAAAGAACTCTGATCTTCGTTCCAAATGCGATTGTGGCAGTGGCCGGGACGGCGTCAAGGGTCAAGATGAACGCCAAAGTACGGCGCCCTTGACCCCGTCCCGGCCACCACAGGGAGACTTTGCGCGCAAATTAAAAAAACGCGCTTGACAGAAGCCGACGCTGTCATACATGGGGCACAGAGAGTTTGCGGGCATTTATGACCGGGCCACCTGCCACTTATGGCGGCGGCAAAAGT
>Ga0316217_10006783_pt1 | contig 11181 bp, 7 predicted proteins | sample 1anoAmetaG_FD_203633 | JGI IMG/M metagenome (GOLD analysis project Ga0316217, IMG submission 203633) | Freshwater microbial communities from Trout Bog Lake, Wisconsin, USA - 1anoA | ecosystem: Environmental > Aquatic > Freshwater > Lake > Hypolimnion/Profundal zone | place: USA: Wisconsin... | reverse complement strand
CGGCCCTCCGAAGGGGGGAGGACGAACTTGTTCCGCAGCTTGACGCCCGCGTAGTCGAACGCCTGGTCGCCGCGCAGCGCCACCTGGAAGTAGCCGCCGATCTCCCACCAGGGCAGCAGGCCCAGCGACGGCTCGAGGGTGAGGTGGGTCTGGTGGTTCTGCGGGTACTCCGGGCTGGCGGCGGTGGTGGTGCCGACGGCGACGCTGTTCACGTGCAGCTCGAGGCCGGGGACGCCCGGGGCGTTGGCCGTGCCGTCGTAGACCTGGATCTCGAACGGATCGATCGCGCGGGCCGGCGACGCCCAGAGCGCCGCGACGGCGGCGAGGGCGAGCCCACTCCAGGCGGACGCGCGCCAGGGCCGGCGGCGCGTGCCGAGGGACCCCCCGGTCGCTCTGTTCTGGCTCATGGATCGGGTCGCTCTCGACGGGCCGCTGCCGTGCCGCTCGTGGCGCGCCACGCTACTTCAGCCACGCGGCGGTTGCCCGGACATTCCCCATGTGCTGTGCTCTCTGCAAGCCCGGAGGAGTCATGCGCCACCTGCTCGCCATCTTCGTTGCGGCCACCGTCGTGTGCGTCGCCATGGTCTCGCCCCCCGTCCGCAGCGCCGCGGCGGACGGAAGCTCCCCTCCGGCGCCCGCCCCGACCCCCGCCCCGACGCCTGCGCCGCCCCGCCCGGCCGATTGCGCCGCGTGTCTTCAGTGCGTCGGCGCCTGCACCTCCGCCTACGCCGACTGCACCCGCAAGTGCTTCGCGCAGCCCGACCTCCCGTCGCAGCAGGCGTGCGTCGCGCTCTGCCCCTCGGTCGCCCAGTGCGCGCAGAGCTGTCCGTGCAGCGGCTGCGTGGGCATGCCCGGGCTCCCCAGCCTGCCTCACTGAGCTACTCCACGCAGACGATCGCGCCCCCCATCTTCGCCACGTGGAAGTCGGGGGCGGGGCACGAGACCTGACACACCGACCCGGTGCACGACGGGTCGACGCTCTTCGGTAGCGTGTAGCTGCAGCCCCCGGGGCCGCAGGTCCACGCGACGCCGGTGTCCGGGTCCTTCCCCGTCACGGCGGGGGCCGCGAGGACGCACTCGCCGGTGAGGTTCACGAAGTCCTTCGGGCAGTCGCTCCCCGTCGCGCAGACGTCGGCGTGGCGCGGGCTGTGGTCCGGGCAGGCCTCGCTGCACCGCCCGGCGATGCTGTCGGGGACCAGGTTCGGGGCGCACGCGAAGGTGCCGCGCGTCCGCCTGGGACGCTTCGCCGCGTCGCGCTCGACGGGCTCCGCGTCGACGGCCACGAGCTGCTTCGCCCACCGGGACAGGGTCGCCATGTGAATCCACGCGTACCCGCCGTCCCCCCACGCGGTGCCCCAGCTGTTGTGGGCGAGCAGGTAGGCGCCGTGCGGGAAGTTGGCGTAGCCCGCGAGGACGAGGGCGTGCCCGGACCCCGGCCCCCCGGACCGCGTGTAGTTCGGGATGTAGCGGGCCCCCGGCTTCCCCCGCGGGACGAGGCTCGGCGGGACCTCGATCGCGACGATGACGTCCTGCCCGGCGGCGAGCTTGGCCTCGAGGACGGTGACGTCGGGCTTCCCCAGGTACTCGACCTCGGTGAACTCGCCGATGGCCTTCGACTCCAGCTGCTTCACGCGCGAGTCGTCGACCTTCTTGCCGCAGTCGCGCCTGTGGGCCGCGGAGACGAGGTCGCACGGGACCCACCGGTTGGCCTCCGTGACGTTGAACGGCCAGTCGCGCTCCTGGCCGAGCAGGCGGGTCACGTTGGACGCCAGCGACGACTCCTCGCTGGGCGAGTGGTAGCGCGACCAGAGCTGCATGACGCTGACCTCGGCGCTGCGCCCGCTCCACCGGGCGAGCGCGTGGTCGAGCGCGGCGGCCTCGGCGAACGCGGTGCAGGCGGGCGCGGTGGTCTGGTTGCGGACCGGCCCTTCCGTCCCGTCGCGCCGGTGATCGACGACGGTCGGGAGCATCGAGGGGCTCCGCGAGAGGAGCGACCTGGGGACGAGCAGCCTCGCGCCGGCCTCCTGCGTGGCGCCAAACTGCAGCGCCTTCGCGCAGGAGAGCGACGCCTTCGCGGAGCCGGTCCAGACCGCGCGACACGGCTCGTCGTCGAGGTGCGCGTCGTGCGGCGCCTCCGCGGCGCGCTCCTGCCGGGAGAGCTCCGGAAGGTCCGGCAGGGCCGGGACCGGGGGGTGCGGCGCGCGGAGCGGCGGCGGCCTCTTCGGGGCGGCGTGATCGGTGGGGGCGACGACGGCGAGCTTGCTGGAGGCGTGGTGCCCGGCGTCGGAGACGTCCTTCGAGGCGCCGCGGTCGTGGGCCGCCGGGTCGGACCTGTGGCAGGCGGCGGTCGCCAGGAGCAGACCCAGCGGGAGCGAGAGGCAGAGCAGGAGGCGCACGGCTCGATCTATAGCGCACCGCGCAAGGGTTGACGTCGGCGGAAGGGGGCGAAGCTCTCAGCCAGACCGCCCGCCTTCTTGGTAGCGTAGTCGCCCCATGACCCAGGACACCAACGCTCAGTCCGATGCCTTCGTCTTCTTCGGCGCCACGGGCGACCTCGCCTACAAGAAGATCTTCCCCGCCCTGCAGTCGCTGATCCGGCGCGGGCGCCTCGACGTCCCCATCGTCGGCGTGGCGAAGTCCGGCTGGACGCGCGACCAGCTCGTCGAGCGCGCCCGGAAGAGCGTCACCGAGTACGGGGGGCTCGACGAAGCGGCCTTCGCCAAGCTCGTGGGGCACCTCCGCTACGTCGACGGGGACTACGGCGACAAGGCGACGTTCGCGCAGATCCGGGCGGAGCTGGGCGGCGCGGCGCGGCCGCTGCACTACCTGGCGATACCGCCGAGCATGTTCCCGGCGGTGATCGAGCAGCTCGCGGCCGCGGGCCTGGCGAAGGACGCGCGGGTCGTGGTGGAGAAGCCCTTCGGCCGCGACCTCGCCTCGGCGAGCAAGCTGAACCAGACCATCCTCCACGTGTTCCCGGAGAGCTCGGTGTTCCGCATCGACCACTACCTGGGGAAGGAGGCGGTGCAGAACATCCTCTACTTCCGCTTCGCCAACGCGTTCCTCGAGCCGATCCTGAACCGGCACCACGTCGAGAACGTGCAGATCACGATGGCCGAGTCGTTCGGCGTGAAGGGGCGCGGCAAGTTCTACGACGAGACGGGCGTCATCCGCGACGTCATCCAGAATCACCTCCTGCAGATGGTGAGCTACATCGCGATGGAGGCCCCCTCGAGCACCTACGCCGAGGCGATCCGCGACGAGCAGGCGAAGGTGCTCCGCACCATCCGCCCGATGAGCGTCGACCACGTCGTCCGCGGCCAGTTCCGCGGCTACCGGCAGGAGCCCGGCGTGGCGCCAGGCTCGTTCATGGCGACCTACGCCGCGCTCCGGATGTACGTCGACTCGTGGCGGTGGGACGGCGTGCCGTTCTTCGTCCGCGCGGGCAAGTCGCTGGCGATGACCTGCACCGAGGTCATGATCGAGTTCAAGAACCCGCCTCAGGTCGTCTTCAAGGAGGCGGCGCCGGCCATGGGCAACTACCTCCGCTTCCGCCTGAACCCCACCGTCCAGATCGCGCTCGGCGCGCGGGCCAAGACCCCGGGCGACCGGATGGTCGGCTCGCCGCTCGAGCTCTCGGTGGTCGAGCAGGGGGGCCCCGGCGAGGGGGGGCGGATGGACGCCTACGAGCGGCTCCTCGGCGACGCGATGATGGGCGACGCCACGCTGTTCGCGCGGCAGGACGTCGTCGAGGCGGCCTGGGCGATCGTCGACCCGATCCTCCACGGGCCGAGCCCGATGTTCGAGTACGAGCCGGGGAGCTGGGGGCCGAAGGAGTCGGATTCGCTGGTCGAGGCGGTCGGAGGGTGGAACACGCCGACGTGACGCACGGACGCGCCCGACGTCACTCGTCGCGGTACGCGCAGGCGATGGCGTCGAAGTCGTCTCTGAGCCCGGTGAAGGCCTCGATGAGCGCCGGATCGAAGTGCTTGCCGGCCCCCTCGAGGATGATCTCGCAGGCCTTCTCGTGCGAGAAGGGGACCTTGTAAGGTCGCTTGCTGATGAGCGCGTCGTAGACGTCGGCGACGGCCATCAGCCGCGACGAGAGCGGGATGGCCTCGGCGCGGAGGCCGAGCGGGTAGCCGGTACCGTCCCACTTCTCGTGATGGCCGTAGGCGATCTCGCGGGCGACGTGCAGGAACGAGCTCGCCCCGAGCGACTCTCCCTGCTCGGCCGCGAGGATGGCGTCGCGACCGAGGACGGTGTGCCGCTTCATGACGTCGAACTCGTCGGGCGTGAGCTTGCCCGGCTTCAGCAGGACGGCGTCCGGAATGCCGACCTTGCCGATGTCGTGCAGCGGGGCGGACTTGAACAGGAGGTCGATCACGGACGGCGTGAGCCGGTCCCGGTGCTCCGGGGCGCGGGCCACCCTCTCCGCGAGCGCGCGCACGTAGCCCTGCGTCCTCCGGATGTGATTGCCGGTCTCGTTGTCGCGCGTCTCGGCGAGCGAGGCGAGCGCGCGGATGGACACGTCGCGCGTTCGCCCGAGCTCCTCCGTCCGCTCGGCGACCCGGCGCTCCAGCTCCTGGTTCTGACCGCGAAGGGACGCGTGGGCCTGGACGAGGGCGATGTGGGTCCGGATCCGCGCGAGCACCACGGGCGGGCTGATGGGCTTCGTGATGTAGTCGACGCCGCCCGCGTCGAACCCTGCGGCCTCGTCGACCGGCTGGCCCATCGCCGTGACGAAGATGACGGGGATCTCGCAGAGGCTCGGATCGGCCTTCATCTTCCGGCAGAGGGCCACCCCGTCAAACTCCGGCATCATCACGTCGAGGAGGCAGAGATCCGGCAGGGGGCGTTGCTCGAGCCTCGCCAGCGCTTGCTTGCCGTCCTTGGCGACGACGAGCGCGTACGAGTCCTTCAAGAGCTCGCTCAGCACCCTCAGGTTGATCGGCTCGTCGTCGACGATGAGGATGCGCGGCTTCTGGTCGGTCATGGCTGCCCGTCTCGCAACTGCTCGAGTGTCACGGAGAGTGGCGCCAGCGCCTTGCCGGCGTCCTCGAAGTCGAAGTTCCCCGCGTGCCGCGCGACCGCTGCGGCCACGGCGGCGAGCTTCGTCTTGGCCAGGAGGCCCGCGAGCTCGACGGCGAGGTCGCCGGCCCCGGGGTCAGCGTCACCCACGAGTCCGCGCAGCCTCCTCGCGAGGTCGAGCGCCGCTCTGGTGCGCGCTGCGTCGGGGACGACCTCGGCCCCCTCCCCCGGCGCAGCGTCGAGCTGGGTGTCGGCGCGAGGGGCCAGGAGCGCGGTCACGGCTCCGACGACGACGTCGAGCTTCTCCTCGAGCGCGTCGACGAGCGAGGCGACGCGCTCTCCGCCCCCCGCAAGGACGAGCGCCTCCACTTGCTCCGCCAGCCGCGCGACCTCCATGGCCCCGACGGTCGACGCGGTCCCCTTCAGCGTGTGCGCCACACGGAGGACGGTCGCCCGGTCGCCGGCGGCGACGGCCTCGCGAAGACGATCGAGGTCGGCCGGCTGACTGCGCGAGAAGTCGACGAGCACCCGACGGAGGAGGTTCAGGTTGTCGCTCACGTGCCGACGGGCGAGCGCGAGGTCGATCCCCGGGATCTCGAGCAGCGTGAGCGCAGAGTGGCTCACGCGGGGCGCCACGGCGATGCGCGGCCGCGAGGATGGATGGGACGGCCTCGTGGAGGAACCCCGCTTCGCGCCGGCCAGCCGGGGCAGCATCCAGCGTACGAGAGCCGCCTGCAGCGCCTCCGGGTCGATGGGCTTCGTGAGGTGATCGTTCATCCCGGCCGCCAGGGAGCGCACCCGATCTCCAGCCATCGCGTGGGCCGTCATCGCGATGATCGGGACATCGGCGACGCCGAGCTCCGACCGGATTCGAGCGGCCGCCTCGAGGCCGTCCATCCGGGGCATCTGCACGTCCATCAAGATGGCGTGGAAGCTCCCCTCGCGCACGCGATCGAGCGCCGCCTGCCCATCCCCTGCGATCGTCACGTCGGCCCCCAGCAGCTCGAGGAGCCCCCGCGCCACCTGCTGGTTCACCGGGTTGTCCTCCACGAGCAGGACCCGTCCCCCGGCCAGGAGCGCGGTGGTGCCGTCGATGGCGGGGGCGGGGGCGGACACCGCCGCGCGCGGCGCGTCGAGCGCGTCCATCACGGCGTCGAGGAGCGTCGATGGGGAGATGGGCTTCTCGAGGACGGCGGACACCGTCAGGTCGCCGAGCGCAGCGTGCAGCCCGTCGGCGCCGTAGGACGTCATCATGAGGACCGCCGGCGACGGGCTCGTATGCGCCTTGATCCGGCGGAGCGTCTCGATGCCGTCCATGTCGGGCATCCGCCAGTCGAGGAGAATGAGGTCGAAGCTCGGCGCGCCCTCGGTGCGGGTAGCCTCGACGCGCTCGATCGCGGCAGCGCCGCTCGACGCCGTCTCGACCGTCAGCCCCAGGCGACCGAGCATGCTGGAGAGGATCGCCAGCACGGGCTCGCTGTCGTCGAGGACGAGCGCGCGCCTCCCCTGGAGGTGCGTGGGGAGGGTCGGCGCCTCGGCCACCTCGGCCACGACCGAGCACGGGACCCAGAAGCTGAAGACGCTCCCCTGCCCGACCTCGCTCCGCGCCTGGATCTCGCCCCCCATCAGCTCGACGAGCTGCTTGCAGATCGCGAGGCCAAGTCCCGTCCCGCCGAAGCGGCGCGTCGTCGACGTGTCGGCCTGCGTGAACGCCTTGAACAGGCCCGCGACCTGCCCCGCGCTGAGGCCGATCCCCGTGTCCGTGACCGACGCCTCGAGCCTGACGAGGCCCGGCTCGATCACGCTCGCGCCGACGCGCAGCGTGACCGTCCCCGCCTCCGTGAACTTGACGGCGTTCGCGACCAGGTTGAGCAGCACCTGGCCGACGCGGAGCGGGTCACCGGAGAGCCACGCCGGAAGGTCCGACGCCTGGTCCACGATGAGCTCGAGCCCCTTCTCGCGTGCCCGCGGCCCCACCACCCCCGCTACCTCGTGGATGACATCGGCGACGAGGAAGTCGACCTGCTCCACGGTGAGCTTGCCGGCCTCGATCTTCGAGAAGTCGAGGATGTCGTTGATGATCCGGAGCAAGCCGCGAGAAGCGGTGTCGATCTTGGTGCTGTAGTCGCGCTGACGAGGCGCGAGCGGGGTCTTCGAGAGGAGGTGGTTCAGGCCGATGACGGCGTTCATCGGCGTGCGGATCTCGTGGCTCATGTTGGCGAGGAAGTCGCTCTTCAGCCGGCTCGCGCGGTCGGCCTCCTCCTTGGCCGCGACGAGCGCCTCCACCGTCTGCCGACGGGTCGTGATGTCCTGGAAGACCGTGACGGTGCCGACCGTCCTCCCCGCCTCGCGCATGGGGACCGAGACCACGGAGACCGGGAAGACCGTGCCGTCGCGCCGGATGTAGTAGTCGTCATCCGATCGATAGGTCTCGCCGGTCGCGATCAGCGCGGCCGTGGGGCACTCGGCGATGGGGAAGCGAGCCCCGCTCGCGTCGCGCGCGTGGACGGCGTCGTGCATCGGCGTGGCCGCGAGGTCGGCGACGCTCCAGCCCAGGACTCGCTGGGCCTCGGGGTTCATGAACGTGCAGAAGCCCGCAGCGTCCATGACGAAGACCCCCTCGCCCATGGCGTTCGTGATGCTCTGCAAGAACTCTCGGCGCGTCCGGAGCTCCACCTCGAGAGCCTTCTGGTGGGTGATGTCGGTCCGGATCGCGATGTAACGCTCGGGGACGCCCCGCTCGTCGACCAGCGGGACGATGGTGGCCGAGACCCAGTACAGGACGCCGGTCTTGGTGCGGTTGCACACCTCGCCGTGCCATACGCGCCCTCGCGCGAGCATCGCCCACATCCCGGTGAAGTAGGAGGTCGGGTGGACGCCGGACTTGATGATCCGATGGTTCTGCCCGACGAGCTCGTCGCGGCGGTAGCCGGAGATCTCGCAGAAGCGATCGTTGGCGTAGAGGATCGTCCCGTCGGCGTCGGTGATGCTCACGATGGCATGCTGGTCCACCGCGAACTTGTGCCGCTCCAGCTCCGCCTTTGCGGCCTCCCGCTCCCCCATGAAGGCGGCCATCAGGTCCGAGAGCAGCTCGAGGGTCGCCGAATCTTCACCCAGCTCGGGCTTTCCATCGCGGCGGAGGAGGCTGTTCGCTGCCTCTCGGAGCGAGGCGATCGCCTTGGCCTGCCCGGCGGACTCGCGCCGCAGCTTCTCGTTGGCCGCCGCGAGCTCGGCCGAGCTGAGCTCCAGGCTCCGCGCCCGCAGGCTGAGGTCGCGGTCGAACTGCTCGTAGGCGAGGTCCACCTTCGACAGGAGCTGCCCCAGCCCCGCGCACGCGGCGGTGATCTCCGCCGAGACTCCAGGCTGCGCGCCGAGCTCGGCGATGCCCTCCAGCAGGCGCGCCAGCTGCCCGTCGGACTCCGCTCCGAGCCCCTTCTTCAGCTGCCGTTCGAGGAGCTTGTGCATCCCCCTTCAGGCCTCCGTGACGAGGGCGATGGTCATGGTCTGGTTGTGGAGGCGACACGCCAGACCGCCGTTCATCGGGTTGATTTCGCCGTACGAGTAGAAGCCGGCGAGGGTGAACCCCGCCCCGAGGTGGGACGAGACCGCCGAGAGCTCGTCGTCGACACGGTCGCCCATCACGAGCTTGCGCCCGACACAGCTCACCAGCAGGGCGAGCCCTTCTGCGCGCCCGGCGAGGGCCGCCAGGCTCTCCTGCGCGGCCTGCTCGGCCCCGGCGATCAGGGCGTCGGCGTCGGCGTGCATGAGCCGAAGGAACCCGTTCGGATCGACGGCCCCGGCCAGCGTCAGGCTCCCTGTCAGGTCATCCACGCCGAGGATGGTCCGGACCAGCCCGACATTCCCCTGCTCGCTGTCGAGCATCTCGAAGGGGAAGAGCAGGCCCGAGGCGGGGAGGTCCCGCGCGTAGTCTCCGAGATAGCGGCGATAGACGTTCAGCGCCGGCTCGCCGTCGAGCTCGTGCAGGATGCTCCCTTCGCAGCGAGTCACCCGTCGGGCCGGGCCGAACGGCGTCCAGCCACCATAGGAGCCATGGCCGAACCGGACGTGGTCGCCGTAGAGCCCGACGGCGACGACGCCATCGTCGGATGCGCCGTGAGCCGAGAGGACGAGCGTGCGCTTGAACGCGCCGCCGTCCCCGGCCAGGCCCCCCGAGACGGAGACGTGGGGTCCCACCCGGGAAGCGACACCGTCGATGAGCGCGCTCCCGTTGATCGAGAGCCCCTTTCCGAACACGAGGACGCCGCGGAGGTCGGGCGCGGCGAGCGCCCCGCCGACCTGCTCCCCCGCCGACCGGGAGCCCTCGACGCCCTGGACGATGGCGCGGGCGCTCTCGACCCGCGTGGCCTCGAGCTCGACCGCTGTGATCACCGCGGTCCCCTCGTGGAGCCCGCCGGACGCGATCTCCCCCGCGGTCGAGCACCCGGCGATGACCGCGCGAGGGAACGCCGCGGTCACGGCGGCGAGCAGGTCAGGGTCGCCCAGCCGCTCCACGGAGCCAAAGACGAGGACGAGCGGGGCGGTCCGGCTGGCGATGGCGTCAATTCCGGCGTCGGCGGTGGCGCGGACGATGGCTTGCGAGACCTTCATGCGTTCCCTCTCTGTACGGCGTCCACGACGGCGCTGGCCGGCGAGGGCCGCACCCCAGGTTCAGCGCCGCCTGCATGGAAGACCGAAGCTCTACGGAGAGCCGTCACGGGACGCAGTACAGAACGGCACTCCGCCGCATGGCTTGAGGCCTCGACGGAGCGCTCCGGCCGCTCCGCCGGGCGCAGCCCGCTGCCGCCGTCCGCCGCGCGGCAGGGCCTCTCAGTACCTCGAGGGCTTGGCCCCGCCCGAAGTCGCCGCGGGGGGAGTCGGCCCAGCGCCGGGGAGGTGGATATTCTGTCCCGGGACGAGCGCCGTGCCGATATTTGCGCCGTTGGCCTCGAGAAGGGCGCGCGTCGAGACCGAGTGGTCCCGCGCGACCTTCCACCACGCGTCGCCAGGCTGAACCTTGTAGATGAGCTCCGCCGACTCCCCGTGGCTCTCGGCGACGCCCAGCTCCTTGCCGGCGCCGAAGTCCGAGAGGAACGTCTGCCCCGCCTTCACGCGCCCGTAGCCCAGCGCGAGGGCCGCGAAGATGAAGACCACGGCAAGAAACGTCAACGGTTTCCGTACGCTCTCGTCCATGTCAGGAGGATCCTCACCAACAACTCCGGCGATTGCAAGCCGCGCGCGATGGGACGCCCCGCGCGTCGGGCAGGTCGCCGACCCGCGGCGCAACGACACCGGCCACGGTCACGTCGGCGAGGTGCGTCCTCGTGACGGCTGCGCGTCGCGAGCCGGGCGAGCCAAGACGCGCCACGAATTCGGGGGCACCGGCGCTCGCCGTTGTAGTATCCGCCCCGGTATCCACGATGAACCCTACCGGCAACGAAGAACAACGCTCGGGCGAACCTCGGTTTCGGTGCGCCGTCCCCGTCACGCTGCGCCGACGCGGAGCGGACCTGCAGCTCCTCACCAGCGAGGTCAGCTTCCGCGACGCCTTCGTGCGGACGACGTCGGCGCCGCCCGTCAACTCGCTGGTCCGCCTCGTGTTCACGCTCCCACCTGACGACACGAAGATCACGCTCTCCGTGCACGTCACCAGCGTCGTCACCGCCGACGGCAACGCCGACCACTACCCCGGCTTCGTCGCCCGGTTCGTCGCGCTCGACGGACAGGCGAAGGACCGCTGGGAGGCGCTCGTGCAGTCGCTTCGCGGCGAGGAGCTCGGCGCGAAGGACACCACGGTCGTGTTCGCGCCGCTTAGCTACCTTGACCTCTTCCAGGCGCAGGGCCCTGCGGCGGGGGACCTCTGGCTCCAGCCCCCCTCGGTCGAGGAGCTCGAGCGCATCATCCGCGACGAGATCCGCGCCGGAACGGTGTTCGTCCCGTCGGCGACCGTGATCGCGCCGGGCACGAACGTCACGCTCCAGCTCCTGCACCCGATCACGCAGGCGGTGTTCCCGCTCGAGGGCGTGGTCCGGCGACGTGGGCCCTACGTCAGAGAAGGGGTGCTCGTCGTCGGCGTCGCTCCGCTGACGCACGAGCGCGACGTCGAGCTCACCGAGATGGCCGACTCGGTGCTGGTGCTCGAGGACTACGACA
>Ga0316217_10006782_pt1 | contig 11182 bp, 12 predicted proteins | sample 1anoAmetaG_FD_203633 | JGI IMG/M metagenome (GOLD analysis project Ga0316217, IMG submission 203633) | Freshwater microbial communities from Trout Bog Lake, Wisconsin, USA - 1anoA | ecosystem: Environmental > Aquatic > Freshwater > Lake > Hypolimnion/Profundal zone | place: USA: Wisconsin... | reverse complement strand
TGATACCCGAGCGTTTGGCATGGTTGGCCAAAGCGACTTTTGGCCATGACGATAAGATTCCGTGCGTGTCCCGCGTCACGGCTTTTTCAACGATCATCATGCATCTGTCCCATTCACGATCCGCACCAGTTCGCTATCGCGGCGGAGCGCTGGCCATGCGTGCTTGCTCAACTTGACCATAAACTTCAACGTCCCGTTCAGGAGTTGCCGTCATGCTGACCGCGAAGACGCTCACGTCCTGGCTTCATTCTCTCTTGTCCCGCCGTTCCGATGTATCGTGTATCGCGTTGACCCCAGCTCCACCGCCGCCGCCGTGTTTTTGTATCATTTCACATGGGCCACGCCGAATGCCAGAAATCCGATTGCTGAATGAGCAAGGCCCACCAGCGCATGACAGATGACTAATTGTTTTATGTGTCATGCGCGCCACGCCATTTTGCCGACCCGTTTCTTTTTTTACTGTCATTATCACGATTCGTACATCCATTATCATGTTGAGCGGGCTTCCCCGCCAAAATAACACGAGTCCGCAGTTGGCTTTCGCTACACAATCTGCTCGTATGCACAAATATTAAACACCGTTTCTGACAAATGCCTGACTTGTCATGCGCCTGTCATACGCCTAAAGGGGCCAGACGATGACGCCATGCCCGACAACCAAACCATTTAACCGCAACCAAGGCCACGAAGAAAATGTGCAGCGTTTTAGCCACGGATGGTGTACGGATGGTCACAGATAATTCAAGCGGTTCGCTATCGCGGCGGAGCGCCGATCATGCGTGTTTGCTCAACGGGACCATAAACCTCAACGTCCCGCTCAGGATTTTCCGTCATGCTGACAGAGAAATGCCTCGTGTCGCGGGTTCATTCTATCTTGCCCACGTCCCGATGTATCGAGTATTGCGTTGAACACAGTTTCTTGGTTCCGGTTCGTGCATCGCTTCTGCTCTTCAACATGCTCACCGGAAATAACAGTATTACCAGATTGCGTCCTTCAGCCTCCCCTTCTACTGCCCCTTCTATCTCGCCATCCACCGATTCATGGCTCTCAAGGCGAGGCTCATTTACACTCCAGTGGGGGCTGTGCCGACTGTAGGATACCATGCTCTCCAAATAGCCTTGCCGGTGACAGGAGAAGAAGAACAATACTCCTTTTCCGATTTGCTCTAGCGGTATTGTTCCGTCGCTTTTCGTACTCACAAGCGCTGTTCCGCCGCTATCAAACATATTGAGAGGTGGAGGCGAAATTGAGCTTGACCAACTCACCTCAATCTCCACCCCTGACAGCGGCGTATGTGTTACGGCGTCCACTACCTGAATCCGGTCCACAAAGTTAGATATCGGACATTGACAACCGAAGCACAATATACTAAGCGCTACCATCCCGCTAAATATTATCTGCCGTAACACTCATACCTTCTTTCTACCGATTAAGGATTGTTCCCTGAAACTGCCAACTACTCATCGCTGGGGCAGTGCGGTCAACGCTATACTCGACACTTTTATCATGTTAGTGCTCCACAATGTGGGCGACAGCGTCACACTTTCTCATGCGTGGGCCAGCCTTCACGCCGTACGGTGTTGCCGAGATTCAGTCGGCCAACTTCCGCTACCACTATGCTGCCTCACCCAATGGCTGCGGCATTTTACCACAAACCGGAGGCGGCAGTACAACGGCCAACCGCTCGGATTACCGCCCGCTGCGCTAGAGTACGCTGAGGAACCGCAGAGTTCAGATGGGATGGCGACGGCGACGCGGTTTTCTTCGGATTTTTCGGGGGTCGTGTCGCCACCTGCGGCTAAACCGCGTCACGATGCTTGCTTGGGGCGGCTGGACAATGGCTTGCCTGGAGCGGGTGGTCAATTCCTCTTGAAGAAGAAAAAAGTGTCTCCATCTACCATAGGTGCGCAGCCCCCCCATTTTTCAGGTTTTCGTCGGATCGGACATGAGTGACATTTGGCGTAAGTATTGATTAATGTTGAGCATACGGCAGGACGAAAATTATTTATTTTTCTTGGAGCGTAGTCTTGTTAAAGCGGCCAAAAAACAAGTTCATTGCGTAATGATTAACATACATACCAATATTCACTTGGGTGACGGAAGTGTGTCAGAAGTGGCAAAATGCGTGTCAAGTTACGCCACCTCGGCGATTTCCAAAAATAGCTATATATGTGCGACTGTTCAAGACAAATTCAATGTATATCAGCCATTACAAAGCATTATAATGATAAACATGCGGCGAAAACGTGGTGTAGCGTTGCGTGACGTTGCATGGACAGTATCCACACGCGGAGGTCGGCCAATCTGATATAATTTTTTTGGAAGAAAACCCCGGCGGCGCGCAACTAATACTTTGGATCGATGTGATCCACTGCCGTTGCCGCCTTGGATCGGTGATGGAAACTGAATGCCGCAGCTTAACTCCCATGGCGGGGTGGACGATCTCCAGCTCGCGCAGCAGGCGGCGGGCGGCAATCACCGTGCGTTCCATCTTTTGGTGGATCGACATGGCCAGCGGTTGTATCGGCTGGCGGTGTCGCTGATTGGCAATCCGGTGGATGCCGAGGATGTGTTGCAAGAGACTTTCGTTGGTGCCTTTAAGGCGCTGGCGAAGTTTGAAGCGCGATCATCGGTGAAAACCTGGCTGACGCGCATCCTGCTGTTGCAGGCGGCCAAGTGGCGGCGGGATCGGCTGGGAAAACAGGCTGGAGCCATCGAGCTTGCCGATGATGTGCCGGAGGGTGGCGATGGACATGCCCAGGTGGATCGCGGCGTGGATATTCAAGCGGCGCTGCAAAAGCTGGGTGAAGAGCATCGGCAGGTGTTGCTGCTGCGGGAGATGCAGCAGATGAGTTACCAGGAGATTGCCGAAGTATTGGACGTGCCGCGTGGAACGGTGGAAAGCCGGTTGCATCGAGCGCGGGCGGACTTGCGTGAGAAATTGAAGGCTTACGGAAAGTGAAAATTGTGAAGACGTGCCCTGACAAGCTGGAAATCGCCGCTTACTACGATGGTGAGCTGGCCGCCGATCGCGCCCAGGTGGTGCGGGCGCATCTTGTCGAATGCCAGGCTTGCCGGGCGGAATTGGACGCATTGGGTCTGATTTCGGGATCGATATCTTCAGTAAAAGCGTCGCTGTCGCAGATTTCGGCCTATCGGCTGCATCGGCGGATTCAGGAAGCCATGGATCAGAATCTGCTTGGCTTGGCCCGGCGGGTTTGTGCGGCGGCGGCAATGGTGTTGCTGGCTTCGTCGATTTGGCTGGTCAGCCAGCCGGGCCGGGAATCACCGGCGGCACCGCCTTGGACGGATGCGTCCATGGCCACGCTGTCGATTTCATCTGATGTGCATAGTCCGGCGGGCGCGTGGTATCTGGGCGATGTTCGTGCCGGCGAGCCCGATGCGCGGTTGCCTGATGTCAAGAATGTGAATGATTAAAGCAGCGTCGCATGTATATGCGGAGTTGCCAAACAATATGCGGTTGCGACTTTTCTTTCTTCTGGCCATCGTGCTCACGCTTGCCGCCGGCGGTGTGCTGGGCCGGTTGTCCACGCGGTTGCCGGTGTCATGGGGCGGACATCCATCGCATAACTGGCTGGCCGAGCAGTTGAATTTGTCCAGCGAGCAGCGGAAGGGAATCGACGATATCTGGAATGACGCGCACGAAAAGCTTAAGACCAATTTTCAGCAGCGCAGCGACTTGGATCGCCAGCGGGAAAAGACGTTGCAGGCGATGTTGACCGATTCGCAGCGGCTGGCCTATGAGACTTTGCAGGATGACTATCACAGTCGCCGCCAGCAATTGGACGATCAGCGCCGGCAGTTGCTGGACAGCGCCGACAAACTGTCACGCGATTTGCTGGATGATTCGCAAAAGGCCAAGTGGGATGCGTTAGGCTCCCGGCATGATCGTCGTGGTTCGTGGGGCGGGTCAACGCGGCCCAGCACCCGAGCCGATTAAAAAGAACGTGTTCTTGTGTCGAGTTATTGGTTCTGATACCGCACTACAACGAAAGGAGATGCGGATGAAAAGTTTCAAGATGATCGGGCTGCTTTGCAGCATGGTGTTGATGGGTATGTTGACCACGGTGGCCATGGGCCAAGCCGCTAACGGCGGTGGTGGTGGTAATGGCGGTGGTGGTGGTGGCGGAGGAGGGCGCGGTGGCTTTGGGAATCCCGCGCAGATGCGTCAAGGCATTGAAGACCGCATCAAACAGCAGATGAACGCCACGGACGACGAATGGAAGGTTATCCAGCCCAAGCTTGATGCGGTGCTGGATAAGGAACGTGATGCCGGCGTGGGCATTTTCGGCATGATGGGACGCGGCGGCCGTGGTGGCCGTGGCGGCCCCGGTGGCGGCGGAGCCGACAATGGCGGCGCAGCCCCTGCTGATAATACACCGCAATCGCCGGTGGCCGCGGCCACGGCGGCTTTGCGCACCACGCTTCAGGACACCAACGCCTCGGCGGATGACATCAAGGCCAAGCTCCAGGCTTACCGTGATGCCAAGGCCAAAGCCAAGGAAGCACTGGTTGCCGCGCAGAAAGATTTGCAGAGCGTGCTGACCCAGCGGCAGGAAGCGGTGTTGGTGGTGAACGGCCATCTCGATTAACCGCAGTTTGCAAAGTTATCTTCGCCCGGCTTGCGCTTAACCGCGCAAGCGGGGCTTTGTCGTCAACCAACAGGGTGCTCTTTTGAAGAATGTGCTGGCCAGACTGATTCAGCAGGGATTGCTCACCACCGACGCCGCGGCGCAGGTGGAACATTCGGTTGCCGCCGGCAATTCGATGGATGCGGCCCTGCGTGCCGCCGCTTCCGGCAATGAAGAAAAAATCCTCCGCAGCCTGGGGGAGTATTTCGATCTTCCCGTGGTCGATTTGGCCAATGAAGAATCACGATTTGTTCCCAATGCCGAACTGCTGGCCAAGTTTCCCGCGCGAATACTGATCGACCGCCGAGTGATGCCGCTGGCTGTGGGGTCACTGTCCAATGGGCATGGCGATGCCCTGGCTATCGTCACCTCCAATGTTTTCGACACTGCCGCGCTGGATGAACTTCGTCTGGCCACGGGGTTGGATGTTTATCCAGCTTTGGCGCCATCGGCGGAAATCGAGCGATTCATCAAAAAGCACCTTGGCGTTGGCGCCGACACGCTGCAATCCATGGGCGTGGATGATGATGATTTCAAAGTATTGGAGGAGCAGGGTGAAGACGATCTCGATCTTTCCAATGCCGCCCAGGATGCGTCGATCATCCGTTTTGTTAATCAGGTAATGGCCGAGGCGCTGGACCTGCGGGCCACTGACGTGCATGTGGAGCCGTTTGAAAACCAGTTGCGGGTGCGTTATCGAATTGACGGCGTTTTACAGGAAGCCAACATTCCGCCGCAGGTGCGCAAGTTTCAGGCGGCGATTGTGTCGCGCATTAAAATTCTCAGCCATCTGGACATCGCCGAAAAACGCCTGCCGCAGGACGGGCGCATCCGCTTGAAAGTGGCCGGACGTGAAATCGACCTGCGCGTCAGCGTGATCCCGATGATCCATGGCGAAGCGGTGGTGCTGCGTATTTTGGATCGCGGCGATGCGCTGCTGGGTTTGGAACACCTGGGCATGAGCAAACGCGATTCGGCCGTCTGGCAGCGGGTGCTGGATTTGCCGCACGGTATCATCCTGGTGACCGGCCCAACCGGCAGCGGCAAAACAACCACGCTTTATGCGGCCCTGTCGCGCATCAATCAGACCGATCTCAAAATCATCACCATCGAAGACCCGGTGGAATACCAGTTGCGCGGCATCAATCAGATTCAAGTCAACACCAAGTCAGGCTTAACCTTCGGCGCTGGATTGCGTTCGATCTTGCGCCACGACCCGGACGTAGTGTTAATCGGCGAAATCCGCGACCGCGAAACCGCCGAAATTGCCGTGCAGGCATCGCTTACCGGGCACTTGGTTTTCAGTACGCTGCATACCAACGATGCTCCCGGCGCTACCACCCGGTTGGTGGATATGGGTGTGGAGCCGTACCTGGTGGCTTCGTCATTGGAAATGGTGGCGGCGCAGCGTTTGGTTCGATTGATATGTCCGCAGTGCAAGACGCCTCTGCCCAAGGGTGAAGTGGAAAAACTGCAAGCGGAATTTGGCCGTGTGGTGCCGGATGTGGTCTATCACGGTTCCGGTTGCCGCAACTGCCAGGGCACGGGTTATCGCGGCCGGCAGGGCGTGTTTGAAATGATGCCCATCAGCGATGATATCCGCGCGTTGATTCTCAAGCATTCCAGCTCGCGCGATATCCGCCGCGTGGCCATCGAACAGGGCATGAATAGTCTGCGGCAGGATGGCTGGCGTTTGATCGGTGAAGGCAAGACTACGGTGGACGAAGTGGTGCGGCTGACCAAGGATGAAGAACTGATCATCGGCCAATCACGCGGAAACCTGGAAAGTCAGGAAAAGTAAAACGATGTCGGTGTTTACCTACACAGCGATGAACAGCCAGGGGCAGCGTACCAGCGGTACGCTGAACGGTGATTCGCGCGCCGCCGCTTTGGCGGAAATGACCCGACAAGGATTGCTCCCGGTGTCGCTGGAAGAAGCGGCCAATGCGGCGGCGGCAGCCAAAAAGATTTCCGAGTCATCGCACGGTGTTGCCGGCAAGGTGCCGCATCGCGCCGTCGAAGCATTCACCCGTGAACTGGCCAATCTGCTGGCAGGCGGCGTGCCTCTGTCGAGGGCACTGGGCCTGCTGCGTCGCGAAGCATCCAATCCGGCCGCCCGGCATTGCTGGGGACAGGTACACGATGATGTGGTGGGTGGAATGCCCTTGGCCGACGCACTGGCCAAGCATCCGCGCAGTTTTTCCAGCGTGTACGTGGCGATGGTGCGAGCCGGTGAAGCGGGTGGATTTCTCGATGTGGTGCTGGCGCAGATCGCCGATTTTCGCGTGCGTGAGCAGGATTTGAAGGGAAAAGTCAAAGCCGCGATGATTTATCCGGCTATTTTGGCAATTGTGGCCGTCGGCGTGATGATCTTCCTGCTGACATTTTTCATTCCACGGTTCAGCGCTATTTTTGAATCCTTCGGCAGCAATCTCCCGGTTCTCACCCAAGTGGTGGTTGGCCTAAGCAACACGGTGAAACATTACGGTCTTTATGTGTTGGCCGGTTTGGTAATGCTGTTTGTGCTGCTTCGTCGGGCGTTGATGACCGATGCCGGACGACGGCAGATGGAAGTGTTCATGTTGGCAGTGCCGCTGCTGGGGCGCATCACGGCGCAGTTCGCGCTGGTGCGGTTTGCCCGAATGTTGGGAACGCTGGTAGGCGCCGGTGTGCCGCTGATTGCTTCTCTGCGTGTGGCCCGCGACGCCATTGGCAACCAGACGTTGGCCGATACCGTGGTTCATGCCATTGAAGAAGTGCAACGTGGCGAAGCGCTGTCAAAAAGCCTTTCGCTAAGCCAAAAGCTGTTTCCCGCTTCGGTGTTGGAAATGATCGCCGTCGCTGAAGAAACCGGGCGTCTGGATAAAGAGTTGTTGCGCATGGCGTCATCGTATGAAAGCGATTTGGATCGCCAATTGCGCATCTTGGTCTCCATCGCCGAACCGGCCATGCTGTTTGTCATGGCCGCACTGATCGGCACCGTGGTGGTGTCGATGCTGTTGCCGGTGTTCAATATGTCAGATTTGATCAAATAACCTTAAAGGAGTGGTGTAACCATGGTTCGTAGAAAAAGAAATATTCGTCGCGGCTTTACCCTCATCGAGTTGCTGCTGGTGATGGCCATCATTGCCATTCTGGCGGCGGTGGTGGTGCCCAAGTATGCAGGACGCACCGAGCAGGCCCGGCAGGCCAAAGCCACCGCCGATATTGCCACCTTGTCGGGATTGCTCGACACGTTTGAAACCGACAATGGCCGCTATCCCACCAGCGAGGAAGGTTTGCAGGCGTTGGTAAACAACCCCGGCAATCTGACCAACTGGAAACACCTGACCGACAAAGTCCAATTGGACCCGTGGGGGCATCCGTACATTTATCGCTATCCCGGCACCAACGGAAAATCGTATGACCTGATTTCCTGCGGCCCTGACGGCCAGGAAGGCGCCGCGGACAACATCACCAATTGATCGATGTTTTCATGCTGATTCGGCCAAACCATTTTCGCTCCGCCTTCACCTTGCTCGAACTGGTGCTGGTGATGGGCATTGTCGTGTTGATTGCCGGTTTAGTAGCTCCGTCGCTGGGCGGATTTGCCACCGGCCGGCGAACCATCGACGCCGGCACGCGCATGGTTGCCCTGGCCAACTATGCACGCACGCAATCCATCAGTGAAGCTTGTGCCTACCGGCTTAACTTCGATGTGTCAGCCGGAAAGTATTGGTTGACCAAAGACGACGGTACGGGCAAATTTGCGTCTTTGTCAGGTGATTTCAGCCAGCAATACACCGTTCCCGACGGCGTGCGGATCACCATCGATATCGCCCCACAAGCTGACGGGTTGTACCTGGGGTTTCAGCCGGATGGAACGGTTGATCCCAGCCATATTACCCTGACAGATTCCTCTGGCGGCAACACCAAAATTGCGTGTGAGTCGGCCACCGAAAGCTATCGCGTGGAAACAGGGGGGGGAACGTGAAGTTCTCAATGCCAAAGGCCGAATGCCGAATGCCGAATAGGAAGAGCGGCTTCACTCTCATTGAAGTCCTGGTGGCCTTGCTGTTTATCGCCATTGTGCTGCCGGCTTTAATGCAGGGCATATCGGTGGCATCAGGTATGGCATCAGATGCGCGGCATCGCACCGAGGCCGCCGGGCTGGCGCAATCCAAGCTGGCAGAAATCGTAACTGCTGCGGCTTGGCAAAGCGGCGTATCCAGCGGCGATTTCGGCACTGACTGGCCCGGCTACCGCTGGCAGCTTGCCGTGTCACCTTGGACCAGCGATCAGACCGGCCAGAACGTGCAGCAGCTCGATGTTACCGTGACTTACAATTCGCGCGGCAGTGATCGCACCGTCAAACTTTCAACGCTGGCCTATCAGCGGAGCACGCAATGATGGCCAACAGGGACAAATTCCGGCGCGGCTTCACGTTGATTGAAATCACCCTGGCGATGGGCATTATCGCCGTGTTGGGTGGGGCGTTGTTTGCTGCCATGCGCGCCGCGACGATGGCCTCATCGCACGCAACCGCCAGCGTCATCCCCGCTCGCCAGGCAGAACTGGCCTTGGATTTTATCCGCCAGGATTTGCAGAACGCACAAACACCCGGCGGCCTGTTTGCCGGTAATTTTGAGGGATATCAAAGCCCCCCGTTCGACGATCTTCAGTTCTACGGCACCAGCAACGGCCCGCAACACCCCGACTGCAACGGTGAAATCAAGCAGATCGAAATCACCGCATACACACCGGCCGGCAGCAGCACACCGTGCCTGGTGCGCCGCGTGATGCGAAACTTGACGGCGCAAACTCCACCCAACCCCGATGAAGAGATTTTGTGCCGTAATGTGGCGCTTTTCAGCGTGGAATATTTCAATGGATCGACTTGGGTGACCACCTGGGATTCAACTCAGGAAGACAACACCATACCGGCTGCCGTGCAAATCACACTGCAATTGAAAGCCCCAGCCACGGAAGAAACGGCCGGCGGCACAACCACCTACGTGCGGATTATTTCCCTTCCCTGTTCGACGGCGGCGCAGGATAGCACGGTAAATCCTGGCGGAGGGAACCTGCCATGAAAACCAACACATTACCGATTGATTTGCGCCGCCGGCAGGGGATGATTTTCGTCACCGCATTGGGGGTGATGCTGATTGTTTCCGGACTGCTGCTGGTGTTTGCGCTGAATATGCGCACTGAAGCGCAGGCGGCGGCCAATCGTTTGTCGGCGGTCAAAGCTGATGCCATCGAACTGGGCGCGGAGCAGTGGGTGCTGGCCAACGTGGAAGGCTATCCGGGCGATGCCGTGACCATCACCACGCAAACAGCGCAGGCGATGCCGGTGGGGGATGGCTATTTCTGGCTGATAGCCCCGGACGATCAAAATGCCCAACAATACGATTACGGCATCGTGGATGAGCAGGGCAAGATCAATCTTAATTATGCCACCGGCACGGGCTTGACTACCGGGGCGCCAGCATCAACGGTGCTGCCGCAGATGCAATATCTTCCTGGGCTGACGCCAGACCTGGCCGATGCCATTCAGGATTGGGCAAGCCCGGCTCAATACGCCACCCCTGACGGCGCCGAGAGCGATTATTACGAATCGCTCAAAGAGCCATATGACGCCAAGAATGCGCCGTTTGAAACGGTGGAAGAGCTGTTGCTGGTGCGCGGCATCGCCGCCACGCCCACTACGCCCGATTTACTGTGGAATTACGATATCAATCACAATGGCGTGCTGGATGCCAACGAACTTGCCGCCGGCGGCAATACCACGATGTTCAACAGCGGCCAGGACACCAGCCGGGGATTTTTCCGCGATGTCACCGTCTGGTCAACGGTAACCCCTGCTGTGCCACGGAGCACCACCCGGCCGGCCAGTCCGGCACAAAGCAAGATCAACATCAACACCGCCGGACAGGATGTCTTAATGTGTCTGGGGCTTTCACAAGCCGATGCTCAATCGCTTATTCAGGCTCGCACCGGTAACAGCAACACCACCAGCACGAGTTGGGTAACCAGCACGCTTGGTCCAGCCAAAGCGGGGCTGATTACACCTTTCCTGACCACGTCATCGTATTATTATTCGGCCGATATTGTGGCCGTTTCCGGCGACGGAAGGGCGTTTAAGCGCGTACGGATTGTGGTGGCCAATAGCGCGGCAACACCGGTTCCGGCAAAAATCGTGTATCGTCGTGATCTGACTTCGCTGGGTTGGCCGCTGCCGACGGAAATCCAAACCAGCTTGCGTGCCGGTAAAGGTCTGCCGCCGGATCAGCAGGTAATGACTGTGGGCAATACGCCATGACATCGGAATGAATGTGAAGCAATTGAACTTGAAAAAATCGTTGGGTTTGGCAATCGGCGAGAAATCACTGCTTGCCGCCGAGGTTGTTGGTGGGCCTGGTCCGCGCCTGCTGCACGCCGCTGAATATGTTTACCCGGCGGGAATTACCCCGGCGCAGCCTATCGAGCTTGGCAAGGCACTGGCCGAATTCTTGCGGAAAAATCAGTTTACCACCAAAGCCGCGAT
>Ga0316217_10006781_pt1 | contig 11183 bp, 9 predicted proteins | sample 1anoAmetaG_FD_203633 | JGI IMG/M metagenome (GOLD analysis project Ga0316217, IMG submission 203633) | Freshwater microbial communities from Trout Bog Lake, Wisconsin, USA - 1anoA | ecosystem: Environmental > Aquatic > Freshwater > Lake > Hypolimnion/Profundal zone | place: USA: Wisconsin... | reverse complement strand
TAATCGGCGCCGCTGAGGCGGACGCCAGATAATAGACACATTTGGCAACTTCGCCTCTTCTTCCGCCGCGCCTAGCTGCGGTCGCCGGGGTGAGGGGATGCGATAAACCCTGATCGGTTCGCCCGGCAGGATTTCAGCCTCTTCGGACTATAGATCGACCCATGCGGGTCATGGGCGCCGACAAGACATCAACTTAAATTATAAAAACAACCTTGTCTTGCTTTTATGAGCGATCATTAACCTATCGTGCATTTTTGAGGCGGTAAAATCCGGGACGTATTCCGGTGACAACTGAGGCAAGGCGCAGCCAATGCAGATTGCATACTCGTCACAGGCGGCCCTCGTCGCACAGGTTCAGACCGGTGCTGTCAAGGCCGACAATCCGCAGGCTGCGCAGGCGGCGGCCCCGTCCTCATGGGGCAAGGCGGTCACGGTGGACGCGACAGCGCCGGTCGGCGCCTCCGGCGGACGCGCAGCGGGCGCTTTGCGACCTGAGTGGCAAAAGATTCTGGATCAGCTCAAGGCCAATCCTAAAGCCGCCAATTCGGTGATCTCGGCGGTGATTTCGGCGCAACAGAACTTCACGGCCCAACTTGAGACGGCCAACGACAATTCCAGCGCGTCGGTCGCTTCGGCCAAGAAACGGGGTCAGATTGCCCAGAAGATCGAAGCCCTCAAGGCCCAGTTGCAGGCCATCGCCGCCGGTCCGAAGGGCAAGGGCAAGTCGGCGCAAATCCAGCAATTGCTAGGCGAGATTAGCGCCCTGGCGGGCGAACTGAACGCCTTGCCAAAGGGCGACGGCGGCGCGTCGAGCCTGCCGAGTTTCAACGGCGCCGGGGTCGCCAGCGGCGCGCTCGACGCTGGACAGTCAGGCGGCGCCCAGTCAGGCGGCGCCCAGTCAGGCGGCGCCCAGTCAGGCGGCGCCCAGTCGGGCGCTGTCCAATCAGGCGACGCCCAGTCGGGCGCTGCCCAGTCAGGCGCTGCCCAGTCAGGCGCTGCCCAGTCAGGCGCTGGCCAAACAGACGCAGGTCAACCAGACGCAGGCGCCCAGCCATCGAGCGCCGCTGCAGCCCCGACAGCGGCTGCAGCCCCGACGGCGGATCCGACGTCCGCCGCCGGCGCGCCGCCGGATGCGACGGATGCAAATGCGACCTCTGCGGCCCAGGCCTCAAACAGCCCCGCCATTCCGCCGGACGTCGCCAAGGCCTATGCGGCCTATCAGGACCAGGCCCTGACGTCCGCCGTGCATATGATGCAGGACCGCTCCGACCAGTTGAACGACGTCCACAATCAGGAGATCGCAGGCTCTTCTGCAGGCGACCAGGCGCAGGACGATTTGAACTCGCAGATCCAGGACCTCGAAAAGGCGGCGAAGGCGCAGCTTGAAGACGTCGAGCGCGCGGCGCGGCAGGGGGCGAGCACGCCGGCGGACGCCCTTCGCTATTCCCGCCATCATTCACATCTTGCCTGATGCAGACGCCCGGCGGACGGGAACTGGGCGAGGGCCGTCAGTCGCGGTCCGGGGCGCCTAGGGGGAAGAAGGCGCGGTAGGGCCGAGCTTCGTCCACCACGCGCGCGACCGGCGGATGGGCAAGAAGCCGCGCCCGATAGGCGCGAAGCGGCCCTTCCGGGATCGGATGCACCCAGTCGGCATAGAACAGCGCCGGCGCCGCGGCGCAGTCGGCGAGGCTAAAGGCCTCGCCGATGGCCCAGGGGTCCCCGACCTGTTGATCGAGCCAGCCATAGCTGCGGTCCAGCGTCGCGCGCGCCTGGGCGACGCCGGTCGGGTCCTTGGTCTCTTCGGTCCGAAAGGCCTCCGCGACGATCCTTTGCATGGGGGCGGCGACATAGTCGTCAAAGATATCCGCCAGCATGCGCGCCTTCAGCGCCGCGTCCGGCGCGGTCGGGATCATGGGGGCCCCGGTCCCCACCCGGTCGAGATACTCGATGATGATATTGCTCTCGACGATCCGATGGGCGCCGTCGATCAGGCCGGGCATCTGGCCGGTCGGCGACAGGGCGGAAAGGCGCGCGGCGTTGTCCGGATGGTCAGGATCCACCCGCTTGAACGCGAACGGCGCATGGCGCGCATAGGCGGCGATGAGCGGCTTCCAGGTAAAGGCTGAAAAAGGGTGGCCGTAGAGTTCGATCATGGCGGTTGTCCGGCGAAGGGTCCCGTCCGACAACGGACAGGACGTCGGCGTCACCCTATCACCGGACCGGCTTACTGGTCACGGTGGCGTAAAGCAGGCTCACCCGCCTCGGCTTTTTCAACCGTTAGGAGGCCGATGCTGGCCTATGGCGCTGATCGAGGATGCGGAGGGGGTGTTCATTCCCCCGGCCGGGGGCGCCAGAGCATCTCGTTGGTCGGCGCAAACCCGAGGGAGACGTAGAGCGGGCGGCCGTCGTCAGAGGCGTGCAGGACCAGGCGGTCATAGTCCTGGTCTGCAGCCCACTGCATGAGTTGGCGCATGAGCGCGCGGGCGACGCCGCGGCCGCGCCAGGCAGGCTCGGTATAGACATTCACGACCAGCGGCGCGGGGCCTTCGGCCACCCTGTCCCCGACGAGGGACATCCTCGGCAGCTGCGGCCTAATATGCACACCGGCGCCCGCCATCACGGCCCCCGTCCCGTCCGCCGCGAACCAGCCGACATACTCGCCGCTCGCCAGCAAAGCGGTCAGGGCGCGCTCGGACGCCGCCTGCAACGGGGCCGCCAGCGGTTCGGGGACCTGCCCCATGTCCTGGAACATCGCCGTGCGGTGATGCGCGACAATTGCGGCGTCGCTCTGGACGACCGGGCGAATGGTGAAGCGGGTCATTTCCGGCCCCTTATCCCCTGCGGGCGGCCTCGATGGCGGCGATGTCGATCTTCTGCATGGTCATCATCGCCTGGAAGGCGCGGCGGGCGGCGTCCCCCCCGGCGGCGAGGGCGTCGGTCAGGGCCCTTGGGGTGATCTGCCAGGATATGCCCCACCGGTCCTTGCACCAGCCGCACTGGCTCGCCTGACCGCCGTTTTCGAGGATGGCGTTCCAGTAGCGGTCGGTCTCGTCCTGGTCGTCCGTGGCGATCTGGAAGGAAAAAGCCTCGCTGTGCTTCATCATCGGCCCGCCGTTGAGCCCAAAACACGGGACGCCGCAAACGGTGAACTCCACCGTCAGCACGTCGCCCTTCGCGCCGTTCGGATAGTCCCCCGGCGCGCGGCTGACGGAGGTGACGGCGCTGTCCGGGAAAGTCGCCGCATAGAAACGCGCGGCGGCCTCGGCCTCCTTGTCGAACCAGAGGCAGATGGTGTTTTTCGGCTTGGCCATAGGTTTTCGCCCTTTCCTTACGCGCGCCTCGCGTCCGCCGCCTGTCGGCGCAACTCGTCCTTGGGCATGCCCAGCACGGCGGGAACCACCGGCGCGCCCCTTGCCTCGGCGATCAGCTCCGCCGTGCGGTCCTCCACCGCCGCCTCGAGACGGCGCATGAAGTCGTCCTTGTCGAGGGTGGGCGCAATAGGATCCAGAAACTCCAGCACCGCGGTCCCCGGATGCTTGGTCCAGTCCTCCTGCGACCAGAAGAGACCAAGGCTCGACGCCACGGGAACGACGGGGACGTTGAAGTCGCGCGCCATGTGATAGACGCCGGTGCGATAACGGAACTTCACCCCCACCGGGGCGAGGTGGCCCTCGGGATAGATGAGGATGATGCGCCCCTCCCGGTGCGCGTCCGCGGCGCTGCGGGCCAGGGCCTGGCGGGCTTCGGGTCCGCCGCAGTTGTCGACCACGATCGCGCCCAGCTTCTTCAGCACCGTCTTGAACAGGGGAAAGCGCTCAAGGTGGTCGCCGGTGACGAAGGCGAGGTCGTCGAACTGGGCGTAGATGGAAAAGCCGTCGCCATAGGAGGCGTGCTTGGGGGCGAGGATGAACGGCGCCGGCGGCAGGCGCTCGCGTCCGCGCACCTCGATCCTGATCCCCGCCACCTCGCGCATGGCCAGGACCATGGCGCGGACATAGCGCGCCACCACCCGCCGCACGGCGCCGCGCCCTGGCCTCAGCGCGGCGACCGCCGCCCAGAGGGTGTAGAAGACCGACAGGACGCCATAGACGATGTTGAAGATCAGGCTGCGCATGGAACACCTCGCCGGTGGAGCTTGAGGGTGTTCCCGTCCGCGTGCAATGCTGGTGCGCCAGATGGAGGTCTGTCACATGCTGTTGCTGAAACCGAACTGCGAGTGCTGCGACCGCGATCTGCCGCCCGAGGCCGACGCGCGCATCTGTTCATTTGAGTGCACCTTCTGCGCGGCCTGCGCGGACACCCGGCTGCAGGGGATCTGTCCCAATTGCGGCGGGGGACTGGTGACGCGCCCGGTTCGCCCGACCGCGGCGCTGGCGCGGTTTCCGGCGTCGCAGGACCGGGTGGTTCGCAGCGCGCCCTGCCCCTCCTGATCGCGGCGCCGTCTGATTAAAATATCGTCACATTGCCCTCACAGATGGCGCCCGCCACTTAACACGTTTATGACAACCTCAGGGACTTCCGGAGGCTTTCGCGCATGCACAGGACGGTTTGGGTCATTCTGGGGCTCGCCCTCTGGCCGGTCGCGGCGCGGGCGGACACGATCGATGAGGTGATCGCAAAGCACGTCGCGGCCCGCGGCGGCGCGGCGGCGCTGAAGGCGGTGACCAGCGTCACTTACAAGGGCCGGTTTCGCCCGGCAGGCTTTGACGGCGAGCTCGCCTATTCAGAGACCATCGCCAGAGGCGGCCGCGTCCGGATGAACTTCACCCTGCAGGGCCTGACCTTGGTGCAGAGCTATGACGGCAAGAGCGGCTGGCAGATCCAGCCCTTTCAGGGCCGCAAGGATCCCGAAAGTCTGTCCACAGATGATGTAAAGGCGCTGCAGGAAGAGGCCGACATCGAAGGCGCCCTGGTCGACTACAAGGCCAAGGGCGCGACGGTCGAGGACCTGGGCGTCAAGGATGTGGACGGCGCGCCGACGCGGGCGCTGCGTGTCCAGCTGAAGAACGGGGACACCCAGACCTGGTATCTCGACCCCGACGCCTGGCTTGCGGTGCGCGTGTCCACCCGCACCCGTCAGCGGGGCGTGGAATCGGTCACCGACACCGACTTCGGCGACTATGAAAAGGTCGCGGGCGTCTATTTCCCGTTCGAGCAGGAAAGCGGACCGCAGGGCTCCACCCACCGCCAGCGGATCACCCTCGATCAGGTCGTGGTCAACGGCCCGGTCGACGAGCGTCAGTTCAGCCTGCCGGCCGGCCCGGAAAAAGAGCCTAAGACGGGAGCTTCGAAATGAGCCGCATGACATCCCGCACCCTCCTCGCGGCGGTCAGCCTTGCAGCCCTGGCCGGGACCGCCGTCGCGGGGCCTTCGCCGGCGCCGGTCAAGGCCCCGTCCGTATCCATCTCCGGCCTTGGGATCCGCAATATCGGCTCGGCGACCATGGCGGGCCGAGTCTCGGCGCTGGACGCCCACACCGGCGCCGACGGCAAGACCACGGTCCTCGTTGGCGCAGCCTCTGGCGGCGTGTGGCGGTCCAAGGACGGCGGCACCACCTTTGATCCGGTCTTCGACAAGGAGGCTGTGCAGTCCATCGGCTCGGTCGCCATCGACCCCAACCACCCGGACACCTATTGGGCGGGCACGGGAGAGGCCTGGACCCGCAACTCGGTCTCCATCGGCGACGGGATCTACAAGTCCTCCGACGCGGGCGAGACCTGGACGAACATGGGTCTTCCGAACTCGGAGCGGATCGCCAAGATTCTCGTTCACCCGACCAACAGCGACATCGTCTTCGCCTGCGTCGCGGGACGGCTGTGGAGCGACAGCGCCGAGCGCGGCCTCTATCGCACCGACGACGGCGGCAAGACCTGGCGCCTGATCCTGAAGGGCGCAAACCTCTCCACCGGCTGCGCCTCCATCGCCATCGACCCCAAGTCGCCCGACAAGATCTTTGCGGCCCTGTGGGACTTCCGGCGCAAGGGCTGGACCTTCCGCTCCGGCGGCGAGAACGTGGACAAGCCCTCGGGCTCGGGCCTCTTCGTCACCGAAGACGGCGGCAAGAGCTGGAGCCGGATGTCGCCAGAGGCCAACAAGGGCTTTCCCGAAGGATCCCTGGGCCGGATCGGCGTCGCTGTCGCCCCCTCCTCGCCCAACATCGTCTATGCGATCATCGAAAGCCGCCGGTCCGCGCTGTTCCGCTCCGACGACGGCGGCAAGACCTGGAGCGAGCGGGACCGCAGCCAGATGATGGTCTGGCGCCCGTTCTATTTCGCCAATCTCACCGTGGACCCCAAGACGCCGGACCGGCTGTTCAAGGGCGACCTTGCCCTGATCGCCAGCGACGACGGCGGCAAGAGCTTTTCCAATGTCGCCGGCGGGATGCACGGGGACAATCACCAGGTCTGGATCGACCCGACCAACACCGCCCACATCATCACCGGCGACGACGGCGGGCTGTGGTCCAGCATGGACGGCGGCAATCGCTGGAACCGCTACGAGAACCTGCCCATCTCGCAGTTCTACCATGTCAGCCTCGACGACAAGGACCCTTATCAGGTCTATGGCGGCCTGCAGGACAACACCAACTGGGTCGGCGACAGCGCCTATCCCGGCGGCATCACCAACAACCGCTGGGAAAGCTTTATGGGCGGGGACGGCTTCTTCGTCTTCCCCGATCCGACCGATCCTGAGCACTACCTCTATGGCGAGACGCAAGGCGGCTCCATCGCCCGGGTGAACCGCAAGACCCTCGTCCAGCGGGACATCCAGCCCAAGCCCGACCGGTCCGAGAAGCTGCGCTTCAACTGGAACACGCCGATGGCGCTCAGCCCCCACGACAAGGCGGCGCTCTATATCGGCGCCCAGTATCTGTATCGCACCACCGATCAGGGCCAGAGCTGGACGAAGCTGTCCCCGGATCTGACCACCAACAATCCCGCCGAGCAGCGCCAGGAAGAGTCCGGCGGCGTCACTGTCGACAATTCCGTCGCCGAGATGCACACCACCTTGACCGCCATCGCCGAGAGCCCCGTGGCGAAGGGCCAGATCTGGGTCGGCACGGACGACGGCAATGTCCAGCTGACCCGCGACGACGGCAAGACCTGGACCAACCTTGTCCGCAACATCAAGGGCCTGCCCGCAGAATCCTGGGTCACCACGATCGAGGCCAGTCGCTATGATGCAGGCGTCGCCTATGTGACCTTTGACCGGCACACCTTCGGGGACTTCAGCCCTTACGTCTATCGCACCGCCGACTTCGGAAAGACCTGGACGCCGATCGTCGCAAGGGACGCCGGTGTGCGCGGCTACGCCCATGTGATCCGCGAGGATCTCAAGCGGCCGGATATCCTTTATCTGGGCGCCGAGCTTGGCCTCTTCATCACCCTCGACGGCGGCAAGAGCTGGACGCCGTTCAAGGGCCGCGACTTCCCGTCTGTGGCGGTGCGCGACATCGCCGTGCATCCAAGGGACAATGATCTAGTCCTCGCCACCCACGGGCGGGGGATCTGGATCATTGACGACCTGACCCCTCTGCGGGGCCTCAACCCCGAAACCCTGACCAAGGATCTGACCATCCTGCCCTCCCGGCCCATCCAGCAGCGGCTGCAGGCCACGGGCGGCTGGAATGACGGAGACGGCGCCTATGCCGGGGAAAACCCCTCCGACGGCGCGGTTATCACCTATTACCAGCCCACGCGCGCCCTGTTCGGCAAGCTGAAGATCGAGATCCTGGATGCTGCGGGGACGGTGGTGGAGACCCTGCCCGCCAGCAAGAAGCCCGGCGTCAACCGGATCGTCTGGACCATGCGCGGCCCCGCGCCCAAGGCCCCGCCCGCCGCTCAGGTCGCCTTTTCCGCAAGCCGGGGGCCAAGGCTTGTTCCCGGCGAGTATAAGGTGCGCATCACCAAGGCCGGTCAGACCTACACCCAGTCGATACCGATCGGCCTTGACCGCCGCGCGCCCTTCACCCTGGAGGACCGCAAGGCGCAGTACGCCGCCGCCACCCGCGCGGGCGCCCTGTTCAACCGCATGTCGGCCCTCGTCGAAAAGATCCAGTCCCTGCGCCAGTCCGCCGAACAGCGCGCCGGCGAGGTCAAGGACAACAAGGCGCTGCAAACCCGGCTCGCCAAGCTCGGCGACACGGTCGACGCCCTGCGCAAGGAGATCGTCGCGACCAAGGAAGGCGGCGCGATCACGGGGGAAGAGCGGCTGCGCGAGCATCTCGACCAGCTCTATGGCGCGATCAACAGCTATGAGGGTCGCCCGGCGGCCTATCACCTGGCCTATCTCGACGTGCTGACGACCGAGCTCTCAAGCCTCGAGACCCGCTTCGACGCGGTGCAAAAGGGCGAGATGGCGGCCCTGAACGCGGAGCTGAGCAAGGCCAAGGCCCACCCCCTGGTGGTGGCCGAAGCCGAACCTGCGCCGGACCTTGCGGGCGGCGACGGGGATATCCGCGCGCTGGCCGGCTGGACCTTCTCGATGCGCGCCGTGACGCCGGTCAAGGCGTCGTCGGACGAGCGGGACTAAAGTCCTTTTCCCCTACCGCCCCGCGGGTGCGCCGCCGGGACGATTGTCGATCAGGTCCTGCACCACGCCGGGGTCGGCAAGGGTCGAGACGTCGCCGAGGCTGGAGACGTCGCCTTCGGCGATCTTGCGCAGGATGCGGCGCATGATCTTGCCCGAGCGGGTCTTGGGCAGGCCCGGCGCCCAGTGGATCACGTCAGGCGTGGCGATGGGCCCGATTTCCCGGCGCACCCACTGCGAGATCTCCTTGGCCAGGGCCGCGTCCGGCGTCTCGCTGGCGCGCAAGGAGACATAGGCATAGATCCCCTGCCCCTTGATGTCGTGGGGCACGCCGACCACGGCGGCCTCGGCGACCTTCGGGTGGGCGACGAGGGCGCTTTCCAGCTCCGCCGTGCCCATGCGATGGCCCGAGACGTTCAGCACATCGTCCACCCGTCCGGTGATCCAGTAATAGCCGTCGGCGTCCCTGCGGCAGCCGTCCCCGGTGAAATAGCGCCCGGGATAGGTGGAGAAATAGGCCTCGAAGAAGCGCTGCGGGTCGCCCCACAGGGTCCTGGCCTGCCCCGGCCAGCTGTCGGTGAGGCAGAGGTTGCCCTCCGCCGCGCCGTCCAGCGTCTCCCCCGCCCCGTCCACCAGCTGCAGCATCACGCCGGGCAAGGGCTTGGACGCTGCGCCGGGCTTCAGCGCCGTGGCGCCGGGCAGGGGGCTGATAAGGGTGGCGCCTGTCTCGGTCTGCCACCAGGTGTCGACAATCGGGCAGCGATGCTCCCCCACCACCCGGTGATACCAGAGCCAGGCTTCCGGATTGATCGGCTCGCCGACGGACCCCAGGATGCGCAGGGACTTGCGCGAGGTGCGGCGCACCGGCTCCTCCCCCTCCCGCATCAGGGCGCGGATGGCGGTGGGCGCGGTGTAGAAGATCTCCACCGCATACTTGTCCACGATCTGCCAGAAGCGGCTGGTGGAGGGGTAGTTGGGCACGCCCTCGAACATCACCGTCGTCGCCCCGTTGGCGAGGGGGCCATAGACGATGTAGCTGTGCCCGGTCACCCAGCCGACGTCCGCCGAGCACCAATAGACCTCGCCCGGGCGATAATCGAAGATGATCTCGTGTGTCCAGCTCGCCCAGGCGAGATAGCCGCCGGTCGTGTGCAGCACGCCCTTGGGCTTGCCCGTGGAGCCGGACGTATAGAGGATGAACAGGGGATCCTCCGCCCCCATCGGCTCGGCGGGACAGTCCGGCGACGCCGCCGCGACCTCGGCCTCATAGGAAAAATCGCGGCCCTCCACCCGCGCGACCGCCGCGCCGGTGCGGGCGACGACCAGCACCGTCTCCACTGTGGGCGCCTGGAGAAGGGCGGCGTCGAGATTGGCCTTCAGCGGGGTCGCCTTGCCCCCCCGCACGCCCTCGTCCGCGGTGATGACGAGGCGCGAGCCGCAGTCGTTCAGGCGGCTGGCCAGAGCATCGGGGGAAAAGCCTGCGAACACCGCCGAGTGGATGGCGCCGATCCGCGCGCAGGCGAGCATGGCGTAGGCCGCCTCCGGGATCATGGGCAGATAAAGGGTCACCCGGTCCCCGCGCCGCACGCCTTTTTCCTTCAGCACATTGGCGAGACGGCAGACCCGCTCGTGCAGCTGGCGATAGGTGATCCGCTCGCTGGCCCTTGGATCATCGCCTTCCCAGATAATCGCCGTCTGGTCCCCCCGCGCGATGAGATGACGGTCGATGCAGTTCTCCGACGCGTTGAGCACCCCGTCCCCGTACCAGCGGATGCGGAAGTCATCCCTCTTGAAGGAGGTGTCCTTGACCGAGGTGAAGGGCGTGCGCCAGGTCAGACGCTCCCCGATCCTGCGCCAGAAGGCGTCGGGCGCGGTCGCCGCCTCGTCGCACAGACGCGCATAGGTCGCCGCGTCGATATGGGCGGTTTTGGCGAGGTCGTCTTTGACCGGAAAGAGCTGTTCGTTGACCATGAGTTCGCACTCCCAATCTGAAGGGGAAGATGGAGGCACCGAACGCGAGGAGTGTAGGCCCCCCGCGCCCGAGCGCAAGTCTGGTCCTGAACTAGTCGTCGTGCAGCACGCGATCCTTGGTCTCGGGCAGGAACAGCGCGCCGATGACAAAGGTCGCTGCGGCCACCGAGATCGGATAGATCAGCCCGGCGAAGATGTTGCCCTGAAACGTCGCGATGGCGAGCATGAAGAAGGGCAGGAACCCGCCGAACCAGCCATTGCCGATGTGGTAGGGCAGGCTCATGGAGGTGTAGCGGATCCTGGTGGGGAACAGCTCCACGAGATAGGCGGCGATCGGGCCGTAGACCATCGTCACATAGAGGACGAGGATGAACAGGATCCCGATGGTCTTTGGCCAGTCCACCTTGGCCAGATCCGCCTTGGCCGGATAGCCCGCCGCCTTCAGCCCCGCCGACAGGGCCTGGGCGAGGGCTTTGGCCTTGGTCGCCTTGTCCGCGTCCGGCTTTGGGAACACCTGGGTCTTGCCGTCCTTGGCGGTGAAGACCGAATAGGTCTTGACCTTGGCGTCATAGGAGAGCTTCGCCGCCGTCCCGAAGCTGATCGAAAGCTCCGGCGCGCCGGAGGCGGCCTCGGCCCGCGAATAGTTGACCCCCTGATTGTAGAGCGCGTTCATCGACTTGTCG
>Ga0316217_10006779_pt1 | contig 11184 bp, 9 predicted proteins | sample 1anoAmetaG_FD_203633 | JGI IMG/M metagenome (GOLD analysis project Ga0316217, IMG submission 203633) | Freshwater microbial communities from Trout Bog Lake, Wisconsin, USA - 1anoA | ecosystem: Environmental > Aquatic > Freshwater > Lake > Hypolimnion/Profundal zone | place: USA: Wisconsin... | reverse complement strand
CTGGAATCGTCCCTGCCCAGCCAGGAATATTTATACGCCACCAGCACCAGAAAGGCCGGCTTGGCGGCTTCGATCTCCCTGGCCATCTCCTGCTGCATTCTGGCGGCGTAAGGCTGGTCCTCCATCAAGGCGTAGGTGTAAATGTAGCCGGTGGCGGAATGCCGGCGGGCGTAAAAATAAATTTCCGGCTCGGAGCCGATGACCGCAATCCGCGCATCGGCGGAAGAATGCTCGCGGATATAGCTGGCCACCAACTGTGATTCGATAAAAGGATTTTCACCATAAATCGCCCGGCTGTAATTATTCGCGGACAACGAAAAGAAATGAGCCCGCTGGAAATAGACGCTCCAGCCCAGGAGCAAGGCAAAAAATGCCGGCGAAATAATTCCCGACCACGGGGACTGTAGCCGCGCAGAAATGTTTTTCCGCAAAGTTTCAACCCCCAGACCGATTAGAATGCAATAAGCCGGGAGAATCAGGATGAAATAATGTTGTCGAAAATATAATCCGGTAGCCGTGCCCAGAAATGAAAACGCCCAGAATATGGCGATCAAAACCGTGCGCTGGCGGAATACCCGGTCACGCAATCCCAGCAACAAACCCACAAAAAACAAAAGCCAGAAGCCCGTCGAGGCGTAAAGTCCGGATTTTAATTGGGTGAGCAACAATTGAAGTCCCCCACGCCAAGACATGCGGCTGACATACGAATGCGCATAGGAAAAGGTCCAGAACCAGAATTGCGGAAGCACACCGGCGCATCCGAGGTAGAGGCAGATGACGGCAAACGGCAGGATCGTCCCGGCGGCATACAATGAAATATTTTTCAACGAGCCGCCCGACGGCTCGCCTCGCTCACGCCAGAGCAAAGCCAAAAAACCAAAGACGCCAAAGCATATCCCCTGCTGTTTCATCACAAACGCCAGCCCGTAGAGCAACCCGCAGAAAAACAGCGTCCGCGGTTTGCGGGTTTGCAGCGCCTCCCAGAGCAACCAGGTTCCCGGCACGGCAAACAGCACCACAAATTGCGTCGCATGCGCGGCCGCACCCAAAACGGAGCTGCTGACCGACATCAGCGCATAACTCACGCACGCCACCAGACCGGCGGTGAGGCCAAACAGTTTGCGGCCCAGCAAAAAAACGAAAACGCACGTCAGGCTGTTCGCCACCAGGAGCGTCAGGTGGATTCCCGAGGTCGTTTCGCCGAACACCGACATCCCGGCGGCATACGCAATATACGTTCCGGGCAATTTCATGTTGTAGGCCAGCTCGTAGGGCGGGATACCCTGCAAAATCAACTGGCCGGCATAGGCGTATTCGCCCTCGTCGCGTTCGAGCGGCAGCTCCAGCAGGCGGACGCGGATGAACCCGACAAACAACAGCACCAGCAGCACCGCCAGCCAGGGCCAAATCTGGAACCACCGGCCGGACGCGGCCGGGGCGGAAGCCGTTGTTTGATTGTTCATGGCGGGTTGAAATAACACGGAAACGGATTTTTAAAAAGTTTTTTGCGAAAATCGGTGTTTCATCCGGGTTTCATCTGTGGCTAAAATGCCCTGGTGATTGCTCTTCTTGACTACGGCTCCGGCAACCTGCGCAGCGTCCACAAGTCGCTGCTCAAGGTCGGCGCGGACGTGCGCCTCGTGCAGCGCCCCGGGGAAATCGGCGGAGCGCGCGGCTTGGTGCTGCCCGGCGTCGGCGCGTTTGACGATTGCATCAATGCGCTTCGCCAACAGGAATTACTGACGGCGGCGCAGGCCTTCATCAAGACGGGAAAACCTTTTCTCGGCATCTGCGTCGGCTACCAGGCGCTGTTTGAGAAAAGCGAGGAATTCAATTCCTGCGCCGCCGGCCTCGGCATTTTCCAGGGCAAGGTCGTCCGCTTCGCAAAAAAACCGGGGCTGAAAATCCCGCAGATCGGCTGGAACCAGATAGAAATCACGCGCCCTGATTGTCCGCTTTACCGCGGCATCGCCAGCGGCAGCTACGTTTATTTCGTCCACAGCTTTTACCCGCAGCCGGTGGACGCCGCCATCGTCGCCACGCGCACGGAATACGGCGGCAATTTTGCGTCGTCCGTCTGGCGCGACAATATCTTTGCCACGCAGTTTCACCCGGAGAAAAGCCAGAAGGTCGGCCTGCAACTGCTTAAAAATTTCGTGGACCTGACAAACCCGTAAGTCAGGCTTGATTTTGTCTGGTTTCTGGCGCAGATTGGCACTGCAATTTTGGTTTAGGAAAACACAATAAAGGAAGAATAAATTATGGCACACGAACTACCCGCACTCCCGTATCCCAAGGAAGCCTTGGAACCGCATTTTGATGCGCTGACGATGGAAATCCATCATGACCGCCACCACAAGGCTTATGTGGACAATCTCAACAAGGCCATCGCCGGTAACGCCGCGCTGGAAGCTAAGTCGCTCGAACAGATCATCAAGGATTTGAGCGTGGTGCCCGACGCGGTTCGCGGCCCGGTTCGCAACAACGGCGGCGGCCACTGGAACCATTCCTTCTTCTGGAAAATTCTCGGCCCCAACGCCGGCGGCGCGCCCACAGGCAAACTCGCCGATGACATCAAGGCCGCGTTCGGCAGCTTCGATGATTTCAAGGCCAAGTTTGAAGCCGCCGGCATCGGCCGTTTCGGCAGCGGCTGGGTCTGGCTCGTCGCCAACAACGGCAAGCTGGAAATCGTCTCCACGCCAAACCAGGACAATCCGCTCATGGGCAAAGCCGTGGCCGGCTGCGAAGGCAATCCTGTCATCGGCTGTGATGTCTGGGAACACGCCTATTACCTGAAATACCAGAACAAGCGCGCTGATTATCTCAAGGCCTTCTGGAACGTCGTGAACTGGAACGCGGTTCAGTATTGAACAGCGGAGCGCCAAGAATTATAACGAAACGCGCCGAGGCAACTCGGCGCGTTCTGCTTCTCAGGGAAATCAAATCCCACGGGTGTTGATAATTTTGTTGTCCTCGCCAAGAACGATCACGCGCGGCTTCCATTTTTTTGCCTTCTTCTGGCTGACGGTGGCGAAATTCATGATGGTCAGCAGGTCGCCCTTTTTGCCAAGATGCGACACCGCGCCGTTCATGATGATTTCGCCGGCGCCGCGTCTGCCTTTGATGACGTAGGTTTCAAAGCGTTCGCCATTTGCCATGTTGCCGCAGAGGATTTTTTCATATTCCTGCAAGCCGCATTTTTCCATGAGGTCGGCGGAAATGGTGAGGCTGCCTTCGTATTTCAGGTCGCCGCCGGTGACGGTGGCGCGGTGGATCTTGGATTTGAGCAAAAAAATGTCCATGAGTTAATTCAGTTTTAAAAAATTCTGCAAAATGATGCGGCCATGCTCGGTCAAAATGCTTTCGGGATGGAACTGCACGCCCCAAACCGGCAGCGTCCGGTGTTTGACGCCCATGATCTCGCCCTCGTCGGTCTCGGCGGTGATTTCAAGGCAGGCCGGCACGGTGTCGCGCTTGATGACAAGCGAATGGTAGCGCGTGGCGAGGAAAGGATCGGGCATCCCGGCGAACAAATCTTTGCCGTTGTGCTTAATCGGCGAAACCTTGCCGTGCATCATCCGGTAGTTGACGACGATTTCCGCGCCGAACGCATAGCCGATGCACTGGTGGCCGAGGCACACGCCGAAAACCGGCACGCCGTCGGCGCTGAACGCGCGGATGACGTCGTTGGACAAACCGGCTTCGCGCGGCGAGCACGGGCCGGGCGAGACCAGGATGCGTTCCGGCTTGAGCGCGCGGATTTGATCGAGGGAAACCTCGTCATTGCGACGCACCTGCAAGTCCACGCCCAGTTCGCCAAGATACTGGACGAGGTTGTAGGTGAACGAATCGTAATTGTCCAAAACGAAAATCATCTTCGGGGTGAAACATTAACCCATCTGCTTGGAAATTAAAGTGAAAATGAAAGCCGGACTTGATAATAAACATCATCCGCCACGCGCTTTCCATTTTCAAAGCGCCGCCGGCAAGCCGATTCAAATGCCGCACGCCGGCAATTTGTCCTCCGCACAAATTACAACAAAACCCATCTCCCGGCAGACACGAAAACTAGGAGGTTCCCTTATTGGCATAATACATCATCCCCGAACCGAACTAGCGGTTGCACCAATTGTTGACGGAGCCGGGTTATCTTAAATTGGCGTCGTGCAAACAATATTTGCAAAATCAAGCGATGTTGCCAACGGCGGCATGGACAACTCCCAATCCTCTCATTTTGCCGGCATCGCCGCCGGTGAAAACGGCCCCGACAACCGCAGCTTGGTGGACGCACTGACCAATTCCCGCGTCTATCGCAACTACGAACGCGCCTTTAGTGACCTGACTGGCCTGCCGGTCGCGTTGCAGCCGGTGGAAACCTGGCAACTGCCACATCATGGCAAACGCAATGAAAACGCATTCTGTTCCTTGATCTCCAAAAAAAGCCGCGCCTGTGCCGCCTGCCTGCAAGTGCAGGAACACCTGTGCCAGAAGGCTGTCAATGACCCGGAGACGGTTGTCTGTCCCGTCGGATTGAGCGACAGCGCCGTGCCCGTGCGCATGAGCGACCGGCTGGTCGGTTTTTTGCAAATCGGCCAGGTATTCCGGAAAAAACCCACCGCCGCACAGTTTGAAAAAGTGGTCAAGCTCGCCGCCAAATGGGGGCTGGAGACGGACCGGGAAACTTTGCGCAATGCCTATTTTTCAGGCAAGGTCATCTCACAAAAAGAGCACGATTCCGCCATCAAACTCCTGACAATTTTCGCCCAGCATCTGGCAATGTTAAGCAATCAGGTGTTTATCCAGCAGGAAAATTCCGAGCCGCCCGCCATCACCAAGGCCCGCGCCTACATCCACGAACACCAGACCGAGGAGCTGTCGCTGGGCCAGGTCGCCAAGTCCATCAACATGAGCAGTTATTATTTCTGCAAGATGTTCAAAAAGGTCACCGGTATCAATTTCACCGATTATGTCGCCCGGGTGCGGATTGAAAAATCTAAAAATCTCCTCCTCAACCCGAACCTGCGGGTCAGCGAAATTGCGTTTGAAGTCGGCTTCCAGTCGCTCACCCACTTCAACCGCGTCTTCAAAAAAATTCTCGGCCAGTCGCCCACGGACTACCGCGCCCAGTTGCTGGCGCACTAAAAAAACGCGTCCGCCCCCTGTCCGCGTCCCGGCGGGAGCCATTATTGATTTTGCAATTGGCATTGGCATCAGCCGGCTTATTTCCGATATTCCCGCTGTGAACGGGATGAAGAAAAAAACGAAAGGTTCCCACGCCCTGCGCGACCGCGACGAGCGGCTGCGGGCCATCCTTGAAACCGCCGTCGAGGGCATCATCACGATTGACGATCACGGCAGCATCGAGTCATTCAATCCTGCCGCTGAAAAAATCTTCGGCTACCAGGCCGCCGAGGTCATCAACAAAAATGTCAGCCTGCTCATGTCCACGCCGCACCGCGAGCAGCATGATGGCTATCTTGAAAACTACAAGCGCACCGGCCACGCCAAGATCATCGGCATCGGGCGCGAGACCCTGGCCCGCAAAAAGGACGGCACGCTTTTTCCGATCGACCTGTCGGTCAGCGAGGTGAACTTGAGCGACCGGCGCCTGTTCACCGGCTTCATCCGTGACATCACGGAACGCAAGCGGCTTGAAAAGGAAATTTTGGAAATCAGCGAGCTGGAGCAGCGCCGCATCGGCCAGGATTTGCACGACGGCCTCTGCCAGCAGCTTGCCGGCATTGAAATGTTGAGCCAGGTGCTGGCGCAAAAACTGGCGGCCAAATCCAAGGACGCCTCGGCCCGCGCCGGCGAAATCGCCAAAGCCGTGCGGGAGGCCATCCGCCAGACGCGCCTGCTGGCGCGCGGGCTTTCGCCGGTCACGCTAGAATCGGAAGGCCTCATGTCCGCGCTGGCGGAACTGGCGCTGAACACCGAAAAGATTTTTCGCGTGCGCTGCGCGTTTGATTGTCCGGAAGCCGTAAAATTCGGGGCGCCGGCGGCGGCGACGCACCTGTTTCGCATCACGCAGGAGGCAGTTTCCAACGCCATCAGGCACGGCAAGGCAAAACGCATTTCCATCCAACTGCGTGAGGACGCCGGCCATCTGCGCCTGCGCGTGGATGACGACGGCGTGGGATTTCCTGAAAATTTTTCCGGCGGCACCGGCATGGGCCTGCGCATCATGCAAACCCGCATCGGCATGGTCGGCGGCACGCTGACCATCGAACAACCACCCGCCGGCGGCACGAGCGTTGTTTTTACCGCGCCCAAAACCTGTTGAACCATGGCCGCAAAAAATAAAAAATCCAGTCTGCCCGCCAAACACATTCTCATCGTGGACGATCATCCGATGATGCGGACGGGCCTGGCGCAATTGATCAACAATGAGCCGGACTTGAAAGTTTTCGCGGAGGCGGACAACGCCCGGCAGGCGGTGGCGGCGGCGGGTCGCCAAAAATTCAGCCTCGCGCTGCTCGACTTGTCGCTGCCGGACAAGAACGGATTGGAACTCATCAAGGATCTTCGCGCCTTGCAGCCGGAACTGCCGCTGTTGGTCGTCTCGATGCACGATGAGATGATTTATGCCGAGCGGGTGCTGCGCGCCGGGGCGCGGGGCTATATCATGAAGCAGGAAGGCGGGCAAAAAATTTTGCAGGCCATCCGGCAGGTGTTTGCCGGCCAGATTTTTGTCAGCGAAAAAATGTCGGCGCGCATCCTGGAATCTTTTTCCCACCGGCACGGCGGCGATGGCGGCAGTTCCCCCGTGCAGCAGCTTTCCGACCGCGAATTTGAAGTGTTCCAGCTCATTGGCCAGGGCACCGGCACCCGCAGCATCGCCGAGCGGCTGCACTTGAGCGTCAAGACGATTGAAGTTCACCGGGCGCACATCAAACACAAGCTGCACCTGAAAACAGCCACGGAACTGGTGCGCCACGCCGTGCGCTGGGTGGATTCGCAGTCCCAGAATTCATGATGATGAGCGGCTGGCGTTTCTTGCCTCCGGCCAGTTTTTTTTGGTGGCAAATATTGCCGCCGAATAAATCACAAATTTAGGTGATAATTTGCCAAAAGCGGAGAAGTTTGCGGCTGCGGCTGCTGTCATTTTCTTCAAGTCGAACAAAATATTAGCTTAATTTATTATGACGTCCATTGCCACCACTCCCCAGAAGCTCGAATCCGCCCACGATATTCTGCACCACACCACCCGGCGTCCGCTCGACCCGATTTTCTCGCCCAAGTCCGTGGCGGTCATCGGCGCGACGGAAACAGTCGGCAGCGTGGGCCGAACTATTCTTGACAACCTGATGAAGGGCGGTTTCAGCGGCCCGATTTATCCGGTGAACCCCAAACGCCCGACCGTCCTCGGTCTTCCGGCCTTCACGAGCATCACCGCCGTGCCGGCCAAGCCCGACCTCGCGGTCATCATCACTCCGCCGGCCACGGTGCCCGCCATCGTCAAGGACTGCGGCAAGATGGGCGTGAAAGGCGTCATCATCATTTCCGCCGGCTTTAAGGAAATCGGCCCGGTCGGCGTGGAATTGGAACGCCAAGTTTTGGAAGAGGCCAGCAAGGCGGGCATCCGCATCGTCGGGCCAAACTGCCTTGGGGTGATGGTGCCGGGGGCAAAATTGAACGCCACCTTCGCCGCCGACATGGCGCGGCCCGGCAGCGTCGGGTTCATCAGCCAGAGCGGCGCGCTCTGCACGGCGATCCTGGATTGGAGCTTGAAGGAAAACGTCGGCTTCAGCGCCTTCGTTTCGCTGGGCTCCATGCTTGACGTCGGCTGGGGCGATTTGATCTCGCACCTCGGCGATGATCCGAACACCAAGAGCATTGTCATCTACATGGAAAGCATCGGCGACGCGCGGTCGTTCCTGTCCGCCGCGCGCGAAGTGGCGTTGACCAAGCCGATCATTGTCATCAAACCCGGCCGCACCGATGCCGCCGCCAAGGCCGCCGCGTCGCACACCGGCTCGCTGACCGGCAGCGATGAAGTGTTGCAGGCCGCGTTCCAGCGCGTCGGCGTGCTGCGCGTGGACTCGATTTCCGAATTATTTGACATGGCGGAAGTGCTCGCCAAACAGCCGCGCCCGAAAGGTCCGCGCCTAACCATCGTCACCAACGCCGGCGGCCCCAGCGTCATCGCCACCGACATGCTCATCGGCAGCGGCGCGCAACTGGCGGAGCTTTCACCGGAAACGATGGCCGCGTTCAATGCCATTCTCCCGCCGACCTGGAGCCATAACAATCCGGTGGACATCATTGGCGACGCCAAGCCGGAGCTTTACGCCAAGTCTTTGGAAATCGCCGCGAAGGACCCGAACACCGACGGCATGCTCGTCATCCTTACCCCGCAGGCGATGACCGACCCGACCGCCACCGCCGAATGTCTCAAGGCCTATGCGCACATCCCCAACAAGCCCGTCATCGCGAGCTGGATGGGCGCGGACATCGTCGCCAAGGGCGAGGACATCTTGAATGCCGCGAGCATCCCGACGTTCAAGTATCCCGACCGCGCCGCCAAGGCGTTCTACTACATGTGGAACTCCAGCGAGAACCTGCGCCAGCTTTACGAAACGCCGCCGATGGCGCCGGACGATGAACGCGGCGAGATTGACCGCGACAAGGCGGCCGCCATCATCGCCGAGGTCCGCAAATCCGGCCGCACGCTGCTGACCGAGTTTGAATCCAAGAAGCTGCTCGCGGCCTACGGCATCCCGACAGTCGAGACGCACATCGCCACCAGCGAGAGCGACGCTGTGAAACAAGCCGCGCGCCTGGGCTTCCCCGTCGTGCTCAAGCTGCACTCGGAAACCATCACGCACAAGACGGACGTCGGCGGCGTGCAACTGAATCTCCGCACCGCCTCCGCCGTGCGCCAGGCCTACAAGGCCATTGAAACTTCCTGCACGAAGAAAGTCGGCAAGGAACATTTCCAGGGCGTCACCGTGCAGCCGATGATCAAACTCGACGGCTATGAAATCATCATTGGCAGCAGCATTGACCCGCAGTTCGGGCCGGTGCTCCTCTTCGGCACCGGCGGCCAGCTGGTGGAAGTGTTCAAGGACCGCGCGCTCGGCCTGCCGCCGCTCAACGCCACGCTCGCGCGGCGCATGATGGAACGGACCAAGATCTACACTGCGCTCAAGGGCGTGCGCGGCCGCAAGTCGGCCAACATCGCCGCCATCGAACAATTGCTCGTCCGCTTCAGCCAGCTCGTCGTCGAGCAGCCGTGGATCGCGGAAATTGACATCAACCCCCTGCTCGTCTCCGCCGAACGCATCTTTGCGCTGGACGGCCGCGTCGTCCTGCATCCGCTGGACACGCCCGAAGCCAAGCTGCCCAAGTCCGCCATCCGGCCCTATCCAAACCAATACGCGACGCCGTGGAAGATGAAGAACAAGGCCCCGCTCATCATCCGGCCCATCAAGCCCGAAGACGAGCCCTTGCTGGTCAAGTTCCACGAGACCCTGTCCGAAGAGAGCGTTTACAACCGCTACTTCTCCGCCCTCAAGCTCTCGCAGCGCATCGCCCACGAACGCCTCACCCGCATCTGCTTCAACGACTACGACCGCGAGATCGCGCTCGTCGCCGAACTCAAGGCGGCCAAGGGCGAGGAGAAAAAGATTCTCGGCGTCGGCCGCCTGAGCAAGCAGCACGCGCCCGGTGAAGCGGAATTCGCCGTGCTCGTCAGCGACGAATGGCATGAACAGGGCCTGGGCACCGAACTCCTCAAGCGCCTCATTGAAATCGGCCGCGACGAGAAGCTCACCAAGCTTTCCGGCCAGGTGCTTGCGGACAACCACGAGATGCACCACATCTGCCGCAAGGTCGGCTTCAAAGTCGTCCACGACGCAGACAGCAACATGTTCAACGCCACGTACACCTACTGAACCGGCGAACCCATCTGAAAACATCAAGCCCGCGACCTTGCGTCGCGGGCTTTTTTTATGAACCACACCTCTCGCCCCGCGCCTACCGCCTCACGCCGGTTTCCCCGCTTACAATTCCGAGAAGACCCAGTCGGAAAAGGGACTCCACAGGCCGTTGATGCGATAACGCACCGCCATATACGGTTTGGAAGTCGTGTTGTTGCCCGTCTTGATCCAATACGTCCCATCGTCATCGCTGCTCATCAGCACACCCAGCGAGGTATAGCACGTGGGATCCACATTGGGGTCGGTGCCGCTGTAACCGGCGATGAATTCCCACGCGTCGGGCGGCAGGGCCAACTGGCTTTTGGCGAGACGCGCAAACCCGTTGCAATGTTGGTCGCTGTCAATCTGCGGTTGCGAGAGGAACAGGATGGAATGCAACTCCGCGATCTGCGCCGCCTGCGCGCTGATTTGGGCCGCCTGCGCGTCAATCAAGTCCTTGAGACCGTTGAACTGGTTGCGCAATTCCGCCGCCACAATCTTGGAATGGTCCACCGGTAAGGTTGGGTCAAATGGCATAACAAATTAGGATTAAGCCGTGAGGAGAATGGAGAATGGAGTAAGGAGAAAGAGTCAGTCGTTGGCAGTCAGCGCTCTCGGCTTCTTTCTCCCTGCTCCTTGCTCCTTGGGTAGTCAGGGCACAATCTTGGAGACCGGTTCGCTCCAGGCGCCGGTGCCGCCCGGCCCGACGCCGCGGACCCGCGCCCAGGCTTTCGTGCCGCTCGGCAAACCCAGCACCACCGCCTTGGACTTGGAGGCGTCCGGCTGCGACACCCAGCTCGTGGCCGTGATGGGGTCGGGGCTGATATGCACGTCATAGGTGGCGGCGCCGTCCACCGGATCCCATTGCAGATCGAGTTCGCCCGCATTGTCGCCCGCCGTGAGGGACAGGTTGGCGACCGGCGCGGGCAGGATGGACGGCGTCTTGTCCGAACGCACCGCGAACGCGGCGCTCTCCACCACCGCCACCGGGTCGGGCGCATTGGCTGCCGTGATCTCCACATAATTGCCGCGCTGCGTCAGCGCCGATTCCAAGGCCAGCCGCGCCGTGTCCTTGTTGGTGGTGGCCAGCCTGGCCGCCGCCTGCGCGGTGTTGAATGCCGCCAGCGCCGTGGCATAAGCCGCCCGCACCGGGGTGAACTCCGTCACCGCCGGCAGCGGTGTGGTGAAGTTGGCGTTGCCCGTCATCGCCGTCTCATGCTGCTGGGCGAACACCAGCAGGTCGGCGTCGGATTTTTTGAACAGC
>Ga0316217_10006778_pt1 | contig 11184 bp, 7 predicted proteins | sample 1anoAmetaG_FD_203633 | JGI IMG/M metagenome (GOLD analysis project Ga0316217, IMG submission 203633) | Freshwater microbial communities from Trout Bog Lake, Wisconsin, USA - 1anoA | ecosystem: Environmental > Aquatic > Freshwater > Lake > Hypolimnion/Profundal zone | place: USA: Wisconsin... | reverse complement strand
CGAAATCCGCCTGCACTCGATTATTTACGAGTTGCAGGATGAGATCCGCCTGGCCATGATGGGCTTGCTGGACCCGACCTTCAAGGAGAACTACCTGGGCAAGGCCGAGGTCATCAACGTCTTCCGCATCCCCAAGGTCGGCACCATCGCCGGCTGCCGGGTGCTGGACGGGGCCATCCGCCGCGACTCGGAAGTCAAGGTCATGCGCGGCACGGAGCAGGTGTTCAAGGGCAAGATCGGCTCCCTCAAGCGCTTCAAGGACGATGCCCGCGAAGTCACCAACGGCATGGAGTGCGGCATCGGCCTGGGCGGCTTCAACGACCTGAAGGAAGGCGACTTGATCGAAGCCTTCTCGACGGAGAAGCTGGCCGCCGATCTGGGCGCGCTGACCGCTACCAAGGCGTAAGACAACCTGGCAGCAAGAACAAACCGGCCCGCTCCTCACATCGAGGGGCGGGCCGGTTTGTCTCGATCGTCGAACTCGCTGGGCTCATGTTACCCGGCGAAGCGCGAGCCACTCGGTTCCGACATGCTTCTGAAACCCAGGCGTGCATGGTTCGATGAGGCGTTATGCCCCAACCGGCGACCCCTTCTTCTCGCGCAGCATCTTCCGGATGGTCTGAATTGCGCGTTCGGCTACCGTCGTGGGGATTTCGCCGCCACCCATCTTCTGAATGAGGCTCGGGTCGCGGAGTACCATGCTTACCGAGGTCCCACCCGAAGTGGTCAACCTGAACGATTCCGCGGCATTGCACTGCAAACCGTTGAACTCGCTTCCAGGGAGATTGACGCTGACCGTCTCAGAGAGTGTCTGGACGGAGACCACGTCGCGATAGAAATACTCGTCGGTGGCTTCGTTCACAGTGTTGCCCGAGATGAGGTCGAGTGCGCATGTATAGACGAGCAGCTGGTTCTGCGTGAAATTAATGACGGTCGAATTCACCGGAGTGAAGCGAAGAATATTGTCCTTGCCCTTCCGATAACCGAACTTCGATGGCCCCAGGTCCTTGAGCCGCGGGCCGGTAAGGGTAACGGTCTCGCTTTGCAGTTCTGAATCGTCGATGCCCATCTTCTCCAGCGAACGCTTGCTCAGTTTGGCCAGATCGCCCTGTGTCCACTCGTCGATTTCCGCGTCGGATGGGATTTGCATCGAGCTATAAATTGCAAAGCCACCGCCGGCGATCAAGAGCAGGCCTACCAGCTTGACCGCGCCGGGGGCAAGCAACAGCAACACGCCGATTACGATGAGCCAAATTGCCCACTTGGGAAACTTGCTCGTGAAATACTTCTCAATTTTTGCCCGATCTGGTTCCACTTGTTCCTCCTGTTGTTAGTTTTGTGTCGCAAAAATCTGTGGATTCAAGGGCGAGGACTCAGGAATGCTCATCAAGGTCAACCCCTGGGAAATCTCGTTCCCATCCAAATGCTTGCCTTCTGCTCCTCTTAGCAACTCGCGCGGAGATGGCTCGGGAACCCGCAGTCCGTTCACCACGTAGTAATCGTGCCGCATGGCAGCCAGAATAATGTCGTGACGGCCATTCTCCGGCTCCAGCGTCATCGCGGTGAGCAGCAGTTGTTCCGCGGCGCGAATCGTATTCAGGTTGGAAATTCTCGGCCGCTTGCCGCGCATGCTTCCGATCGCTTTGTAGTAATACCCCGCCGCCTCTTCAGGATGCGCGTCGATCAGGCGAACGAAAAACTTCTCGGAGCTTTCGTAGATTCCCAAGCGCAGATAGCACAGCCCCATGCTGAGGAGCGCATCCCGATCTTCGGGATCGCGCTTCAATATCTCCGAATTGCGGACGATGTACTTCTGAATTGCCGGCCGGTCGAACTTCTCGAGATACGCCACCGAGGTGATGAGGATGGCGGATCGGCATTTCTTGCAGCAGTTCGCCTGCAAGGCCTCGGTATCGAAGGTCCAGCCGCATTGGGGACAAGTTTCAACGGTGCTCATTGTGCATTCCCTAGCTCCGGCGTCTTGCCAGCGCTTCTATTCCGGCGATTCGCCTCTTTGCCTCGGCAAGTTCCGCTTCGCCAGGGGCCGATTGGGTCAGTTCCTCGAGTTCGCCCAGCATTCGATTCACCTCGGAAGGCAATGCCGGATCGCGGCGAAGCCCTTCGGAGAAGCGGATCGACTCCGAGCAGCGCGCCAAATTCAGAGTCCAACCCTGGCTGGCGGCCATCAAGGAAATGGCGTCGCACTTCCTCACCAAGTCCTCCACCGTCGCCCTTGCCTCGATTGCCTCGGCGTGACCCACCTCGTGGGCGACGGCGACCAATTGCAGCATCACGATGTATGCAACGGCGATGCCCAGTTCGGCCAAGCAGACAACATAGTAGGTGCGCGCGGTGGATCGGCTGGGAAGAAGATACAGCGTGAAGAGCAGCATGGTGACGGCGGCCGCCACGTTGTAGAAAAAAGTGGCGACGACGGTGGCTGAGTTGACCGGAATTACCGACCCCGGACGGCCATCCTTGATCGCGGTATAAATGAGCGACGAAAAGAGGAGGACTACCTGGCCTGCGCCGAACCAGGCGGTAAACGAGAAGGTCTCGCTTCTGGACGCCGGCTCCGCGATTCCGTAAAACAGGAACAGCACCACAGCGGTAAGCAAGAAACCCGCGACCGCGAGTATCGCAACGCCCTTGGCGCGGGGATCTTCGCTCATCGCTTCTCTCCGCATTCGTTGCAGAATTTAGAGCCTGGTTGAAGTTCGACGCCGCACTTCTTGCAGTTCCGCGATGCCATGGAGGCCCCGCAATTGGAGCAAAACTTGGAACTGCCGGGGTTCAAGGTCGAGCAACCGGGGCAGGTGACGGAGTTCTGCTGCATGGTTTCGCCGCAGGAGGAGCAGAACTTGGACGATTGCGGAGTGGACGCCCCGCACTTTCGGCATTTCAGCACAGTCTCGGCCATTGAATCCTTGGCCAGGGCGCCCGCCGGTGCGGCCACGCCGAATCCCATTCCGATGCCCATGGCAGCGCCCATGACCGAACCGGCCGCCCCCCCGTTCTCTGCTGCCCCCTCAAGAACATTGAACTGGCGTTCCGTTCGGTAAAAGTCCACGTTGCGCCGGAATGCGTCGCCCATTACGTCGAGACGCGCCGCTTCGTCGAGCATGGCGCGCAGACGCTGGACGCTTTCGTCCTTGCTGTCGAAGTTGATGCTCTCGATGACGAAATTGACGAGTTCCAGTCCGAATGTCTGGGAATTCAATTGAAGGAGTTCATGGGTCTTCTTGCCAAGTTGAAGCGATTGCGAAGGCAAGTCCAAAACCGAGAGCTTTTGCTCGACCAGCAGGCTGCCCACCGACTGCTGAAGGGAGCTGAGGACGAGAGCCTCAAGCAGATTCCGCGCCGTATCGTTGGCGGTAGTCCCAACCAAATTCACTGCCTTTTCGTGGCCGAAGTCGGTAATCTGGCCGACGAACAGCTTGGAGGCCAGGTCGGCGGATGCACTGCCTCGCGTGCCTCCACCGCTCGCGCCGGCAATCTGGGTAACAAACTCGCGAGCATTCACCACCCGCAGCCCGAACTGCCCGTAGGCGCGAAGAGGAATCGTGACCCGATACCTTGGATCGAGAATCATGAAGGGGGTCTTGGTCCCCCAGTTTTGCCCAAGAGCTATCGATTTGCTTACGTAGTAAACCTCGGCGGAAAAGGGCGTCTTGCCGCCGAACGGAAGGTTCACCAATCGCTGGAGGAAGGGAAGATTGGCGGTTGTGAGAGTATGCGTGCCGGGGCCGAAGAGATCGAGAGCCTGTCCGCCCTTGTAGAAAAGGGCTTCCTGGCTCTCGTTCACAATGACTTGCGCGCCGAGACTTAGCGAGTCATGCGGCCATTTCCAGACCAAGACATCGGGCGGACCGTCGAACTTCACCCTATCGAGAAGCGCCATCCACCCCCCTGAATTAAAGAGAATTAGTATGGTCCCTATGGTACATAGCTTGGCCATGGGTGGCGGCTGTGACAGCAGTCACAGCCGCGCGTGCAGGAGCGCATCTGAGGCTACAAAGAAGCCGCCTCGGTTGGAGGTTGAGAAAAACACTGAATTCAAAGGAGCGATAATAATCCCAAGAGTCGGCATGGCTTGTCAATAGAATGTCGCAGTTTCAAACAGCGACCTGCGCCAAGGCCGAAAGCCGGGTCTTGCCATGGCAACGACGCCTCACCCATTCCAATCCGCGGGCCGGCGGTTACTGGAAGGGATACTTCTCCGCTTGGATGCAATGCTTGGCAACGGTGCGGCTGAGGCCCACCGCATCGGCTGGGGTAAAACGCGCCAGACGGCGCAGGATGGCTAACTGGGTGCGAAGCAAGTCACCTTCGGCGCAGGCCGCCAGCACACGGCGCGCCGCCTGCTCGGCCAGGGCCATGCTTTCGCCGGCCAGCAGGCCGGTCATGCTCATAGCTGCCTGAGCCGCGGGAGATTCGGCCCCTGATCCCTGATCTCTGGCCCCTGATCCCTGCCTGACCATCTTGCGCGCCCGGAGCAGCGCCGACTCCAGCGCGTAGACCTGCACGATCATTGCGGCCAGATCGGCCATCACTTCCTGCTGCTCGTGCAGGGCGGCCATGAAGCGCTGGCTGGCCACGCCGGCGGAGAAGAGGGCAATCTTTTTCACCGACGCCAGCACTTCGGTCTCCCGCGCCAGCGGTTCGCCGGAATCCATCCCCAGGTCGAAGCTGGGCGGCTGCGTCACTTCGTCCATCAGCTTCTTGATGGCCGGCAGCAGAGGGAGTTGGCCGTTCATCGCGCGCTTCATCAGCCAGCCGGTAATGATCAGCAGGTTGATCTCGTTGGTGCCCTCGAAGATGCGGTTGATGCGCGCGTCGCGATAATAGCGCTCGGCCGGGTAGTCCTCGACGTAGCCGTAGCCGCCCATGGTGGCGATCAGCTCGTCGGCCACCAGGGTGAGCATCTCGGAGCCGTAGACCTTGAGGATGGAGCACTCGACGGCGTACTCCCCAATGCAACTTGGAACATCGCCGCGCTTCTGGGTTTCGCGCAGATTGTGCGCCATCTCCGGCCCCAGGGCGGCGTCGATCATGCCGGCGGTGCGGTAGGCCATGCTTTCCGCCGCGTAGAGCTGCGTGGCGCTGGCGGAAATCTTGCGCTGAATGAGTCCGAACTCGGCAATGGCCTTGCCGAAGGCCCGCCGCTCCTTCGCGTAGCGGATGGTGTGCGCCAGCGCATGGCGGGCGCCGCCGATGCAGGCCACGCCCAGCTTGAAGCGGCCCACGTTGAGCACGTTGAAGGCGATGTGGTGGCCCTTGCCGGGCTCGCCCAGCAGGTTTTCCCGTGGAATCCGGCAGTCTTGCAGCACCAGCGGACAGGTCGAAGAGCCGCGAATGCCCAGCTTGTGCTCTTCCGCGCCTACGGTTAGCCCTGGGGTGTCGCGCTCGACGAGGAAGGCGGAGAACTTCTCGCCGTCGATCTTGGCGAAGACGGTGTAGAGGCTGGCCCAGCCGCCGTTGGTGATCCACATCTTTTCGCCGTTGAGGATGTAGTGGCTGCCGTCGGCCGAGAGAACAGCGCGGGCGCGGATGTTCATCGCGTCGGAGCCGGAGCTGGCCTCGGAGAGCCCGTAGCCGCCCATCCACTCGCCCGAGCCGAGCTTGGGAAGGTAGCGCTGCTTCTGCTCCTCGGTGCCGTACCAGACCAGTGGCAGGGTGGCGATGCCCACGTGCGCTCCGAAGGCCGTGGAGAAGCTGGCCAGCACCGCCAGGTGGTCGGTGATCAGAGTCGAACTGACCTTGTCCATCCCCATGCCGCCGTACTCTTCGGGAATATCGACCGAGGTGAAGCCCAGTTCGCCGGCCTTGCGCATCAGCGCCTGCATGACGCCCGGCTGCTTGGCCTCGATGGCCGCGGCATGGGGCAGGATTTCGTCGTGGCCAAACTGGGCGGCGGTGGCGGCGATCTGGCGTTGTTCTTCGTTCAAGTCTTCGGGAGTGAAAATCTCGGAAGGGGTGCGGGATTCGAGCAGAAAGCTGCCGCCGGCTGCGGCAACGATGGGGGAAGCAAGCGTGGACATAGCACATTTCTCCAACTGCCCAAACACAGTACGCCAGCCGGGAGGCTCGGGGCAAATGCGGTGTGCCGGAAGCCGGCCGGACGGCCCATGGCACTCTCAATGCCTGCTTTGTGCCCGGTGAACTCACCCGGCAGAGGCTGGACTCACTGCGACGCGCAAGCAGTTCGTTCGAGCACCGCTCCATGCCGCGCTTTCATCTGGACCCTGGCGATGCCGTGGACGCAGCCGTTGGCCGCCTCAAGATTGCGGGCCGACGGACTTCCGCGAAGAGCATTGTCCAACGAGCGGCGAAAGCGCAGGAAAGCGCCGCCTTAGTGCGGTTCCACAATTCACGTGCCCTTTCCGACACCGTTCAAGGTGGCATTTTCTTGAGAAAAATGACCCTTGAGAGCAGTGGTTTCGGGGTACAGCAATTGTGGAACCGCTGTAGGACCAAGCCTGGTTGTGGGCATCGGTTTCCCACCCTTGCGCCAGAAAAAAGTCGCAAGGATGGGGCACGGAGCTTTTTGGGCGGCTCAGGGAGAGGGAGAAGCGATTGCGCAGCAAAAACGCCACCCCGGTTGGGAGTGGCGTTTTTTGCTGGTTCAAGTTGTGAAGTCGATTACTTCTTCTTGGCGGGGGCCTTGGCGGCCTTGGGCGCGGGGCGCTTGGGCTTGGCTTCCGGAGTCTCTTCCTGCACGTCGGCAGGAGCTTCGGGTAGCACCTCCTCTTCGCGCGGAGCGAAGAAGCGGACGCCTTCCATCTTGTGCTCGCCCATCACGTGCAAGCGCAGGAAGTTGGTCGAGCCGGACTTGGTGCGGGTGCCGGCCACGATGGCGATGACCTCGCGGGGGCGGACGTAGCCGTGGCTCTCGAGCAGGCTCTCGGCGCAATCCACCAGCGCTTCGGTCGAGTTGACCTTGGGGCAGCGGATGGGCGTTGTGCCCCACAGCAGGTTGAGGCGATTGATGGTGACCTCGATCGGGCTGAGCGCGAAGATGGGCGCGGAGGGGTGATACTTGGAGAGCTGGCGGGCGGTGACGCCCGACTCGGTGAACAGGGCAATGCCGCGCAGGTCCAGATCGTCGGCGGCGTGCGCCGTGGCTTCGCAGATGGTCTCGGCGATGGAAAGCCGGGTGCGCCGCTCGCGGGCCTGGGCGTAATGCTCTTCCTTGATGTTGCGCTCGGCGTCGGCCACGATGCGGGCCATCATGCCGACGGTCTCGACCGGGTACTTGCCGACCGCGGACTCGCCGGAGAGCATGACGGCGTCGGTGCCGTCGTAGACCGCGTTGGCCACGTCGGAAACTTCGGCGCGGGTCGGACGCGGGTTGTCGATCATCGACTCCAGCATCTGCGTGGCGGTGATGACCGGCTTGCGGTACTCGGCGGCGCGGCGGATGATGTGCTTCTGAATGGCAGGAACCTGTTCGGGGGGAATCTCCACGCCCAGATCGCCGCGGGCGACCATGATGGCGTCGGCGGCTTGCAGAATGCCGTCCAACTGCTGGATGGCTTGCGGCTTTTCCAGCTTGGCGATGATCCAGGTTTCGCCGCCCAGGGCAGCCACCCGGTTGCGCACCAGGCGAACGTCTTCGGCCGTACGGACAAAGGAGACGGCCACGGCATCGACGCCGTTCTTGAGCGCGAACTCCAGATCCTCGGTGTCCTTTTCGGTCAGCGAGGGCACGCGCACGGGGATTCCGGGCAGGTTGATGCCCTTGTTTTCACCCAACATGCCGCCGTTGATGATCTCGCAGACCACGTCGTCGCCCAGCACTTCGTGGACGCGCAGCTCGATGAGCCCGTCGGAGAGCAGAATGCGGGAGCCTTGCTCGACGTTTTCAGCCAGGGTCTTGAAGGTGGTGCCGACCAGGGAGGCGCTGCCCACGACTTCGCGCGGGGTGATGGTCAAGCGCTGACCGGCCACCAGCAGCACGGCCTTGTGGTCCTTGAGCTTGGAGGTGCGGATCTTGGGCCCTTGCAGGTCGGCCATGATGCACAGGGTCTTCTTCTCCTCGCGGCTCACCTTGCGGATCATCTTGATCAGCGCCAGCTTCTCTTCGTGCGTTCCATGAGAGAAGTTGAGGCGGACCACGTCCACGCCGGCGCGGACCAGATTGCGGAAGACGGGTTCGGTGTTGGAGGCAGGCCCGAGAGTGGCGACGATCTTTGCGCGGCGCTGCGAGGGCTCATCGGTAAGGCTTAGTTCAAACGGCATGCGGGAAACTCCAGAACAGGACTTGGTTGGGTGTAAAAACTTGACGGGGCGTGGCCGAATCTATTGTACAGGTCGTGTTGGCCCACAAAATCCCTTATCTATGATGTAGCCCAATGCGCGCAATGGTCGGTGAGAGCCGTCACATCTGATTAGAATCGCCATCGAGGTTTGTTGGGTCAGTGGCCAGTTCCTGGCGATCGCGAAAAAGCACGCCGTTCAACTCCGCTCCCAGCAGGGCGCTGAACGAGGTGATGTACAGCCAGACCAGGGTGGCGATGCCGGCGCCAAACGGACCGTAGAACATGGAATAGTCGGCAATCCGGGTGACATACCAGCCAAAAGCCAGGGTGACGGGGAACCAGAGGAGTGTGGCGGCCAGTGCGCCGGGGGCGACCCTGGCCCAATGTTCCTTGCGCCGGGTGCCGAAGTGATAGAGCGCGCCCAGAACCGTAACGCTGGTGAGCAGCGCAATGGCCCAGCGTACCAGACGCCAGAAAAACAGCACGATGTGGCGCAGTTCGTGGTCGGCGTTGTCGATCATCCACGATTCGAACTGGCGGCCGAAGACCAGCACCAGAGTGGCCAGGGCCAGAGGAAGCAGCACGATCGGCACCAGCAGCAGCGCCCGCATCCGCCGTTGCCAGAAGCCCCAGTCGTCGCGCTGCAGGCGGTAAGCGCGGCGGAAGCCTTCCATCAGCGAGAGCATCAGGCCGAGGCCGGCAAATACGGCCAGCCCTGCGCCGGAAAAGATCAATTGCACGGAGAGGGTGCGGCGGGCCTGCATGGCGGACTTGAGCAGGGTCATCGAGTCGGGGGGCAGAATCTGCTCGAAGGTGCCGCGCACTTCGCCCACCAGCGAGGTGCCCTCCGGAACCTGGGCCATCAGCGTGGTGAGCACCACCAGGAACGGGAACAGCATCAGCATTCCGGAGTAGGCAGCCGCCTTGGCCGTGTTGAGCACGTCGTGGTCGAGGGCCAGCCAAAGAGCTTTGCGTAACTTGCCAACAAACTTGAACATGCGTGTCTCTGCCAAGAGTAGAGCATGGGGGCGGTTTTGGGCGACTGTTTTTCCAGCTCCCCGGTGGAGCGGCGCGGTGCCCGCTGGCGACCGCTTATCAAACGGTTTATTATGACCACGCCATGAAAATTTCCCTGTTTTGCCCTCTTCGCGTGCTGATTGTGTCGCTGTCGATTGCCGGACCCTGCGGGCTCCAGGCAATCGCTCAGTCCAAGCCTGTCCCCAATGCGCAACTGGCGTCGAAGCCAGTGAATGCGCGCGTCGATGCGCTGTTGAAACAGATGACGCTCGAGGAGAAGATCGGGCAGTTGGTGCAGTACTCGGCGGGCTACGCCACCGGGCCGGGGGCCAGCAATCTGCGCTACGACGAGTTGGCGGCCACGGGAGAAGTGGGTTCGTATTTGAACGTGGTGGGCGCCGAAGCCACCAACCACTACCAGCACCTTGCGGTGGAGAAGTCGCGGCTGCACATTCCCATCCTCTTTGGGCAGGATGTGATTCACGGCCATCGCACCACCTTTCCGGTGCCATTGGCCTTGGCGGCGAGTTTCGATCCGGCGGCGGCCGAACTGGTGGCGCACTATGGCGCAACCGAGGCCCGCGCCGACGGCATTCCCTGGGTCTTTTCGCCCATGGTGGACATTGCCCGCGACCCGCGCTGGGGACGCATCATCGAGTCGGCCGGCGAAGACCCCTACCTGGGTTCCGCCATGGCCCGCGCCTGGGTCAAGGGCTACCAGCAGGACGATCTCTCCAAGCCGGACTCGGTGGCCGTCAGCGTCAAGCACTTTGCCGCTTACGGCGGCGCCATTGCCGGGCGGGATTACAACGCCGTGGAGATGGGCGAGATTACGCTGCGGCAGGTGTATCTGGAGCCGTATCGTGCCGCGGTGGAGGCGGGCGCGGCCACACTGATGAGTTCCTTCAACTCCATCAACGGCATCCCTGCCAGCGCCAACCCGCTGACGCTGACCCAGATTCTGCGCAAGGAGTGGGGCTTCGACGGCTTTGTGGTCTCCGACTGGGGCGCGGTGGACGAGCTGCGCAACCACTCCATCGGCGACGGGCCCACCGTGGCCCGCAAGGCTCTCACCGCAGGCGTGGATATGGACATGGAGGGCAACCTCTACGGAACGGTGATTGCCGCCCAGGTCCGCGCCGGCAAGATTCCCGAGGCGGTGGTGGATGAGGCGGTGCGGCGCATCCTGCGCGTCAAGTTCGCGCTGGGACTCTTCGAGCATCCCTACACCGCCGAGGGGCCGGCCTGGGACGCGACTCCCGAGCGCCGCGCCGCAGCCCGCAAGGTGGCCGGCGAGACCTTTGTCCTGCTCAAGAACGATGCAGTGGAAGGCGCGGGCGTGCTGTTGCCGCTGGCCGCCAAGGCCCAAAGAGTCGCCCTGATCGGCCCGTTGGCCGACAACCAACGCGAGATGCTGGGCGCATGGGCGGTGACCGGCGACCCCAAATACGCAGTTACGCTGAAAACCGCGCTGGCCGAGCGGCTGGGGGACCGCCTGCTCTACGCCCAGGGCTGCGAGCTGCTCAGCGGCGAAGACGCCAACGTGCTCAAGCGCGTCAACTTCAACGGGCCGGTGGCGGCCGACCGGCATCTGGCGGTTCCCGACGACGCCAAGACCATTGCCGAGGCGGTGGAGACGGCGAAGAAGGCCGATGTCGCGATCCTGGCCCTGGGTGAGCCTGCGAACTGGATGGAGGGCGAAGCCTCCAGCCGCGTTCATCTGGGCTTCACCGGGGCGCAAGAACAGCTTCTCGAGGCTGTTGTGGCCACCGGCAAGCCGGTGATTCTGGTGGTGCTGGCCGGGCGTCCGCTGGAGTTGAAGTGGGCCGCCAGCCACGTGCCGGCGATCCTGCTGGCCTGGAGCCCCGGCGTCGAGGCCGGGCACGCCGTGGCCGATGCGCTCTTC
>Ga0316217_10006777_pt1 | contig 11186 bp, 7 predicted proteins | sample 1anoAmetaG_FD_203633 | JGI IMG/M metagenome (GOLD analysis project Ga0316217, IMG submission 203633) | Freshwater microbial communities from Trout Bog Lake, Wisconsin, USA - 1anoA | ecosystem: Environmental > Aquatic > Freshwater > Lake > Hypolimnion/Profundal zone | place: USA: Wisconsin... | reverse complement strand
TAAGCCGCGCCGCCAGTTCCCGCAAGGTCACTCCGGTGTCTGACAGCCATCGGCGATGAGCCACCGTCAAGGTCCAGGTCGGCGAATCGCCCGGCACGGTGAGGCTGATCTGCGTGCCGGCCCTTGGCTCCAGCAAAACCCGCTCCACTGCGGAAAAATTCGTGGTGCTCGTCCCGTCCGAAGCTTTGGTGATTTTGGTCGGCCCGGTGACACATTCCAAGGTGTAAGCCGTCTGGTTCGTCAAGGCGACCGTGAGCTTCGTGGTTCCATTGGCGTCAGTGACGCGTCCCAAGGGGACAACCTGGACGCGGCTGTCTCCGCTGCCGGCCACAGAAACGATGCCGATGATGCAGGCCCCCATGGCGATGATGGCCGTCAATATGGCGATGATGTTTTTTGTAAAAGGGGGCCGCTGCCTGACGGGCATCTCCGGCGAGGCGTCCGGTAGCGGTGGGAGTTCGGCCGGAGCGGCTGCCGGTGGAGCCGTGCGCAGCCTCACGCCCGCCGCTGGCACCGCTTCGGGCTGCGCGGCCAAAGCTTGGGCAATCGCGGCGTTGGCGGCTTCCGTGCCGTCGGCGCCGCAAACCGGACATGCCACGGCCGCTGTCATGCGCCCGTTGACCGGCTCAACGTCGAAAGCGTATTTCTGTCCGCATCCGCACTGGATTTTGATCGGTATCATAAATTAATGACGCTCGGCGCGGCCTGGCGCGTTGTTTGTCGAAACAACGCGGCTTGCCACGGTTGCAGGGTATGAAGGGAGCTTAGGGTTGCAAATACTATTTGTCGAGCTTATTAACGTCTTAAACCTCCTGCGATTTTCTTAACCCAAAGCATCTTGCGCCTCAAGGGCGGTTTATCCCCGGTTCCCGGCTTAAACCAATCCGGCCACAACGGTGATGCCGGCAACCGGCGGCAGGGTCACGCACTTGCGGCAACAAAAATCGCCGCCCCGGTTTCCCAAGACAGCGATTAGAATTTTTGCGTTCTATTCGTGAGGCCGATGACCATTCAATGCAACTGTGGCGGGCGCGGGGCGAACATTTTCAGCGTCAGGCCGTCGGCGTTGGCGTTGCCGGCAAAGACGGAGAAATAAAAATATTTCTGCACCGGTTCAAACTCCGGCAGCAGGGTGAAGTCCGCCCATTCGCGAACCGCCGGCGGAAACAGTTTCAGCGCCGCGTCTGCCTGCGCGGGGTTTTTCATCAGCTTGAAGGCCGAGCGCATGGTTTCGCGGGCGTTCTGGTAGCCAAACAGGCCGCCGCCGGTGCCGCCCACGCGCTGCGCGGCCTCGGCCAGGCCGGCGGTCTCGGCGAGCGGCTTGACCTGGCCACCGGCGCTGCGCAGGTATTCCTCAAGCATCGCCGTGTCGGCGCTCATCGCCAGATAACCGCCGCTGGCGCAAAGGTAGAACGAACTGGCCTTGGCCGTGCCGGTGCCGGGATCGCGGCCGCCGCGCAGGGAAAGCGTGTGGATTTTCTTGCCGAGAAATTCGCGCGGTTCCTTGGCAGCACCCGGCGCGCCGGACATCGCGGCGATGGTCTCGATGGCTTCAATGGTCTGATCGGGATTGGCCACGGCGAGCAGGAACAGCGTCGGCGGACTGGCCAGCGCGGCGAACGAGTCGTCCACCGGCGGTTTCTGGTAGCTGACGAGGTCGTCGCCAAGATTGCCGAAGAGCGCTGCCCGGATATCGAAGCCGGGGGTTTTCTGCTGTCCAAAGGTGTTCGCCACGTCAATGATGGCGTTCAGGCTGGCCAACCCCGACGGCGAGACGGCGGCGATCATTTTTTGCAGCTCGGCCCAGGTCTGCCGGCCGTCGAGGCGCAGCCGGGAAAATTTCACCACGCCGGCGGGCACGAACGCCGGCGCACTGGCGTCTTTCGCGTTGAGGGAAAGGATTTTCAACAGCCCCTGCCGCCGGGCTTCCGGCGCGGTGATGTGCAGCGTCACCGCCGAGCCGTCGCGGTTTTCGCGCGCGGCAAAGCTGGCGGATTTCAGGCCGCCCAGACCGAGCGCGCCGATGATTTTCGCGGGCGTGAACGGCGATTTTGCGACCGGCGCGTCCGGGTTGCCGGCGTCCGTCGGCGTCTGCGACAGCAGCGTGAAGAGTTTGTCGCCGTTGAACCAGCCGTAATACAGCGGCGCGTCGCGGAACTGCGCGGGCTGGTCGGCGGCGAACGTCGGGTCGGCGGCGACCGCCGGCAATGCGCTGCCGGTCAGGTGCGCGGCCACGGCGTCAACGGCCAGCGGGGAATTGCCGGCGACAAGCAGCGACTCGAACTGTGTAAAATAAATTTCGCCCGGCTTTTCCGGCTTGGGCTCCTTGCCGATTTCCGAGACGGGCGTTTTCTTCGGGAGGATGCCGGAGAAATCATTGCTGGTGAGCGGCACGACGGTGAAGGCGAGGCCGTGGATTTTTTCGGTGCGGAGCGCGCGGCCGGCGTCCGTCCATTTTTTCACGAGCGCAGCGAGGTTGGTCTTGAGCTGGCTGCTTTTGTCCTTCGCATCCAGCAGCGCCACGATGCCCGGCGGAATGTCGTCGTGGCCGGTGGAGCCGTTGACGGTGACGGCGAGCGTGAACTGCCCCTGCGGCAGCGCGAGAAAATCCGCCACCTTGAGGCCGAGGTCTTTTTCCAGCGGCGCGAGGAATTTCTCCGTGACCTTGGCCATGAGCTTGTCGTGAAACGGCTTCATGGCCGGGTCGTTCCAGAACATCAGTTGCGGCGAGGTCTGGCTCGCGGCGCGGAACCCCGCGCAGTCCGGCACGGTGAAGAACGCCAGCGTGTCCGCCGGCAAAAGGTTTTCCGCCGGCGCGATGGCGGCGGCGAGCCGGGTGGCGGCGGCCAGAAAAAAGGTGGCGGCGGCGAGGCGCAATGGTTTTGTGGTCATGTGGAATCTGGTTCGTGGTTGCAGGCCCGGCCCGGCCGGAAATTATTTTGCCTCCACCTTCTGCTTGGTGCGGCTGGGCGGTTCGAGGTAGCGGAAAGGATTGTTCGGATTGTCCGTCGAATAGGCGAAGGCGTCGCGATGGTCGAGAAAGTTTTTCACCAGCTCCACCGGGATCGCAAAGCCCAGGCCCTCGCCGAAGGTGATCTTCATATTCGTCACGCCCACGACTTCGCCGGCGAGGTTGAAGAGCGGGCCGCCGCTGTTGCCGGGATTGATCTGCGTGCTGGTCTGCAGGTAAAGATTGCCCTCCAGCTGCCGCGTCTTGGTGCTGACGATGCCCTGCGTCACCGTGCGCTCCAGGCCGAGCGGGCTGCCGATGGCAAACACGCCCTCGCCCACGTTCAGCGCGTCCGCGCTGCCGAGCGTGACGGGCTGGAACTTCGGCGCGTTCTTGTCCTCGATGTGCAGCAACGCGAGGTCGTGAAATTTATTGATGGCGATGATCTTGACCTGCTTGTAGGTCTCGCGGTCAAGCTGGCCGTTCTTCTGCTGGTAAACTTCCACGGAAATTTCCGTCTCGCCCTCGATGACGTGAAAATTGGTTATGAGGTAACCGTCTTCGTTCAGGAAAAAGCCGGAGCCGAGCCCGCCCGACGTCTTCACCTGCACCACCGCCTCGCCGATTTGCTTCACCAGCGAACTCACGTCCCGCGCGACGGCGGGCCGGGCGTCGGCGGCATAAAACTGCCCGGCGGCCGCCGGCAGCGGCGCGGCGGCAGCGGTCGCGGCACCGGCTTTGGTGACGCCGGTGACGGCACCGCGCGGAATCTGCAGCACGGTATAGCCGACGTCCACGATCAGCGAATCGGTTTTTTCGGCGAGAATTTTCCCAGTGACGGCGGCGGCATCCTTGAGCTGGATGGTGTCGGCACACGCGAACTGCGCGCCGCAACCGAGCAGCGCGGCGAACGCGAGTTGGATCTTCAACGACATCAGGCGACGATAAACCACAGCCTGGGATTTGACAAGCGGACGGACGTTCAAATTGTGCGGGAAAACTTTTCAAACCGCCGCCGTTCCGGCACACTCCGCCACCGTGATTGACTCCCAGGAAAAGCTGGCCGCGTTTCTGCCCGTGGTGAAAGCCGCCGCGTGGCTCGCCATAGACACCGAGGCCGACAGTTTGCATGCCTACCCGGAAAAGGTCTGCCTCATCCAGATCAGCACCGCCGCCGGCGACCGCCTCGTGGACCCGCTCGCGGGCTTCGACCTCGCGCCGTTCCTCGACGTGCTCGCCGGGCGCGAACTGATCTTCCACGCCGCCGACTACGATCTGCGCCTGCTGCGCAAGCACCACGATTTCGTGCCCACGGAAATCTTCGACACCATGCTCGCCGCGCGGCTGCTGGGGGAAAAACAGTTCGGCCTGGGCGCGCTCGTGGAAAAATTTCTCGGCGTGAAGCTGGACAAGGGCCCGCAGAAAGCCGACTGGGCGCAGCGCCCCCTCACGCAGCGCATGGAGGATTACGCCCGCAACGACACGCGGTTTCTCAAGACGCTGGAGGAAAAATTGCGCGCCGAGCTTGCCGCCAAAGGCCGCCTCGCGTGGCACAAGGAAAGCTGCGCGCGGCTCATCGCCGAAAGCTCCGTGCCGCCGGTGGTTGATCCCGACGACGTTTGGCGCATCAAGGGCAGCACGTTTCTGGAAAAACCCGCACTCGCCGTCCTCCGCGAACTGTGGCATTGGCGCGAACGCGAGGCCGTGGCCGCCAGCCGGCCGCCGTTCTTTGTCCTCTCGCACGAGACGATGGTGGCGGTTTCCGTCGCCGTCAGCGAACACCAGCCGTTCGAGCCGATGATACCGCCGCGCATGCACCCGCGCCGCCGGGAAAATCTGCTGGCCGCCATCCGCGCCGCGCAGGCCGTGCCGCCGGCGCAGTTCCCCGAAAAAATCCGGCACCATTCCCAGCGGCCCACCGAGGCGGAGTTCCGCCGCTTCCGCGAGCTGGAAAAAATCCGCGACCAGCACGCGCACGCCTTGCAGCTTGACCCCACGCTCATCGCGCCGAAATCCGTCCTCGGCGACCTCGCCCGCGACTGGGACAAACACGCGCCGGAGCTGATGAACTGGCAGCGGGAATTGCTGAAGTGACGCGGGCAAACGCGGTTTATTCCATGCCCACGCGGCGGCGCGCAGCTTTTTTTCCGGCGTGATGCGCCTTGTCGGCGAGCATCCGCTGTTTGGCGCGGCGGGAGCGCTTGCGCTTCTGGCGGCGGATGCGTTCCATCTCCGAGCGTTGCGCGGCGACGAATCCTTTCTGCCGCTCCTCAATCTTGTCGAGCAGGAGCCGCCGGGCGAGAAAACGGTTCAATCCCTGCTGGCGGGTTTCCTGGCATTTCACCTGCAAGCCGGTCGGGCGATGGAGCAGCATCACGCAGGTGGAGGTCTTGTTGACGTTCTGGCCGCCATGCCCGCCGGAGCGGACAAAGCTTTCTTCGATGTCCGCCTCGCTCACACCCAGCGCGGTCATGCGTTGCGCCAACTGGCTTTCCTTTTCAGCGCTGACCGGAAACGCGCTCATCACCGCACCTTTTCAAACGCAAAGCCTTTCAAATATTCCGTCTCCGGAATCATCGGGATGATGGGATGGTCGGGCGATTGCGCGTAGGTCGCCACGCGGCGCAGGACGTGGCGCGTGTCGAACGCGGCCGAGAGCAGCGTGTCCTGAAACAGTTCCGTGCTGACGTGGTGCGAACAGCAGAACGTCGCCAGCGTGCCGCCGGGTTTCAGCAATTTGAGCGCGCGGAGATGAATCTCCTTGTAGCCGCGAAGCGCGTCCGGCACCGAGGCGCGGTTGCGCGTGAACGACGGCGGGTCGAGGATGATGAGGTCGAAACGCGGGATGACGCGCTCGTGCGGCTTCACGGCGGTGTTGAGCTTGAGCCAGTCGAAGACGTTGATGATGTCGAAGGAGCATTGGTCCGCGAGGCTGTTGGCGGCGGCGTTGCGCTTGGAGGCTTCGATGGCGTCCTCACTCTGGTCGAGCAGGTGGACGTGTGCCGCGCCCGCGCGGGCCGCGTGCAGGCCGAAGCCGCCGAGGAAGCTGAAGCAGTCCAGCACCTGTCCGCCCTTGCCGAGTTCGGACACGGCCTGATAATTGGCCTGCTGGTCGAGATACATCCCCGTCTTGTGGCCGCCGATGAGGTCGGTCTCAAATTTCAAGCCGTTCAGGTTCACGGAAATCTTCCCGTCGCATTCGCCGGCCAAAACGCCGTTCGCCGCCTCCAGTCCCTCGAACTTCCGCGACGCCACGTCGCTGCGTTCCATGATGGCGCGCGGCGAGAAAATCTTTTGCAGGGCGGCGACGATGTGCTCCTTGCGCTGGTCCATGCCGAGCGAGGAAATCTGCACGACGAGCACGTCCTCGTATTTGTCCACGATGAGGCCGCTCAAAAAATCGCTCTCGGCGTTCACCACGCGGAAGCTCGTCGCGCCCGGCAGATGGCGCTGGCGCACGGCGAGCGCGGCGAGGATGCGTTCCTCGAAGAACGCCTCGTTCGGGCGGATGCGGTCCGGCGCGAGGATGCGGACGGAGATTTTGGATTTGGCATTGTAGAAACCGGCGCCGAGCAGGCGCGTGTGATGGTCCCGCACCTGCACGAACTCGCCGTCCTTGACGTTGTCGGTGGCGCGGAAGACTTCGTTCTGATAAACCCACGGATGGCCGGCCAGGATGCGGTCGGCTTCGCCCGGCTTGAGCGTGACGGTAGGCAGCGTATCATTGATTGTAGACATATCCCCAGTTTCGCAGCTGGCGGCGCGGCGGGGAAGAAAATTAATTTCATGGGATGTATTATTTACTTGAATTGTCGGCGCGCCCGGCGGATAAGTGGCATATAAGCCTATGACCACGAGCCATCCCATCAGTTCCATCCTGTATCACAAGAAGGCGACGCTGTGGAGCGTGCCGCCCGACACCACGGTGTTTGACGCCATCAAGCTCATGGCGGAGAAAAACATCGGTGCGCTGCCGGTGATCCAGGACGGCGAGCTGCATGGTGTCTTCACCGAGCGCGACTACACGCGCAAGGTGGCGCTGCAGGGCAAGACCTCGAAGGAAACCCGCGTGCGGGAAATCATGACCGGCCAGGTCTTCATCGTCACGCCGGCCGATTCCGTGGCGACGTGCATGAAAATGATGAACGACAACCGCGTGCGCCATCTGGCGGTGATCGAGGGCGGAAAAATCGTCGGCATCGTCTCCATCGGCGACCTCGTGAACTGGGTCATCTCCGCGCAGGACGCGACCATTGAACAGATGGAACGCTACATCGCCGGCGGCGTGGCGGCGTGAGGCGCGGCGAACTTCTTTCTTCCGGTCATTCCTGCGGGTAAACCAGAATCCGGTCGTGGACGAGGACGATGAGGTCGTTCTTCTTGTCGCCGGTCACGTCGGCCACGGCACATTCGCGCGGTTCCGGCAGCGCGTTGTCGCGGCCCCGGAACGTGTGCTGTTCAAACACCTTCCAGCGGTCGCCGGGAACCAGCTTGCGGTTTTTGTCGAACTGCACCAGGTCGAGATAGTTCTTCGCCGTTTCCATGAAGACGAGCTGCTTGCGGTCGCCGCCGGTGAGGTCGCCGGTGACGACATCGTTGAGAAAGCCGTCCTTGATGGGCGTGTCGTATTCGTCCAGCTTGGTCAGCTCCCACACGTCGCCGGCCAGCGGCAGCCACGCCACGGAGTTCTGACCGGTGAACGTCACCGCCAAGTTGCCGAGCGTCACGGGCTTGAGCGCCGCGAAGCTCGTCACCGGCAAATCCAGGTTCTTCACCACCTGCCACACGCCCGCCGTGTCGCGCTCGCAGAAGGTCAACTGCTTGTGCTCGGCGTCCAGCAAAAACAGGGACGGCACGGCGTTCGTGCCGTTGATCACGGCCGCCGCGCCGATGATGCGCGAGTCGCTGGCGGAGCCGTTGATCTGGTCCTTCACGCGGAATTTCCAGCCGGGCGCGTTGGTGGAGCCGGCGGCTTTGGCCTCCGGTTCCAGCACCACGGCGCGAACGAAATTTTTCTGTGGCAGGAGCAGCTCCGTTTTGCCGTCGCCGTCCACATCCGCCGCCGCCAGCCACGGCTGTTCCATCGTGCCGCCCGGCGGGTCCACGTCCACCTCGTCAAATTTGCCGTCCTTCTTTTGCAGCAGCACCTTGACCTTTTCGTAGGGAATGAGCACGACCAAATCCGCAAGGCCGTCCTGGTTCACGTCCTGGACGGCCAGCGTCGTCGGGTTGGATTTGAAACTGTCGCTCAACTTCTGCGTCGTCATCTTGCCGTCCGCCATGCGCGTGTCCAGCGAACGGACGCCGTCCTTGTCCACGATGACGGCCAGCGTCGGTTTCGCGCCGGGCTGGAGCGCGCCGACGGTCATGATCAACGGCTTGCCATCCAGCGGCAGCGGCGTGGGAAACGGCAGCCGCCCGGATTTGTCAAACCGCGTCACCGCCACGGAATTTTCATCGCGGCTCAGCAGGAAAATTTCCGGCCGGCCGTCGCCGTTCCAGTCGCTCACGGCGATCTGCGAGACGCCGGCGAGGCTGGGAAATTTCTTCGGCGCCGCCAGCGAACCGTCCGCCTGCTGCAAATAAACCGAGAGCTGGCCGCTTTCCGGTTCCGCCACGAGCAGATCCGCGCGGCCGTCGCCGTCCACGTCCGCCCACGCCGCGCCGCGCTGCGCCGCGTCGGTCTTGTTCAGCGGCAGGATCTGGAACTGGCCTTTCTTGAACGCGCCGGACAGCGTCTCCGCCGGCTTGCGCGTGAACTGCGAAACCTCCGCCCGACCCGTCGCCGTCACGATGGAGACGACGTAATTCGTCCGGTCGCCCGCGAGGTTGTCCACGCAGAACGAGCGGATGGGCTGCGTCTTGAAATAAATCTCCGGCCCGAGCTGGCCACCGGCAATTTGCCGGCGGACACGGAACGGCGTCGGGCTGTCATAATCCACCAGCACCAGATCATTCCGGCCATCGCCGTCCACATCCGCCATCAGCACGGCCTTGGGCGTGCCGGAACAGGAGATTTTCACCGGCTCGGCCAGCGTGTGGTCTTTCTGCTGCGCGAGAAAATAAACCGCGCCGCTGTCGCCGAGCAGCGCGATGTCGTTGAGGCCGTCGCCGTTCAAATCGCCAACGGCCAGCGCGTCGGGGCTCATCAAGCCGTTGTCCAGATGCCAGCGCTTGGGCTCGCTCCAGCCGTTCGTGCCGAGGTTGTAGCGGACGATCAAATCCTTCGCGTCGCCGAAATAGACGAGGTCCGGCCGGCCGTCGCCGTTCACGTCCGCCACCGCCAGCGCGGCGATGCGCTCCTCGGCCGGCAGCGAATCGAGCCGGAAGCGCGCGTCCGGCGGCAGCTCGTTCAGCTCCAGCTTGCGCGTCGGCGCGGGGCGGTTGGTCTGGCCGGTCTGGTTGTAGAGCAGGCTGATTTTGGAATGCAGATTGTTGGCGACGATGATGTCGTTCCGGCCGGAACCGGTGAGGTCCGCCACGTGCAGCAGGGTGATCTGCGGGTCCACCGGGAAAATTTCCTTGCCGGTGAAGCCGAACAGGTTGGTGACCGTGCCGGCGGACGCGGAAAAGCCGGGGAAAACCGCGGCCGCCAGCGCGGCCAGAAAGAGAAATTTAGCGAACCGATTCATGCGCGGCAACCTGCCATCGTCCGGCGCGCTTGGCGAGTTTAAAAGGCGCGGCCGCGGCACGATTCCGGCGCCGGCCACCGTCTCGGTGTTTTTTTGAAACCGATTTTGGCGAGGCTGGCTGAATGGAGACGGATGACTTTACCGAAGTTTGCAGCCGGCCGGTCGGGAATCAAGGTTGCTTTGTGATCTCCGAACAATTGCCTGTTGTTTTGAAAAATGATTTGGGATTTAGACGTGGCAAACAGGATTGGAAAGTGGCGCTTTTAACATTATTAAGGGTCACCACCGGTTCATCCCCGGCAGGTGGCAAATGGCAGGCGGCCAGCTCCAGTTTCTTGACATCGTCGGCAACCACCGCCGAACGGAAATCGGGCGCCACGCAACGAAAGGTGCAGTTGCTGAAACTGACGCCTTCCGCATGGCGAATATAAAATCCCCAGGCGGGCAATTCGCCAAACTGGGTAAATTCCGGATAGCGCCGGGGAACTTCCGGCACTTTGTCCAAGGCGACCTGTCCGCGTTCGCGAGTGCCGCCCCCGGCATAAACGATGGTGACGTCGCGCAGGGTCACGTTTTGCACGGGATGGCCCGGCAAGCCAACGATTGAGGAAGGGATCAAATTATGCGGGGTTCGCAAATCCGGCGGACAGGGGAAGGGATATTTCAGGTCGGGTTGCCCCGCAGGCACCTCGACGACGACATCAGAAATCAGCACGTTGCGCAATGTGCCAACCGGAGCATTGGTGTTCCGATGGCCGATGCGGATAAAAATGGCATTGCCGGTATTCGTGGCGCGAACATGGCTGATGTTCACGTTTTCAATCAGCGCGCCGTCCACGTTTTCGATGGCGATCGCTGAACGGGCGGTGTCATAGATGTCGAGGTTCCGCACGGTGATGTTTTTAAAGCCCACCTGCGAGCCGGTGCCGAATTTTAGCGCGCTGGCGCTGGAGCGAACCCGGCAGTTTTCGATCAGCACGCGATCGCAAGCATTGACGGCGGCCCCTTCAGATTTCAGACAGATGCCATCGTCGTCGGCATCCACGTCGCAGTCGCGCACCACGACATCCTGGCAGCCGTTGAGGTCCATGCCGTCATTGTTCCAGGCGGCGGTGCTGCGAACGGTGACGCGTTCCAAAGTGAGGCGCACGCAGTCCCGATATTCCTGCACCCAGGCGGGAGAAGCTTTGAGCGTGACGCCACGAACCGTCACATTGGTGCAACTGGTAAGGCGGATAAGAAACGGACGACCGTTGCCGCGATAACTGCCGTCGATGCCGCGCTGACCCTTGGGATTTTGCCTTCCCAGCTTCGCGCAAAGCTCCGCCCCTTGACCATCAATCACGCCATCCCCACAGATGCCGATATTGCATTCTTTCTCGGCGGTGATGAGCGCGCCGTTGCGGTAATCTTTGGCCTCTGTGCTGCCGAGCAGGATGGCGCCTTTTTGTAATTGCAGGGTCACGTCACTCTTGAGCCGTAACGAGCCGCAGAGATAAATGCCTGGCGGCAGTGACACGATGCCGCCGCCAGTCTTTTTTGCGGCGTCAATGGCAGCTTGCAAAGCGGTGGTATCCAAAGCCAGTCCATTACCAACGGCTCCG
>Ga0316217_10006776_pt1 | contig 11187 bp, 11 predicted proteins | sample 1anoAmetaG_FD_203633 | JGI IMG/M metagenome (GOLD analysis project Ga0316217, IMG submission 203633) | Freshwater microbial communities from Trout Bog Lake, Wisconsin, USA - 1anoA | ecosystem: Environmental > Aquatic > Freshwater > Lake > Hypolimnion/Profundal zone | place: USA: Wisconsin... | reverse complement strand
AGGTCGGATTGATCTTTCATTTATTTCAACATACAATGTCGCTTAGCTTATCGTTTTTGCAGTTTCCGTCGTGAGTTAAAAGCGATCCGTTGGATAGCGAAAATTGAATTTTTAGGTCAAATTATCAGTAATTCGTCCAAAAATCCTCTATTTAGCCCAAAATGGCAGTGGTTGAGGGGTTGGTAGTATAAATAAATTTGTCTTTCAAATTATCAATGGATTCTTCCTATTCGGCCGTTAAAAAATAAGTTGAGAATTCTCATTAAAGATGGGATTAGTCATCTCCGAGCAAGTACCTAACATACTGTTGACCACTGCTCTTCTATTTGAGCTCTAACCATAATTATTATAGAATAAGATTCTTTCCATTTGTGGGTAGATCTTTCCTCAATTCTGCCCTGTCGGCAAGCTACATCAATAGAATACGTTTTGACTTGGTTGGTCTGGCAGTTAATGAAGCATCAAGGGCTAACACTCCCTTGCTAAGGCTAAAAGTTATGTGTGTTTGGAGTTATCGCAAAAACAAAGTTAGGGGAAATTTGGCGCATTATTTCAACTGATTATCAACAAAACCGATTCCTAATTGTTTGAGGCACAAGCTGCTCAATTTTAGCAACGTTATCTTCTCACAGGACAGCCAAACTTGTAAGTTACCCCTTTGCAACCGCCCTTAACCCCCTCCCAAACAGCCCCCAGACAATCCCCAAGCCATACAACAGCGTGAGGCGGTAGAGTGTTGTGCCGCCAAGGATGGATGATGCAAATACAATAGTGTAAAGGGATTATTTTTATTATGACTGTAATTACTTAATAAATATGAGTACGAAGGCACTCGGCTCAAAAATATTCGAAGACCGCAACTCGCTCAAGCAGCTCATGTCTACTAACAACCCTCTCTTCAACGAAAGGATGAAGTGCATCGTGAATAAAGATTTTGAAGGCGTGCGGCAGGCAGGAGTGTTTGAGAGAAGAAATGAGCCCACACCCAACTTGTTTTATTTCAACGCGGAACTTTACAATTCCAACCTGAGATAGGAACTATAGGACTACATGCTGCAATAGGTTTAGCATTTCCACTCCAACTTCGAAGGGACGTTCGCCCTGGTCTACGTCCATTCATCCATATTCGACTTCTTGGCCTTCAGGAGGATGGTCGAGAAATGGCCGGAACACTTCTTCTACCGCCTCAGGAGGGTCTACATCCTCTCTCCCTCCTTCATGGTCAAAATCGTCTAGACTTTATCCGTCGGCAGCTTCTATAGACTCTGCGACTAGCTTTTCCTCAATGTTGATTCTGAGGAGGATTTGAAGGTCAATGATTCCGAGCTGCTTAGAGGGCTGGGCGAGGCCGTACTTCTGCCCAAAACACCCTCCTACAAAAATAGCATTAAAATCATTTAAAACTCCCTCTACGGAAAGTTACTCGACCAATACGTACACAAACCTCAACTTAGGAACTCAGTTCTGGAGGTTACCCCGTGATTCTGCTGGAGCTTCTCTCCCGCCTGCTGCGCGACCCGACCCAGCTCAGAATCGAAGGGATCTTCCGCAAAAGTTGCGACAGCGAAGAGCTCTAACGGCTGTAGGGCCAAATCAGCAAGAAAGAGGAAAGGGCGATTTGGAACGAGCCCGACATCTTAGTGGTGTGTGGTAGCTTTATTTTAACTGAGGGTGTCTCAAGAAGATAATGAACAACCTGAAAGACCCACTGTTCAACTACCAAATCTACCACAAGGTCATCAACTACCAGGGCGGGGAGGAGATGCCCTTCATCAGAGGCATCTTCAGCTAGATGGAGTACGTGAACTTCAAAGTCTTCGTCCTGCTGCTGGTTTTCCTCAACGACTACATCATCGCCCAGAAGGAGTTCAATAAGATGAATGGGTATAATTTGGCGGTGGTGCTGGGACCTTGCTTCTTCCGGCCCAAGGAGTACGATCTCAAAGATCTCATCTATTCGGGCAAATTCGCCAAGATCCTGGTCACCAGTTTTGAGAAGTATGATGAGCTCATAGACCAGAGTGAGCTGGTTTTGGCCCGTGCTACTTTGGAGGGGTTGAGGTCCAACCCGTTCAAATGGTGATTACTAGGTCTATATCCTTATAAACTTACTATTACTTTCAAAATGAGGGTTGGATGAACCATAAGAGGCTTTGTTTATTATCATAATCACTTAAATCTCTAGGGTCTTCTCATTTGCCTGTGCTAACTTAAAAGTAACAACTATAGATAGAAATAGTCTAGATTGATTGACCCCGCGGAACCTCTCAACCTCTGTACCCAACCCGAGAACGCAAGCATTGGATAGTCAATCAAGGTAAAATAAATCGAGCATATCTGCCGAGAACACATCTCTTGCATTTTCCTTGTGAGCCTCTATCACTCGCTGCAGTCTTAGTCATTCCCTTCTCTAATTTGGCATGACCACAAGTGATCATCTCCATTTAGCAAATATTGCAACTTGATTGATATTTCATACTCTAAACTACCCTCTTATAAAAATGACTGTCCCTCCCACGCTGATATCCGCGTGGCCAGGCAGCTACCAGTTGTCCCTTTCTGTTTGACAGCTTCAGGGCAGCCATCCGAAAACCGTTATTATTGGAGGTTAGTCAATTCTGATTTAGCCTCAATCATTATAAACTTAATATCGCAAAAAAGTATGCTTCCCGACATCCACGCCCTCAAAAGCAAGCGCACGTTCCTGCGTCCAGCCCAAATCAGCAGGCACCTCTACTGCTGCATCTGCCACGAAGTGTTCGAGGACCCAGTCCGCACACTCTGCGGGTACACATATTTTGATCTAGGCACACCTTCTGCTACATCTGTATCATGCAGTGGAAGAACATCAAGATGAGCTGTCCTGTCTGCAAGAAGGGCATTCGGGCACGGAATTTGGAGAAGGATCTGCTCGCCTGTGCCTTTGTTGACGAGATTGAAGTGAAATGCTTCCATGGCGGGTGCAGTTGGGAGGGGGTCGAGGCGGTTCGCAGCAAACATCAGCGGTGCTGCCAGTTCAAACCCAAAAACCAGGAGATGTCGATTTCCAGTAACATTGACTATATCGACGTCAATGCCAATTACTGTGAATTGGAATAGAGTTGCGAGGAAAGTTAGGTAGAAATACTTCCTTCCCATACCCTTTGATCTTTTGAGTATTAATAATCGTATATATGGGTAGTTCGATTAAATCTATCAATAGCGCAAGGGTAGAGCTGGTTGGGTAGACAGGTAGCAGGTCAGAAGGTATTGCGATACACTTCTGAACTGGTTGATTCTTCGTATATAGAGTCAAATGAAGTAATAGTGGCTGTATGAATAAGCATGGAGGCTGGTTTCAAGGGTTGAAAATGTCATAGCCTTTGTCCCATCTGTCTCATCTCCTCATCTTTACTACAATCAAGTATAATTTAGCATCGGACAACTTATCGCATGCCTCCATAGACTATTATAACCCTCAACTCATCCAACATCAGATGTTGTAATGCTGCCACTTGGCGTCAGCTCTGTGGCATCCCTACAGATAGTCAAACTGGTCAAAATCCAGAGTTGCAAAAAATGGAGTGAAGTCGTAAGTTATGCCACTTGTTGATCTTTAAAGCTGCGAGTTTAAATAATTATTAATATCGGACCCGAATCTTGCGAATGGACGAGTTTTTTACCGACCAGGATTACCAGGCACCTCAAATCACCTAGGACCACGCCCCGCAGGCCTAGTTCGGCAGCTACGAAGCACAGCCCACATCTGCATACCAACCTTGTATGTCAAACCGTAACCAAGAAGCCACTGCGGCCAGCAATTTCGATTTCGCGGGCTACTCCACGAGCCAACCTGCGGCTAGCTTCAGCTATAACGATGGGGCAGAAAACGAGTTCAATGAGTTCGAATAGGATTAGACCACGAGACGCATTCGTGAGGAGGAGGAGAGACTGCAGAATTCGCTCAAACAGAAAAGCGTAGGTATGTTGTCACTCAGCAGCAGGAGTGGAATGACAAGAACGAGAGGGTCGCCCAGGGACGCAGCCAACTCGCCGAATACACCGCAAGGAAGGACCAGGAGAAGCAGGAGAGGGCGAGGTAGAATACGGAGAAGGAAGTGCAGCTTCGGCAGCAGTACGGCAAGCTGAACGTGGGGGAGGGGTGGTTCAAGGTCATTTCGAGCATCAACGTGAGGCAGGGGTAGCACAAGGGCAAGAAGGATACCAATCGGATGAGGGAGGCCATTCTGCGCCGCAGGGAAGACGAGTCCACCAGATGATATTGCCGCATATCTTATTTAACACACGAAATGTGAGTCAAGGTACGTTTGGGTCAACACTTACAAGGGTTGAGTTGAAGCAAAACGATGACTGATTCATGTTCAATTGCCATTGGGTGATTCATTTTCGATTGGCATTGGGTGATTCAACCCCGACCAAATGCCATAAACTATTGCTCATTTCCAGTTTTTCATTTAAGAATTAAGCAAAATGACCAAAAATGAGTACTCTCACGTCTGATTTAGGTCCGGCTTCCGATCACAGCATAGAAATGCGTTGGTCCTTGGGGTACGATATTCCTGATAAGTTCTTCATAATAATAAAAGTTATATTATTGGCAAATTTATTGATCATATATACCAACATGAGTAAAATTCTGCTGTCAGGGGCCTACGGCCAGGTGGGACTCGAACTATACAGAGCCCTTTCTCTCAAACTGGGACCAGACAACATTATCTGCACTGACGTGAGACCTCCCCCGCCCAACTTCCAGCCCAGACATCACCAGATCCTGGATGCCCTTGATCGTGAGGCTCTTTTCAGACTTATCAAGAAGCATCAGATTACGGAGATTTACTCTTTGGCGGCTCTGCTGTCGGCCACTGGGGAGAACAACCCCCTCCTCACGCAGAAGATTAACATGGATGCGCTTTTTAACTGCCTATAGGCTGGGAGATAAGGGTTGGTCAAAAAAATATTCTGGCCGTCTTCCATCGCAGCTTTCGGTCCCAATACTCCCAAGCACTGCCCTCAGCTGACCATCCAGCAGCCCACATCGGTCTACGGCATCACCAAGGTTTCAGGCGAACTATGGTGTAACTACTACTTCAACCGGTATGGGGTGGACGTGCGCAGCCTTCGCTATCCAGGTCTGGTGGGCTATCGCTCTGCCCCTGGAGGAGGGACTACAGATTACGCAGTTGAGATCTACCACAAGGCTATCATGAGGGAGAAGTTCACTTGCTACCTTAAAGAAGATACGCCGCTGCCGATGATATACACTGATGATGCCATTGACGCCACTCTGCAGCTTATGGAGGCTCCGGCTGAGAGTCTGACTGTTAGGACAAGCTACAACATTCATTCGATGAGCTTCACACCCAGGCAAATTGCAGCAGAGATCGCCAAAGCTCTACCGGGATTTAGCATTGCGTATGATATCAATCCTCTGAAGCAAAAAATAGCTGAGAGCTGGCCTCATGAATACATCGATGACTAGGCAAGAAAGGACTGGGGATGGAGGCCCAAATACGACCTCACGGCGATGACGCACGAAATACTGCGAAATCTAACTCCAGCGATGATCCTTTCAATGAGAGGCAAATGATAGCTTATTGATAATGAATCCAAAAATCGATAGATATCAAACCAATAATACGATAAGAGTGATTGCTACCCCCAGCAGCACAAACAGTGAAAAGTACACATATTTCCTTCTTGCCTTCTTTTGGCTCTAATTGGCCTCGACTATATTCTCCCTCGCTTCCTTCGCGTTTCGGTAAGTCTCAAACATCTCTTATCCGATGATGTCGATTTTTTCACCTTGCTCGAAGGTCAGTTTGCTGGTTTCTTGCATGATGCTATACACATTCATCAGACTTTTTGAGACTTGGTTGATTTCACTGCCGCGCTATTGCAAAATTTTGTGCTATATTTAAAAGTTTACTGCTAACTCTTGGTGCTAGTGTTGCTGGACTGCCTTATGGTTGCTAGCAGTTGGAAGCTCCTACCTTTAATTGTTCCTATTCCAGCTTTCAGAAGTGATATTCCCCGAGGTCTCCATACTCATCGACGAAAACGTGGTAATCTGCGAATCTTTCGAAGCCTTATCCCAATATTTTTCATGTTTCCCCTCCACCTCCGCAGAACGCAATAGCAGTTTTCTTCTGTCCCTCTGTATTCTAAACTGCTGCTTGATGGTTCCGATTTTGCGGGCTGTGTCGGGGTCCAGGTAGGACTGCTCCAGTTTTTGGATAAGGCTTTCGATGTTTGCAACAGTTTGCTATATTGGGCCCTGCTAGCGCTTGACCCTCAAGGCGACCGCGTTGGGAGATTAGACCCCTACGGCCCTGTTGAGATAGTCGTTGCTGTTTTTGAGTTACTTGATGAGGGTTATTGCCTGCTCGAAACCGGTATTGAATTCCTTTCGCATGAATATATAATCTGATGATTTGCGGCAATAGTAGATGATTAAATGCAGCAGAGTCTACTGGATGACAGCATGAGAGTTGAAAGATAAAGATGCCGACTCTTTTATGCCTATTGAAGAGCATACACACAATTTCGAATGTGCTGATCAACCAAATTCAAAAAACCCTAACAATACTACTTCTAGCCTACCAAATATTACCGTCCTTCGGTTCTAAGCTCCCACATAACATCCATCATAACCACAAAAAAACACCCCAAGATAATATTTTAATTTGAATTCATGTTTTAGCAGGAGTAATAACAGCAGCCCTGCGTGATGTGCCATTAGCCCAACGAGCAGATGCTCATGCTCTCCTGCGTCCACGACCCTTGCGTCAACTGCGCCTCCCTCCACTACGTCGAAAACGAACCCCACAACTCACCTGTATCTCTCTCGATATTCAGATCTACACATGCGCCAAATGTGGCCAGGAAACGGAGCTGGACTCCTCCAGTGTGCTTGAGTTGCAGAGGGTTTACAATACGCAGAAGAATAAGAAGAAGTATCGCAATCAGACATCCAACTATTCCAACAAGGATAAGTCCTAGCCAAGGGACTACAATAACGACTTCTACTAAGCTAGAGACAATAAGGGCTATCCCAAGAAGAGAGCGAACTAACCCTTGAACCAGTCCAGAGGGAAATAGCTGGACGAGACTCCAGCAACCAAATACTACCCCTCAGCCCCCATCTCACAGCCCAGCTACACCGGCGGACCCACCAAGAAAGCAGCCTACCAACTCATGTACCCTTGTTTGGACCACCAAGAGGAAGAGCTCACCTATTTCTGCTTTACCTGCAACAAGCCAATTTGTCCGGAGTGCGCCATTCACGGCCAGCATAAGGACCACGAGGTGCAGACCACAAGAAAAGCCATAAAGCAAATCAAGCAGCTGCTGGTCGAGGACAAGCAGAAGCTTGACGCGTAGATGAGTGAACTGGCTGGCAACCGGGACCGTGCGAAGAAGATATCGAAGGAGTGGACTGATTAGAACAAGAGAGACCAGGAGTATATCAAGAAGAAGATAGCCCAATTGAAAGCCATTATCAGTGACAAATAGAAAGAGTTGTTGCGCTCTACTGAAGTCAATCTTGAGAGGAATTGCGAGATTCTAAGGAGTGAAGTTTTTTCGTCAGAGAAGACTTTGGAAAACATCGCTGGGGTTAAGCGAGCAATAGACAACACATTGAAGAAGGAGGATTTGGCGGTTCTTCAAGAATTCAACAAAAGAGATGAGGAGGCAAACTAAATAACCCAGTTGGCCGATAGAGAAAGAGACAAGTTACGAGAGCAGCAACTAAAAAACCCTTTAAAGGCCTTGGATCTATAGAATTTTGAATAAGAGTTAGACAGGCTGATTGGAGATGTTAAAGGTTTGAAACTGCTGACGAACACTCCCAAATCATGATTATATTATTGTAAATAAAGTAATCAGCTAATCCCAGTGTGAGACCACTATTTGGGATCTTTTTTGTTGCTCAGCATGTCTATCAATGAAGCGAAATTGAAACTTGATTGGTTGCTTTGATCTCTGCCTTGTGCATTATATCTCTCTGTCGATTCCTAGGAAATTGAAACAAGCAAAGCTATGTTTTTCTTGGTCAATTATGGCACTTTCTCCCTTTTGATTAGCGTCGCCCACTTATCGTAAGTGCCATACAACTTCTTATCTCCAAATAGAACAGGATTGATTTAAGCTTTCAAACCTTCCACGTTGGTTTTGTCCTGCTGGCAAATCCGATGATCCTTGGCATGTTGGATTCCTGTCTCTGCAAATATTTGGGGTTGATATTTTTTGTAAGTCAACTTATAAATGATCTTATTATTTCTTTGATTAAATATACAGATACGCAAAGGTAATAGAATGTTTTTTATTCTTGCCCTGCTTTCGGTATAAGTTTAATGACTGAGCCCAAGAAAAGCATAATTTATTGTCTGTTGTGTTGATTTCTCAGTGTTATTTTATCAAATTTGGGCGTCGATGATTATATTTTTCTGTTTACATGAACAAAGGCAGCAAATTCATCCACCAAATAATGGCGGCTTACGAAAAAGATCAACTAAGAAAAGCTGAGAGTCCCCTATCGGTTGAATATTATAGCAGCTCTGAGCCCAATCTTACTGCTGAGCACAAAACCAGTGAGGAATAAAAGAAACTCATCATCAAGCAGAAGGAAAGGAATTTCATCAAAAGGTTATACCAACTCTCCCCTACCTTGAAAAACAACCACATTTTCAAACTCTACGGCGTACCATATGAATTACAAAGTTCATGGGAATCAACTAATCTGCCCTTTAGAACCCAGACTTCAACGAATCACTGGTATACTCCTTCCTCGAATCACGAGTGATCGAAAGAGTCTAATTCTACGAGCACGCCTTGGTGATCTAGGTGACAGAGGCAAGGATCCCTTCGTACCAACCAAGTGTGTAAAAATAGTTCGAATCAGAGAGTACATTATTCAGAAGTATATGTCGAAAGGAGAAACCAAATTCCACGAATTGGCTCTTCTCATCCAGGAGGTGTGCTCACTGTTCAAACTTTCGCAGCAGATGGTCTAGCCTGAGGACAGGAGTGAGTCGGTGAAGAAGTGGCTTGATCTTTTGGGCGACCAGATGTATGTGTGCAGTATTGGGACTAGAAGATTCGCAATCTCCAAGGCTCTGCTAGGCTACCTCTAGTATGACTTGAATGAGTTCGCCATTCAGGCCATTAAGTATCGGGTTAATTTTATTTAGTATATCTCATATTACATAGGTTCTTCTCTGCAATCAATTATGGCACACTTGTGAAACATCTTCTCAACTGTCTCAAATACATAGCAAAATGCAGCTTAGGACTAATCTCACTCTCAGAGTTCAAGTAACTAACGACTTATCATTTTTCTGACTTCGTGGAATCAAAAAACCATGTAATTTGACTGAAACGCAGGTCCGATCGTTCTGCGATATGACGATTACGATGCTCAGTCCTTCCTAGTGCTGCCACAAAATAAATTTCATCTACTACAAGGAGACTGAAAGAAAGGGAAAAGTAATCGCAAATACAGAGACCTGTTTGGCGATCTAAAATGAGAAGGAAAGAATCCGTTAGGCGGAATATGCCACAATCAAAAAGATCAAACCTGTGCCTCGGTCTCTACTGAAAAGTAATCGAAAAATTTTGGCGTCTTATAAGTGTACGTAAACAAAAAATCACTAAGAAAAGGAATAGTAGTCATAATGATTGAATATTAAAAACCAAAGAAATTTTCATACAAAGTGTCAAATCTGTCATGACTATAACCTATATTCACAGTTTCATAAGATAATACAATACATTCCATCATTACGCCTTCGATTTGTCAAATTTGGATTTGAGCTGAGTAAACAAGCCTCCTATTTTGGATGCCGCATTATTAAACACTTGTGAGACTACTTACCCTTGTCCAAAGGCGAATGGAATGGCGCTAAAGACCAGAATGAATGCAAGTAGTTTGAAAAGGAATTGGTTTTAGGATGCTGAAGGCAGGTCGTCGTAGATGAAGTAAAGGATGATGAGGAAGAAGTACCAAGGGACTTTTTTGGACTGGGCTTACTTCCTTCTTCGGATTACTGTGTAAAATTATTCGTTGGCTTGATGCTCAAAAGCTTATTTGATTGAAAGGATCGAATTGGCTTCCAAAAATGGCTTTTTATCCTCTAAAGTTTCGAAATCTTCAGTGTTGATAAAAGAGGCTCTTTTCTCGACTTTGAAGGTGAAATTGTTTACTTTTTCCAAAAGATCATAGGTCATTTATTTGGCTTAGCACTGAATAACACTTAAATTACGTAGATTTCTGAGATTTGGGTTTCATCCATAACATTGAAATTGTAGGCAGTTCCATGCTGATTGGCCAAGAAATTAGTTTTGAAGTAGGCGACCAGCCTCTAAGAAAGGTTATTCTCAAACTCTCTTTTAAGGTTGTTAATGATCCAATTATAAAGTTTCTCTTCGTTCTCGTCCAACTCATTAGCAGTTGCGGATTCTCCTCTTGCCCATTTGTAGCGGTTGTTTAGTTCTTTGAGGAGAGAGTCAGCTGCTTCACGGTATGCTATGTATGTCTTTTACCAGAACTTGAGGCCTAGGTTTTATTTCATGGATTCAGCTGCCAAGAACTGCATCTTTCTCTGGCCATCCGTCTCGAACTCCTATTTCAGCCAAATTACCTTTTCCTTAACTTCGTCATTCGTTTACTTTTCGAAAATCTTCACCAGTTTCTCAATTCTCTACTTTCTATCGGGCAATTAGATGCCTATGTCCCTCAGAACTTTGAAATAGGTTTCTAAAAACTATTTTTATATCCCTTTTGCCTGTTCCTTAAAGGTATGAGCTTACTAATAAAAGATGTTGTCTTTTATCTCTCTTGCAAATTCTTCCTCCAGCGATTTTTATTTGGTTTCAAGTACCTGCACAATGATAGTATTAATCTTGGCCCTAATTTTTTCTATAAGCTCAGTTTCCCATTTTTCAGAAATACTTTTGCCATACTGCTCTGTTTTCTTCCTAAAGTCATTTGCCAAACCATTCAAAAACTCTCCAAAATTTTTGATTTCTTCCCTATCTTTCTAAAGCTCCACACTTGCAACTTTTTCAATCTAACTAAAAACCTGCTTACCTAAGTAAAGATCTCTTGGCATCGGAAGTTGGCCAACTGTACCTTTTCATTCGGCAGATTTAGCTCTGCGTTGGAGATCAGTTTATTCCAGATATTGC
>Ga0316217_10006775_pt1 | contig 11189 bp, 3 predicted proteins | sample 1anoAmetaG_FD_203633 | JGI IMG/M metagenome (GOLD analysis project Ga0316217, IMG submission 203633) | Freshwater microbial communities from Trout Bog Lake, Wisconsin, USA - 1anoA | ecosystem: Environmental > Aquatic > Freshwater > Lake > Hypolimnion/Profundal zone | place: USA: Wisconsin... | reverse complement strand
AGGACTGGAAAAGATCATTCTTGTAGCTTAAAGATGGACTGAAGAAACTTATTCTTTTTACCATTTCCAAAAGACCTACTGCTGCCAGTTGTATACTCTTAGTCCTGAAAGCCCAAAGCAAACAATCCATATTTCATTAACTTCTATGTTTTCGAAAGAAAAATTCATTTCCAATCCAACCACTATTTCTTCATCAATTTTCAAGCAAGAGTTATCAAGCTTGAGCTTATTTTATAAATATTTGATTCTACTCTGCTACCTGCGTCTGGAACTAATTGCTTTCAGGTCTACCAAACTCTCTTTCAATGCATCAAAATTGGCAAAACAATCTACTACAGCTTCTACAGATTACCTCTTATTTGTTGTGCTTTACAATTACAAATGGAATTTGTTGTTTTCAACTTACACTTGGACGAACCTCCATCCTTTTATAATTGAAACCTCCTAGTTATTGTATTGAGACGAAGTTGTTTGTGAGAGAGGTCGCTTATATTTGAGGCTTGATCTTGCAGGAAGTAAATTAGGGTGAGATGGTTTCTTTGGTTTATGCTACTTATTGAAGAGTTTTGTAGGGCATTGTCCAAAGTAAATGATTTGATGAATGTGTCCCTAAAACTACTTTGGATTCGACTGTAATTGTTTGATGATATCTTGGACTTTTTCTTAATAGGTTAAATTTATGAATACATTGTACTTCTCTTAGCTACATTGATGTTTTCCAAAAATTAGGTCAATCCATAAATGGAGGTTTTAACTTACATAGTCACTTTATAAAGCTGCTCTCATAGTTAATACAAACTACTCTGGGCTAGAGGCCCAAGGAGGCAAATCTACGTCCCCAACCTCTTAGCCACACATTTTTTGACCGAAATCAATTTTTCCAACATTTCTCAAAAATGCAGGCATATAGTAAAACTAAGGAATCAACTCTTTAATGTCTGAGGTTGCTGACTCACTCATTAAAGTATCCCAAACTTGATAAATCGAGCTAAAAAGTCTGTCGGCATGGTCAAAGTTTCCTTTCTGGATATCCCGGTCTACATAATTAAAGTTTTACGTAAAGTGCTAAAAGGCTAAAGTCTTACCAAATAGTAAAGAACGAAAAGAGAGGTTGAATAGTGAGATCCGTAGAAATGGGTTCCCATATTTATCTTGAAAATCTCCTTGAATCTCTTTAGCTTATCTGGGTTTTGAGCTCCAATAGGCTTGGAAAGGTCTCTGTAGATACCAAAATCACTAAGGTCAAGCTTTTCTGATTGATAATCTTTCAAAATCCAAGGGAAAATGTAGTACTGGTTGATGTCGTTATGGGTCCTCCCACTATATTTGTTAAGCATCATGATGTAGTCAAAATTGGAAAGGTTTCCCTCTATCCATTTTTAAGTATATTTAAGAGTCTCAAACTATTTTGCAGGCTATCGAACTACTTTTAAAGACTTGTGCACTTTTTGAAAGAGCTTGATGAAAACATTTAAGATTTGTTTGTTATAAAACAAGATGAATTTGGAAGTTCCGTTCTTCATGAAGATTTCAATGGAGTTGAATATCTGTGCGAATTTCCGATAAAAGATTTACTAGATCTCACTGAAGAGAATTATGAATTCGACTTCACCTTTACTGATTAAATTGTCTTTGGGGCTGCCGTATATCGCGTTTGGGAACTAATCTGATTCAGGTCGAGTCTACAAAGACTTTAGTTTTAGCTTTTTCTAACGATCCATCAACTGCCATTCACAAAAGTATACTCCTTCTCTGGTGATTAGTTCACAAAATTGAGTACCTTTTCTAAAATGTGGTGCTGACTCCTTAAGTTCTTCCTCAAGCAATTCAACTTAATTGAGGTAGTCTTTGAATGAGCCCTTTTAGGACTGTTAATGCGAGTTAATCTAATATTCATCATCTTGACTGTAGTTAATCATGTTCAAACTCTCTTTATTCGTTCTTTTGAGGGAGTAATCTTTGCATTAGATAAGCTCTGTGATCGGACAAGCCATATTTGAAAAAGCAAACTACATGATGCGAAGAACTGTCCTACTAGGACTTGTATAAGGATATATCTTCTTTATTTTCCTGAGAGGAAAATGATTATCCAAATTACTGCTTGTATCTTTAGTTGTTGATTTTTAATTTTTCAGCTGTTATTTGTGATTCTTTACAAATGCAGCTATCTCGTTGGTTTTGTCCACTTCAAAAAAAAGCTGTTTAGATCCTTGTCTTATTAAAACATTATGAATATGCAAGAATTCCTTGAATCTTATTTCTTTTGGTTTTGCGCCAAAAAGTTTGGCAAAGTTTATTCTGCGAGGCACTACAGACCATCTTTTGGGGTCTTTACTGAGTTCATCGTATAATTATACTCTTTATTTGGGAATGGTTGTAATATTTATAGATTTCTTCCTTGCTTTTGAAGGTGAAGTAGGTTCACTAATAAAATTAGAGCTTACAAAGTTGGCAGTGAAATTTCCGAATCCACCTCCAAAATTAGGTGTCTTTTTGGGTGACAATAGAGTAGTAAATTAGTGAGCTGAGGGAGACTTGAGTGAAACCTAATTCTGGGGATTTAACAGATAGAGGATATCTTAATATTTGAGTATTTCGTAAGGAGTGTATTGATTATCCTCATTTATTTCTCGAGCTATTTTAGGATGCTTTAAATAAGGAATGATCAAGGAAGAATAAGAGTTCAAGACTGACTCCTAAAGGATTTCTGAGTAATTTTGCAGAAACTCACAGAGTCTCATTAAGAAAAACTATATTAAAGAGTAGGAGAGGTCATATTATACAGGAGGGATATCTTTATTTGATCCACCTTACATAAAGAGGTAGTATCTTTTGTGCTCTTCATCAGCTCCAAGTAGCTATCTTTCTAAAGGCGTTTAATCTTTATCTCTGTTTAAGTTGTTTGGACTGCTGGGCTAGTTGTATCTTGAAGATGACATGCTTTTCTTTGTAGTTTCTTTCTGGATGAGCAACAGTTCTATAATGCTTGTAAAATTAACATCGTTACATGACTCTAGTAACTATAGGACTATTAAAATAAGCTTAAAGTAAAGACCACCTTTGAGTTATAAAAAGGGGATCTTTTAGGTCTATTTGATCTTAGAAACTAGTTTCTAAATGCAGGGTTACTTTAAAGCAACCAATTTAGGGTACACATAAACCAAAGGTTTTGGCATTTAGGATGCAAATTCGATATTTACTGTAAAGAACTACAGGTAGCCTATGGCAAATTTGCAAAATTAATCGATTTGGTCTTAGTTTTAGAAGCAACTGGTGTACTTTATCTTAATCAGTACCTAATAAATATACTGAAGGATGACCGAATGATTGTAGAACTCCATTTTCCTGAAGATATCTGTCTAAAGAGGCAGGAAAGCGAAGGATAGATCTTTCACAGCAAATTCAAGATAATGCTTCATAAATTGCAAAAACTTTTTCTTCCTGCTCTTGCAAATCAATTCAAATGATAGCTTAAAGATCTAATCAAAATTTTTTTGGTACTTTTGGTGCTATTATTTAGCTTCTGTCTTAATTTTGTATAAAAACTCAATATATTCTTAAGTGCACAAAGTGTTTTCAGTTTGGAGGTGAATGACTTCATTAAATTCCAGCAAAGTAGCTCTCTTGTTGAGATAAGATGGGATAATGGTGATTACATCATCGAAAATGTCATCAGTGATGGATTCCCAAAGCTTGATCAATAGGAAAAGATTTATGTATAAAATGTCTGCTAAGTAATTTGGATTTTAGTTCAGCAAGTTAGCTTTTTTTATGGAATTGCTTAGGCTCCTCTTCAGTTGTTTAGACAATGAGTCTTGCTTTATTTCAATAATCAACAGAGGTATAACCTAAGATCTCTCTTACTTAGACATGCTTCCTACTAGTTCCTTTATTTTTTAGATTTCCTGTTTTTACTGCCTTACTCTGTCACTTTTTAAGCTGTTGAGCGTTATAGGGTGATGGACTATATAATGAATCAGTGAAATTTTGGACTGAGCCTTGCAGAAAGTGAAGACAATATCGATTATATCTGCTTCTATTATCAAATATTTGCATATAGTTTTCTTCTTAATCCATTCTTAGTTATCACTTGAGATGGAATCGACAAGTTCTTTTAACAGGTAACTTAGTCTTTCAGCAAAATCTGGAGACTCCTTTGCCAAACTTATGTAGTGCCCAAATTTTAATCTAAGAATCTTATTTTGCTAGTGATTTAATATTATTTCATTAGTGATATCTTATTGTTCTTCAAACTAGTAATTCAAGGCACACAGAAGCTCAAATAACTCAAAGTTAGAGTTTTAAATGAGGCGAAACTCTTCATGATTCATACATTTATGAAGGAGTTAGATAAGATATTGTTTGGTTTCTTTATTAAAGTGCCTCCAAAGTTCTTCAGGAAGCAAAGCAGACACATATAAGTGGTAAAGATAGTAAAAGTATTAATAGGGGTTTTCCAGTTAAATTTTGAATGATATTTGCTCGTTTGATTTGATGTTTGCGAATGCTTTTCTGACGAGCCCAAAAACTTTTTTCATGACTTAAATCTCATGAGGAGTTTGTTTTTTAGGTTCATTTTTTTTCAAATGCTTGAACAATTTGCAGGAAATTTTAAGAAACATTTTGAAACCTTAGCTAAGATTAGACTGTTTGAAATTTTTAAGGATTTCTCCAAGCAAATAGAAGACTAGTTAAAAGTCAACTTTAGTGATGAAGCTATTCAAAATTATCTTTGATAATGAGGTTATTTTTACTTACCATCGGTTTAATGAGTTCAAGTGTTCACTTAGATGAGTTAAAGATTCATTTGTGACCATGTTTTTTATTGAAAGATTTTCGATAAATGCCTAAGAGTTGATTTCAAAAAGGATTGATTGAAGGTAGCCTTCATAAGGCAGTTAGATTTGCTGGTCTGCAACTATAAGAGTTGCTTTGGCCTTAATCTTTGAAATCCCAATTTATTAAATTTTGAAAGAAATTTTTATTTTTTCAATACTTTTTTTGAGCTATTTAACTAAAGTCTACTTGAAAACCTCTTTGTTGGCTTGATTGCTCATTCTTTATTAAATGATGCAGCGATCATTGCTTAATAGTATATTATAAGTCTTGATTGAGGTAGTTAAGGTAAAGAAATTCCAATTTATATCCATATTTCTGTTCTTTAAAATGTCTCCTTGTATAAGCAATCCTTTTTTTGTTTCCTTCAGTGTTTACTAGCCTGTCCATTCTATCAAGATCTTATTCTAATTTGTTTTCAAAAGTTAAATGGGTTCAAAATCATCGTCCATCAGCTTAATAATCAAGTTCCATAGCTGAGAAATCCTTTCTTTATTGTTTTTACCTTCTTTTTCTGATATGTAAGGAAAAATGTTTTTAATTTACCTAAAACAGAATAGATAATTAAAGTTTTTGCATTCATTTCTGTTCATGATTCTGCTCCAGGTTTTAAATATCTTATTTGCGTGTTTTTGAAAACTCTCATCTTTAATGATTATAGTAAGTTATTGTAAGATGGTGAGAGCCTCAATGCTGTAAGTTGATATGCAGAAAAAAGTTGAATCTTCAATGAGAATTTATAGGAATTAAATGTCATAAAGCTTTTTGTTGTAAAACTAAGGCTGAGATCTCTAAAGCTAAAGAATTGCTTGAAAATATAGAAGGACTGAAGATTTGTTCTTTAGGATTCTAACCAAATATTAAAGCAAGAGAATAATTTCATTCAAGTTCTTATCATCTACTTTGAAGAAGCAAATATGGAAATACTTAAAGGAGGTTATTTCCAACTTATCTCCGAATATTGACTGGCATATTAGCATGTATTTGAACATAATAAGGCTAAAGATCTCGTACTTTGTTGCTATCTTTGAAATCATGGCGTAATACTTCAGGCCGAAGGGAAAGTAGTCATTTTGAATCTCACTGATTAACAAATAAGTACTTTGATAATACAAGAACTCAGGTTTATTAGCTAAGGGTCAATCATTATTGACTTTGAACCCACTGTAGTCACAATCATTTCTAGGTATATCTATTAAACCTAGAACCTTTCTTTTGCCGCCTACAGCCACTCTTCTTCCAAAAAAGGACAGTTTAGATCGAGCTATTTACCATTTTTGAGGCTTTTTTCTAGCCTCTTGCCTAAAATTATCTCCAAATAGTTCAAATGGGATTTATTTTTATGCTGGTAAATCGCCTAATGGAGCTTTCTGAGAGCTGGAGATTCAATTAGAATAGCTTATCTCCCCAAAAATATCTAAAAATTGGAAAGTTGAAGATTTAGGTTCAAGTTGACCTAAAAAATAAAGTTTATCGTAATGGCATGTAATCTTTTGTTAACTTTCATTGAATGCTTGTAATAGAGCTAAGCAAATTTTTCCTTTCTATTGTTGTTACCTTTAGTTGCTAACTTGAGATTTAAAGATTATGTTTATTTGTATAACAAATCTGGGTCAATCTCAAGCATATCTTCACAAAGACGGTCAACTATTTATGAGTTCCTTTTATCTTAATTCTCCACTAACATCTTATAAATCTTAATTTTTAGCTAAGGAAACAGTCTTGACTTGACTACTTGGATTAGGACAGAAAAAGTCTTGATAATAGCCTCACTTTTAATTCTAAGTTCAAGCAAATTTTTTATCAATTGAAGTAAACTGTCCAGGTACTAAGGATCTGTTTTGGCATACTACTCAAGTGAAGAGAGAAACTTTTTCTCAAAATCTACATTGATTGTTTAAACTTTTTTCTTGTCTTCCATAAGTCCTTGAGTTTTGTATATACAGAACTAGTAAAATTTTATTGGCTGAACCGAGGAATTGTTAAAGATGAGTAGGTGAGTTGTAAACCCCACAAAATCCCTAACTGCTTCAAACTGTGTATCCTTGTGAACCAAATCAATCGCTAAAATAGATATTTTAAAGGCTTTGGTGATATATCGCTCTTCGTTTGAAGCTTATTAACTCATTTAGCAGATATACTTTACTGAACCATAGCCAAGTACGGCCAGGAATAGGGCTGAAGTGCTGGCTTTGGTTTCAGGTCTATTTTGCGAATTGTTGGTATCTTTAATTTCTTGGTAAATTTGTAGAAGAAGATCAATTAGGCGACTTTTTTTTATTTTTTGTATGGTTTGGCCCATTTAAGTATTTATCAAGCACTCTTGAAGAAATTTACAAAGAACCAAGCAAAACACTTCACAAAGAAACTCTTTAGTGCTCAAAATATCAACTAAATCTTTGAAATAGTTCTAAACAAAAGCCTCAAGAAAGCTGAAGTTGCAATTTTTGATATTAACTTAATCTATTTGGCGGGCGATAAAGAGTATGATAGGACTCAACTGCTGTTTAGTATACTTGGGCAGGATGTTAGTAATGAATGGATTGAGGTATTGCACTTTCATCTACATAAATCAGCAAATACAGTTTAAGTGTTTAGCAGCTGTCGAATTTATTTGTGCTGTTATTCCGTGTATTTGAAACTGGTTTATTTAAAGTATTTATAAAACTTTGGTTCGATACCTGCTTTGACGAGCATTCTCAAAATTAATATTAATATACTATGAGTAAAATCAGGCTTAATAGTTTTATAATCATTAGAGGCCCAAGTTGGATATGGAAACATTTTTCGTTTAGTTTCAAGCCAACATATCTTTTTCGGTCTGCTGAGACCTTTGCTTCTCAAATCAGTAAACCGACATTTTTTTGGACCAGACTTGAACAGTACACTAGCATTCTTGATTACTTCTGTTTTTCCATTATAAGTCGCATTTTGTATCAGTTTTCTAAAAAAGAGATAAATAAAGCAAATTGTAAAAAATTGAAAAATTTGTCCCACTCGGAGTTTCAACTAAGCTTGATGCAAAAACTAAGGAAGAAACAATCGCATATAGCTTATTATATAACTGCCATATTTGGACTTTATTTCAAGTTTTGAAACTTTAAAATGATTGTAAGTTAATAAACTTTTCTTTAACTGAAGATAGAATGGCTGTAGCTAAGCAACCCGTTAAGATTTTGAGTTTTTGTTTTGATATTTATTAATATGGATTTAATTTTATTTCTTATTACAGATTGAACTGGTTAAACAGCTAATTAAGGACACAAATTACATTTTATTTAGATTAGCTTAAACTAATATCTTCAATCATGATTCTTTGGAAGCGTAAACTTAACCATTGAAGTTTATTTTCTTCTTTTGCAACATTTTCTTCAAAATTTCAGTGGTTTGGGCTTCTCCATAGGTATAGTCTAGATCAGTTTTGTAGACCGTCTTTAACAAAAGGTGAATCTTTTCAGGAGACTTTGGTCCATTCGTATTCAAAATACTAATAATGAGTCCTTAAATGATGTGAACAAGATGGCTTTACATAGAAGTTCCCTCTTTTACCAAGGTATTCTCAAAATCATCATCCATGTCCTCATCACGATGTTTTTCTTCATTTTCAAAGATGCTAACTGGCTTGTAGAAAATTACTTCAGTATCTTCGAAAGAGTTGACTCTTCTTATGCTCATTCCATGCTTAGCTTGCCGAGTTTCTTTGACTACGCCTTTGTGTACCCAAAATGACATCTTTTGTTTAACGATGTTTTGTGGTATCTGAAGCTAGTTGCTAAGTTCTTAAGAACTGACGCCATTTCTCGGGTCTTTCATTTTATCCTAATCGAAATAAGTGATCATCATGGCTTGAATCGGAAGGCATTTGAACTGGAAATCTCCATTATCGAAAGAAAGACTAAGATTGACAAAGCCTAGATTATAGTGGAAGAATATCTTTCGCATTGCCTTAATAGTGGAGAATCTTGAGGCATATTAATCAAACATGACTTTGTATTGAGGTGGGACATTGAATGCGTTAGTATTTTCATAATTGATGGGCCAATAGCCCTTGGAAACTGCTAGACAGTTGATTTCTTCCAGTTTAATAGCTCCAGGTTTGTAATTTCCTTTCTTATTGTGCACATCTTAGTCATTCTTTTTGGAATTTTTCACATCTTTTATGATGATATCACAGACTTGAAGTGCAGACTCTCCAAATCTCATTTTTAATCTTTAAATGTTTTAAACCTCATCATCAAGGTTGTACTCCTTTATGCCCATCAGTTTCTAGGCCATCATGTTTTGGTACTAGCTAATAAAGGCTTCTTGTGACCCATAGAGTCCAACCAGAACTGTAACCAAATCAATCTATTGATACTTGACTTTTTTCCTTAATTTTTGCTCTTTTAAAGGTAGGTCTTGCCATTCTTTTGCTGTATTTTCATCTTCCTAGCTGCTGTTTTCTTAAATGTATTATTTAGAGGGAATCTTCACCACTTAACGAGTAAGTTTGGAGTAATTTTAATTGTCATCAGTAAGGAGTGAAATAATACACCTAAGAGTGTCATTCCTTTTGAGCAAATAGTTTTTAATGGGCAAAGTAATACTCTAAAATATGATTCCTTGTGGATCAAGTACTTGTAGCACCTTTAAAATGTTAATATATTGGTTGAGAATGTTTTGAGTAATAACACCTGGAATGAGCAATCGTTTCTGAACTTCTCGAATAAGAAAATCACCGACTTCATTAAGCTAAATATCCACATTCTTACGAGAGGAGCTTTATCAAGACATCGCTTTAGAGCTAATATGATACTTAGACTTTCAGGAAAATCCAGAATTATATCAAGAATGTTTTTGCAACAATGCTTTGCGCACAAATAATAAATATTGTTATCTAGCTGTTGAAGGTAGCCATTGAAAAAGTCTTAGGTCTTTTGGCTTTTGATGTTTTTGATGAAGTTCTTTTGGAATGATCTCTAAAAGTTTAGGCATTTTGTTAAAAAATCTTTTGTTTATGTTAAAGAAACGCAGGTTGTGATGAAGTTATAGGATTATTTGTTCAAAAAGTCATAGAATTCCTAGAAAAATTCCTCTGAAAACCCTAAAATCAACAAATTCTCAAAAATCCTCTTGATTTTACTTTGTTAGAAATCGAAACTTTAACTGACTGCTGACTTCTCTTTGACATAATCAATCACATTTTACTAAAACTAAAGAATTTAGGATGCCAGAACATTAAGTGAATTCTTTTGATAGCATTATCTAAATACTACAGAAAATACTTCAATAGTACGAGTAATTTGGACTTTACTTTGTATTTTTTCAATTGAGTGTAAACTTTGTCTTTGAACCTTGTTAAATACTGCGAATTCTTTGTTAATCTGTAGCTACCTTATCGAAAATGCTTATATATTTCTCGTGAACTATGAATAACTCTGAAATGACTTAAAAATAGCTAGAAATTTCCTTTTAAAGGAAACTTTTCTTTGTTCCTAAGCTTTAAGCAATTTCTCTCATCTTTTTATCCAAAGAATTTTCAACAGCCTCGCCCAACTAATCTAACTAAAAAACAAGCTACTTTGGTAGTAGTCTACCATTATCTGAATCAGTTAGGGGTTGTTGCGTCCGATAGAGCTCCACAGCTATTTACTTTTGATTGAAAATTGTTAGATTTCATTTGAAGATATTGAGAAGAGCGTTTTGATGTTGTGTTTAAATGCAATCCAATTGCTGTTGTGATGGGAGAATTCGTTAGAAACCTATTGATAGCTATTTGGGTCACTTAGAATCAATTCAAAAATATTCATTTGATTTATAATTTAAAAATAAACCTTGATTGATATTTCTACTCACTTCATAATAGCCGAAAGAAACAATCGAATGCTTTCACTTATTCGATACAACAAGCGAATTGCTTTTCATTAAAAAATAGATACTTAACAAAGTTTCCAGTGATAAGACCTGCCCAAATTGTAAGAAAGCTTTCGATTATAAAAAGATTTTGAACAAACTTGATGTTGCGAAAAATTGCATTTTATTGAGTCTATTTGTAAGTTTTTTCATTTATCAAAACCATGCTTTACCGTTGGCTATCAAAGGCCTCTAATTAGTTGACTGTGGCTTTCGATGAAAGCTCGTATAGGCAAAATAATATGCTACGCAACCTATGTCTATTTCTGTCTTACCAAGAGCTGTGAACCAAACTTAGTTTCTGCCGCCTTTGGGCAGTTGTTTGATTGTGTAATATGCCTAGGGCAGAAGGCTCCAGAATTTCCTCGCCATATATCTATCAATTATTCACAAATAATAGGACCTTATATAAGTATTTCAGATAAAAGGGGTTGGGGTTGGGGTTGGGGTTGGGGTTGGGG
>Ga0316217_10006774_pt1 | contig 11192 bp, 12 predicted proteins | sample 1anoAmetaG_FD_203633 | JGI IMG/M metagenome (GOLD analysis project Ga0316217, IMG submission 203633) | Freshwater microbial communities from Trout Bog Lake, Wisconsin, USA - 1anoA | ecosystem: Environmental > Aquatic > Freshwater > Lake > Hypolimnion/Profundal zone | place: USA: Wisconsin... | reverse complement strand
GCCAACTTCGTATTCCCCGCGCATTGATTCACATTTTCTGCCTTCCATAACCACGCGGAATAAATTTGTTACCTTGTAGCGGCACTAATGAACTTAAAGTTCAATATACAGTTATGAGGAGAACATTACTCTTGATTTTATGCGCAGTTGCATCCCTTGCCGGTGTTGCTCAAACCAGTCTTAAATTTTGTGTAGAAGCGGGCAAAGACGGTAGTTGCAAAAGCAAGTCATCTGACTTTACTATCAGCAGTGCGGGCGGCACCATTACTTTTATGCTGAAGAATGAAAAGGGTCTGGGTACGCCTAAAGTGATTTATAAAATTTACAAGTTAAGTGAAGATGGTAATGAGCATTTCAACAACGCTATTGAGCAGGAAGTGCATGAAAACTGGAATTACGCCTGGGAAGAGGCCGTTTTTTACGACCCGGGCACTTATAAAGTAATGGTATACGACAAGAGCGACCAGGGCGATCTTATTTGCATGGGCATTCTTAAAATATTCACCCAATAATCAGCAATTTTACTGCCGGTTTTAATAAAAGCCTGATATCTATTTATGATAAGAATCTTATTGATAACCCTGATAGGTTTACTAACCTCATGTAGTGCGCATAATAACAACGCAGCCGAAACTACTGCCCCTGCGGCACCGGCACCGGTTGTTTACCCGAAAGATAATTTTAAAACCGGCGAGGTAATACCGGTAGTGGCTTTACATGTGGATGCAGGGCAAACTTTTGCACTATACTTACCCAAAGGCTACAGCGACACAGCCCATTTACCGGCTATTATATTTTTCGACCCGCATGGCGACGGCACTTTTCCGCTGAACCTCTATCATGAGCTGGCGGACAAATACAACTACATACTGATAGGGTCAAACACATCAAAGAACGGTATGCCTTTAGAGCAAACCCAGGCGGCAGCATACAACCTGTTTAATGAGGCGAAAACAAGGCTGGCAGCCAATCCTGCAAGAATAAGCTACTGTGGCCATAGCGGAGGCGCCAAGGTGGCCTTATTAAGCGGGGCATCTAACCCAGCCATTGCCAATGTTATTTATTGCGGGGCCAAGGTAGATATACAGCCCAACCATCAGATGTCGTTACTGGGTTTTGCCGGTTTAAGGGATATGAACTATACTGACCTGGTCATGTTCGATAAGCAAGATGTTGTAAACATGCCGGTAAAACATTTTTTAATTGAATGGAAAGGGAAGCATGAATTTCCGAGCGCAGAGGTATTTAATGATGCATTTATTTTTCTGAACACTGGCCAGGTTGAAAATTACGACAAGAAAAAAGTAACTATATCTTTCGACCAGCTTAAAGCTGAGCAGGATAAGAAAAGCGAATACCTGAACGCATTTAAAGAAAAAGATCTGGACTGGTGGAAGAAGGAAATAGCCAGGCTGAACGCCACAAAAAAGACCAATATCAGCTCGGAACGTTTACTTGGCTTTATATCCCTTGCCTGCTACTCGATAGGCGGCGGACAACTAGTGGAGAACAATCTGGATGTAGCTGAAAAAATACTTACCATTTACAAAATAGCCGACCCGGAAAACAAAGATTGCGACAGCATGATGACCGTGCTGAGCCAAAAGAAGGGCCTGCAAATGGGACCTAGGTAACCAGTAAGAGCAATTATACTTATACACTAGAAATAAAGTTCATCATTTACGTTGCTGACGCTGTGTTGTATTCCTTATACAAGAAAATAGCGGACCAGAAGCCGCATTCGATACCAAGGCAGGATAATACCCGCAACCTGCCGCCCGGAAGCCTGAGCGCGTAAAGCCACCTGTCCAACATCCACATGACCAGATCTCAGGAAAGATAAAACGCCATCAGCCAGCTATGGAAGAAGCCGGCGCCCTGGCCGGTGATGGCGGTGCAGGTTATTATGATTCTGATGCCAAGCAAGCCTTTACAGGCGTGGTATTTTTTGAAAGCAAGCTCTAAACGCCCTACAACTTTTTGAGGCACACCAACGTTATTACCATAAGTTATTCAGTTAATGCATACTTGTTTTAAGCGCCGGGATATGAATAAGGTGTTTGTGCTGTTATTGTCTCTTATGCCGCTTGTACTGCAGGCGCAAACAGCCAATGCAACGTTGCGTGTAGATAAAATGCCACAATACCCGGCGGGGAACAAAGTGCTGGCCAGAATGTTTCTGGATAGTATTGAGCAGCCCAGCGTAAAATGGTAAGAAGTTGACGACTCGGACCTTAGAAGCGAACTGGTGCTATCGCTTGTGGTAAATGAACAAGGCAAAGTGGAGGATGTGGAAGTGCTTAAATCGCTGAATGCACGTTACGATACCCGCTGTGTAAATCTTGCGCGGAAGCTGACCTTCAATCCGGCCCTGAAAGATGGCAAACCCGTTAAAGTAAGATTCATACTACCTATTAGTTTCGATTTTTAACCGGTGTTATCCAAAACCCATTTGTATATAAATATTACCTTAGCCATATCACGGAAAACCGTGGGTTCTTTTTAAGAAGATACTGTGAGTGCAGAGGCCAACATATTTTTTGATGATAACAAATTTGAAGCATCCGGCAGGTTTTTAGCGGGTTCGTTTTCGTCGTGCCATGTATTAGTTGACGAAAATACCATGCAACATTGCTATCCGCTTATTGCATCTATGCTCCCCGTTCACCATATCATTCAAATTCCTTCAGGAGAGCTGCACAAGAATATTGATACATGCCAATTGATATGGGCCAAGTTAACAGCAGAGAACGCCGACCGAAAGGGCCTGTTCATCAATTTAGGTGGGGGCGTTATTGGTGACATGGGAGGATTTGCAGCATCGTGTTACAAAAGGGGCATACCTTTTATACAAATGCCAACTACCCTGCTGGCCATGGTTGATGCCAGCGTGGGTGGTAAGACGGGGATCGATTTTATGGGATTTAAAAACCAGTTGGGTCTTTTCAATGAGCCGGAGGCGGTTTTTATTTGCCCCGTATTTCTGAAAACACTGCCGCAGCGGGAATTAACCTCGGGTTTTGCAGAAGTTATAAAACACTACCTCATAGCTGACAGAGATGCTTTTGAGCATATCAGCCATTCACTGTCAAATATCCAGCAGTTTAACTGGGTTGAGCTGGTAAAAAAGAATATAGTCATAAAAACAGACATCGTTTTACAAGACCCGCACGAAAAGGGAATCCGTAAGGCTCTGAATTTCGGGCACACCATTGGCCACGCCATTGAAAGCTGGTTTTTACCTGACACCGGTAAGCGTTTATTGCATGGCGAAGCAGTTGCTGCAGGCATGGCAAGTGAGAGTTATATATCTTATAAAAAGGGCTTACTGACTGAAGCCGAATTGCAGCTAATATTAAAAGTGATATTGCATTATTTTAAGTTACCGCTTATTACAGAAGATGCAATAAGCGGTATATTGAGGCTGGTTAAGCAGGATAAAAAGAATGAACACAATGCCACGCAATTCACTTTATTACAGGGCATTGGTAACTATTGTATCAATAACAACGTTGAAGAAGAATTAATAAAAGAATCGCTGAATTATACTAACCCGCTGCTTAAATGAGCTCTGTAAAGATCAGTCACCCCACAAAAAAGATAAGCACGCGTATCCGCATTCCCGGTTCGAAGAGTGAAAGCAACCGGGCATTGATATTGAATGCTCTTTCAGGAGGACAGTTACAACTACAGAATCTATCTACCGCCCGCGATACGCAAAGATTAATACAACTGCTGGGGTCTGATGAAAAAAATACGAATGTGCTGGATGCCGGAACAAGCATGCGCTTTTTGGCTGCTTACTACTGCGCTACCAATCAACACAAAATATTAACCGGCACCGAACGTATGCAACAACGGCCCATTGCACCACTCATAACCGCTTTGCAGGAAATGGGTTTCGATATCCGTTACCTCGGCCAGGAGGGGTACCCTCCTGTTGAAATCGTTCCGGTTAATATGGATAGGATAGATAACGAAACATCAATTGCCGGCGATATCAGCAGCCAGTTTATAACGGCATTGTTACTGATTGGCGCGTTTTTACCCAGGGGCATTAAAGTAAATTTTACCACTGAACTTGCTTCGAAGCCCTATGTAGAGATGACCCTCAAAATACTTGAACACTTTGGGGTTAAGCATACATGGGCAGATAATTCCATTACTATTTTAAGTACCAGGCTCCTGGCGCAGCAATATGAGGTAGGCGCAGATTGGTCGTCGGCTTCATATTGGTATGCCATAGCATTTCTGGCCGATGAGGCTGAAATATTATTAGAAGGACTGCGGGACGACTGGAGCCAGGGCGACCGGGTAATAGCCGACTGGATGAAACGTTTTGGAGTAACAACCGAGTTTACCGGCGAAGGTGCTTTGCTAAGGAAAGTGCAAACAGAATACCCCAGAATAATCAAGATAAATTTTAAGGATAACCCCGACCTGGCACAGACATTTGCAGCGTTGTTTGCCGCAGGCGGAGTTTGCGGAACCTTTTCAGGGATTGAAAGTTTAAAAATAAAAGAGACTGACCGGATAGCCGCAATAAAAGCGGAGCTTGGCAAAATGAACATTCATTTTGATTATTCTGAGATGTACGAGTTTTACCAGTTAAAAGGTGCTTTTCAACTACCCCTAACACCCATTAAAACTTACCACGACCACAGGATGGCAATGAGTTTTGCCCCGCTGGGCTTATTGGGAACGGTTGAAATAGAAGAGCCTGAGGTAGTTAATAAGTCTTATCCTGAGTTTTGGAGTGATCTGATTAAAGCTGGATTTATAATCCAGTAAACAAGTTTACCACTAAGGCACTAAAAACACTAAGAGCCATTAAGCATTCATAAAAATTTAAGAGACGAACAGGCGCTGTACTACTGCGGGTACCAACGTTGTAAGGCATTTTTACCTGCATTTAACCCGGTGCAACTTAATGCTCCTAATGCCTTAGTGGTAAATTTCCCTACATTTAAAATTTCATCAACTCGATAACATCCTTTCCTGAAAGAAGGATAGAAAGATCCGCATCGGCTTTGGCTACACCTATGATAAAACCACCGCCACCCGCACCGCAAATTTTCAGATGATATTGGTTGTGCTTCTGCCCTTGTCGCCATACGTCATGGAATGCAGGAGGAATAAACTCGGGCATCAGGTCCATTTGAAGCTGCGAAATGATCTTTACACATTTCATCAGTTCGCTGTGTTTTCCATGCAGATAAGCCTGAATGGCAACGTTGTTAGCAGGTATCAACGATTTCTCAATCGTCTTCATAAACTTAGGTTCCTTACATTTTTCAAGGAAGAGATTTACATAAGGGGCGGTCTTCCTTTCAATATGGGTATTGATCAAAAACAATTTAAGCACCGCCTTATTGCTTTCAGGCATATCAAAAGCCTCAGATACTTCGCCATTGGTTATTAATACAGCCTTATTCAGGTAGCAAACTATCGGGTCGAGCCCAGAGCTTTTTCCGTGAAAAAAACTTTCTATTTCAGCCAGCTCATGTTTTAATTCGCTGATGACATAGTTCTTCTTTTTATTTTTCCGGTACCGGTAATATATAGCAGCTACCAGCGCACCTGAACTGCCCAAACCAAAGCCTTGCGGAATATTGGAATCGAAATACAAACCCTTTTCAATATCATCCAGAAACTGGTTGGTATCGTATAAAGGACCTAACTCTTTATGGTGAATGATATGATTGGCAATGCGTGCAAGCGATTGATTGGACTTCATTGTCTTTTCATCCGCAACTGTATCTGCAAATTTCATCAGGCCTTCAAAATGCTGAAAAGGGATAGCAAGGCCCATAGCGCCTTTGTTGATGATCTGCTCACCAAACAAAAGCACTTTTGAATAGAATATTTTATGTAGAGATTTAGCTGGCATGTTGTAAGCAGGAAAAAGACCTGGAACCCGATACTACTTTACGCTGAAAGGGCCTTTACCCACGTTATCATGTATCATTTTACCCCCTTCGCAGTGCTGTTCCAGCTCCTCAAAAATGAAGCTGTCAACTTTGCGTTTAATATTATTGGGGTATAGTAGATGAATATTCGGTCCTGCATCAAGGGTAAAGTAAACAGGAAGCTTAGTCTCTTCTCTGAACCTCCTTATCTTTTCAATCATTGAAAGTGTTGAAGGCGCCAAAAGCACAAATGACGGTGAAGAGCACATCATTAACGCATGCAAGGTCATAGCCTCATCTTCAACAATAGAGCCGAATTTTTCAAGGTCGCCTTTTTTAAGGGCTACGATAAGGTCGCGCAGATTTTTGTTGGCTTGCGCGTAACGAACCGCAGCAAACGGGTTGTTTTTCATCAATGAATGCCCTACCCTGCTTGATACTTTCTTTTCAGCACTACTGGCAATTAAAATAGTGTTCTGATAAGTTTTGAATGTTTTGTGCAGGTTCTTTTCGAAAGGTATAGCATGTTCATCTGAAGATCCTTTTACACCTTTTGCTTTGCCCCATTCAGATATCAAAGGATATACCGAACGTGCAGCACTGCCCGAACCCAGACGGGCATAATAAGAAGCTCTTTCCAGGAATTTATCTTTCGATACTTTCTTTTTATCCATCTGATTCTGCAGATCGCAAAGGCAAAGTGCCAGGGCGCTCATAGCTGAAGCCGAAGAGGCAATACCGGATGAATGAGGGAAAGAATTAGTAGAGTGCACAAACAAACCATACTGGCGGAGTATGGGAAAATCCCTGGCTATAATATCAAAGAATTTAAGCATTCGTAAGCGGAAGGCCATGTTCTCTTTACCATCAAAATAAAACCGCAGTTCAATATCGCGGTTTTTGCTTTCCTTCTTTATAAGCGTGGCGCTGGTTTCAGAATAGCATTGTTCAAGCGTAAAGCTGATAGACGGGTTTGCAGGTATCTGAATGCCGCTCTTTTTACCCCAGTATTTTACCAGTGCTATATTTGAAGGGCTTCTCCAGGTAACTTTCTTTATTTCTTCCATAATTCAGTTTTTATGGCCACTGCGTTTAAAAGCAGCGCTTATTTTATTCTGATAAAATTAATTCGTTCCAACTAAAAACAATGCTAATGTTTTTTTCAATCAGATAGGCCTTTAAATCATCAACACTCCTTTGGTTAGTAAGCATAACAAAATCTCCTCCCCATGCACCCAACGATTTTACGCTTCCCCAATAATCAGCAAAAAGAAGCTCCTTCACCTTCGGCATTTTAAGCTGTTCAGCTATCAGATCTTCGTGCTCATTAATCAACCTTTCAAATTCCTTCAAATCATCGCAGGCTAGCATTGAATCTGTAATGCGGTTCAATCCGGCAATAGCATACGTTTTATCCTGCAATTTTGTTTTGTAATACTGTATGCCTTCGGAAGAAAGTTGCTTTTTACCCAGATAAGCGAAGAAAATATTGTTGCTGAAACGGGGCAACCACTGAATTTCAGCAGTCTCAGCCTTTGCCCCCGATATGCGGTATAGAATAGCAGCATGAGCAGCAGCGCAGGCTACATCATAGCCAGAGCCACCAATTGTGTGCTTCAGCAGCTCATATCCGTCAACCTTAGCCCAGGACGCCACACAATGTATTAGCGTTGAACTGGTACCCAGGCCCCATTGGTTGGGGAATTCCAAGCGCGTTTCAACCGCAGTATCGAACCCGGAGGTCAAAAAATCAGGGTTTAGTTTCCGCGCCTGCTGCAAGATGCGGACGAGCCTTTCAGCTTCGTCCTGTTTGGCATTTATGCAGCTGAAATCGGTGGTATCAAATACCAGGTTAAGCCAGGGCTTATTTTGATTGTTGAGGGCTACCCAATAAAGCAGGTTTTCATTTGCATGCAGGGTGGTTACCCTCAAAGATTGGCCAAATTTAGTAGGCACTGCCAGGGCCTTTGCACCGTCTAAAACAAAGTATTCGCCGGTAATCAACAGCTTTCCATGGCCGTAGTAGGATTCAATGTTGTTTTGAGCGGTGATCTTTAATTTCATCTTACCTGCGAATATCGAATACATTTTTTAACCGCCAAGGCCACGTTTTAAATTGGTTTTAAACGTAAGCGCTCTAAAAATTCACGCACGGCCGAAACACTGACAACTTTATCGGAAAAGAAAGATTTGGCTTTGCCTACTTCCTCATCATTAGCCTGCATAGAGGCCAGTATATTGGTAAGATGCATTTTCATGTGCCCGGCTTGTATACCCACTGTGGTAAGCGAACGGATAGCCGCAAAATTCTGTGCAAGGCCCACACAGGCAATAATTTCCATCAACTTTTTAGCATTCGGGTTGCCCAGCAATTCCAACGAACGCTTTGCCAGGGGGTGCAGCGAGGTAAGCCCACCTACCGTGCCAATAGCAATTGGCATATTCATCCAAAACCTGAAAACGCCGTTTTCTACCTTACACTCTGATAAGCTACGATAAACACCATCGCGACAGGCATAGGTATGCGCACAGGCTTCAACCGCTCTGAAATCGTTGCCGGTGGCAATTACTACAGAGTCGATGCCGTTCATGATCCCCTTGTTATGCGTGGTTGCACGGTAAGGGTCTATACGTGCAATATTCACCGCCCTTTGAAACTTCCAGGCAAACTCTTCGGCACTCATATTTCCATAATCAAAAGTGCCTAAATCTTCAACCTTACAACTCACCTCCACGTGAACAATACAATCAGGCGTATAGTTTGATAAGATAGACATTACAATTTCCAGATCCTTTTCAGCATCGTTGAATATCGGGTTTTGACGTACCTTATCAGCCAGCTGTTTGCCGAACTCCTCCAGGCAGGAGTTAATGAAATTAGCACCCATAGAGTCTACCGTTTCAAAATAGGCTCTTAGTTGGTAATAGTCGGGTTCAAGGTTGCTGAGGTCAATAAGTTCCATATCCACAACACCACCGCCGCGTTCTTCCATTTTACTGGTAATATGCTGCACGCCTCTTTTCAGCTCCTCCTTTATATCCTGAAAAAAGCCAAACAACTTTTTCTTATCGCCATGATAAATAAAATGCACCTGGCCCACTTTCCTGGTAGATATAACCTCGGTTTTAAAGCCCCCGCGCGATAACCAGAATTTTGCAGCATTTGAGGCCGCGGCCACTACCGAACTCTCCTCAGTTACCATCGGTATGGCATAAATAGTATCGTTTATTTTAAAATTGGGGGCTATGCCAAAGGGCACAGGGAAGTTGGTAAGCGTGTTTTCGCTAAAGCCATCCAGTAGTTTCTGAGCTTCAATATTATCGTGCCAGTATTCGGCAAATTCTTTTAAAACTTCAACCGGGTTAGCATACAGAAAGTTTTTTGCAAGCCAATATATCTTATCGCGCTTGTTTAACTTCGAAAACCCGGCTATCTCCTTTTCATTTAATTCCATCGACCCAAAGTTAGAATTGACGCAAACAATCCCCAAATGAATTTCCGTTAAAAAGTGGTGAATATAAAATGTTTTGCGGCGGATTAGCATAGTCTTATTACTGAGTAAATAAGACAAACAGATAATTGACGGCCACAAAAAAGCCCTGAAAACAAGTAATATCGAATATTATCCTATATTTGCACTGTAATTAAAACAAAAAAGGTGCATCGCCGATGTGCCCAAACCCTTCCCTCTGGCCCTTTATCACAGGCAAAACCGTTCAAACCAGGTCTATCATATTCGCAATACCCTTAGTTATTTTTCGTTTCATCATTCAATATTCAAATTTATATTTGTCGAACTTTAGTAAAACAATAAACCTGTCCCCTATGAAACAACTCCTGCCTCTTGCGCTGATTGCAGCACTTTTTCTTACTTCCTGCAAAACCAAACAAACTGCAGGCGTTGATGCTACTTTTGAAAAACAGCTACAGGAACAGTTTATTAATGCCAAGGAAGGCGATGTTATAGAATTGCCCGAAGGAACCTATACGCTGAACCGTTCGCTGGTGCTGGATGGGGTAAAGAACATCACTATCCGCGGCAAGGGAAAGGACAAAACCATTCTTTCCTTTAAAGGACAAAAAGATGGTGCTGAGGGATTGCGTATTACCGCCGATGGCATTGTAATGGAAGATTTTGCCATTCTTGACCCAAAAGGCGATTGCATTAAAGTTCAGGATGCTACTAACGTTACTTTCAGAAGATTGAAGGTGGGATGGAATTCTCTGCACGACCCTAAGAACGGTTCTTATGGCACTTATCCGGTTGGTTGCACGAATGTATTGATTGAAGACTGCGATGTGTTTGGCTCGTCAGATGCGGGTGTTTATGTAGGTCAATCAAAAAACATCATTGTAAGAAGGAACCATGTGCATGATAATGTTGCCGGCATAGAGATTGAAAACTCGACGGATGCCGAAGTGAGTGATAACCTTTCAGAAAACAACACAGGTGGTGTTTTGGTATTTGACCTGCCCGAACTGCCTAAAAAGAACGGTATGCGTTGCACCATTCATAATAACAGAATAGTGAACAACAACAGCGCTAACTTTGGTGTAAAGGGAACTACGGTTGCTGAAATACCCGCAGGCACAGGTATTATTGCCATGGCAACCAACTTCTGCGATATTGCCAACAACGAAATATCAGGGCAGAATACAATACAGGTAGCCGTAGTAAGTTACCTATCGCTGCAAAAACCTTTTAAAGATAGTATTTACGACCCTTACTGCGGAGGCATTACAGTGCATGATAACAAGATAACCCGCGGAACAGGAAATCCTGACAATACGGTAACATTCGGGCAACTTTTTATAGCCATTTTCGGGGACAAGATACCTGACCTGATATTTGACGGAGAAATAAACCCGGCTTATTTAAACAACGACGGAACGGTTAAGGAAGACCAGAAGATATGCATGCATAACAACGGCAATGTTACGTTCAGCAACCTGGATATGGAGCATAAGGGAAAGAACCGCAGCAGCGACATGACCAAGTTTGACTGCACCCTGCCCCCGTTACAGGAGATAAAATTAAATCAGTAAAAAAAGCGAGCATAAAACATAACACCTGCCCCCTTACTAAGAAAACAAACCTGGTGCCGGTTAAAGCAACGGGTTTAACCATGCCAGGATGGTTAACAGGTTTTCTGTCGGTTACTTCTATTCTCTTCCTGAATACTGATCAGGCAAAAGCCCTGCCAACATTTGCGCAATGGATTGAAAACCCCTTGGGTTTAAGTTCTGTTGTATGTTTAAATGATGAAGAGAATTGGCACTTA